>Ga0105242_10004431_pt1 | contig 10915 bp, 9 predicted proteins | sample KBSM24metaG_FD_81521 | JGI IMG/M metagenome (GOLD analysis project Ga0105242, IMG submission 81521) | Miscanthus rhizosphere microbial communities from Kellogg Biological Station, Michigan, USA - KBS M2-4 metaG | ecosystem: Host-associated > Plants > Roots > Rhizosphere > Soil | place: Michigan... | reverse complement strand
TTCCCCTCAGACAAACTGTAGGGGCAGGGCTCGTCCCTGCCCGTTGTAATTCGTATGTAAGCGCCGGGCAGGGACCAGCCCTGCCCCTACAAATCAAAAGCCGATGATGCCTTCATCCATCAGTTTCTTAATCATGCGCAAGCTGTCCGCTTCGCGAAAGGGACAAACCGAAAGTATCGACCCGACATCGAGTTCACCGTTGATGCGCGACAGGACAAATCCTTCCTGCGGACCGATTGCTTCGTTTTCCAACTGGTCGAGGCTCGCGATCAGCTTCGGTACGGCGCGCGGTGAAACGCCGTTCTGATAAACCTGCTCGATGAATTTCTTCTCGGCGGCCGCGCGCAAGTTCTGGGCTTCGCTGCTTTTCGGATCCAGATCGAGTGCGCTGGTAATAATCGCCAGGGCGTTCTCGACATTGTTTTCTTTCATCTCGGCCCGCGCCAGCTTCAACAAATCGGGGACCGTTTTGGGCAGGCGCAGTGCCGACAGATCGGGCGGCGGCTCAACCGCTGGCGCTTCACCGCCAACCTTGACCACGCCCTGCTCGACCAACTCGAACAACAATGCGTACGCATGAAACAGCGACGTGTGCATGTTGTAGCAAATCTCGGCCGCGGTCAGACCTTTCTCGATGTGATACAAAATCTCGCGCGTCTCTTTGCTGCTCTCGGCCAACGATTGCGTCCAGCCCGGAACCAGATCAAAAAACGCTCGATCGGAAGGAATCACCCCGCGATAGCGCGCCCATTCATCGATGCGATAAATGCCATCCATGATCACGTTGGTCGCATCGACGTTGATGCGGATCTGCTCAGCCGGCAGCGGTTCGCCGTCAAAGAATTCAAAGTCAGCTTCTTCCCAGATGAACAAATCGTAAATGATTTCGAGCGTGCGCGTGCGCAGCACGTACATGATGTCAGCCTGGCTGACAAAGCCGCGCGCGGACAGAATATTGCCGAGCCGGTCGCCGGACTCGCGGTGCGTTTCCATCGCCTCGCGCAACTGCTGCTCGGTAATCTTTCCGTAATGCAGCAGCACCTGGCCGATGGCCTCCTTCGGATCGTTGGAAGCCGATCCGGCAATCGCTCCATTTTCAAAAAAGATTTGTTTGACGATGCCGGCCCGCGCGAACTTGAGCGTACCTGTCTTTCGGCCTGCCGCGAGGAACTGCAGCAGGTCAGAGACAGCCATGGTCTTGAGAGTTCCGTGAATGCTCATCGGGCGACGGAATATAGACAGTTCACTTTTGCGAGGTAGGTAACTGAGCGTGCCCAGGACGCTGAACTGTGATCGTTGATTCCTGAGACAGATTACCTTTTCGGACGAGAGAGATTCAAGAGCGTGCCCTGAGTTTAGAAGAGAAGCTGTAAATAGAGGCTATATCGGTGATGAATTCATCTTACAGCGGCTTGAGTGCGCTGCGCGCCAACTTCTTCTTCAAATTTACATAACCCTGATCGCCGGCGACGAGTTTGCCCAGCACCTTGCGGATGCCGCGATGCCCGCGCGCAAATTCGATCATCCGATCGGTGAACGGCGCGCCCCAGAAATTGCCGTAGAAGCGTCGCCGCATTTCAGAAGCGCGCTTCAGCTCGGCACCGAAGTCTGCACGCCAGAGTCGTTCGTATTCGTGCGGCGTTCCTTTTAAGAAGGCATCGGCAAACAATTCTGCGGAACGCAGCGCATAGTAAATACCTTCGCCGGTAACCGGATCAGCAAAGCCCGCTGCGTCGCCCAACAGCGCCCATCCCTCGCCGCAAGCTTTGCGCTCGTCCCAGGTGCGCGGCGCCAGACCGGGAATGCGGGCGGCATAGCGTTCGGCGTGTTGGCGCAAATTGGCAAGTTGCGATTTCTCACTTTGCGAGCCGCTCTTCTTCCAGAGACGCATTTTGATCCGGTCGCTATCCCGATTCATCGGGATTCTGACACTCTCGTAATAGCTGACCATGAAATCCCACATGAGCTGGTCGAGCGCTTCATGATCGAAAGCGTCCTGGGTAGTCGCAATCCCGAACGAGACATGATCGATTCGCGGAAAGGCCCACGCGTAGCCCACCCAGTTCGGCAGGAACGCGACGACTGTCGCCGCGTCGGCCGACTCGGGTAGCGGCGCGCGATATCCAAAGGCGACCTCCATCTCGGCCGGTGGCAACGGTCCCGCGAGCTTCTTGGCAATCGCGCTGTTTGCTCCATCAGCACCAACCAAATACTTGCATTGGAACTCCGCACCGCCACTTTGCGTGCGAACGATCCACCCCGTGTCAGAACCGCGAGCGATGCGGGGTCCCCGCGCGAGCATCTCGCGCGGGGTGCAGGTAGCGACCGGATCAATTGAGCCCTCGGATCGAAGCGCAGGACCATCCGTCTCTTGTATTCGTTTGAAGCCACGCGCGGAAATCTTTTCCGCAAACACCAACGCACCCGCATCTCTCGCCCGCTCACGCAAAAAAGTATCAAAAGCAATGCGTGAATAAACCGCGAACGGCTCGTCCAATTTCAAATGCAGATGTTTCCCGGAAGGCGAATACATGTCGAGTTCATCGATCGTTCTGCCCACCGCTTCGAGCAAGTGCGGCCACGCCTTCAAGGCCTTCGACGTCACGCCACCGCCACATGGCTTCGGCTCACCCTCCGGACGGCCATCAAACAGCGCGACGCTCACACCCGCGCGCGCCAGCCGTTCGGCCGCGAACGATCCGGCAGGACCGGCTCCGACGATAATCACATCGAAACTCTTCATGCGCTGGTTATCATAAACCGGGCCGTACCGCCGGCGGTAGCGAGTGATCGCAATTCGCAAACTGATCGTCTTTCTATCCGCACATATCTGCGCTACTCTGTGGCCAAACTTCCCTCGGTGGTGATCCTATGGACCACACGAGTTCATTAGTATTCGCGGGGATTGCGCCGCATCCGCCAATCATGGTGCCTGAGGTTGGTCGCGATGCGATTGCCGAAGTGCGCGCTTCAATCGGTGGGATGGCCGAACTTACGCGGCGCTTGATCGAAAGCAAGGCCGAGACGGTCGTCATCATCTCACCGCACGCGCCGCTCGAGCGGGAAGCTTTCATCGCCTACGACGGCCCGCAACTTCATGGAGATTTTGCCAACTTTCGCGCGCCGGCAGCGACGGTGAACGCCGAAGTTGATGAGCAGTTGCTGGATGAGATCACCCGCGCCGCAGCCAACGAACATCTGATCGTGATGCGAATTCGCGGCGTCGATCTGGATCACGGCACGGCTGTACCGCTTTACTTTCTGCAACGGAACGGCTGGCACGGCCGGGTCATCGCGCTGGGCTACAACTTTCTTTCAAACGACGATCACTTGCGCTTTGGCAGATGCATTCGCACCGCGATGCAAAAACTCGGGCGGCGCGCTGCGTTCATTGCCAGTGGCGACTTGAGTCATCGCCTCAAACGCGGCGCACCGGCCGGCTATTATCCCCGGGCTCATCTGTTCGATGAAGAAGTGGTCGACGCCATCCGCAACTGTGCGACGCAGCGAATTGTCGAAATCGATCCAGAACTGCGAAGCGCAGCCGGCGAGTGCGGTTATCGCTCAATGCTCGTGGCTATCGGCGCGACGGAGAGCCTCGATGCAAATTGCGAGGTGATTAGCTACGAGGCGCCGTTCGGTGTCGGTTACCTGGTCGCGCAACTGACGAACTCAAGCGACGAAGCAATAAGCGACGCGGCGGCGGACGAGTCAGTACCATCGGCGTCAGCCGATGGATCAAACACATCAGTTTCTCGCAACGTTGCGTCCGCCATCCCCGCTTTAGCACGCCATACCGTAGAAACCTTCGTCAAGGCACGTCAGATTAATCATCCGCCATCCGATCTGCCTGACCTCTTGAAAACCCGCGCCGCCTGTTTCGTTTCGATCAAAACACTCGAAGGCGATCTCCGTGGCTGCATAGGTACAGTCGAGCCGGTGAAGAACACGCTGGCCGAAGAAATCATCGGGAACGCCGTGAGCGCTGCTACGCGCGACCCACGTTTTGCGCCGGTCCGCGCTGATGAACTTACGAACCTCAGATATTCAGTCGATGTGCTCAGTGAGCCGGAGCCGTGCAATGTCGAAGATCTCGATCCGAAGATCTACGGCGTCATCGTCGAGCATGAAAGCGGATACCCGCGCGGTCTGCTTTTGCCCGCGCTGCCAGGCGTCGAGACATCACAGCAGCAAGTGGAGATTGCGGCCCGCAAGGCCGGGCTCGATCCGAATGGCAAGCTAAAACTTTTTCTTTTTCGGGCTGACAGATACTCGGAATGATTTGGAGTGCGGTGGCTTGACACCGCTTTTATTCTGACGGGCGGATCCTCACGATCAAAAAAGCGCCGTCAAGCCGGCGCACCCCAAAATTATTTCATCGCTTCCCAACGGCAACTCGTCATCTTATTTACGCGACAGGCGTCATCGCAGCGTGCCCTGGTCGTCGTCTTGCCCAACGCAATTTCCTTCTGCTGATCGTTGATGCCTGTGCACGCGCGCGCCGGATGTGCCGGCGTATCGCGACAGACGACACCCTGGTCCACATTCAAGATCGTCTTATTCAATCGCCAACGCTGGTTCGGTCCGTTGTTACACGATCGCAGAAAGATCGGCGCGAAGTTTCCGGTACCGTTGCGCATGATGTCGAGGCAGCGATTTGATCCGACATCGCGAATCTCCAGGTTCACTCCGAACTGATTCATCGACCATTTCTGGCTCACCTTTCCCGGTGCGCATTCGGTCTGCACCACGGCCGTACGGTCGATTACCTTCTCGGTCGATACTTCCAAACACAGATCGCTGTGCGCCGGCGAAATCGTGTAATTGCCCGAGCCGTCGCTCACGACATTGAACTTCTGATTGTTGCTGACCTCGCTCTTGTCGCAATCGAATATCTGCAAAGGCGTCACTGCCGCGCACGAGTTACTCGCAATCTCCAAACACCGATGACTCGCTTCGCCCATGATGGTGTAGAGTCCGTCGGCGATGTTTCCCGGGGTCACGATCGACGATGCGCTAATTCGATTGTGATCGTGGGCCCTCGTCGCCGACGACAGAATCGTGACGCCAAAAGCGAACAGCATTATTGATAGCAGGATTATGTTTCGACTTTTCATGATGCGCCACGCGCCTTAGGGTGTAGGGGTTTGGGTGTAGGGTGTAGCGACACAATCAAAAATGGCTTCACGAAACTACACCCAACACCCTAACCCCAACACGCTTGCAAAAACATATCTCGGTAAAGCTCGACATGGCTTATATCATCGATCTGCGGGAGAAGAAAATTTGGAGTGCGGTGGCTTGACACCGCTTTTAATTCTGACCGCGGGATCCTCATGATCAAAAAAGCGCCGTCAAGCCGGCGCACTCCAAATTACGATGTCGTTTGGGACCTTGTTCGTTCCTAACCCCAACACCCCTTGGGAATAATCCTATCTCTCGCAAGATCGACACGGCTTATATCATCGTTTCGGCGCGAGAGGAAAATTTGGAGTGCGGTGGCTTGACACCGCTTTTATCCTGACTTCGGATCCTCATGATCAAAAAAGCGCCGTCAAGCCGGCGCACTCCAAATTAGCGATGTCGCCTGGGCTTGTCGTTCCGGCGGGAACTGTCGCGAGACGTGGCGCTGACCGCGATCCTCTTCGGCGGTTTCGCGTCGTAATGATAAACCTTGCGCTGGTCTGTGGGTTTGTCCTCAGCGGTGAGCACTGATTCTTGTTTGGCCGCATCGACGTTAGCTGGTCCCAAAAGAGTTTCCGCCCAGTTGTAACGAAGCCCGAGAAAGCCGAGGAGCATGAATGCAAAGATGGCCACCGCGAGGAAGGGCACACGGTTCGGTTCCGGCAACAAAGGTGATTGAAAACTGGCGGGCTCTGAATTGAAAACGGAATTGTGACTAAACACCGTGTCGATCACGATCTTGCGCGGCTCGGCGGGAATCTCAGCCGGCGGCTCAGGCTGTTGCTTCACTGCCGCGACGGTCGTACTCATGCTCACCGTGTTGACTGTCTGCGGTGGGATCGCGAGCGCGAATTCGTTCGCCACCGCCCAGCGCGAATAGTCGACGCGCAGCAAGCCATCGCGAAACTCTTCCGCGCTCCCACAACGATCGTCCGGATTGAGAGCCAGCGCGCGATTCAGGATCGTTGCGATGTCCCCGCCGACCTCTGCATAAACCTCGTGCGCCGGACGCAGCGGGTCGGGCTTGCCCTCGGCCAGCGCGGTCGCGCGCGTCATCGCATCGGGAGGTTTCACTCCGGTGAACAGATGATAGAGCGTCGCGCCCAACGCATAGATATCGCTGCGCGGAGTCGTTCCCAGATCTTGAATCTGTTCCGGCGGTGAATATCGCCGGCTGAAACCAAAGACGCTGCGCCGCGAGTTGATTGACGTTTCGGTCATGTCCGATTTCGCCAAACCGAAATCGAGCAAAGCGATCTGCCCGCCCGCTCTGATCTTCAGATTGTGCGGCTTGATGTCGCGGTGCACAATCTGATGCTCCGGCGAATGAAGATAAATCAGCGCGTCGAGTATCTGATCGGCCCAGGTGATCACCTCCTGCCGGGGGAACGGTCCGCGCTTGCGCGCAATGATCTCCGCCAAATCGGGACCCGGAATGAACTGCATCACCAGGAAGACACGGTTCGATTCAGTGAAGTAATCGGTCACGCGCGGCAATGAAGAATGATTAAGTTTCGCGAGCATCCGCGCCTCACGCGCGAACTGCCGCCGCAGCCGGTGATCGTTGGCAAAGCTCTCTTTGAGTGCGACCGTGATGTTCAGCCGCCGATCGATGGCCTCATAGACGGCGCCCATGCCGCCACTGCCGAGCCGCCTCACAATGCGATAGCGACCTTGCAGAGTCGTATATCGTGGCAAAAAAGACGGCCGCGAGTCGGGCTGCAGATGCTTCTTCATTTAGGAACCGGTTGGCGACAACTATGCGCGCGCTGGTCAGTCGGGCGCAGTTTTTAATTAAGCAATAGCGGAGAGGCCATCCGCCGCAATCGTAAGCTCGAGGAGAGTAAATACGATTTAGGTGGCGGAAAATATACTCCAAGACCGCGGTCAAGACAATGCCGCTACAGCATTCTGAAAAGCCATCCAGTAACTCGTATCAGGTGCGATACGTTTAGATGCCGGACTGGTCCCGCTTCGTTCGAATCGGCGTGTCAGAACCGCGAGCGAACTTCCTCTCCCTCTGGGAGAGGAGCGAGGTGGGGGTGCGAAGCATAGGACCGGATCGACGTGCAACATTAAGCCGATCTCTTACTTGTTTTGGATTAAATTCCTCACCTGCCACGCGTCAATTGATCCGGTCGCTATCCCGATTCATCGGGATTCTGACACATCACTTTGTTAACATCGGCTCGGCTTTCACGTCTTTTCTTTGGCGGCGGAAATTTTTTGAAAATAGTTGCAACAGAATTGCCCGCCGCGGCACTTACTATCTGAACGTGAGGTGCTCCTTGAAAAGCCGGTTACGAGGTCGAGAATCATTGGGCTCCTCCTCGAACCGATCCCCGGGCGGACGACGGACCCGCCCGGGGAAACCGGCTGAATTTGGGGGAACTACGTCATATAACACGCTGTCTAATCGCACTAATGAATCAGAAAAACGCGAACTTGAGAGCAGGAGCCACCGTAGAATAAACAAGGGAGAACGGTCATGCTTAAAGTACACACCAGAAAGCTGGGGAACGTAGCGGTGGTTAGCGTGCAGGGGCGCATCGTTAACGGTGAAACGGCGTCCCTGCGCCAGGAAGTCGACTCCCAATCGAGAGTCAACACGGTGCTGCTCGATCTCAGCCGCGTCAGTACTATCGATGCGAGCGGTCTGGGCCTGATGCTCAAGATGCGTGAGGAAACGCAATCAAGGGGCATGCGCTTCAAGTTGATGAATGTGACCAACCTGGTGAGCAGAGTGCTCGCCATTACGAAGCTCGATTCAGTCTTTGAAATCACACCCGCAGCGGAATCGATGCCGGCGCTCGCACATGCTCGCGCGCCACGCATGATGCCGTACGCGCGTTGCGCTTAATTTGGAGTGCGCCGGCAGAGCAAAGCGGCGACGGCGCTTTGGATCGCCTCGAAGATGAGGTGACAATGAATCCAAAGCGGTGTCGCCGCTTCGCTTTGCCACCGCACTCCAAATCTTTTTCCTGAAACTTTTCAGCCCGCGGATTCACTAACCTGAAAACCCGCGAAGGAGAACTATCATGCTGACCAAAACCGCTCTCGCAGTCATCCTATTCGTCTTTTGTCTCGCGCCTGTCGCCGTCACCAGCGGCCAGTCGCGCGCGCCGATTACCGGTGAGTGGCGTATAGAATTCAACAAAAAGAACGCCGACGAAGTTCAGCTGAGCATGAGTCGCGGTCAAAAGCAGAATTGGGGCAACAACATCAAAATCAGCGAGATTCAAGGGCTCTCGCCGAACTACGCAAACACAGCCGCAGATGTGACGCTGCGGATTGTGCACGACGCCGGCACGTTTGATTTGGTTGGTTCCTTTCGCGACGGCAAAGGCGCCGGCAAATTTACACTCACGCCGAACGAAGGCTTCTTCTCGGCGCTGACTGCGCGCGGCTATGCGAACTTGACCGAAGACCAGATTTTCGGGGCCGCGATGTCCGACTTAAAGATCAGTGCGATCGATGAATTGAAGGCCGCCGGTTACGATCAGCTCACCTTTAATAACCTGATGGAGTCAGCCATCTTCAAAATTAATGCGGCATCGATTGCCGACTTGAGAAGCGTGGGCTTCGATCATCTGCCCTTCAACAAGCTGGTCGAAGGCAGCATTTTCAAAGTCGACAGCAATTATGTTCGCGAGACCGAGAGCCTGGGTTTCACCAAGCTGCCGTTTGAGAAGCTGGTCGAGATGCGGGTCCACAAAATCACGCCTGAATATATCAATCAAGTCAGACAGATGGGCTTCAACGATCTCAACCTCGATCGTTTGGTGGAGTTAAAAATCTTCAATGTAACGCCCGAGTTCTTAAATGAGATGCGCGCCGCCGGCTTCACTTCAATCACGCCGAAACAACTGGTCAATTTGCGCATCTTCAAGATCGATGGCGACTACGTTCGCAAAGCGAAATCGGAAGATCCAAACATCACCGTCGAGAAGCTGGTCGAACAGAAGATCTTCGAGAAACACCCCAGCCGCGGAATTCAGTAACTCACTTTGGAGTGCGCCGGCAGAGCGAAGCGGCGACGGCGCTTTGGATCACCTCGGATGAGGTGGCAGCGAATCCAAAGCGGTGTCGCCGCTGCGCTTTGCCACCGCACTCCAGATTGCGACCCCTCGCGCGACGCGCTCATTCGCTTTGCTGCTTAACCCTTTTCGATTGCCGCGCTAATATGTCCTGCTCAACGTCATGGACACGATGCCCGGACTGGCTCAACGAATCTTTTTTGCGATCGCCCTCGCTCTCATCGTTTCCGCATCAAGCTCAGCTCAACACGCCGGCCACTCGATGTCCGCCGTCAATTTCCCGGTAAGCTGCTCGCCCAAAGCACAAGCGGAATTCAATCGCGCCGTCACGCTGCTCCATCACATGACGTATCCGCAAGCCCGCGTGGGTTTTCAAAACGTGGCGGCAATCGATCCGCGTTGCGCGATGGCGCACTGGGGCGTGGCGGTGACTTTGTTCCAACCACTATGGCCCACCAGGCCGAATGCGGACGCGCGTCAACTGGGATGGCACGAAGTAGAAATTGCCAAATCGCTCCCGGCACCGACTCAGCGCGAACAACTCTTCATCGCCGCGGCCGAAGCTTTCTTTCTCGACCCGGCTGGCAACGATTACTGGCTGCGCATCAGACGTTGGGAACAGGCAATGCAGAAAGTCTATGATGCGCTCCCCGCAGATTCTGAAGCCGCGACCTTTTATGCGCTGGCGCATTTGGCGACGACTCCGGCGGACAGAATCACCCGGGCCAATGCCGATCGCGCCGCCGAAATCCTCCTGCGCGTCTATCGCCAAAACCCGAATCATCCGGGCGCGATGCATTACCTCGTACATGCGAACGACGTCCCCGGACGCGAGCGTGAGTTGCTTGAGATCACGCGCAAGTACGAAAGGGTCGCGCCGAATAATCCTCATGCGTTGCACATGCCGACGCACATCTACACGCGACTCGGCGATTGGGACGGAGTGATTCGCGGCAACCTGCGGGCGGCCAATGCGGCCCTGAAATATCCCGCGGGTGACAAAGGCCAATTCGTCTGGGACGAGTTCTGTCACGCGATCGAATATCTGGTTTACGCGTACTTGCAGAAAGGCGATTACCGAAATGCCGCGGCGCAGTTGCGAAGATTGCACACGACTGCGCGACTCGAACCAAGTTTCAAGACGGCGTTTCACCTGGCATCGACCGAGGCGCGTTACACACTCGAGCGGCACGCTTGGTCAGAAGCCGCACAGATCGAAGCCCGCCAGCCTGCGATGCTCGACTGGGACCGTTTCCCCTGGGCCGAAGCAGTCACGAGGTTCGCGCGCGGTCTGGGCTCTGCCCACCTGAAACAAATTGAGAATGCGAAACGCGAAAGCGCACGATTGAATGAACTTGAAGATCGCACACAGAAGATCGGCGAGGATCTATTCGCGCGAAACATCCGGATGCTGCGTTTGGAATTGAATGCGTGGATCTCGCACGTCGCGGGCGACGAAGAGAACGCTGTGGCGCTGATGCGTGAAGCCGCTGAGTTAGAGAAATCGACGCCGAAACACGCCGTCACGCCCGGTCCCACAATTCCGGCGGAAGAGCTTCTGGGCGATCTACTGATCGAGCAGAAGAAGCCCAGCGAAGCGATCGCCGCGTACCAACGTTCGCTCGCACTCTATCCGAAACGTCTGAATAGTCTGACCGGCGCCGCCCTGGCGCTTAAGAACCGCCGGCGATAGC
>Ga0105242_10004430_pt1 | contig 10918 bp, 5 predicted proteins | sample KBSM24metaG_FD_81521 | JGI IMG/M metagenome (GOLD analysis project Ga0105242, IMG submission 81521) | Miscanthus rhizosphere microbial communities from Kellogg Biological Station, Michigan, USA - KBS M2-4 metaG | ecosystem: Host-associated > Plants > Roots > Rhizosphere > Soil | place: Michigan... | reverse complement strand
TCGGCTCGAGGATGCGCAGTGTGAACGGCGTCAGGTCATTGGTGAGCATCAGATCGTCGATTACGATCCGGCCTTCGTTGGATCCGAATCCCGGCCCGACATTGAGGCGCACGGCGGCGATGTTCGCCAGATTGAGGCCGGAGCCATTGTTGAGAAAATCCGTGGTGCGAATGCGGATGGTCTCCATTTCATTGTGCCATCCGCTGGCGCGCTGATAAGGCTCTTCCAGACCGCCGCCATAGGCGCCGATGCGGATCGTGCTCGTCACGCCCACGTTGTCGCGAAGCGTGACTGCAAACGTAAGATCGCCGAGTGCGGCGGTGGTGTTCGGGTGCCGCGTGCCCTGCGCGCCGCGAAACGAGAGATAGAGAAACTTCGAGAAATCGTTCCCAGCGCCCGGGACCTGCCATTCATAGAAGCGGTCCGCGCCCGTCCAGTCGAATACGACGCCGCTCGTCGAATCCGTCGCCGCTCCCTGCGTCGCGCCATTGAACGGGTCCCCGGCACCCCACACGAAGTCGCCGTTGTTGTCGTCCAACCGCCCCTCGGTCAGGTTTTCGACATCGAATGTGACCGCGCCGCCGGAACTGCTCGTTCCGGTGCCCGGCTGCGTCTGATAGTCGTCAATGACGAAATTCCCGATGGAGGAGCCGTTGCGATATTCATTGGACACGACGACGCAGGGGTTCGCGGTCGAAACTCCGATCGGGTGGAAGGACTCGTACTGGCGCGTCAGAAAATCGAGTGCCGGGACGTTTCCTTCAACATAGTGCTTGACGAGAGGCAGGAGGTAACCGAGCTGGATGAGATGGGTGATGGTCTCATCGAGCGCACAAGGTCCGTCGAAATACGGGTCCTGGGTCTCATCGTCGTGAAACCAGCCATGCCCCGTTCCCTGAACGACCGTCGATTGCCGGTAACCGGTAGCGCGATCCACGAGATGGAACGTCTGGCAGAGATCACAGCCGGCCGAGCCATCCACGTCGCTGTCGCCGGATGCCGTCCAGAGGTGATAGTTGGCATTGTGGGGATTGGCGACGTTCGTGCCGTTGAAGTCCGTCGGCAGCATGCTGCTGACGAGGCGGATATTCTGCCGGTTGTAATGGGCCGGCGTGGTCGCTCCGTCGAAAAGACGGTCATAGGCGACGGCCACGCCTTCGGCGCCGCGGCTGTGGCCGATCCATACAATGCGTCGCGCGTCGATGTGGCCCATGAGCGCGCCGCCGGCGATGGCGCCCGCCTCCGCCTGATCGAGGAACGCATCGGTGTGGCCGAGGGTGGTGAGGGCGGCGAATTCGGAGCCCGGCTCGGTGTCGTTGTCATGGCTCATGACCACATAGCCATAGGACGCCAGGTGATTTCCGATGTGGTCGTACCACCGGAAATCATGGCCGTTGCCGCGCCCGATGATGACGACCGGGCGTCTGCCCATCCCGGCGATGTTGGTCGGGAAGTAAAGATCCTCGCCGCGTTTCCAGTCGGGGATTCCGAAGGTCGCGGCGACTGGGGAGGTGAGGTTGTAGATCTGTTCGGTCACCGGCTCCGGGCCGGCAACCGTCGTGTCGTGCACGACGTAAAGACCGGCTTCTTCGCCGAAACCGTCAATGAAGTCGCCGTCACTGAGGCTGTTGTTCTCGTCGCAATCGAGCACGACGTCGTAGCCGACGCCGAGGCCGAGACCGGCGTTGGCGCTCAATTGGGAGGGTCCGGCCACCTGGAACGTATTGCCCTGGATGTTCGCACCGGAGAAGATTTCGGTCTGCGCTCCGCCCGGAGTCACGTCGGTGAGCGCCGGATTGGCGGTCCAATCGGCCGCGCTCTTGTGGTTCACCACAAAGACCTTGCACGTGTCGCCGGCGATCGCCGGAAACCGCGTGGGATCGATTGCGACTCGCACAGGAGCGTTGACGTTGAACGCGCGCACGTACTCGAAGAACGGGTATTGAGCGAGCGGGTTGCCGGCGAGCTCCGTCTTCGTGATCGCGGCGGCCGCGGACAGCGGCTGCAGGAGACAGAGAACTGCGAACCAGGTAGCGAAACCGATCCGATGCGTTTTCATAGACTCACTTCCGTTTCGGCGTCGCTGTCGCTTCGGGCAGGCGCCAGGCATCCGCAAGTTCTTTTTCCTGCGGGGAGAATTCGTAGACCAGCTCCGCAGCGATGTCGCGCAGCAGCGCCGCGACATCGGACGTCCTGACAGCGGGACGTTGGACGCGGGCGATCTTCTCGGCGCCAAATGGCCGCACGCCGGCCCTCTCGGCGCGAGCGCGCTCCGCTTGCACCGTGGCCGCCGTGAGGCGTTCCGGCAGTTCGGGCGAGCCGAACCAGATGGGCGCGCTGGCGAGATCGATCGTGCCGGGGATGATTCCGATGACCCGGCCGGACTTGTTCCCGCGATTCAACCGGATCACGGCGGCGTTCCCGGCGTAGAGAACCGGGTTCACGACGGCGTCGCGCGGATCGAGGTACGCGGGGTCGACCTCGAGGACGACGAGCGCGCCCGTCGACACCTTCGCACGATCCCGGCTCCAGGTCGTGAACGGCCTCTCGACGGCGAAGGGCCTTGCATAAAGGATGTTCTTGACCGCGACCGGAGTCGGCAGATTCGCGCTCTTGCCTTCGCGGCCGGCGGTCTGACCTGAAACGCAAGCGGGCATCACGACCAGCGATGCGGCGAAAGCGGCTGAGAGCAGTTTCATGCGTGTTTCTCCTGTGCAGTAGTGATGAGAGGTGTTGATTCGTTTCATGCTCTTTTGGAATCTCGGACAGCCCTGACGACTCATTGGGCCTTCCGCTTCCCAACCCAATTCCGGATCCGCTTCTCGAGCAGGTCCAGCGGGAGCTGGCCGCCGCCCAGGATCTCGTCGTGAAAGGCGCGGATGTCGAATTGCTCGCCGAGCTCCTTTTCCGCGTATGAACGGAGCTCGCGGATCTTCAACTCGCCGATCTTGTACGCGGAGACGCCGCCCGGGCTGGTGATGTAGCGGTCGACTTCATTCTCGATCTCACGATCGGTCTTGGCGGCGTTCGCGCGGCAATACCGGATGGTCTCCTCGCGCGTCCAGCCCATCGCGTGCAAACCGGTGTCGACGACCAGCCGGATCGCCCGCCAGATCTCATTCGTCAGTTGTCCGTATTTCGAATACGGGTCCTTATACAGACCGAGCTCGCCGCCGATCGTTTCCGCGTACAGCCCCCACCCTTCGGAGAAGACCGGATAGACATCCCAGAGGCGCCACTCCGGAACGTTCTGCATCTCTTCGACGAGCGAATACTGAAGATGATGTCCGGGCACCGCCTCGTGCGCCGCCAGACTCTCCATCGACCACTTCGGCCGGGCCTTGAGATCGAAGGTATTGACGAGCAGCCAGCCGGGACGGCCGGCGGCGGCGGTTCCGTTGCTGTACATCACCGTGGGCGCGGTCGCGGTCCCCTGCGTCATCGCCTTGACGCCATACGGCAACCGCGGCAGATGCCCGAACAACTTCGTCAGCTCAGGATCGATGCGCTTGGCGATGTCGCGATACCCGGCCACGAGATCTTCCGGCTTGTCGTAGAAGAATCGGGGATCGGTGCGCAGGAATGTCGAGAACTCGTCGAAGGTCCCCTTGAAGCCGGTCGATGCCATGACCTTGTCCATCTCCGCGCGGATCCGTTTCACCTCGGCCAAGCCGAGGGCATGGATCTGTTCGGGCGTGAGGTCCGTCGTGGTGAACATGCGCAGGAGCGACGCGTACCTCGCCTTGCCGTCGGGCAGAGCGCTCACGGCAATCGACTCCCTCGCATGCGGGACGTAAGTCTCGGCGAGATAATCGTGCAGCTTGCGCAGCGCCGGCACGTCCTGCGTCTGATAGATCTCGACCGCGGTTCGTCGCAGCCGTTCCCGCTCCGGCGCGGGAATCGTCTCCGGGATCCGCGTGAAAGGCTCGAGCACATCGCCTTTGAGCGGGTCATCGGAGATGAAGCCCAGCACAGCCTCGGCGGCATGGCCGAGCGTGACTCGCGGCGGAGTGTTTCCGGCCTTCAGCCCTTGATCGAGCAGTGGGATTCCCTGATCGACCATGCGCGGAAAACCACGCAGGCGCGCCAGCATGTCCTCGTAATCGGCGACGGTCGCCGCGGGCATGTAGGCGAGCAGACCGAGGCCCTCGGTGATGCGGTTGTTCATGCGGGTGACGAGAACGGCTCCCTGACTGCGAAAGCGCTGACTCTCGATCGCCTGGTCGAACTGCCTGCGCAGGAGCTCATAGTTGAGTTGTTCGGCTGCCGTGAGGCGGGACGCGTCGATCGACGTCAGCGCCGCGAGCTCGAGCCGAGCGAGCCGGCGGCTGAACTCCGCGGACTCCTCCGAACGGTCGGGCAGCCGGTCCCCGACACCGGGGTATCCGATGTACGTCGCATACTCGGGCGACTCGCGCATGCTCGCCGCCCAGTACATCTCGAAGAACTTCGCGAGGCGCTTGCTCTCCGGCTCCTTCCCTTTGGTCAGCGGAAACTTCTCGATCTGACTCGAAAGCTGGCGAAGGTCCGGCGGAACTTCCGCGTACACGCTGCGCATCGTCGCGAGGATCGCGAACAGCAGGAGAGCTTTTTTCATCGTTGACCCCGATGCACCTCCCTCCGAAGCCCCAACTGGACAACGCCGGGCTTCGGAGGTAGGCTCCCTATCCGTACTTCAGCCAATAAGTTAGGCAACTCAACCACTGCCTGGGAGGAGAGAGACCATGTCAGTGCGGATCATCATCCGACAGAACGGCGTCTTCGACGAAACCCATGCCCTCGCAAGCGACCTCGTGTTCTGGAGAAACGACGACACCGCCTATCCGTCTCACGCGCCGTTCGGATTGAAAGTGAATTCGGGCGCGAACACGAGCGCGATCCAGCCCGACCCCACGAAGCAGCCCATCGTTCAACCGAAGAGACTCGAATATCACTGTACCGAGCATCCGAACGAAACCGGCATTCTGAATCTCTACAACGACTTCAAGGCCGTCAACCCGACCATCAAGTCGCCGGCGCCGCGGGATCAGATGGGGGTGGTGACGGGAGGCCGGGCTCCGTACACGATGTCGGCCGCCGACGTGACGATCAACCCCGCCACGCCCGGTTTTTCGCTTGCTCTGATCGACACCCCGCCCCCGCCGAACCAACCCAATCTCGGGATCTCCGCGGTTCTCACCAATGCCCCCACCGGGCCCTTCACCGTGACCTTCACATTGAAGGCGAACGATTCCCTCGACAACGAGATCAATCAGATCATCACCATCACCGTGACCTACTGAACGGGAGGATGCAGAAATGGCGCGACTGTCCATTGTTCTACGCTCGTCCGGATCCGCTCTTCTCGCACTGCTTCTCGCCGCGCCGCTCGCACGGGCGCAGTCCGGCAGCCCTACCCTCATCGAGCCGGAGGAAATCGCGTCGGCGAACGGAAAGCTGCGCGCGGTAGTCGCGTTGCGCGACGCCGACACGCAGGTCCCCAATGTCGGCAAGCGGCATTTGCGGTACTTCCAGGGTTGGAAACTCCCCGACGACATCAGTCAACTGAACATCCCCGCTCCTCCGGCGACCCGCAACTTCGTCCCCGGACCGACTCTGCGGGCGAGGGTCGGCGAGACCGTCCAGCTCATGTTCTTCAATGAGGTGGACGAGAGGAATTTCGAGTACACCAACCACGGCCACGATTGCGATCAGACCTTTACGACCGATGCACAGGGAAATACGGTCACCGCGTACCCGTACAAGGATCGATATCCGAATTGCTTTCACGGCTCCAGCACGGCGAACCTCCACTATCACGGCACCCACACCAGTCCGGACGGCCTCGGCGACAACGTCCTGTTGGAGATCATCCCCGACAAGAACCGGACGATGGAGCCGAAGTGGGCAAAGATCTTCGAGGAGATCTTCGCCAAACCGATTCCGGAGAAATTCACCGACCTGCCGCCGGCCTTTTGGGACGAGCAGAAAAAACTCCTGCCGCCCGCTATGTTGAAAGCCAATGAGAACAGGATCGCCCACGGCGAATGGCCTCAATATTTCATCGGCGCATTCCCGAATTACTTCGTGCTGCCCGGCGATCCCGAGCAGGGCAGCGGATACACGGCCGGCCAGGCGCCGGGGACGCATTGGTATCACGCCCACAAGCACGGCTCGACGGCATTGCACATCCTCAATGGACTGGCGGGCGTGTTCATCATCGAAGGACCGTACGACGACTATCTGAGGGATTTCTACGGCCTCGCGCAATATGGCAATTTCGAGAAGGTCCTGATCTTTCAGCAGGTGACCGCCGATCTCCCCCTCGAGAAACAGGCGCCCGGCCTTCCCCCCGCCCTCCTTCTCAACGGCCAGCAACTGCCGATCCTGGACATGAAGCGCAACGAGGTGCAGTTGTGGCGCATCCTCAATGCCACGGGGGGCGGCGGCGGCAACGGCACCGTCGCGGCCGACTTCTTCACGCCCGCCAACAATTTCAGAATCAAACAGACCGCGCTCGACGGAGTGCAACTCAGCCGGGCGAATTATCAGTCTCAACCGCTCCTCACGGCGCCGGTGCAACTCAGACTGGCCGGCGGAAATCGCGCCGACGTTCTGGTGAAGGCCCCGGATACGGCGGGAACGTATGCGTTCAAGTCGAACAACAAAGTCGTCTTGTACGTGCGCGTGACCGATGAGACGAATCCGATGTGCCTGCCGGGGGACGCCGATCCCTGTCCGCAGAAGCCGTGGCCGGACATGCCCAAGTATCTGAAGGATCTCCCCCCGTCGAGCGACGTCTATCCCCACACGGTGACGTTCGGCTGGGATCCCGAGCCGGGCCGCACGAGCGTGGTGCGGACGGCGCTGCCCGCGGTGCCGCTGCCGCCGAAATTCACGATCGACAACCGGCAGTTCGCGGAGCGCGGGCTGTCCGTCGATCAATGCATGAAGCTCGGCAACACCAAGGACAACATGGTGCAGGACTGGGTGATCATGAACACGTCGCCGACTCCGCATCCGTTCCACATCCACGTCAATCCATTCCAGGTCCTCAGCATCGAGACACCCACCGTCGACGCGACCGGAGTGGCGAGCTATCAGACGATCGCGCCCACGTCCGACTACATCTGGCGTGACGTGATCTCGATCCCCGCCGCGGCCATCGTCAACGATCCTCCCGGCTCGACCGGGAAAGCGACGCAGAGAACCCTGCCCGGAAGGGTGACGATTCGCCAGCGATTCGTCGACTTCACGGGAACGTTCATGCTGCACTGCCACATCCTCGCGCACGAGGATCGAGGGATGATGCAGCTCGTTCGCGTCGTCAAGCCCGATGAGTATCCCGAGAGGTGCCAGGTCGAAGTTCCGGAGCATCACTGAGCCGCAGGTTCTGTTGAGGACAGGCGAATCGTCTGTCCTCAACTCGCGGATCACATCGAAGGCCATTGTCGTTAACTGGGTTCCTCGGTTCCTCGGTTGCTCGGTGAGCACAGAGGGGTGTGCTGCCGGACAACCGAGCAACCGAGAGACCGAGGAACCGAACGTCCCCCAGCCCGCTAAAATGCGGCCACTCCGTGAATCGCACCCTGGCACTGCTCGCCGCCGCGCTCTTTGTCGCAAGGACCGCGTTCGCGCTCGATCCCGCTCGCGCGCTCACGCAGGCGCGGCTCTCGGTCTGGACGAGTGACTCCGGGCTTCCGCAGAACACGATCGATGCGATCGTGCAGACCAGGGATGGGTATCTCTGGATGGGAACCGAGGAGGGGCTGGCGCGGTTCGACGGCGTGCGGTTTGTTGTCAGCGACCGGCAGACCGCGCCCGCGCTGCGCAGCTCGTTCGTCTCCTCCATTTTCGAGGCTCCCGACGGGACGCTGTGGATCGGGACTTATGGCGGCGGCGTCGCGCGATTGCGGAACGGACGGATCGAGGCGTTCCACTCGGAGCTCCTCGGAACGGATCGGATCCGGGAGATGCACGCGACCGCGGACGGAGCGCTCTTCATCGCAACGGCCGGCGGCGGACTGCTTCGGATCGATGGCGAGAAGGTCACCCGCTTCACGACGCGCGACGGACTGCCGACAGACCGGATCTGGGCGTTGGAGGGCGACGGTGCAGGCGGTTTGTGGGTTGCGACACACGGCGGAGGAGTCGCTCGCTGGCACGGCTCGCGTGTGCAGCAGCGCCTCACGACGCGCGAAGGTCTTCCCAACGATTTTGCGCGCGCGCTGCTGCGTGACCCGGACGGCACTCTCTGGATCGGAACCGACGGCGGCGGTCTCGCCGCGTGGCGGAACGGAGCCATCGTCCGCATTCTCACCACGCGCGACGGGCTGCCGAGCAATCTCATTCGCGCCCTGCACCGCGACCGCGACGGAAGCCTTTGGATCGGAACCGACGCCGGACTCGCGCGCTGGCGCGGAGTCCGCGCCGAGACGCTCGGAGTCGCCGAAGGTCTCCCCAGTCCCATCGTCCGCACGCTGATCGAGGATCGGGAGGGATCGCTCTGGGTTGGAACCACGGGCGGTCTCGTGCGCCTCAGCGACACGCGATTCCTCTCGTTTACCCGAAAGGAAGGTCTCTCCGCCGACGGAGTCCGCGCAATCCTCGAGGACCACGACGGGCGGGTGTGGATCGGCACGGAAGGAGCGGGGCTCTGCCGGCTCCTGCCCGCGCCTGTGCAATGCATCACGAACATCGGCACGGTCTACGCGCTTGCCGAAGGACGCGACGGCAGCTTGTGGATCGGAAGCGACGGCGGCGGCGTGGTACGTCTGCGTAACGGAGCGATGACCGATGCGCTCGACGCAAAGATCGCCGGCCTGCCGACCGATCGCATCCGCGCGCTCGTGGAGACTCCGGACGGAGTGCTGTGGGTCAGCACGACCGCGGGACTCGCGCATGTTCGCGAAGGGAAAGCAACGCGAGTCACCGAGCTCGATGATCGACAGCTCCGGCCGCTCCTCGCGCTGCCGGATGGGAGCATCCTCGTCGGCACCGACGGCGCGGGGCTCTGGCGAGTGACGGAGCAGGGCGCGCGGGCGACTCAGATTGCCAGCGCGGGCCGCGGTCTCGAGAGCGACCGCGTGTTCAGTCTGGCGGCGGACGCCAATGGCGGTGGTGTGTGGATCGGGACCTCCGGCGGCGGCCTGGCCCGTCTCGATCTCGCGAAGGGCTCCGTGCGATCGCTCACGCGGCGCGACGGATTGCACGACGACGTCGTGTTCCAGATCGTGGACCAGGGCTCGGGCGGCGATCTCTGGATGACGAGCAACCGCGGACTGTACCGGGTGAGACGTGACCGCGTGCTCGCCGCGATGAACGGCACGAAGAGCGACCTCTCCGGAACTGTCTACGGAACGACCGACGGCATGCCCTCCTCGGAATGCAACGCCGCATTTCCCGCTGCGATCCGCGCGCGCGATGGACGGCTCTGGATCGCGACGGCGCGCGGCGTCGCCGTCGTCGATCCGCTCGCGAACACTCGGAACATGGTTCCGCCCCCGGTCCACGTCGAAGAAGTTCTCATCGACGGCGACCGTGCGCCGGCAGGTCCGCTGCGCGTTCCTCGCGGCACCCAGCGTCTCGAATTGCGCTACACGGCCACCAGTCTTCACGCTCCCGAGCGCGTGACGTTTCGCTACCTGCTCGAAGGCTACGACCACAAGTGGGTCGAGGCGGGCACGAACCGGGTCGCGCATTACACGAGACTCGCTCCGGGCAACTACACGTTCCGCGTGATCGCCACGAACGAAGACGGAGTGCGGAGCCAGCGCGAGGCGCGGCTCGCGGTCACGGTCGATCCTCGATGGTTCGAGACGTGGTGGGCGCGGCTTCTCGCGATCGCGCTCATCGCCGCCGCGGTGTGGGCGGCGTTGCGGCTGCGCCTCGCCGCGCTGCGCGCGCGCAAGAACGAGGAGCTTGCGCATCTGGCCGGCCAACTCGAAGACACGAACCGTCAGCTCGCGGTCGCGAATGAGCGCCTGCGCGCGCTGTCGTATGTCGATGGACTGACGGGCGTCGCGAACCGCCGCCGCTTCGACGAGGCCCTCGAGGAGGCATGTACCGCGGCAAGCAATCAAGGTGCGCCGCTCTCGCTCGTGCTGATCGACCTCGATCATTTCAAGCGGCTCAACGACTCGCAGGGTCATCAGATTGGAGACGAGGCATTGCGCACGATGGCCGCGCTTCTCGCCGAGCGCGCCGAGTCTCGCGGCGGCCTCGTTGCGCGTTTCGGCGGCGAAGAGTTCGCGTGGCTGCTTCCGGGCATGGCGTTGGATGACGCGAAGGCCGAGGCCGAAGCGTTCCGAATGATGGTGCGCGACGCGGCCATTCGCCACGACGCCACCGAATCCGGCATCGTCACCGCGAGCCTCGGCGTGTCGGCGAGCGCCGGAATGACCGCGCTCACGCCCCTGTCCCTCGTCGCCGCCGCCGACGCGGCTCTCTATCGCGCGAAGTCGGGAGGCCGCGATCGCGTCGAAGCCGAGCCCTCAGTGGAGCGGCGGGCTCTCAGCCCGCCGACATGACCCGGCGGGCTAAGAGCCCGCCGCTCCACATCCGGCGTGTCAGCGCGGCGTCACTGAACGGCGGCGCGGGGATCGTCCGGCGTCGAGGTCGAAGAAGTAGGTGGCCGACTGGTGCGGCGCACAGCCGGCAGCTGCGTTCGGATTGCGTTCGAGATACCACCACGCCACCCGCCCGTCGCGCGGCAGATTTACCGTGACCGCGAGGGTTTGATCGCGATTCTTCGGACCCGCGACATCGACGTGAGCCGCGGATCCTTCATCGATACTCCACCAAAGCTCGTAGCTGTAGCCTTTGAGGCCGAGAAACTGGAACTTCACATTCGGCGTGGTGACGAACGCCTCGTATGCCGGTGCGTAAGTGTTCGATCCAATTCCGGGCTGGATTTTTTTTAATGATTCGGGGATCACCG
>Ga0105242_10004423_pt1 | contig 10926 bp, 10 predicted proteins | sample KBSM24metaG_FD_81521 | JGI IMG/M metagenome (GOLD analysis project Ga0105242, IMG submission 81521) | Miscanthus rhizosphere microbial communities from Kellogg Biological Station, Michigan, USA - KBS M2-4 metaG | ecosystem: Host-associated > Plants > Roots > Rhizosphere > Soil | place... | reverse complement strand
CGGGCGGATCGTCGCCAGCGCCGGAGTGTTGCGATCGATGATGCGCGCGGTCGCGTTCAACTGATCCTCGACCACCGGCGCGACGAAGCGGCGGGTGATGTCGATGTTGAGCCAGGTCACTTCGCACGGGATCTCGTAATTCACCGGCAGCAGCTTCGTCGTCGAGCGCAAGCGCCACGACGGATCCCATTCGAGCTTCGTGTGCAGCGTGATGTCGGCCTCGCGCCGGGCCTCTTTGAATCCGCACGAGACGCACGGAAATTTGCCGCGGCAGGCTTCGAGCGCATAACGCACGGTCGTCTTCGCGAGCAGTCCGGCGCCGGACATCGTGAGGCGAAGCGGATCGCGCGCGACCTCGTAGCGGATGTCGATCCCGCGCTCACGCGCCGTGTCTTTGAACGAGCTCGGCACGCGCCTTTCGATCTCCGGAAGGAGCGGCGCGAGACTGGCGCGGATCGGGATGGCGATGGTCGAAAGCTCCGGCGGAGGCGGTGCGGCGGACGGTCCGATCAGAGAGGAAGGAGCGGGCGCGGAGGACGAACATGCGACCGCGAGAAGAAACAGCGATGGGATAATGGTTCTGGTCCTCATGTCAGACGCCACCACTCGCGGCATTCGCATCCAGGTCAACAGCGAATACGTTGCCGAACGAAGCGATCCGCGCGCAAACGCGTACTTTTTCGCATATCACGTGCGGATCACGAACCTCGGCGCCGAAACGGCGCAGCTCGTCAGCCGCGAGTGGATCATCACTGATGGCGACGGCCATGTCGAGCAGGTGAAAGGGCCGGGCGTGGTCGGCGAGTTTCCGGTGCTGCAGCCGGGCGACTCGCATGAGTACACGAGCTTCTGTCCGCTCACGACGTCGTTCGGCTCGATGCATGGCAACTACACGATGCGCACGCGCTCGGGCGAGACCTTCGAGGCCGAGAACGCGCCGTTCACGCTGGCCATGCCCGGGGTGGTCAACTGAAAAAGATCTCGTTTCTGACCGTCTTCTTCGTCGCCCTCGGCGTCGCGTTCGGCGCCGTGGTTTGGATGCGCATCCGCGCATACGACGGCGACGGCTCCGCGCCGCCTCCGCAAATCGCGCAGACGGCGAGCAGCAGGGGAGACGTTGCGCAGGTGCGGCGAGACGCGGATGCGCAGATGCCGGCATCGGTCCAGACATCGTCGAGTAAATCCGCGTTGCCCGACCGCTCCTCCGCCGCGCGAGCGCGCGAGGAACGGTATCGCGCGCTCCTGCAGTCCGCGCCGCCGGCCGGCGGAACGCCGTCGACGACCGGCGGGACGCCGGCGACGAACCGCGTGCCTCCGGTCCAGAAGCCGGCCGCTCCGCCGACGCTGCTCGACCGCGTCGTGAAACCGATCGCCGGCGCTCTCGGACTGAATCGCTCGGCGGCTTCGTCGCAGGAACGGGGCCGGCCGGAGCCGCAGCCACCCAGCAAGACCGAGACGGTGGATCAGAACGCGGAGCGCGATGAAGACTCCGATGTCACGCCGCCGCGCCTCCTGGCCGCGGAGTTCACTCCGATGCAAGTGCAGGACGGCGACCCCATCGTCTTCATCGCCACGGTCACCGACGACATCTCGGGAGTCAAAAGCGTTTCCGGCGTCATCGTCAGTCCGAGCGGCGCGCAACAGGGATTCGGGTGCCAGCGCGACGAGAACGGCCGTTTCGTCGCGCGCATCAACATTCCGAAGGAAGCCGCCGAAGGCACGTGGACCGTGAAGTACCTGACGCTGACGGACAACGCGGGGAACACCACCAGCATCACCGCCGGACAAGGCCTTCCGCAGACGAGTTTTCGCGTCGTTTCCGCGGCGTCGGACTCGATCGGTCCCGTGCTGAAGGCGGCATGGCTCGATCAGCAGTCGATGTCCGCGGGCGAGAAGAACCAGGTGTTCGTGCAGGCCGACGACGACAAGAGCGGCGTGAATCTCGTGAGCGGCGTCTTCGTCAGTCCCTCGAAACAGGCGCGCATCGGATTCGGCTGCCGCCTCTCGAGCGCGAATCTGTGGCAATGTCCGGTGTCGCCGCCGACGTGCGTCGACTGCGGGAGCTGGCAGCTCGAACAGATCCAACTGCAGGATAAGGCGAACAACATGACCACCGTTCGCGCGGACAACCCGCTCGTCGCGAACGTCAAACTGCAGCTCTTCGGAAAAGAGTGCGACAACACGCCTCCGGTCCTCACCGCGGTCACGCTCGAGCCGCTGGTCGTGTCGAATAAGGAAGGCGGCGTCATCCGCGTGACGGCGGTCGCGACCGACGATCAATGTGGCGTGGCCAGTCTCAGCGGCGTCGCGATGCAGCCGCCAGTCGCAGGAAGCAGCACGCGGCTCTACTTCCCGTTCAGACCCGTCGAGGGAGACACGTTCGTCGGAGAGATTCCGATCCCGAAACACGCACCCTCGGGGATCTGGACGATCGGATGGATTCAGGCGATCGACAAGGGACACAACCTGAAGGCGTATCCGTCGAATGATCCGATCCTCGCGCGGGTGATCTTCCGCGTGGAGTGACCTGTCGCGCTCGAGCGTTCGTCCAGGGAATCTGAAAAATATTTCAAACGGTTGCCCGGTTTTTCGTCCTGCTCGGTCGTGACGCCGCTTCGGAAGTCGAGTAAGATACGCGTCCCAACCGTTCTCACGGACCGAGAACCAATCACTGAAAGGCAGCAAAACCATCCATGAGTCAGTCGAGAGAAAGCGCCGAGGCTACGTCATTTGCCGAGGCGATGGAGAATCTGGAGCTCAAGACGCCGCAGCAGGGCGATCAGCTTCGAGGCACGATTGTTTCGATCTCGGGCGAAAACGCCTACATCTCGTACGGCGGTCCATCCGAGGCCGTGCTGGACGCGGCTGAGCTCGAGGGTCTCGACATCGGCGATGCCATCGAAGCGACGGTCGTCAAGACCGGCGCCGAGATCCGCGTGTCGCGCAAGATGATCAAGGGACGCGCGTCGCTCGAGCAGCTCCGCGGAGCCTACGAGAGCCGCATCCCCGTCGAAGGAAAAATCGCGGGGCGCAACAAGGGCGGCTTCGAAGTGAACGTCAGCGGCCTCCGCGCGTTCTGCCCGCTCTCGCAGATTGCCCTCGGCAAGATCGAGAATCCCGACGCCTTTCTGAACCAGACCCTCGAGTTCCGGGTCACGGAGCTCTCCGACGACGGCCGGCGCATCGTCGTCTCGCGCGCGGCGCTGCTGAAAGAAGCGGCCGCCGAGCGCGCCGCTGAAACGCGCGCGCGCATCACGCCGGGCGCGGAGCTGACCGGCCGCGTGAAGACGCTCACCCCGTTCGGCGCGTTCGTCGATCTCGGCGGCGTCGACGGCCTCCTTCACGTTTCGGAGATGAGCCGCCGCCGCGTCACCGACCCGAAAGACGTCGTGACCATCGGACAGGAAGTGCGCGTCAAAGTGATCAAGGTCGAGAACGACGGCAAGCGCATCTCGCTGTCGATGAAAGACGCGGAGCCCGATCCCTGGTCGGACGTCGCCGATCGTTACACGCCCGGCACTCCGTTCACCGGACGCATCGTCCGCTCCACCGACTTCGGCTACTTCATCGAAGTGGAGCCGGGTCTCGATGGACTCGTGCACGTCTCGCAGCTGCCGCACGGCGTGAAAGCCGGCGATGCGGAAGTGGCGATCGGAACGACGGTGCAGGGGTGGGTGCGCGAAGTCGATCCGTCGAAGAAGCGCCTCTCGCTTTCGCTGCGCGCGGTCGCGGTGAACGATCCGTGGGAGAGCGTCGCGCAGCGCTATCCGATCGGCCGCGTGGTCGAGGGAACGGTGGATCACGGCGCCGCGCCGGGCATCTTCGTCGAGCTCGAGCCGGGACTCACCGGACTCATTCCGAACTCGGAGATCACCGTGCCGCCGGGCAGCGATCCAACGCAGGCCCATCGCGCCGGCGAGAAACTGATGGTGCGCATCATGAGCGTCGATGCGAACCGCAAACGCATCTCGCTGAGCCACGAAGCCGCGAAGGCCGCCGCCGACCGCGAGGAGTACACGAAGTACATGGACGAGCGGAACGAGGACTCCGGCGAGAGCGCGATGGCCCTCGCGTTCAAACGGGCGATGGAGCGGAAGAAGTAACTTCTAGGAGTGCGGCGGCAGAGCCGCCGCTCTGGACAGCGGCGGCTCTGCCGCCGCACTCCTAAAACACGAACTCGATCAACAACTGATTCACCCTCTCGGGCGCATCGTGCTGCACGAAATGACGTGCATGGGCGATGCGCTCGATTCGTAGATCGGCAATCCATTGGTCCAGATCGGTGAGCGTCTCTTCGATGAAGATCGACTGCTCGTCTCCCCAGATCATCAGCACCGGGACGTCGATGCGCGTGATCAGTCTGCGCAGCTCACCGCGCGTGCGGCGCAGCGCGCGGTAGTAGTTGAACATCGGACGGAGCGGTCCGTGCCACACGGATTCCTCGCTGCTCATGCGCCGCATCACCGCGCGTCCGAAGAGACGCCACGTGATCTCCGGCAGCAGCGGCAACTGGAAGAACAGTTGATAGGACGCGCGCAGGCGCTGTCGGCGGCTCCGTTTCAGCTCGCGCGCGAATGCGGCGGGATGCGGGACGTTGAGGATCGCCAGCTTCCGCACGAGGTCGGGGCGCATCATCGCGAGGAACCACGCGACGAGCGCTCCCCAATCGTGACCGACGACGATGCACGGTTTCCCGCCGAGCGATTCGATCAGCTCCGCGACGTCGGCCACGATCTCGGGAAGGCGATAGGAGTCGATGTCGCGCGGCTTGGGGGAGTCGCCGTAGCCGCGGAGGTCGGGCGCAACGGCGCGGAATCCCGCGCGCGCGAGCGCCGGAAGCTGGCGGCGCCACGTTTTTCGGTATTCCGGAAATCCGTGAAGGAGGACGACGAGTGGTCCGTCGCCCTCCTCATCGAACGAAAGCGTCAACTCTTGTCGCGGCTCACCGCTGCGTAGATCAGTCCCGCGCCGAGGGCCAGCGCGGCCACGCCGGCGGCGACTTTGCCCGGATTCTCTTTCGCGTACGACTGGGCCTTGTTTCCGGTGTTCTTCAGATAGTCGCGCGCGGTGTTGAGGTATTCGTCGATGTCGACGTTCTGAAACTGCGACTTCAGATTGTCGATCATCTCCTCGGTGATGCCGAGCCGTCCGAGAAACTGTTCGAGTCCGGCGCGGGTCGTCGGCTGGCCGCAGGTCGGGCAGATGCCGCTGTCGGTCGCGGCCGCCGTTCCGAAGCCGCCGGTCGTAGCCGTGTCTCCACCCGTCGGTGAGGTGTTCCATCCGGTGTTGGGATTCTCCTGGTCCATGGTCCTTCTCCTTTTACTCTCGTTCCGCGCGAGCCTCGTCCGGCTCTTGGGAGCGGCGGTGCGTACCGATGCGTGGGTCGCCTGATTTGTTCGTGTAGCGATCTTCATCGTTCCAGCGATCGTCGGCGCGTCCGAACGCGAATTCCTGATCGCGCTGATGGTCCAGGCCATCGCTGCGGAACGACGCCTTCGAGCTCGTCGCCCGCGGCGTGTAAACGGCGTCGAGTACGTCCAGCGGGATGTCGGTCTCACGCCGCGTCGGCCTCGCCGCGCCAATGTGGCGACCGCTGCCCTCAGCGGTCGCGGTGCCGCTGTGGACAACCGCATCCACATGCTCAGCCGCTTCGGGCGCCGCATCATCGAGCATGTTGCCGCGCATGAAGAGACGCTTCACCGCTGAGACCGTTCGCCGCAACGCACTCTTCTTTTTCATCTTTCGGTTTCGTAGCATCCGGGATTTCCTTTCACCTGCAATCCTTGCAAGACTACTTCCCGTCGTACGTCACTCTCCAGATCACGTCGGCACCGTCGTCGGCAATCAGCAGAGAGCCGTCCGGGAGGACGAGGAGGCCCGCGGGACGGCCCCAGACGTCGTCGCTGCCGGGATCGGGAGCCCATCCGATGATGAAGTCGTCATAGCCGCCGGCGGGTTGACCGCTCTTGAATGGAACATGAATGACTTTGTATCCCGTTCGCCGCGAGCGGTTCCATGATCCGTGCAACGCGACGAACGCGCCGCCGCGGTAGCGCTCCGGAAACATCTTCCCTGTATAAAACGCGAGCGTGATCGGTGCGGAGTGCGACTCGATCAGAAGCGAGGGGACGATGGCCCTGGCGATGAGATCGGGACGCTCGCCGCGCCGCCGCGGATCCTCGTTGCGGCCGATGTACGAAAACGGCCAGCCGTAGAACGCGCCCGGCTTGACCTCGGTGATGTAGTCGGGCACGAGGTCGTCGCCGAGCCCGTCGCGCTCGTTCACGGCGGTCCAGAGCGTGCCGTTCACGGGATTCCACGCCAGACCGATCGGATTGCGGAGTCCCGACGCGAACACGCGCGCGCCCGTGCCGTCGGGACTGAGCTCGCTGATCGCCGCGCGCACCGGCTCGCGCGTCTCGTCGTCGACGTTCGAGTCCGATCCGACGGCGACGTACATCTTCGAGCCGTCGCGATTGAAGAGGATGTTGCGCGTCGCGTGGCCGCCGCGCGGCAGCGAGGCGATGCGCACCGGCTCGCCGCTCGCCACCGTCTGTCCCGGCTTGTAGTCGAAGCGGACGATCGCGTCGGTGTTGCCGGCGTAGAGGTGATTGCCGCGAAACGCGAGACCGAACGGACGATTGAGACCGTCGTAGAAGACCCACCGCTTGTCGGGGTTTCCGTCTCTGTTCGTGTCGCGCAGGACGTCGATCTCGGAGCCGGACATGCAGGCGACGAAGACGTCGCCGTTCGGCGCGAGGACCATGTTCCGTACTTCGTTGAAATCGGCGGCCCAGAGCGAGATGTGAAATCCGGGCGGCGCGTAGAGCTTCGCGCTCGGCGGCCGCTTGACCACGCGCGGCGGATTCCCGGCGCTCGAGGTGTGATACGGGCGCGGCAAGCGCTCGGCGCGGATGTCGTAGTGCCGCATGACCGGCGCCGGCCCCGACGGTTGCTGCGCGTCGCCGCGGGAGCAGGAGAGGAGAACTGCGAGAACGGCGAATTTCGCGATTCGCATGCGACATACTATGCAGCCCATGAAACGCCGCTGCACGCTTCTCCTCATCATTGTCACGCTTCCGTTGTTCGCCCAGCGCACCCAGAAACCGCCGCTCCACGGCAGCCACTGGATGGCCATCACCGGCAAACCGCTCGCGGCGACGGCCGGCGCGATGATGTTTCAGAAGGGCGGCAACGCGGCCGACGCCGCGGCGGCGATGCTCGCCGCGACCTGCACGATGTGGGACACGCTCAGTTGGGGCGGCGAGACGCAGGCGTTGATCTTCGATCCGCGCACGAACAGAGTCATCGGCCTCAACGCCCTCGGCGTCGCGCCCACCGGCGCGACCGCGGAGTTCTACAAATCAAAAGGGATGAACTATCCGCCCGAGTACGGCCCGCTCGCGGCTGTGACGCCGGGAACGCCGGGCGGCCTGATGACGATGCTCGCGGAGTACGGGCGTCTCTCGCTGAAAGACGTCCTCGCGCCCGCGATCCAGATGGCCGACGGCTACGCGATCGAAGCGCAGGCCGCGAACGCAATCGAGCGCGAAAAGAAACGAATCAAGGAGTGGCCCTACTCGCGCGCCGTCATGCTGCCCCACAGTGGAGCGGCGGGCTCTCAGCCCGCCGACTCGGGCGAGCAGAGAGCTCGCCCCTCCACCATTACTCCCTCCCATGACGTCGCAGCGCCAGCGCGCGCGAGCTCCAAGCGCGAGAGCCCCGAACCCGGCGAGATGTTCCGGCAGCCCGACCTCGCGGCGACGCTGCGCAAGCTCGTCGACGCGGAGCAGCAGGCCCTCAAGCGCGGCAAGTCGCGGCGCGACGCGATCTACGCGGCCTACGACCGCTTCTACAAAGGCGACATCGCGCAGGAGATCGCGCGCGGAACGCAGGAGCAGGGCGGTCTCATCACCGCCGAGGATCTCGCCAAGTGGCAGGTGCGCATCGAAGAGCCGGTGAAGACGAACTACAAAGGCATCGACGTCTACAAGCTCACGGTCTGGACGCAGGGACCGATGATGCTCGAGGCGCTGAACATCCTCGAGAACTTCGATCTGAAGTCGATGGGCTACAACAGCGCGCGCTACGTCCACACGGTCTACCAGGCGATGAGCCTCGCCTTCGCCGATCGCGACTTCTACTTCGGCGATCCTGCCTTTCCGCCCGCCGAGCCGGTCGCGGGGCTGCTGTCGAAGGACTACGCGCGCGAGCGCGCGAAGCTGATCAACCCGCAGCGCAACGATCCGAACATCACCGCCGGCGATCCCTATCCGTTCCAGGGCGAGAAGAATCCGTTCCTCGACGCGCTGCACAACTGGCCGTCGACGGCGACGAAGCCGCGCACGTCGGCGGCGCTCGAGCATTTCCACGAGTCGTTTCAACTCGGGACGACCTCGATCGAAGCGGCGGATGAAGAAGGATGGGTCGTCTCCGTCACGCCGAGCGGCGGATGGATTCCGGCGGTGATCGCGGGGAAGACGGGCATCGGTCTGAGCCAGCGCGCGCAGAGCTTCGATACCGATCCGGCGCAGAATCCGTTCAACGTGATCGAGCCGGGCAAACGTCCCCACGTCACGCTCACGCCGACGCTCGCGCTGAAAAACGGCAAGCCGTTTCTCGCGTTCGCGGTGCAGGGCGGCGATACGCAGGACCAGAATCTGCTGCAGTTCTTTCTCAACGTCGCGGAATTCGGCATGACGCCGCAGGAAGCGACCGAAGCCGCGAACATCAATACCTTCCAGGTCCGCAAGTGGCTCGGCGACCGCCAGTCCGTGCCCGGCCGCATCCTGCTCGCAGACGCCACGCCGCCATGGGTGCGCGGCGAGCTGCGGAAGATGGGCTACGACCTCACGTTCGAAGAGCGCACCTCGGGTCCGATCAACGCGATCCTGTTCGATCGCGAGCACGGGACGATGTGGGGCGGCTCATCGAATCACGGCGAGGACTACGGGATCGGCTGGTAGCGGAGGTAGGGAAAGGCGAGCGTCACGCCTCTCCTGTACATGTCGGAACCGATTCTGATTCGCGTCACCTGCCACGACCTGGCTTCCGGGAGCCCGCTGCCGTTCCCGCCCGCCCTCGTCGGCGACATCGATGCGGCAGTCGGTGGTTTGCCGGATGACGGCGGGCACTACGGCGCGAGTCTCGGCGCCCGCGCGTTGAGAACCTCCATCCCGACGGAATTGATCATCGCCCTCGGCAGCGGCGGTGTGTTCGCGGCCGTGGTGGAGATCGTGCGGGCGTTCGCCGGCAGACATCACACACGCGAAGTGACATTCGAATGCGGCGATACGAAGATCGCCATCAAGACAGACGACAAACGGGAGGCGGAAGCGTTGTTCACACAACTCCTCGCGGCCGCCGAACGCCTGCGAACGAAGAAGTCCGAGTCCCCATGAGAACGAGCGGCGTCGGCCAGGCAACCGCGCGCTACTCTCCGGGCTCGACGATCATCACCGCCGACTTCAGTCTCGACCGCGGTGGACTCACGCACACGCAGCTGGCCGTGCTCTGGCACGAGCAGATTCATTTCCTGCAGTCGTTCGGCACGTCGTTCGGAATGTTCGTTCGACATTGTCTTCAGGCGCGGGCGGCCACGGTGACGATGCTGCTGCGCGAACTGGCCAAAGAGCAGGGAAGGCTTTACTTCACGTTACGCGACTGGCTCGATGATGCGCGCGAATTCGAGACCAGCGCATACGCAACGCTGCGGCCCGGAATGCGGATCGCCGACAGCTTCGATACGCCCGTGCGATTCTTCCTCGGCGAGCCGCGCCAGCACGAGTATGGCTCCGCCGCGCCGTCGTTCTACGGCACGCGCTATCGCGAGATCGCGCCGGCCATCAATCAGGGTACGCCGGAGATCCCGTTCGGCGAGAAGTCATTTCCGGTCGGCGGGACGCACCTCATGGAGAGCATCGCGTACTACTGGGAGATGTATGTCCAGCGATGCATGTTTCGCGGGCAGCCGAACAACGCGGACTGGCTGACTCCGATCATCGCGTCCGCGGACGATTGGGGCGACGACTTTCTATCCCGGCACATCGCGCCGCTGGCGTACGCCATGAACCGGCTTGGCCCAATGGGCTTCTACGCCTTTCCGGCGATCGTAGACATCGCCTTGAATCCTCCGCTGCCGTCTCCCGCCAAGGCAATGGAGCGGATGCCGCCGCAGATCGCCATGGCCAATCCCGGCGATCTGACGGTCAAGTTCGAGATCTCCGGCTGGAACGCCGGGCTGATCATCCGCACGTCCGACGGGAAGATTCTGTCGTCGTACGGCTTTACGTGGCCCTGGGAGGATGTGCATCCCGGATGGCGATTCATCCGCGCCATCGATGAGCTCGAGCGGACGAACGGGCTGGCGACGGTGCCGTTCATGGATGGCTTCTGGCAAGGGAGACTCCGTCGCGTTGTTGGAGGAAGTGGTCATGGATCATCTCGTTGCTCACCTGGCGGACGAGTTCGTGCCGATGATCATTCCGTTCAACGATCAGACGTTCGATCCCGACGCGCGGCTGACCTGTCCCGTGGCAACGTCGCACTATTCGTTCGTCTGCGATGAACCGGCCGAAGTGAAGAGCCGCTGTCGCCGAGGAGCATTTCCTGATCACACATGCTGGTTCCAGGAGGAATTTCAGCGGAGCTTTGGGATCGCGCCGAAAGAGGTTCAGCACGTTCGCTAGTCCTGAATCCGCGTGAAGGCGCGGAGCGTAGTGTGGTCATGAACGTCTTCATCACCGGCGGCACCGGATACATCGGCGGCCGCGTCATCGACGCGCTTCTCGAGCGCGGACACACGGTTCGTGCGCTCATTCGCCCTGGATCCGAAAAGCGTCTCGCGGCGGATGCGCGGCCGACTCTCGGGAACGCGCTCGATGCGTCGACGTTCGCGCGGCACATCGCGCCGAGCGAGACGTTCAT
>Ga0105242_10004421_pt1 | contig 10926 bp, 10 predicted proteins | sample KBSM24metaG_FD_81521 | JGI IMG/M metagenome (GOLD analysis project Ga0105242, IMG submission 81521) | Miscanthus rhizosphere microbial communities from Kellogg Biological Station, Michigan, USA - KBS M2-4 metaG | ecosystem: Host-associated > Plants > Roots > Rhizosphere > Soil | place... | reverse complement strand
GTCGTAATCAGGATGACGCCCGAGCCGGCACGCGAGCCGTACACCGCGCTCGAGGCCGGGCCCTTCAGCACTTCCACGTTCTCGATGTCGTTGGGATTGATATCGATGGCCCGGTTCGACGGCGAGGAGCTGCTGTTGAGCGCGCCGGATATCGGGTTGTTGTAGCTGATGGAATTGTCGACCGGTACGCCGTCCACCACGATGAGCGGCTGGCCATCCTGAGCGCTGATGGTTGTCAGTCCGCGGACCTGGATAAACGACGATGCGCCTGGCTCTCCCGACGCCGAGGTCACGGTGACGTTGGGAGCCTTGGCGGCAAGACTGTTGATCAGGTTCTGCTCGCCGCTCCGGATGATTTGTGCCGAGTCGATCGAGCTTCGTACCGTGCCCAGCTTCTCCACTTCGGAGACCCCGCCCAGGCCGGTGACGACGATCTCACCGAGTTGGAGCGGATTGGCTTCGAGAGAGAAGTCGAGGGTCTGTTCGACCCCGGCCAGCACGACGCGACTGGTGCGGGGTTTATATCCGATGAGCCGCGCGGTCACGCTCACCGTGTCGCCGGTGAGTCGCGCCGTCGGCAGCGCGATGGTGTACCTGCCGTCCGCCCTGGTGGTGGCGCCGAGACCCCAGCGCTCGATCACCACGGTGGCTTGTCCCAGCGGGTCGCCGTCGGCCGAGGTGACTCGACCAATCAACGATGCGCCTTGTTGCTGAGCTAGAACCGATTCGCTAAGACCTCCGAGGGACAAGAACAGGACAACCGAACGAAGCCATCCTTTCATACAACCTCCGGGGTTCGGTGGTGGGCCAGCCCCGGCCTTATTGCTGAAACCGGTAGCCGAGATTGAGGGCGGTGAGGATGTGACGGGGCTGCGCCGGTTCCGCCTCGAGCTTCCGGCGCAGTCGGGCGATGTGGGTGTCGATCACCCGGGGACCGATCGCCGCGTCCGGCCCCCAGACTTCCTCCATCAGTTCGGGCCGCGTGACGACACGGCCCTCGCGCCGCATGAGTGCGTAGAGCAGTCGGAGTTCCTTTGGTGTAACGGGGATGTAGCGGCCGGCCCGGACGATGCGCTGGGTCGCGTATTCCACCACGACCTCACCAAACCGCGCCATGCCGCCCCACAGTGAATCCGCCCCGCGGTTTCCATCGAGCCGACGTCTCAGTTGATCGAGCAGCGCTTCCGCTTCGGGTCCATCAGCGACGGCCGCTCCCGCCGATGGAGTCAGCGCTCCCGCGGCGTCGTCCTCGATGATCAGGATTCGCACGAATCTCCCTCCCAAGAGCTTTGGCCCAACCTAGGAGTGGCAGGGATGAGCCGGAACGATTTCGGGATGGGTGGAGGAACCAGTGGGACGAACTGCACCGTACGAGGGATGAATTGCGCGCTATGTGATCGTCCCCACAACCCGACGACTCATCCCCGCACCAAAGCGATTCATCCCCGGTTCGTTGGCAGGCAGGTGCAGAGACACCATCGTGATCGCGCCGGACGTACTCCCGTCAGTGCCGGCTCATTACGTGGAGGTGCATATGTCCTATCGTCCCCTGATCCGGGCCGCGCTGGCCACCGTTCTGGCCGGCTCGGCGGCATGCGCCCGCATGTCGCGCATGGAATCGCCTTACCTCTCTCAGGTAACGACGGCCGACCCGGCCGCGGGGCAGGTAGACCAAGCCATGAAGTCCTTCGCCGCCCAGGGATTCAGCGGAACCGTGCTGATTGCTGAGGGATCTCGCGTGATCATCTATAAGGGGTATGGGCAGGCCAATCGCGCCCGCGAGCTCCCCAACACCGCGGAAAGCCGCTATCCCCTCGGCGCGGTCGAGAATGTGTTCACGGCGGCCGCGATGCTTCGCCTGGAGGAGGAGGGCAAGATCTCGACGAAGGATCTCGTGAACCGCTTCGTGCCGGCGCCCGCGGATCTGCGCATCGACGATCTCCTCAGCCGCAATCGGGAAGTGACCGCGGTGGCATATGCGGGCGGGATGGCGAGCATGACCGGACCGGCTGATCCGTTGGCCGAGCGCTTTGCGGAGACCGGGGCCAGCTATGTCACGCTGCGTAAGGTTATCGAGCAGGTGACCGGCGAATCATATGAGAACTACATCAGCAACCATCTGCTGATTCCCAATGGTCTCACCCGGACCTTCTGGGACAACGGAGCGGTGGGTGATTCCCTGGTTGCGCGGGGTTACCGGGAGCCACTGGGAGAGACAGTGATCGCCAAGGGGATGGTGGCCCCCCTGGCGGACCTCTACCAGTTCCGTCTCGCCTTGCGCGACAACAAGGTGGTTTCTCCGGAGTCCAAGCGCCGGATGTTCGCCCCGGCCCCGAACGGCTATGGCTACGGGTGGGTAGTCAGCACCACGCCGGGCGGGGTCCGGGTCACCGAACACGCTGGAGATCAGGTGGGATTCCAGACCTGGATCGCGTACTACCCGGACAGGGACGTGCTGATCCTGCTGGGCGTGAACAATGATGGAGGATGGCGTCGGCCGATCTCCGAGCGGCTGACCGAGATCATGGTCGATAGTGCGTCGGCGATGGGGGCTGTCGTCTCCTCCCAGTAGAGCCGACCCACAAGAGAGTCTCGCCCTCGCGTGGCGGCAGGCGTAATTCGCCGGCCGCCATCCGGCGTTGGCGCTCGTTTCACGGAGCGAAACGCTGAAACACTTGAGGAGCCGCGTTCGTCGCGGAACATGGAATGCCCGAACACTCCGTGGTCCTCAACCGGGACGCCGTCCTGCGGCGGAAGAGCTTCCGCCTGCAGGCGGCGTTGGTCTTTGGTGGCTGGACGCTGTTCGGCCTCTTCTCCTATTCCCAGACCGTTCTCTATTACTCGCTGCCCGCGCGCGACCCGATCCCCTGGGGACCGCTGTTCGCGATATCGCTGGGAAGCGCCTGGATCTGGGCGGCGCTCACCCCGGCGGCCCTATGGGTAGCGAACCGCCTGCGGTTCGAGCCGAACCAGCGGATGCGGAGTCTGCTGCTCCATGGAGTCGCAGGGCTCACGTTCGTGCTGGTTTCGACCTTGCTGGAGCGGGCCATCGTTGCCTCCATCAGCGATTCACCTCTCAAGCCCTTCGTGCAGGGTCTGCTCTACCGGTTCGACAGTCGTCTCCTGGCCTACCTCTGCATCGTCACTGTCGCCTCGGCGGCGCGATATGCCCTGCTCTACCGGGAGCGCGAGGTGCAGGCCGCCGAACTCGAAGCCCAACTGGCGCGCGCCGAGTTGCAGGTGCTCAAGATGCAGCTGCAGCCTCATTTCCTGTTCAATGCCCTTAACACGATCGCGGAGCTGGCGCACGATGATCCCAATAACGCCGACCGACTGATCGCGCGTCTGGGGCATCTGCTGCGACTCTCGCTGGAGCAGGCGGGCCACCAGGTCGTCCCGTTCCGCCAGGAGCTGCAGTTCCTCACCGCCTACCTGGAGATCGAGCAGACCAGATTCCAGGACCGCCTCGCCGTCGACACCGACATCTCGCTCGACGCGCTCGACGCCGGAGTGCCGGCGCTGTTGCTGCAACCCATCCTCGAGAACGCGATCCGGCACGGAACCTCCCCCCGGACCGGCGCAGGAGAAATCTCCATTCGGGCCCGGCGCCAGGGAGCCATGCTCACCGTGGAGATTCGTGACAACGGCCCCGGTTTCCCCAACGGGTCAACGTCGTTGAAGGAGGGCGTCGGCCTGAGCAACACCCGGGAGCGGCTCCGTCAGCTCTATGGTGATCGGCACGCCTTCGCTTTGGCCAACAGCCCCGAGGGCGGAGCGTTGGTGACCATCGCCATGCCCTACATCGAATGCCACGAAGCCCACACTCCGCTGCATCTCCAGGTGGTGCGGATGGCTGGAGCCTCGGCGTGACAGTTCGGGTCGTGGTCGCGGATGACGAGCCTCTGGCTCGCCGGCGATTGGTCCGTCTCCTCGAAGGCGAGCCGGACGCAGAGCTGGTCTCCGCTTGCGCCAACGGCGCCGAGGCGGTGGAAGCCATCCGTGCCCAGTCTCCCGACCTGCTCTTCCTCGATGTGCAGATGCCCGCGCTCGACGGCTTCGGGGTGCTCGAGGCGTTGCGGGATACCCAGCTGCCTGCCGTGGTCTTCGTAACCGCTCACGACAGCTACGCCTTGCAAGCCTTTGAGGCGAACGCGCTAGATTACTTGCTGAAGCCGTTCGACGCGGACCGTTTCCACCGGGCATATCTGCGGGCCAAGGAACGGCTGCGTGCCACCACGCCGGATTCCGACGCCGGAAAGCTCGCCGAGCTGCTCGCGTCGCTGAATAAGCCGCGGACCGGGTCGGACCGGATCGCCATCCGGAGCGACGGCAAGGTGTACTTCGTGCGCGCCACCGACGTGGATTACATCGAAGCCGCGAGTAACTACGTACGATTGCACACCGGGAAGACCGAGCACCTGCTCCGGGAGTCGCTGACCAACATCGAGAGCCGGCTGGACCCGGCTCACTTTCTCCGCATTCACCGCACGACCATCGTCAACGTCGAGCGCATTCGCGAGCTGCAACCGTGGTTTTCGGGAGAATTCATCGCCATCCTGACGGACGGCACCCGGCTCAAGGTGAGCCGGGGGTACCGGGATCGCGTCTCGCGCTGGTTGGGCCAGTCGCTCTGAGCGCCGGCGCGGAGCTGAATCCCGCGCTCCTGCAGGCGACAATCATCCTCGCCCTCGTCGGCCTCTGCATCTTCCTCTACCGCCGCTATCGCAAGCGCTACCTGTTCTGGTGGGCCGTGGCATGGAGCCTCTACCTGCTCCGACTCGCCGCGATCATCACCTTCGTCGGCACCCACCACCAGAGTTGGCTTTTTGCCCACCAGGTACTGACGGGGTGGACGGCGCTGGCCCTGCTCTGGAGTGCGATGGTGTTTTCTCGCGATCCCCCGCTCAGACCGGTGTACCTGATCCTGGTGCTGGTGCCATTGGCCTGGTCGCTGCTTGCGGTGCAGACTCTGGCCAGCTCACGGCTCTTCTATGTCGCCGCGGTTCCGGCCGTGGTCTTCCTTTCCGCGGCGACCCTCTGGACTTCAAGGGTCTTTCTCCGGTTCCGTCGCCAGACCGGCTCGCGCGCCGCGATGCTGCTCGGCGTTGCCTTCCTTCTCTGGGGCCTGCACCATCTCGACTACCCGCTTCTGCGGGCTCGCGGCGCCTGGAATCCCTGGGGCTATTACCTCGACATCCTCTTCGCGCTGGCGGTCGGGTTCGGCATGGTCCTCCTGGTGCTCGAGGATACTGACCGGGGACTCGGCGCCCTCGCGGCACTCTCGGGCGATCTCCAACGCACCGATGGCGGTGCCGATGTGCTGAGCGGACTCCTCGCTCGCCCGCTGGGATTGGCCGGCGTCCGCGGTAGCGTGATGTATCTGAGGGAGTCTGGACGCTACGTCCGGGGAGCGGGGGTTGCCTCCCCATGGGGCGGGCGGGAGCCCTCTGCCGAGGCGCGTCCCGCGATTCGATCGGCCGTAGAGGGAGGCAAGCCGGTCTCGGTGTCCGGATGGCGGGAGGGCGTGTCGGCGGAAGGAGTCTTTGCGTTCGCGGCAGTGCTCCCGGTATTCCGTCGGCGCGAGGTTACCGGCGCCATGATCATCGTGGGAGACGCCCGGGATCCGTTCACGGCGCTCGATCAATCGTTCCTTCTGGCGCTGGGACAGCAGGTAGGCGCGGCATTGGAGAATGCCGAGCTGTACCGAAGCCTGCGGGGACGAACCGAAGATCTGGAGCGACTATCGGTGCGGATGATCCGCCAGCACGAGGAAGAACGCCGGAGGCTTTCGCTCGAGCTGCACGACGAAACTGCCCAGGTGTTTTCGGCGGTGAAGCTGCAACTCGGCATGTTAAAGGAAAAACTCCCGGCTGCGCACACTGCGCGGATGGAGAGGATCATCGCTCTGGTGGATGCCGGGATGTCCAGCATCCGGAGCGTGACCGAAGCGCTGCGTCCGTCGCTGCTCGACGACCTCGGCCTCATCCCTGCCCTGCGGGCTCTAGTGACCGACTTCGGTGCCCGCTCCGGTCTGAGCACCCGGTTCACCGCACCGGATTCGCTGCCGGGTCTCGAAAAGGATGCCGAGCTCGCTCTCTTCAGGGCGGTACAGGAGGGGCTCGCCAATGTGGCGCGTCATGCCAAAGCGAAGAGCGTTGCAGTTACTCTGAAAGATGAGGGAGACCATGTGCTACTGGAGCTGGTTGATGACGGACACGGGCCCGTCAATCTGGATCAAGCGGGGAACGGTGCAGGACACATGGGTCTCGCGGGAATGCGGGAGCGGTTTGCCTCACTCGGTGGGCGAGTGGAGTTGGAGGCGGGAAGCGAGGGGGGAGCGCGTCTCATGATTGCTCTTCCGCGGGAGGCACCCTCGCCATGACGACGTCTCCTATCCGGGTCATGATCGTTGACGACCATCCCCTGGTCCGCGAGGGCATTCGTTCCATCGTCGCGGCCGAGGATGGCTTCGAGATCGTGGCAGAAGCCGGAAGCGGTGAGGAGGCGGTGGAGGCTGCGAGGAAGCTCCGGCCTGACGTGGTGATTCTCGACCTTTCGATGCCAGGAGAGGGCGGGCTTCGCGCAGTGGTCAGGCTTCGGGAAGTGGCGCCCGCTGCCCGGTCGCTGATCCTGAGCGTTCATGATCACCCCGAGTATGTCCTCGAGGCGGTTCGCGCTGGTGCTCAGGGCTATATAAGGAAAGACTCTTCTCCATCCGAGCTGCGTCTGGCCATCCGAACGGTGCATCGGGGAGAAGTGTTCTTCAGCAGCCCCGTCGCCCGCCAGCTGTCGGCGGCGGTTCGCCAGGAGACGCTCCGGGAGGAGCAGGGAGGAAAACTCGAGCGCCTCACCGACAGGGAGCGCCAGGTCCTCGCGGGAATTGCGGCGGGATCAACGAGCAAGATGATCGCCCAGCAGCTCGGGCTCAGCCCCAGGACGGTCGAGGCCTATCGGGAAAACCTCATGCGCAAGCTCGCGATTCGTACCGTGGCGGGGCTTACCCGCTTCGCGGTTGATAACGGGCTCCTGTCCCCGGAATGATTGTCATCCTGAGGGCGCACGGCGCTTTGCGGCGTGGCCCGAAGGATCTAGCGCCCTGGCCTTGAAGTTCGGATAGGTAGCGCGGTTGAGCCTGAGTTGAACCATCCGGGTTAGAGTCCGGCTCATGCCAACCTGCCGCCATGCCGTTTACATCCTCGCAAGTCTCTCCCGTCGGCTGTACATCGGTGTAACCAACGATCTCGTTCGTCGCATATGGGAGCATCGATCAGGAGTACAGGTTGGGTTCACGGCACGGTGCCGTATCACGCGGCTGGTCTACTTTGAGGCCACACCCAACATCCGAGCGGCGATTCAGCGCGAGAAGGAAATCAAGGGATGGTCGCGTGAGAAGAAAATACAATTGATAGAGAGTACGAACGCGGGCTGGCTCGATTTGGCCCACGGTTTTCTGAGAAGCGAAAAGTAGTTCCCTCGGGTCACGGCGCCTCGCGCCGCGCCCCCTCGGGATGACACTATGTCCAGAACCTGTAAGCATCCACAGGAATCATCTTCGAAGTCTCTCATGACGGTGACACCCACCAGGGATGGGCGGGCATCATCGTGTTTCGATGGCACCCCGTTTCGTGGCCCATTCGGTCCATGATCCGTCGTACAGTGTTGCTCCCTCAACCCCCAGGGCGTCCAGCGTCAGCAGAAATGCGCACGCGCTCACTCCCGATCCACAACTGCCAATGATCGGCCGGTCCAGTCGAATGCCGGCGCCCGCTATGCGCTGACGCAGCTCATCCGGGGGGAGGAGCGTCCCGTCGGGTGCTACGAGAGTGCCATATGGCAGGTTCAGCGCGCCGGGCATGTGGCCACTCGGCAGGCCCGCGCGCGGCTCGGGATCGGTTCCCTCGAACCGCCCACGGCTTCGCATGTCCACGACTTGCGCGGCTCCGGACCGCAGCGCGTCGGAGACTTCGTCCATTGTGCGCACCATCCCCGCGCGAAGCTTCGCGGTGAACACCGCGAGCTCGACCGGCGGGATCCCCGTCTCCATCGCCCGTCCCTCCGCCATCCACTTCTTGCTGCCGCCGTCCAGTACGGCGACCCGATCGTGGCCAAAAGCCCGGAACAGCCACCAGGCCCGGCCGGCGCTCAGGTTGGCGCCAGAACCGTCGTAAACCACAACGCTGCTGTCGTTCCCCACTCCCAACGCGCCTGCCTGTTCTGCAAACCGGGTTGATGTCGGCAGCATGTGAGGCAATAAAGCCCGGTCGTCGCTCACTTCGTCCAGATCAAGGTAGCGCGCGCCGGGAATGTGCCCAACCCTGAACTCGGCCCTCCCATCGCGTCCACTCGAAGGGAGATACCACGAGGCGTCCAGCACCCGCACCTCGACCTGGTTGAGTCGTGCGGAGAGCCAGTGGGTGGACACTACTGAAGGAAGTACAGAATCGTTCATAACCGACAACCGACCAATGAATTGACTCCGCGTATCCAGATGTTGACCGGTGCTTGTGGCGGACACCTTAGCTTGAGTCCCGAAAGCATAGTCGAGCGACCATTACCCGCCGCCAGAGGTGGCGGTTACCAAGGAGGAACCCATGTCGGTCAAACATGCGCTATGGATCGGCGCCAGCCTGATACTGGCGGCCTGCGATTCGACCAGCGGCCCCAATGTGGACGGGGTGCCCGACAACCGAAGCGGGCCGCCGCAGGTCCCTGCGCTCCCGGTGGAGACTACCCCGACCTGCCAAGTCTCATCGCAACCGGTGAGCTCGCGTATCTGGTCGGCGAGGGCGAAACCCTGCCCGACCCAGCCGCAGAGACCGGTGCTTTAGTCCTCGAATCAGTGAGCGAAGCTTGGCCGAAGTCGCAAGTGCCTGCATGCGAAGGAATTGACTCCCCCGGCTCGACGATTGACTGGGGCTTGGCCGCCGATCTCTAGGTTGGTCTGGAAAGCTGATCCCACAACTCGTTTCCCGCCGCTTCGCGGCCAGGCCTGGGAGGCCTTATGTCGGTCAAGCAATCGATTTGGATTGGTGCAACCCTGATGATCGCTGCCTGTAGCTCTACTACTGAACCCAACGTGGTCCAAGTCGGCACCACACCCGGTTCCGGTACAACGACCGAGTGCGCTCCTGTTTCTCCCCGCGCACCCGCCGTGAGAGCGTCGGCGGAGCCGAGGTGCAAGCCGGCGGAGTTCAGTCTCAAGACTCTGCCCCGGTAACCGGGTCTCCTCCCCTGGCATCGAGACGCGCGCGAAGCGTCGCTAGGATCGCCCGGTCCTCCTGCCGCAGGACGGCGCCATAAGCTTCGGCGCTGACCAGGCAACGCCGAGCGGTCCTTCGATCGCCAGCCGCCAGTGCATCAGCGGCGATCTCCAGCAATCCCGAAAAAGTCTCCGGTGTCGGTAAGAGCCGCACCTGCAATTCCGCCCGTAATACGCGAGACGCGAGATCCACCCGACCGGTGAGAAGCTCGACAGCTCGTCGCCGAAGATCCCTCACTTGCCCCGGCGTGAGCATCGCACGCTCGACAACCGTCTGGATGAGCGGCGTCGCGAAGGCGTAACGGTCACCCTCGAGCACCAGGAAGTGATGCTGTTCGAGCCTCGCCAGCTGGGAGGGGAGGTCACCTGCGGCATCACCGGCCAGGGCGGCCACCATGGACAGATCGAGGACCCGGGTTCCTATCGCCGCCGCGGCCAGAAGGATCCGCGATCTTGCATCGAGCCGCGCGATCTGGGCAAGGACGGCCGACCTTACCAGCTGAGGAACTTCGACCGGGAGCAGACTCTCGAAGGTTTCTTCCGGTGGAGGCCACACCACTGCCCGCTCGCGCAGGGCGATACTCTCCGAGAGACTGCGCAACAAGGCCACAGCCAGGAGTGGCCGGCCGGCTGTCTCGACCATGAGACGGCGAACCAGACGATTGCGTGCCGACGGCTCGTCACACCAGGGCGCCATCGCGGTTACTAGATCGGTCATCGCCTTGGCATCGAGTTCTTCCAGAGTGAAGACCTGACCGGGGAGCGCGCGCCCGATCTGGGCTTGCAGTTCGATCAGCTGACGGGGAGTGTCGGGATCGCCGGCGACCGCGGTCAGCAGCAGGAAGGCCCGAGTGTCGATGAGACTCTCCATGGCGGCGCGTAGCGCACCGAGCGAGGCGTCGTCGGCAAATTGTGCCTGGTCCAATCCGATTACCACCGCCACTTCCTCGGTGACAGCGCGCAGCATCATCCCCAGCGCGAGTGCGATCTCGCCCTGGTCCCGTGGTTCTCGAGGAGCTACCCGCGAGGCGAGCTCGGGGATCACCGCGGCGAGAACCGCCAGAGCGCCGGGATCCGTGGCAGCGAGTCCCGGTGCACCCAGCAATCCGCGGCGGACCACACTCCTGAGAGTGCTCCACGGTATGGTCTGATCCGCCTCGATCGGGCGGGTGACGCATGTGGTGGCACCCTCGAGCGCCAGGCGTAATATAGTTTCGCTGAACAACCGGGTCTTTCCGATCCCCGGATCGCCCTCGAAGAGAAGCGTCGCTCCGCGCGACCCGGGGGCGAGCCAGCGAGCCAGCTCCTGCAGTGTCCCGGCCCGCCCCACAAGCGGCGGCTCGTCGAGCGGCTTCCCCGCAGAGTCGAGCCACCGCCCCTCCCGGATTCGCTGAGCCAAGGCAGAGAGTTCGGGACTCGGCCGCTCCTCCAGCTCTCCCAGGCCTTCGGCGAATCGGTGAAACTCCCGCAGGGCGCCGGAGGCATCCCCGCCCAAGGCCGCGGCTCGCATCGCCAAACGAATGGCCGGTTCCGAGTACCGCTCCAGGCCGAGAGCGTGTCGAGCGGCTTCCAATGCTTCCACGGTCTTGCCCAGGGCGAGAAGCTCCTGAGCGGCTTCCAGGAAGGAGTGCGTTGCTTGGGTCCGGAAGCGGTTCCGCGCCGACTCC
>Ga0105242_10004420_pt1 | contig 10928 bp, 13 predicted proteins | sample KBSM24metaG_FD_81521 | JGI IMG/M metagenome (GOLD analysis project Ga0105242, IMG submission 81521) | Miscanthus rhizosphere microbial communities from Kellogg Biological Station, Michigan, USA - KBS M2-4 metaG | ecosystem: Host-associated > Plants > Roots > Rhizosphere > Soil | place... | reverse complement strand
TGCGCCGAGTTGCGCCAGCTCGATTGCCGCTGCGCGGCCGATGCCTTGCGAGGCGCCGCAGACCAACGCGTGTTTGCCGGTGAGATCAAGATTCATGCCGCCTGTTCTCCGCTCGTCGTTCCGGTGCAAGGCAAACGCCTGCCGGCCTTTCGTGAATGCGTGTCATGGCGATTCTAGCTTCGACGAACCAACTTCTCGGTCATCAGTGGCACCAACTCTTCGTCATTCTCGGCCTCCGGCGGCTCGATGGAATCCAGATGGAATCCCAGCATTGCCGCGTCGTCTTCGTCCAGGCCATCGAACGCGCGGAAATCGGCGTCGAGCAGTGCGACGTGGGCGCTGTCTTCGTCGTCGTAGCGCAAGGTTTCGCCCTCGGCCGAGAAGACTTCGGCATGCCCCGACTCGAGTACGCGCATGCGTGCCCAAACCAGGATGTCGCCCAGCGAGGCGACCCACCATTGCTCCAGGGTACCCGAGTTTTTCATGGTGCTTCTAAGGGTCATGTGGACCCCGTTCGAGACGTTCGGCGAATTTTACACGTCTGCCGGCGCAGCGACGGTGTTCGCGAGATTCGGCGTGCGCGTGGAGTAGCGGCGGCGCAGCCAGAGCTCGCACGGCTGCGAGAACCCGCGCGCGACGATCCAGCCGATCAGCCAGGCGGCGACGATCGCAAGCGGATACCAGATCCAGCCCCATGCTGCATCGATGCCGCTCCAGCGCGCGACGGCAACTACGGCGAAGACGCAGAACATGTGCGTCAGATAGATCTCGTAACTCAGCCGTCCGCACGATCGCAGCCAGTCGAGACCGCGAATGCGTCGGTGCTGACTCGTCGTGTTCCAGTGCATGCCGAGCACCAGCGCCGCCGCCGATCCGGTCAGCACGAGCAGGTAGGCGTCGAACAACCAGTGCCAGATCAAGCGGCCGGCGAACAGGATCGCGCAGATGCCCAGCGCGCCACCGATGCGCAGCGCGAGCGCCGTGCGCTGCGAAGGTCGCGGCAGCTGCCACGCGAACAGCGCGGCGAGGATGCCAACCGAGATAGCGCCCATTCCCGGCAGATAGGCTTTCTCCTGCCAGATTTCATTGCCTTGTGCCGCCGCATGACTGAAGGGCATCGACAGCGCCAGCACGGCGAGCACGGCGACAAACCAGCGCGTGCCGCCGCAGAGAAGGCAGAGCAGGGGAAAGGCCAGATAAAACACTTCCTCGATCGATAGCGACCACAGGATGTCCCAGCTCCCGGGCAGATAACCGGTCAGGCCTTCGTACCAGTTCAGGTACAAGCCGAGCGCAGAAAATATCGCGCCCGGCAACGACTGACTCGGTCTTGCAATCACGTAGCTCGGCAGCGCCAGCAGATGCAGGATCGCCAGTACGCCGACCAGCGCAAACAGGCACGGCAGGATGCGCGCGCCACGGCGTACGTAGAATTCGCGCATGGAGATTTTGTCGAGGGCTCCCCAGCGTTCGAGTGATCGCCGCGTGATCAGGAATCCGGAGATCACGAAGAAGACGAATACGGCCTCGTAGCCGTTGTAGTTGAGATCCTGCAGGAAGCGCCTGGGCAGAAATTCCGCGAGCGCCGTTTTTGCCAGCGGAATGCGGATGCCGACGTGGTTGAGAATGACGAGGAGTATCGACACGCCGCGCAGCAGGTCGATGTCGCGGTTGCGCGAGCCCGTGGCCGCGACGTTTGCTTCAGTCATGTAGGTGTCGGCAGGACCGCTGCCGCGAGCGGTGCAGGCGCAAGTCTACATGCGTGCGGCGCTCGACCGCCGTTTCGTCTATGCGTCTCATTGATCAGTGCGCGGACGCGGCTGGCGCGCTGCCGACGTAGCTCACGCGCCAGATCGATCGCGAGCCGTCATCGCTGACCAGCAGGGCTCCATCGGCGGCGACGGTAACGCCGACGGGACGGCCCCATACATCGCCGTTGTCGAGCACGAAGCCGGTCAGGAAGTCCTCGTATTCACCACTGGCCTGGCCGGTCTGATGAAGTGGGACACGGATGACCTCGTAGCCGGCGCGTGTCGCCTTGTTCCACGAACCGTGTTCGGCCGCGAAGATGTCGCCGCGGTATTCGGCCGGGAATTGCTTGCCGTCGTAAAACGTCAATTGCAGCGATGCGTTGTGCGGCTGCAAGAGCACGTCGGGCACGATCACCTTGTCCTTGAGGTCACGACGCTTGCCGGGATGGCGCGGGTCCTGGTGCGCGCCGATGTACCACCACGGCCAGCCGTAGAAGCCGCCGTCCTGCACGTGCGTGATGAAGTCGGGCACGAGATTGTCGCCAAGCGCGTCGCGCTCGTTGACTGAACACCAAAGCGTCGACGTGCCCGGCTGGATCGCCAGGCCGACCGGATTGCGGATGCCTGACGCGTACACGCGCATGCCGCTGCCGTCGGGGGCGAACGAGAGGATGTCGGCGCGGTGTTTTTCTGCGGGCGTGGAGTCCGGGTCGTCGACGTTGGACGCCGATCCGACCGAGACATACATCGTCTTTGCATCCGGCGTGAACTGGATGTCGCGCGTCGAATGCCCGCCGCCGGAGGGCAGGTCGGCGATGTGCTCGGGTTTCCCGCGCGCTTCGTTGTCGCCATTCTGATAGGCGATGCGTACGACAGCGTCGGTGTTGCCGACATACATCCACTGCGGCTTGGGGCCCGGCGGGTAGAAAGCGATGCCGAACGGCTGGTTGAGCCCACTGGCAAAAACCGAGGCCTGCCTGGCCTTGCCGTGATCATCGACGCCGCGCAACAAGACGATCTTGCCGGCCGCCGTCACGGCAGCGAAGACGTCGCCGTTCGGTGCGGTGCGCAGCAGCCGCGCATGACCGACATCCTCGGCATAGAGGTCGACCTTGAAGCCCGGCGGCGCTTTCGGCCAGGCATTGGCAGGGCGGGGGACGATTTTCGGGCCATTACCCGCTACGGGCGTCGCAAACGGCGGCGGCAGGTCGGCAACGGTAATTTTTCGCGTATTGCCGGGGGCTTCGTAGCGGAAGTCCGTAAATGGCGCCGTCGGGGCGGGGGCAGCGTCCGGATTGGCGGGTGCAGCGCTCGCTTTGGCGGGCGCTGCGGGCGTTTGCGCCCCGCAGGACGTCAGCGCAAGGAGGCAGGCGAGCCCCATCAAGATTCGGGAACAAAAAGTGCGGGACTCAGCTGACATGCAGAAAATTCCTTACGACTCAGGGCGATTCGAACTGCAGCGCAACGATTGAACCCGTAGCGGCTGGAACACTGCCTTAATCGTTACAAAAACACGCCAAACGGCTGCGAATCCCGGCCATTTCAGCCAGGAAAAACGGCAAATCGGGCTCTGCTGCGCCATTTGTGTTATTATGCCGACCGCTGAGTTTGCCAGGCTCATTGCAGTCTGTGGCTCGATAACGCGGATTAATACCCCGCCGTCTTCGTCTCCCTCTCCCGCATCCCCTCGCACCCAGTGATCAGCGTTGCCGTTTTGGCCGCGCATTTTCCGTTCATATGTCAGGAGTTACACCCATGTCTGATCGTCAGATCGGCACCGTTAAGTGGTTCAATGATGCAAAAGGTTTCGGATTCATCAGTCGTGAAAGCGGCCCGGACGTGTTCGTCCACTTCCGCGCGATCACTGGCTCCGGTTTTCGCACGCTGCAGGAAGGCCAGCGCGTTTCGTTCGAAGTGACGCAGGGCCAGAAGGGCCTGCAGGCCGAGAACGTCAGCGCAGCCTGAGACGGTGCGACAAAAACAGTGCGGGACGCGCAAGCGTCCCGCACTTCCAAGGAGAGAAACCAATGCTGACCATGCTCGTACGCGGCCTGCCGCGATCGATGACGCAACCCTTGCTCGAACAGTTGTTCGCGAGCCACGGGCGCGTGTTCGATTTGCAAATGTCCAGAGACCTGTTCAGCGGTGAATGCAAGGGCTTTGCCCAGTTGAAGATGGAAGGCCATCAGGCACGCGCGGCCATCGCTGCGCTCAACGGTTCCGAGCAGCAAGGCTCGCACATCCGCGTTTCGCTGGATGATGGCAAGCGGCGCGGTGGTCGACGCTGAGCCAATGGATACCGCGGTAGCCAAGGTCGTTGCAGCCAAGCCCGCCTACTTCAAACTGGTCGGGTCGAAGGGCATGCTTGCCGTGGTCGGCGAGGTTGTCGAACTCGGCGACGGCAACGTGTGCTGGAAACTTCATCCGGCCTACGCGGCGTGGTTCTGGCCGCTGATGCTCAAGGCCGTATCGCTGGCATTGTTGCTGCCGCAGTCGATGCTCGAACCGGCCGGGGAAGACGACAACATTGCGGCGCCTCGACCGCCGACCGAAATCGAAAAAAGCGCGATCCTCAAGACGCCGGAATCGGCAGAGGATTCCGCACGCGTCTACACCCTCGTTCTGAAGGGCAAGCAGCCGTCGGTGCACAAGGCATTTCCCACGCGCTCCGTGAACCTAGCCACGCTGAGATATTGCCGCAAACGCATCAACGCGGATCCCAAGACGCCGCCGGTCGCGAAGCCAGAGTAGTTCGGCGCGTGTGCCCGCGCGACCAGCGCCGGCCGACAAGTCATTTTTTTTGCAGAGTTGCGCGCTGCCAGGCATGCGTGGCGAACGCGTTCGTGCGGGACGTCCTCGAACCCATCCTTCTGTGCTCTGTCCCCTGCGGCTCGAGCACCGATCGGCGTACATTGTCGCAGCATATTTTGTTCAGACAGATGAATGACTTAGGAGCGGAAGTCTTCACTGCTCTTTAATAACGGCGGTGTTAGGGTCCGCGCGGCATGTTGTTTGGAAGGGGGCGGATGATGTGCTGTGACCCCTCTAGGAGAGACTGACATGCAACATCTTGCAAAACTCGCCGCGGTCCTCGTGGGTGCCTGCCTGGCTTCTCCAGCATGGGCCCAAAACGGCGCCCCTTCGGGCCCGCACTACAACCTCAACATCATCGGAGTGGAGAACGCCAAGAATCCTCCGATGGCGGGATCGGACCGGCACACCATCTTCGTGCCGCTGTTTAGCACCAAGAACAACGGTAAGGTATCGACTTGTGCCGCCAACAATCCCGGCGGCACTCTGACCGGATCCTGTACCGCGATCGTCGACAACCCCATTTGGCTGATCCCGGGCAACGATTTCCAGGTGTGCGATGGCAATGCGTTCGATCCGGCCCACGATTGCAGCGGAAACCTGCTCAATGTGAACGCGAAAATCGGGGCGGTGTTCAGCCTGCCGTGCAACACGAACATAAGCACGGCGGACATCAACTTCGGCTGCGATCCCACGCTTCCCGCCGCATCCTACACGGTGTGGGCCCGTGCGCTCGGCAAGCCTGGGGGTTCTGCTGAAGTCACAACCTGCGCGACAGTGGACGGCGGCCTCTTCTGCTCCCTCGAAAACGTGACGCAGCCGCTGATGCGCAAGAACGGTCAGCCAGTATTCCAAAACGTAACCGACCAACTTACGTCCATGTTGCTTCTGTTTTGCGATACAGGGTTCCTTGCCGACGGCACGTGCTCTGATCCGATCCAGACGGAGCGGATCGCCCTCTTCGCAAGCGGCACCGAGGACTGGTTCTGGAACTACGACAATAACGGCCTGCGGCTTGCTCAGCTGCGGTTCTACTTGAACGATTGAGAAACCGAGGCCATTCCGCTCACGGGAGAGCCGCGACCACCGGTTGCGGCTCTCCGTTTTTTTGTTGTCATTACCTCGAAGGGCTGCGACCGATGTTCGCCCGTACAATCGGCCTGACGCTGGCGCTGTTGGCCTGTGTGGGCAGCGCAATAGCGCAGGTGCCAGCACCTAAGGCAATCGCTGAAGACCTGTCCTGGGACTTCGGCCGGGTCGAATCCGGAACCGCCCTGGAACACAAGTTTGCGCTCCGCAATACCGGTTCAGCGCCGCTTCGCATCGAAAACGTACAGCTCTCGGGCAAGGAATTGAAGGCCCGCATTCCGCAGTCAATCGGTCCGGGCGAGACCGGCGAGCTGACTGCGCTGATCGATACGCAAAGCGTCGCCGGACCCTGGAAGTGGAGCCTCACGCTGCAGACGAATGATGAAAGCACGCCTGTTGTGGCGTACAACATCGAGGCATTCATTTACGCGCCGCTCGAGGTCGATCCGCTGGAGCTGTATTTCAGTCTCTACGACGACGAGACGGCGGCAAAGAGCATCACCATCACCAACCACCAAGCCGCTCCACTCACCATAAAGGGCGTCGAGAAAAAGGGAACCCACTTCACGACCGCCCTCTCGACCGTGGAGGCCGGCCAAAAATACCAGCTTCAAGTGACCGTACCGCAATCCGTCGAGCCTGGCCGATTTCTCGAAGCAGTACGGCTGCAAACCGATGATCCCAAGCATCCCGTCGTGCAAGTCGGGGTCAACGTATTCGTGAAGCGAGATGTTTACGTTTTTCCGGATTCGGCAAGTTTCGGGCAGGTAACCATGCAACAGGCCAGGAATCCCAGCGCCAGCGGATTGCTCACGCAAACGCTTCTGATCAAGAAACGCGCCGGCGATTTTGCGATCACCGGCGTCGAAACGAATATTCCCTTCCTGTCGATCCAGAAGACGCCTTCGGCCCGTGCCGGCACTTTCCGCATCGACGTTGGCCTCATGGCTGAAGGGCTCAAGCCCGGAGAGTTTCACGGCGAAATCCAGATCAAGACCGACGCGCCAGGGTTTCCGAAATTGATTGTTCCGGTGACCGGCGAAATCATGTAACCGAGTCGCAATCGCGCAGGCGAGAAGGTGTCAGCGGGACCAAGCGTGCCGCGCGGTCACGAAGCTCCTGGCCGAACCGGTTGATACATGCCGGCTGTCCCGCGCTTCAGAAGTCTGCCGAGCCCGGCACGCGCGGATACGGAATCGCGTCGCGGATGTTGGCCAGCCCGCAGGTGTAGACGACCAGGCGCTCGAAGCCGAGGCCGAAACCGGCGTGCGGCACCGTGCCGTAACGGCGGAAATCGCGGTACCAGCCGTAGTGGGCCGGATCGAGCTTGAACTGCTGCATGCGGCGGTCGAGATAGTCGAGGCGTTCCTCGCGCTGGCTGCCGCCGATGATCTCGCCGATGCCGGGCGCCAGCACATCCATCGCCGCCACAGTCTTGCCGTCGTCATTGAGGCGCATGTAGAACGCCTTGATCTGTTCCGGGTAGTTCATGACGACCACGGGCCGGCCGACATGCTTCTCCGTCAGGTAGCGTTCGTGTTCGGTCTGCAGGTCGTGCCCCCACTCGACGGGGTACTCGAACTTCTGCCCCGACTTTTTGAGGATGTCCACCGCATCGGTGTAGTCGATGCGTTCGAACGGCGCGGTGATGAAGTTCTCGAGTCGCGAGATCGCGGTCTTCTCCTGGCGTTCGGCGAAGAACTTCATGTCGTCCATGCGCTCGTCGAGCACGGCCTTGAAGATGTACTTGAGGAAATCCTCGGCCAAGGATGCGTTGTCGTTGAGGTCGGCGAACGCGATTTCCGGTTCGATCATCCAGAACTCGGCGAGGTGGCGCGTGGTATTCGAGTTTTCGGCGCGGAACGTCGGCCCGAACGTGTAGACCTTGCTCAGGCTCAGACAGTAGCCTTCGACATTGAGCTGGCCGGAGACCGTCAGATAGGTTTCCTTGCCGAAGAAATCCTGATGCCAGTCGATTGCGCCGGTTTCCGGATTGCGCGGCAGGTTGACCATGTCGAGCGTCGACACGCGGAACATCTGGCCGGCGCCTTCGGCATCGCTCGCCGTGATGATCGGCGTGTTGATCCAGAAGAAACCGCGCTCGTGGAAGTAGCGGTGGATCGCCTTGGCGATGCAGTCGCGCACGCGTGCAATCGCGCCGAAGGTATTCGTGCGCGGGCGCAGGTGTGCGACCTCGCGCAGGTACTCCATCGTGTGCGCCTTGGGCTGGATCGGATAGGTCTCCGGATCGTCGACCCAGCCGACGACTTCGACGTTCGTCGCCTGGATCTCGAAGCTCTGACCCTTGCCTTGCGACGGCACCAGCGTGCCGGTCGCGATCACGGCGCAGCCGGCGGTCAGCTTCGCGATTTCATCGGCGTAGTTGCCGAGCGTATTCTGCGCGACCACCTGGATCGGATCGAAGCACGAGCCGTCGCTGACGTTGACGAACGACAATCCGGCCTTTGAATCGCGCCGCGTGCGCACCCAGCCGCGCACCGTGACTTCGCCGCTTACGGGGACCGAACCGGACAATGCTTGTTTGACGCTCGCAACCGACATGCCTTGAAACTCCGCGGGCGATGGCCCAAATACTCTGTGTGAGCCGGGAATCATAACGGAAGCGGGCCGCGCCGCGCTTCGGTGCGCCTGGAATTCGACGTACAATGAGCGCAATGAATATTCAATTGACTCCAGCCGCACGCCAGCGCATGCAGTGCTTCCTTGCCGCCCAGCCGGAAGCGGTGGGCGTGCGCTTTGGGGTGCGCAAGACAGGCTGTTCGGGCTACGCCTACGTTGTGGAAATCGCCGAGCGCGTGGATGAAGGCGACCGACTGGTCGAGCAGGACGGCGTTCGCCTGGTTGTCGACGCGAACAGCCTGCCGTTCGTCGAAGGCACGCAGATCGACTTCACCCGCCACGGTTTGAATTCGGCGTTCGTGTTTCGCAACCCGAACGTCACCGGCGAGTGCGGGTGCGGCGAGAGCTTCACGGTGAATGAGCCTGGGCTGAAGGCTGAGAGCTGAGGGCGGGGAACCGCACAGCTTCGAGGCCGCATGCTGCGGCACTCGCCACTTCCGATCTACCGCAGGCCCTGCACACGCCCCCAGTCCTCGCTAGTTGCACTAATTCCCTGATTCACCTAGAATTCGCGCCCCTTCGCTCAAGCGAGGGACCTTGCCTCACCGCGCCGCGGGAGGCTATCGCGACGGAATCGTCCGCCGCGGTATCCATAAGGAGACAGCATGCGTCACTACGAGATCGTGTTTCTGGTCCACCCTGACCAGAGCGAGCAGGTGCCCGCAATGATCGAGCGCTACAAAACGCTGATCGAGGGCGACAAGGGCCGTATCCATCGTCTCGAGGACTGGGGCCGCCGTCAGCTCGCGTATCCGATCGACAACCTGGCCAAGGCGCACTACGTGCTGATGAACGTCGAGTGCGGCGCCAACGTGCTCACCGAGCTCGAGACCGGCTTCCGCTTCAACGATGCCGTCCTGCGCCACCTGATCATCGGCCGCGAAGAGGCGGTCACCGAGCAGTCGTTCATCCTCAAGAACAAGGACGACAAGGGCGAACGTCGCCGCCGCGACGAAGACGGTTTCGGCTTCGGCGAAGAGGACGAACCGCGCCGCGAGCGCACACCGCGTCCGCCGCGCGCCGCGCCTGCTCCTGCAGCAGCGCCCAGCGCCGACACCGAACAGGCCGGGAGCTAAGTCATGTCGAAATTTTTCCGCCGCAAGAAATTCTGCCGCTTCACTGCCGAGGGCGTCGTCGAGATCGACTACAAGGATCTCAACACGCTGCGCCAGTACATCAGCGAGACCGGCAAGATCGTGCCGAGCCGCATCACCGGCACCAAGGCGCGCTACCAGCGCCAGCTGACCGCCGCGATCCAGCGCGCACGGTTCCTGGCACTGCTGCCGTTCTGCGACAACCATTGAGAGAAAAGCGGTCGCGCGCAAGCGCGACACCGCGCCTAAATACGACCCGTTCGACAGGCGTCGAAGGGTCGCCAGGTCCGCCATTCGGACAGCCACAGTTGCGCCGGACTCCGGCGCTAACGAATCGGAGAACATCATGGAACTTATACTTCTGCAAAAAGTGAAAAACCTCGGCGGTCTCGGCGACAAGGTCCGTGTCAAGCCGGGCTACGGCCGCAACTATCTCGTGCCGCAGGGCAAAGCCGTCGCCGCCAATGCGACAAACACGGCCGAGTTCGAGAAGCGCCGCGCCGAGTACGAGGCCAAGGCGAACACGATTCTCTCTTCCGCCGAAGCACGCAAAGCGGCGCTCGAGGGCGTCAGCGCAACGATCAAGGCCAATGCAAGTCCGGAAGGCAAGCTGTTCGGCTCGGTCGGACCGCGCGATATCGCCGAGGCATTCAGCGCCGCGGGTCACCCACTGGAAAAGAGCGAAGTCGTCATGGGCGAGGGCCCGCTTCGCCACACCGGCGAGTTCGAGATCCACGTGCACCTGCACGCCGACGTGCACACGACCGTCAAGGTCGTGGTCGCCGCCGAAGACTGATTTCGCAAAACACCGCGTGAATGAAAAAAACGGGCGCCTCGGCGCCCGTTTTGTTTTTTGGCCACGATGGATGGCGGCCGCTCCCGGCCATCCATGGCCTCCGAGGCACTTGGGCTCCTGCCCGGCGGACCTACCGGACATGCAGGGGCAGTTTCCGGCCGACCCTTCAGCTACCTCGCTTCCCCTGGGAAGGAAAATCGGTCAATACGGATTGCCGCGTTCGTCCAGCAGAATGTCGCGCCCGACGCGCTGCACGTCGGTCTGGCCGGTGAGCGCGAGACTGACGCTCAGCTCCTTGCGCATGATCTCGATGACCTGGGTCACTCCGGCTTCACCGCGGGCGCCGAGTCCGTAGAGGAAGGCCTTGCCGATCAGACCCGCGCGCGCACCGAGTGCGAGCGCCTTGAGCAGGCTTTGCCCGGTGAGTATGCCACCGTCGAACAGCACCTCGCTGCGTCCGGCGACGGCATCGACGACGCGCGGCAACGCGTGGATCGAGGCCGGCGCGCCATCAAGCTGCCGGCCGCCATGGTTCGACACGACGATCGCGTCCACGCCGGCGTTCACCGCCGCGGCGGCGTCCTCGGCATCGAGAATGCCCTTGATGATGAGCTTGCCCGGCCAGAGCGAGCGTATCCACTCCAGGTCGCGCCACGACAGAGTCGGGTCGAATTGCTGCGCAATCCACTGCGCGAGCGTCAGCAGGCTGTCGGCGCCGCTGATGCGGCCTTCGAGGTTGCCGAACGA
>Ga0105242_10004419_pt1 | contig 10928 bp, 11 predicted proteins | sample KBSM24metaG_FD_81521 | JGI IMG/M metagenome (GOLD analysis project Ga0105242, IMG submission 81521) | Miscanthus rhizosphere microbial communities from Kellogg Biological Station, Michigan, USA - KBS M2-4 metaG | ecosystem: Host-associated > Plants > Roots > Rhizosphere > Soil | place... | reverse complement strand
GTAGTGCTGACGGTGGACGTCCGTTGGTTGATAACCTTCAGCGCGCTGTCTTGGAAAAGGATGCTGTGGTCCTGCATTTCGAACCGGGGAGCGCTGAAGCCGAACCCGTTGTCCTGCGGATGCTTTGGACGCCTCCCGCACACATGAAAGCGAAGGGGATCACACGCAGGGTAGCCGAGAGCGGACCGACATTCGACGAAAGCGGGCGAGAGGCGCTGCTCAACGCCGTCGCAAAAGCACGCGGGTGGATTGACAATTTGTCAGAGGACAGAATGACCATCAGCAGCATCGCTGAATTTGAAAAAAGGAGCGAGCGCCACATCCGCTTGTTGCTCCTGCTGGCCTTTGTCCCGCCTGCGGAGCTTGAGGCGATTGCCGATGGCAGAATTGTCCTGGGTACTACTGTGACGGGATTAGCGCAGCGGGTAGGGTATATGTGGCCGAAGCGAGAGGCGGTCTGACCGCCGGAATCCCGTCAGCGTGCCCATAATAGGAACTTATACGTTTTTAGGGTTAGGTCACCGGACCTCACCTGCAGGATTGCCGGCAAGCGGCAGCCACGGGCCGTTGTCCGCTTACCTCCGGCCGATGAAAAGATCGCGGCGGCGATTGACAAACGGTCAGATGAAGGCGGGTTACTGGCAAACTGTACCCCTTTTAGTGCCAACTGCGATCGCGAGGCGGGGGCTACGTGGGCTTTCTTTTGCAGCTTTTCGGAAAGCAGGCCGCGCCCGCTCGCGGTAGCCTATTCTTGGTTCTTACCGTTCGGCCGGATCAACACGCTGCGAGATTGGCAGAGCTCTTGGCCGCCAAATCTGCTATGAGTCGTGTTTGATCCGGTTAGTTGCCGGCCGTGGGGGCGGGCAAGTACAAAAAGGGGATGCACATGGCTGCGAAGAAGAAGGCCGCGAAGAAGTCCAAGAAGGTCAAAAAGGTTAAGCGGTCGAATAAAAAGGGCGGCCCGAAAGGTCGCGGCACGGGACCCGGCTGAAATTCACTGGGCTGAGGCGCCACATGGCAACCAAGAAGAAAACGGCCAGTAAGAGCTCCCGTAGCGGAAGCGCACTCACGGCATCGACGCATGGTCGCGGGACTCCGCCAGGCGTAAAGCGGGCGCGGAAGGCCAAGAAAGCGGCGAAGAAAAAGAAGTAGGGTAACATGAAGTTCCCCTTCGACTTCAGCTTGTCGCTTGTCTTTCGGCTGGTGTTTCCGGGTGTGGTGCTCACAGCCGCATTATGGCCGGTCATTGTCACGCTGTTGAAAATGGCAGGGATCGACCACAATCCGCAACTGTCGCTTCCGATTGCCGCCGTGATCTTTGGGTGGTTGGTAGTGCTGGCCGACCAGCCAATTTATATGCTTTATGAAGGACGGCGTTGGTGGCCATCCAAAGCGCTCGAGTTCTTTACCGCGCGCGAAGCCGCGCGGCTGAAGTTTGCTACGGAGAAGGCCAAGGAGCTGAGGGTCAAAAACCCAGATGACGGCGCATATCTCGAATACGAGATCGACAAGCTCGATTTCCCGATCAACGAGAAGGGCGAATACTTCGCACTATTCCCGACCCGATTGGGAAACATCATCACTGCGTTCGAAACCTATTCTGATACGGCTTGGGGTATCGATTCGATTTTTTACTGGCCGCGTCTTTGGGTAGTTTTAGATAAAGACACTCGCGCCCTCTTGGATGAGACCCAGGCGATCGCTGATGGTGCTCTCTACGTCTCATTCGCCCTCACATTGAGCGCCATGACGTTTATTCTCTACGGGGTGGGCGGCTTTCTCGCCTTCATCCCGAAGCTGCATCGTTTCGACCTTCCTCACTTGCCCGCACCGTGGTGGACATTGCTTGTCGCCCTCATCCTCTGGTTTTTGTCTCGCATCATTTACTGGCTGGCTCTTTCGCAGCAGCGCACATATGGCGACCTGTTCAAATCCCTCTTCGATCAATATCGGGAGAAGCTGGGGTTCGCCGCCGACGCGGCGCAGGTCGCCTTCAGCAAAGGCAATACCCAGCAAGGCGTGCTGGATTCCAAATATGGCGTCGCCGCCCGCTACCTGCGCTGGCACCGCATTCTTCCGGCCAACTACACCAAAAGCGTGACTCCCGAAGAATGGGCGGCCTCAAAGGTAAAGCCATCAGGAGCGCCTTAGCTCACATCAGCCAAAGATCGCCTGTGCGATGTTGGCGCACAAATTGGGAACGGGTTTTTGCCGGACCAACGGCTGTTTTCACTGCCTGGCACTTAGCTTTGCATGTCGTAAAATGATTTGAACAAAAGGAGAAAATTGATATGAAAGAACCCGGATTAGACGGCCGGCATCGTGACAAGACGCCGCCCAAGACCGGAGAGATTCAGCAGAAGAGAAGTGGCACGCTGAATAAAAACCTTCCTAAGCCTATTCCGCAATTTGCGCCGAACACAACGCTCGGTAAAATGCGTCAGGCGACGGGCAAGGTCAGCGAAGCGGCGGTTCGACGCGCGGCGGCGAAATTAGATAAGTAGTCGGTGATAGATCGGAAGGGCAGACGCCGGAGATCGACCCTGGCCCAGTAGTCCGATTTAGCCAGCTGAAGGAGTGTCTCGCCCGTTTGGTAGTTTTGGTAGGTGGTGTGTTACCGACCTGGTTCTGCTTCTGATTTTGGCTTAAATTGTTGCGCTCTCAGGGGCCTTCGCGCATGATCGTTGAATAGACCCGGGCCGAGAGGGCATGATCTGGAAAAGGAGATAGACCCTCCTCACTCAAAATCCAGTACTGAAAGGTGTGCCGGTTCGATTCCGACCTTGGGCACCATCCTATTTGTAACGGCATATTTGATCACCCGCAGATTCATGGTGTGTCCTCTTGTTAGAGCGCTTACAGCTTTTCCGCAGCGTCGGCCAATTCGATGCCGTATCGGACGGCGCGCGCATCGCGCTCGCCCCGCTGACTCTCGGCTTTGCCGAAAACGGGCGTGGCAAGACAACGCTCGCCGCGATATTGCGGTCCCTCAGCACCAATGATCCCTTGCCGATCATGGAGCGGACGCGCCTGGGCGCGGCTAACGCTCCACACGTCGTCATTGACACCGGCGGCGGCCAGACGGCGGTCTTTCAGAACGGCGCCTGGAACCGCGCCGTTGCCGACATCTCCGTCTTCGACGACGAGTTCATCAATGAAAATGTCTATTCCGGCCTGGTAGTCGGGTCAGACCACCGGCAAAACCTGCACGAACTTATTCTGGGCTCCCAGGGCGTCGCCCTCAGCCGCGCCTTGCAGGAGGCCATCGCTGGCGCCGAAGTGGCGCAGCGCGCGCTGCGCCAGGCGACCGATGCGATAACCCCCGCGATCCGGGGCCAGCTCACGGTCGAAGCCTTCTGTGCGCTCCCAGCGCGAGACGATCTGGATCAGGCGATCGAGGAAAGCGAAAAGCAACTGAATGCCGCCAATGACGCGCATAGCGTCGCGGAAACCAGGCCCTTCGAACCTCTTCCACTCGCTGCGTTTGACGAAGCTGCGGTTGGCGCGCTTCTCGGCCGGACCCTGGCCGACGTGGACGCCGCCGCTTTGGCGAAAGTGCAGGAACATCTGGCGCGCATTGGCGAAGGTGGCGAAAGCTGGGTTTCGGACGGCATCCCACGTGTCTACCGCAAGGACGCCGCCGACCATTGCCCCTTCTGTGATCGGGCGCTCGCTGGCTCCGAAATGATGGGCCATTACCGGGCGTATTTCAGCGCAGAATATGCGGCGCTCAAATCCGACATCGAAACCATAGACGCGGCCATCACGGTAGCCCATTCCGGTGACGCCCAAGCCGGTTTCTTGCGGAGAATTGGTCAATTGACCCAACGGATCGAGTTTTGGGCGAGGTTCGTGACCTTGCCCGACCTGAACCTCGACCCCGGAAATTTCATTGCGGCCTGGACAGAGGCGCGAAATGAAATTCTGGCGCTGGTCCGCCGAAAGGAGCGGGCGCCTCTCGAACCGGTCGCAGTGCCTCAAACCGCCATCGACGCGCTTGCTGCCTATGAGCGTGCCCGCGCGGAGATGGAGGAGATCAGCCGCAAATTGCAGGAAGCGAACCCCGCGATTGCATTGGCGAAAGAGCAGGCCGCCGCCGCGAATGTCGCCACTATCCAAGCGTCCCTGAACGAGCTGAAAGCGGCCAAGACACGGCATATCGAAGGCAACGCCGCCCTTTGCGCTACGTTCGATACCGCCCGGCAGGAAAAGGCCACGGCGGATGCGGCGCGCGATGCCGCCCGAGCCTCGCTCGATGCCCACCGCGCAACTGTCTTCCCGGCCTATCAGACCGCCATCAACCTCTATCTGCGCCGGTTCAATGCCGGATTCAGCATTGAGGAAGTCACCTCTACCAACATCGCCAGTGGCTCATCCTGCACCTATAATGTGCTGATCAATAGCCACGCCATTGCCGTCAGCGGCGCGCGGGTTGCTGCCGGCCAACCCAGCTTCAAAACCGCGCTCAGTGCTGGTGACCGTAATACCCTGGCGCTCGCCTTCTTTTTCGCGTCCCTCGACCAAGATCCAAACAAAGCCAACAAAATCGTAGTGATCGACGATCCCATCACCAGCCTCGACGACGGGCGCGCGCTAGCCACCGTGCATGAAATGCGCCGCCTGGTCGACCAAGTGGCCCAGGTGATAGTGCTGTCCCACAACAAGCCTTTCTTGTGCAATGTGTGGGAAGGCATGGATGCCAATCGCCGCGCGACGCTCGAAGTCGCCCGCGATGGTTCCGGTTCAACAATCCGGGCTTGGGATGTCAGCCGGGATTGCATCACCGAGCACGACAAACGGCACCAATTGCTTACCGAATATGTGGCCTCCAACACCCAAAATAGCCGCGAGGTCGCCACGGCCATCCGCCCTCATCTCGAAGCGTTTTTGCGGGTGTCGTTTCCGGCAGAATATCAGCCTGGGCGTCTGCTCGGTCCCTTCAGGGGCATTTGCCAGCAACGTATTGGCCAACCAAACCAGCTTCTCGACCAGGCCGATGTCACGGAGCTGGATGAAATCACCGACTACGCCAACCGGTTTCACCACGATACGAACGCGGGTTACCTTGCAGCCGTAGTCAACGACGCCGAAGTGCTGACATTCGTCCGGCGCGCACTCGCTTTTGTGCGCAGATAACCGCAGCATCCCGCGCCAGTCAGACTTGCGTCTTGTGGCTTGAGCCGGGCTGATTGGAGTCGCAATGCCCCTTTCCAAGCTTGAGCAAGAAGCCGTCATCCTAAATGCGGTCTGGGATTCCATCGACGCCTTCGTCAACCGCGCGATGTTCGTGGATATGAAGACCTTACACGACACGAACGTGATGTTCGAAGACAGCACCCACGCGACATTGTTCAATATCTTGCTGGGGGATTTTCTGTCCCAGCCCCAGTCCAAAGGCAATAAACCGCTGCCCTTCGACCTGCCGGCGCCGCCAACCCGCACTACCGCCAGCAATTTGACATACCTGTACTATTTGCGGGAGGTCGCCGCCGCCCCACAGCTTGGGCACGACCCCAGAGAGCTGATTGGCCATGTCGAAGGATTCGGAAAATGGCTGGAAGATTCTACGTTCGTGAAAGATGTCTGGCTCGGCAATATCGAGGTCAAGGCCGATATCAAAATCCAGCGATGCGAATATCTCAAAATATGCGGTGATATCGCGAAGCATAATTTCGCCAGGCTTCAATCAAACGTCCGCAAAATCCGAAACATCCTAGATGCCAACGGCGTCAAAATCGACGAGAGCCAGGGCTTTCTAGCGCTGCAGGATTTTTATGAATGGTTCCACGATGATCTTTTTCTCTACCACTCCAGTGTGATCTCGGAATTTCTCAACAACATCCGATGGAGCATTTTTCGCTATCTGCAGCCGGAATATAAGCGGGCCTACAAAGCCGATAATTCAAATCCATCCTTTCTAAGATATAAATTCGATATTCCGGCCGGCATTCAGGATCAGCTATCGCGTTCGATGTATTGGGATCTCATGAACCGTGTCCGCGGCACGCCATGTATGCCCGAGTTTACCGTTTCCGACGGGTTCAAGGCGAAATAACCCGTCAGAAGTCTTCGAGATAGGCTGTCACCTCAGGCCAGTGGCCCATCAATGGAATGAAACAGAGCTTGTAAATGAACCAGCAGGCATAGTCGGCGTCCTCGGCGAAGAAATGGCTGGTCGAAAACAGCCCATGCGCTACCGCATGGCGCACGCCGGGACCCGCCTTCAGCAAGAACAGATTTTCAATTTCATAAACGATCGATTCGCCCAGCACTTCGACAAGTTCTGGCCGCATCTGATCGAATAGTGCTTGAATGGAGCGATCCTCCTGGGTGCCATCATTTTTCATGTGCTGACGTCGTGACCTGCATTCCTCAGGAGATAGCGCAGCGCATTTTCGAGTTGCGGTACCAGGATGCTGGTGGCGGATATTGAGTCGCCATTGAACCAGCGCGTCATTCCTTGCGCGAAGACCAGCTCATAACCCGGCTCAACGAAGGGTGATTGCTGGATTAATGGGAACAGCTTCTCCATCGTTATGGCGTGCTCTGCCTCGATTAGCTGCCGGGCTGGCTCGATAGCGCTACCGACGATCAATCTGCGGGTCCGATCTTCTGACTGGATGATCTCAAACCGCAGCGTTTGTTCCTGATCCTCTTGATCAGCCCCCGCGAGTCCTGGCGACTGGAATTTCAGTTTCCCACTCTTGTCATGCAGTCCCGTGGAAAACATCGATGCAAGGATCGAGCCCTTGCGCTGCTCCATCACACCGGCGCGGAGCGAAGCCGGATCGCGTGACCTATGGAGACCGATCAGATGGAACAGGGCCTCGGCCAAAGTCTTGCCCGAAATCTGCTTTTCCACCGCCTCAACAACGTCGCGAACATCAACCGTATGTCCTATAGGAACGAACTCGTCCATCATCCGCGCCTGGACGTCGATCAGGCGCTTTCGCAATTCGTTGCGCCTATCCTTTTGGGCCCGGACTCGGCCGAGAATGGCGATGGCCCGCGTGAGCCAATGCGCCTCCAGCATCGGCACCTTGGCGAGGTCGGCGGCCGTCAGGACGCAGCTTTCCGCCGCCTTGAGCGTCAGCCGGTCCTCATTTTCCTTGTCGTGCGCCAGCCGAAATCCACGTGCCGACAGCTCCAGAAACGCAAGCGGTTTATGCCCGTCGCCCCGCGTTTCCAATTCATCATGAATTGTTTCCGCCTCTCGTGCGACGGCCGCAGCGTCCGACACTCTGAAGTCCAGGTCCAACGCCGCACTTTGCAGAAAGCCATGCTTGTAGCGCCGTGCGAACGCGTCCTCCCTCGTGGCGTTCACCAGCGCCTTAATGCGGTCGGGTAGCGGGCTTTTGCCGCCCGACTGGCTTGCGATATGGCAAGCGCGGCGCAGGCGCGCGACGACATCATAATCAGTAACGTCCCCGCCATCCGAGCCGTGTTTCAGGGTGCCGGCGCGAAGTCGTTCGACGGATTCGCAATAGGCATCCACGGCGATACCCGCCAAGGTCCCGAGCTTGCGATTGCTCGTCCACACAACATCAGCGACGCGCGCGCGGAAGATCGGATTGGCCAGACCTGGGACTTTCGCTGCGAGGGTCGCCCCCACTTTCGCCGAAATGTCCGCCGGTATCATGGTCCTGCTGCCGTCAGCCAAGACCATGCGCGGGCCGAAAGGTTCGCCCCGGTCATCCGGTTTGAAGTGCATCTCGGTTATGGCCTGTAGGAAGCCATACACCAGAGACGTGCTCGCGTTACCTTTTGCGCCTTCGTCCTGGGACGCCAGACGAAACGTGTCCGCCACCGCCTGATCGTCAATCACGTTCAACCCGGCGATCGGGATCTCGAAATCGACCTGATCCAGTTCGGCCGGCGTCACATTCGACACCCGCCGACGATGGTCCTCTGGTGGTTCGGCCGCCTCGCTCATGCCTAACGGGTCCAGCTTTGCTTGAATTCGCTGTCAAACCACATCTCGGCGTCGTACTCGACAGATGTGGTGGTACGAAAGGTCAGGTAAATCGCGTGGTGCTCGCGCAGCCACGATAAGAAGCCAGAAAAGCTCAATTGCGCCTCGGGCGTTTCGGCAAATCCCATCGTCCTGCGCCATTCATGGCACAGATGGCGGATTGCTGTGTCTGCTTCGCCTTTGGTCATCCCTCAGCCGGCGCCTCGCTTGGCCTTTGCGATTATTCCCATAGCCCCCGTCGCCTCCCATTTGAGGTCTTCGAGTTTCGCGCGGATCTTGGCGCGAAATGCTTCCCAGCCGCCTTCTCCTACGCCTTGTTGGCGCATCTGGCCGAGCATCATATTATAGCCGCGCGTTTCGTTCGAAAGCCGTTGCAGAAACTCCAGTCGCGCGCGCTCGTATACCTCGTTGTCGAAAAACTGCATGTCGAGCCTATAGGGTATTTCAATCCCCAAATTGTCGAAGACAAGATTGGCATCCGTCCCATAGGGATCACCGTAGGTGTCCACTGTCGCGAGACGCCCGTTTATACGCTCCAGAAGTGCTTCGACGCTCTCGTCCGATCCACAGATTGTGTTTGTCGTGGCCGTCCGGCGGGCCAACCGCGCTCGCCAATGTGCCACCGCCCGCGCAAGCGGCGGTCCAAGAAGTGCGACCATCAACGTCGCCACGACGCCGACCGCCTGAATATAGCCCGCCAGGCCGGGGTGACACTCGATCCATTTCAGAACCCAATTGGGCTCTGACATGCACGCGTTCCAGGGAAGCATTGGTCGTCCTTCGGAATTTAGGCTGGATTCGCATTTGCGGCGCAGTCTACTGGGTGCCGTAGCCGGATTGTCTCTCGATTCGCGTTTGGCGGCGCGCACCGCAGTGGTTTGATCGCCGACCACGTCGCCGACCTTCGCAGACATTCCCAGAGCACATTCCGGCGGCGATATCTCCCTGCGCCATTGCTGCTGGCTCAACCTCTTGAGCGAGATCGCGATGCCTTTGTGCTCCACTGCTCGTCGCTAACCGGTCTCCAGCTAAGACGCTGGTGAAATTGGGAAATCATGAAGTGATGATTAGAGACTGGCGGAGAATATGGGCAACGATGTGCTGCAAATCGGCATCTTTTTCTGCTCCCCCCGTCGAATGCTCCCGCCAAGCGTCGGAAATGACGGGATAAATTTTTGGATTTGGAAATTATCAGGTGTTGCCACGCTGGGTGGCTGGGGGACTAGGATTCGAACCTAGACAGGCAGAGTCAGAGTCTGCAGTCCTACCGTTAGACGATCCCCCATCAGGGGCCGTCCCCCGCCGGGACCGCCCCTTTAGACCAGCCGCCAACCCCTTGCAAGGACGGGTTTTCACTCCGCTTTTGGGCCAAGTTTGCCCGCACCCCAGGCTTCCATCTGTGCTAGGTTAGCACCAGGCAGCGCTATCGCGCTGGGGGAAAAATGCACGGAAACCGCCAGAAATCCGGCGAAGACGATACCAGGCTTGGGCCTTTGCTGGCGGTCGTGGATCTGGGCACCAACAATTGCCGCTTGCTGATCGCTGCGCCGGTCCAGACCCACGAGGGCGGCACTGTGGGGTTCCGGGTGGTGGATTCCTTCTCCCGCATCGTGCGGCTGGGAGAAGGTGTGAACCAGACCGGAGTTCTTGGCGAAGCCGCCATGATGCGCACAGTCGCGGCCCTGAAAGTGTGCGCCGACCGGATCGAAAAACACAAAGTCAAACATGTACGCGCCATCGCGACCCAGGCAGCGCGGCTGGCCGGCAACACCCCGGAGCTGGCCGCGCGTGTTCGCAGCCAGACCGGCCTTGAACTGGAAGTGATCTCGGCGGAGGAGGAAGCCGATCTGGCGGCCGACGGCTGTGCGCCCCTGATCGGGCGCCGTTACCGGGGCGCGCTGGTGTTCGATATCGGCGGCGGCTCCACCGAAGTGATTTTTCTGCAGAAAGGACCGGCCGCCACCGAGAAGAAGCTCTCCGCCTCCGTGCCGGTGGGCGTGGTGAGCCTGGCGGAGGGCTATGGTCTGTCTTCGACCAGCCGCGCCGGGTTCGACCGGATGCAGGCGGATTTGAAAGCGCGTTTCGAGCCCTTCGCGGGCCAGATGAGCCGCGATTTCGATAGCGAACATTATCATTTGCTGGGCACCTCCGGCACCGTGACGACCCTCGCGGCCATCGCGCTCAAGCTGCCGCGTTACAACCGCACAAGAGTGGACGGCAGCTGGCACGAAACCGCGCACATGCTGCGGGTAGTGGAACGGCTGCTGGGACAGGATACCGCGGCCCTGGCCCGGATCGGCAGCATCGGCGCCGAGCGGGCCGATCTGATGCTGCCGGGCTGCGCCATCTTTTGTGCCATCTGCTCGCTGTGGCCGGCGCCGGTGCTTCGGATCGCCGATCGCGGCTTGCGTGAAGGCATGCTGCGCCGGTTGAGCCGGGAATTGTCATGAAATCGGGCGATGCATCCGGGCGCGGCCGCGTGCCCGTCAAAGTCAAAAAAGATCGCGGGCGCACGGCATCGTCGCGCGCCTGGCTGCAGCGCCAGTTCAACGATCCCTATGTCGCCGCCGCCCGGTCAAGCGGCTATCGCAGCCGGGCCGCTTTCAAGCTGGTCGAGCTGGATCAGAAATTCCGCTTTCTCAAAAAAGGTGCGCGGGTGCTGGATCTGGGCGCGGCGCCCGGCGGCTGGAGCCAGGTGGCGGCGGCACGCGGCGCCACCGTGGTCGCCGCCGACGTGCTGGAGATGGAAGAGATTCCCGGCGTCGTCTTTTTTCAGGCCGACCTGACCGATCCGGATGTGCCCGCGATGTTGAAACAGGCGTTGGATGGCCCCGCCGACATCGTGCTGACCGACATGGCCGCACCCACCACCGGCCATCGCGCCACCGACCATATCCGCACCATTGCGCTGGTGGAGATCGCACTGGAGGTTGCGCTGGATGTGCTGAAACCCGGC
>Ga0105242_10004416_pt1 | contig 10934 bp, 11 predicted proteins | sample KBSM24metaG_FD_81521 | JGI IMG/M metagenome (GOLD analysis project Ga0105242, IMG submission 81521) | Miscanthus rhizosphere microbial communities from Kellogg Biological Station, Michigan, USA - KBS M2-4 metaG | ecosystem: Host-associated > Plants > Roots > Rhizosphere > Soil | place... | reverse complement strand
TGGCAGAACCCGCACTCGTGGATGGAAGTGGAGGTCGCCACCGAGGGCAAGGTCGTGGTCTGGACGGTCGAGATGACGGCGCCGTCCTACCTGGTGCGCGCCGGCTGGAAGGCCAGCACGGTGAAGCCGGGCGACGAGGTGCGCGTGACCGCGCACCCGCTGAAGAACGGCGACCCCGGCGGCCTGTTCATGTCGGTGACGCTGGCGGATGGCCGCACGCCCACCGAGCGCCCCGTGCTCGCGCAGGCTGCCCCGGCGACGCCGCCAGCGCAATAGCGAGTGTAGAGGGCGGTCTTCAGACCGCCCTGCAGGCGGACCTGAAGGTCCGCCTCTACGAACCGTCCCTGATGATGCGGCACGAGGCGATGTCGAAGCTCGTCTCGCCGATCGAGAGCCGCGTCTGATCGCGCATCGACGCGGCGAAGTCCACGAAGCGCTGCACGTCGTCGAAGTTGCTCGCAATCCCCACCGACACGCGGATGGCGCCCGCGCTCTTGCCGCCGCGATGGGTGATGAACTGCAGGAAGCGCGGCAGCGACATGTCGTGCGACTGGTCGAGCGCCGCCAGGATGTCCTCTTCGGTGATGTGCTCGGCCGTCTCGCCGGTGCCGGGGTTGCAGAAGCAGCCGGTGCGCAGCGAGATGCGGCGCGCGCCCGCCAGCTCCTCGATTCGCCGGTAGTCGAGCAGGTGCCCGTCGGGATCGTAGAAGTTCATCGTCACCACGCCGCCCCGCATCGTGGTGGTGGCTGGCCCGTAGATCCGCACGAGCGACCGTCCGTTGGCGTGCTTGAGGGCGAGCAACTCCTGCAGGAGCCAGCCGGTCAGGCAGTGCACGCGCGTGGCGATCCGCTCGAGCCCCGCGCGCTCGAGATGCCGCAGGCCGATCGCCACCGCGGGGATCGCCAGGAAGTTCAGCGTGCCGTCTTCGAATCCCGCTTCACCCGGCGAGAGCAGATGGGCGCGTGCCTGCACCGTGGCGAAGTTCACGGTGCCGCCGGCGAACCAGGGGCGCTGCAGCCGCGCGAGGGCGTCGCGCCGCGCCAGCAGGCAGCCGACGCCGGTGGGGTAGCCGAACATCTTGTAGAAGGAGATCGAGACGAAGTCCGGCTGCACGGCTTCGAGGTCCAGCCGGTTCGTCGGCGCGAACGCGGCGGCATCGAGCAGCACGTCCCAGCCGAATCGATGCGCTTCGGCCACGAACTCGAGCGGATGCTTCACCCCCGAGAAATTCGACTGGGCGGGAAACGCGAACAGCCGCGGCGCGCCGCTTCGTTGAGGTGCACCTGTGCCTGCGAGCCGCGCCAGCACGTCGTCTCGATCGAGCCGCAGTTCCGGAAACGTGAGCCCGGCGTATTCGACCGTGGCGCCCTTCGCGAGCGCGTACTGGCGGACGCCGTTCACCGAGTTGTGATTGTCGGCGGTCAGCAGCAGCCGTCCGCCCGGGGTGAAGGGATACGACTCGCCGACCAGTTTCAACGCCGCGCTGGCGTTCTGCGTGAACACGCAGACGTAGTCGCGCGTGCCGTTGAACCAGCGCAGCACGTGGCGCCGGGTATCTTCGACCGCCGCGGTGGCGGCCGAAGACGCGGGGCTGGCCGAATGCGGGTTGCCGTAGAGTCCCGACCCCATCCAGGCCGCGTGCTCGCGCACCTGCGACGCGCCATACAGACACGCGCCGGTGTAGTCGAGATACGTGTGGCCGCCGGCGTCGAGATGCTCGTATTCGGAGGCCCGGAGATCGTCGAGCGCGCGCGTCGTCCGGTAGTCTGGAAATTCGACCAGGAAGCGCTCGAACTCCGTCGCCGCGGCCATGCGGCGATTGTACGCGGCTGCCGGTACGTAGGGGCCGCCTTCAGGCGGCCCGTTCTACGGCGTGGCTTTCGCCGCGCTGAATCGCACTGCCACCCCGCCGTTGAGCGCGAGGCTCGTGCCGCCCTCCGCGAGGCTGCTGAGGCTGCGGCCGACGCTGAAATAGCCGGTCGCCGACCCGCCGATGGCGTGCGCCACGCTGGCCATCACATCGGCGCGCTGCCGCGACACGGCCATGCTGTCGAGCGTGGCGTCGGCTTTGATCGATCGCGACTGCGTGAGGATGCCGCTCACGATCCATTGCCGCGGTGCCGCCCATTCGAGCGTGCCGCCGCTGAAGACCGCGCCGCGCGTGAAGTAGCCCGCGCTGCCGTAGACGCGGAACGGCTGCCGGCGGAGCTCCAGCGCGACCGGAATCGCGAAGTGCACGCGCCCGTCCGTCGCGCCCGTGCTCAGCACCTCCATCACGGTGCCGACCGACAAGCCAAATTCGCTGACCGTGAGCGTCGGGTCGATCAGGTTGTAGCTGGCCCCGAGATAGACGTCGTCCATGCCGCGAGCCGTGGTGCCCGCGACGTTCGTGCGATAGAACGGCACGGTGGCGCTGACGCCGAGCCGATCGCTGACGCCGAGCCCCGCGCCCAGCATGGGCACGTTGGTCTGGCTCATGCCGTTCATCCGCCAGTAGCCGAATCCGATGTTCGTGTAACCCTCGCCGCGGGTTGGCGCCGAGGCGTCTTCGAGCCACGAGCCGAACTGCCGGTACGACGGCGCCCCGGCAAAGCTGTCCACGGTGGTAGTCGGGGAGACCGAGGAGGTCGTCGCCGGCGATGACGCCGGCGACGGAGTTGGTGAAGGAGTGCCCGCCTTCGGATTCTTCGGCCGGCCGTTGCCCTGTGCGTGCACCGGGGCGGCCATGGCGAGTCCGACGACGAGGGCGACGACGCAGCGGAGGAGGGCTCTGTTCGTCACGTGATGGCTCCCTACGAGCCGGTGCTCGTGCCGCCGGTGGTCGTGCCGCCGGTCGTGGTACCGCCGGTGGTCGTGCCGCCGGTCGTGGTACCACCCGTGGTCGTGCCGCCGGTCGTCGTCCCGCCCGTCGCGGGCGCTTCCGGCGCGTCCGGCGGCGCGTTGCGCAGCTGCTTCACGGCCTGGCCGAGGCTCAGGCCGTCGACCGTCATGGCCGTCTGCAGGTCGGCAAACGACACGCCCTGGTTCCTCGACGCGTTGAGCGCGGCGATGAACTGCCCCTGGTTGCGGAAGCCGGTCGTGGCCTGCTCGATGGTCATCCCCTCGGGCAGCATGCCCTTGAGGCGCGCCAGCTGTCCCGGGTTCTTCGAGAGCTTCATCGACAGCGCGTTCGGCGGTGCCGGCGGCGGCGTCGTGGTCGTGGTGGTCGTGGTCGTGGTCGAACCGCTACCGGTCGTCACCGACGCAGTCACAGTAGTGGTCTTCCCGTTCCCCTTGCCGGCGTTCGCGCCCTTACCGGCGCCGCTACCGTGGCCGCTGCCCGTGGACGTCGACGCCTGCGAGCCGGACGCCGGCGCGCCCGTCCCCTTGGCCGGCCCCGAGCCGTGCGTGGCGCCGCTGTTGCCGTGTGAGACCGTCACCGTCGGTGCCTTGGGCGCCTTTGGCGCGCCGCTGTTGCCCTTGCCCTGAGCAGCCGCGCCCGTGGCGCCGACCGACGCGATGGTCAGCGCCGCGGCCAATGTGTGAAGTTTTCGCATTCGAGACCCCTCCCAGGGGCGGGAGTGGTCCAAGAGAGGTGCCATCCGCATCACGGGCTGGAAGTGCCCGCGAAGACCCGACTTGTGTGTGTGGCAGGGGAAATGAGCGGCGCCGAACCGTGCCCGAACCGTGCCTGCGATTGCAAGTCTGGCACGGCCGGGCACATCGGCCAACGTGGCTGCCGGTCTTCAGACCGGCCACGGAGTTGAGTTCAGTCGCCGCGAATCAGCGTGAGGATGTCGACTTCGACGGTCGTGGACCACAGCGTCTCGGCCTTCGCCGAGAACTGCCGCGGCACCACGTTGCACGCACTCGTGTTGCAGAAGTCATCCTGATCGACGCTGCCAAGCAGGATCTTCGGCGCCACCGTCAGATGGAACGCGCGGCTGCGTGGCGTATTCCGAACCGCGGCAAACGGCGCCACGGAAACACGAACCGGTTCGACCATGAGTCGCGTGAACCCATCGAAGGCCTTGCCGTAGAACATGAACATGTCGAGACCGAATCCGACGTCCACCACGTCGTTGAGCGTCCGGCCCATGAAACGCACGCTGAGGGCCTCGGCTTTGACCTTGAACGGATCGTCGTTGAGGTTGTTCGGGAACAGGTTGTTCGACAGGCTCGTGTTGTGCCCCCAGGCCACGGTGATATAGCCCTTCACGTTCTCGTCGTGTGAGCACTGTGCTTTCGCAGTCTCACGGGGCCCTGCTCCGGCCGGTGCGACGTACGGCTTGAACCCGAATTCAGCCGTCGAACCGCGCCCCCATGGCGCCACCCCCACCGTGTAATTGTCGTTTCCGACCCGCGTGATGCAGGCGACACGGATCACGAGGGACGGAAAGCGCAGAAACGGCCCGGGCCCACTCATGTGTTCAAAGAGGCCGTCATCCTGATTCGCGCTCGCGACGGCCGCACGCAGGACGAACGTTATGAGTAGCGCGATGACTCGACGATTCACGATGACCTCCTCAGTGAGCGGGCTGAGACAAGCTCGCCGGCATGAATACGCTTTCGACGACTCCTCGATCGCGAAGAGTTGGATCGCTTGAAGGCACAATCCTGTTTCTGGGTGGGGCGACGTCAGGGCAATGAAGCAGTACCTGGTCTTCTCGGGTGCCCAGCCGGTAACAGCGCTCACCGGCGAGGTCGACTCGTTCAAAGGCACTTTGGTACATCAACCGGAACGGGACCTGCCACAGGATGATGGCGAGGATCGGAACGACCGCTGCCGCGAGTTTGGTGGGTCTCGCGATCGGCGAGTTCATCCGCCGCGCCCACGTGACGACTCGGATCGCGGCGACCACGTAGAGAAGCAGAAAGAGGTCGATCGAGTAGCCGTATAGGTCGACGCGAAATTCGTTGGACGGCTGCAATGTTGCGAGGCGCTTTGCCGGCGCGTCGTTGATGAAGACCGGCGACGTGATCAGGCCTGCGGCGTAGTCCCAGAATGAGAAAGCAAGGATCAGGAGAGCGAGCGCCCCGATGCCGGTCGTGAGTTGCAGGAGGAAAGTCGGATCGTCGAGTCCGCGCTCGGACAGGCGGCCGGTCAACCAGGCACGCGCCAACACGACAGCGGAGTTGGCGGTTCGAGACAGTTTCCGAAAGAGTCGCACAGCACCGACGAGCAAGGTGATGATGAGCGCCCACATGGCTATGTAAATAGCCGGGGCAAGGAGCGAGATCAGGCCCCAGCTAAACCACGCGAGCGGAGAGCGATCGGTATGAAAATCGCTGCTGCGACCTAGAAACACGTTGAAAGCGACGGAGTTCATCAGCCCACAGAACGTCACGACGATGGAAGCAACCGCGAGCCACCATCCCCACTTCAGAATGGTCCGGGCAATCGACGCTGGCGCCGTGAACCGTTTGAACCCGGCGAGTGCTTCGTTCGCCGTCTGATAGCGCTCGGCCGGGTCGACCTTGAGCATCTTCTCGACGACGTTCACGAATCCGCGCGGCAAACCGGGGCGCGCCACGAGTAGCGGCCGCTGCCGCCCGCGCGCGTGCGCTTCCTTCAACTCCTCGATCGATCGCGCCGGCACCGGATAGCCCGCGGTCACCAGGTAGTAGAGCAGCACGCCGAGGGCGTAGATGTCGGTCTGCACGCTCGCCGGCGCGTCGTTGAACATCTCCGGCGCGAGATAGAGCGGCGTGCCGGCGCCGCCGCCGCCCACGACATCGGCCATCAGCTGGCCGGCGCCGAAGTCCATCAGCACTACGCGTCCCTTGGGGTCGCGGATCACGTTCTGCGCCTTGACGTCGCGGTGCACCAGCCCGGCGTCGTGCACCGCCGCGAGCGCCGCGCACAGCTGCTGGCCGATCTCGGCCGCCTCTTCGGCGCTCAGCAAACCCTGGAACGCGACGACGTCGTCGAGCCGCTGCCCCTGGACGAACTCCATCCAGAAGCCGACGCGGTTCTGCTGCAGGTCGGCGCCGTGCACGGCCACCACGTTCGGGTGGCGCACCTTCACCAGCACGCGCGCTTCGTCGAGGAGCTTTGTCGGCGCCACGCGATCGCTCAGCTCTGCGCGCAGCAGCTTGAGCGCCACCGGGTGATCGAGCCAGGTGTCGCGTGCGTGATAGACCTCGCCGTACGACCCCTCGCCCACCTTGCGAACGAGCTGCAGGTGTCCCCACCGACCCAGCTCGCCGAGGCCGGTGCCGGCCATCGAAGCGGGCACCGGCACGGGCCCGGTCGCGTCCTCGTCCGTGGACGTGCGATGCACGTCGGCCACGCCGGCGATGGTCTTCAGGTGCGCCAGCAGCGCCAGGATTTCCGGATCGGCGTGCGCCTCGAGCGCGGCCCAGTCGATCTCGTCGCCGTCAGCAACCGAGTCGAGGAGCTCGTCGAGGTTCTTGTCAGCGCTCATGCTGCATGGCCTCGATCAATCGGGCCAGTGCACGAGTGACCGCCATGCGTGCGGCGTTCGCGTTGGGCTTGCCCAGCGCAATCGCTACTTCTTCATAACTCTGCTGCAGCTCGATGCGCGCCACGATCGCATCTCGATCCGGGGGCTTGAGCGTCTTGAGCGCGTTCTCATACCGCTCGAACCCCTGCTTACCGATCGCCTGTTCGAGCGGCGACGGCGTCAGGTCCGGCATCTCCTCGGGCAGCTCCTCACCGTTCGGGTGCGTGCCCACTTTCCGGACCTCGTCGTAGATGCGGTTCTGCACCGCCTGGCGGAGGTACGACTGCAGAGCGCCCGGATGCCGGGACTCGAACGACTCGAGCTTCGGCAGCGCCCGCATGACGGCGTCCTGCACCAGATCCTGGGTGTCGGCGAGGCTGCGCGCCCATTTCGGGAGCCGGCCGCGCGCCCACTTCCGGAGCTGAGGCAAGGACCGCTCGACGAGCAGATCCCGGGCCTTGGCGTCCCCTCGGCGGAACTGCTCGAGCAGTTCGAGCGTACCGGCGAGCGCCGACGTTTCGGACAGGGGGTCTTTGTCCGTGGGCGCCATGGTTGTCCTCAGAGCAAATGCCGAGTTAGTGGTCGTCATGGTAGTCCCCTCTCCCGCCAAAGGCCATTAGCTCAGCTATTCCAGGAAGCCGCTGAGTCCGGCCGTACTCCTTCAACGTGCTGCGCGAAGAAACCGAACACTGTGCGGTCCTGGGCAGCCTCCCGTTACGAAGGGTGGAGGGACAAGCAATGACGACTCAGATGAATCGCAGAGGAATGCTGATGGTGATTGGTGGCCTGGCACTGGTGGGACTCGTGGCCGCGGCCCCGGGCGACGCCAGCGTGGATACCAACCGCACCACCCAGCTGACGTTCAGCAAGCCGTTCTCGCTTCCGGGCGTCACCCTGGCCGCGGGCACCTACATCTTCGAACGCGCCTCCGAGTCGGCGATCGAAGTAGTGCGGGTGTCGAGCGGGGATCGCCGCTTCGTCTACTACATGGGCTTCACGCAGCTCGTGGAGAAGCCGCGCGGTGTCACGTCGCCGATCACCTTCGGTGAGGCGCCGGCAGGGTCCGCTATCCCGGTCCGGGAGTGGTATCCCGCGGGTACGTCAACGGGTCATCGATTTGTCTATCGGTGAGCCCCGGTCCATGGTGGGCTCCCGGCTCTCTCCCAGAGCCGGGAGTACCTCCCCCCTCTATTAGTGCGCGACGGATGCGATGTGCTCGCGGAGCAGGTCGCGGCCGAAGTCGTTGGTGAAGTCGCGCCACACCGAGTGGATGTGGTTTCCGTTGTTCTGAGTGTTGTCGTACTCGATCAGGAACGTCGGCCCCTGAATCCGGTAGTAGTGCTTCTTGCCGCGCTCGGCCTCTCCGGCCCACGCGAACGCAATCTTCTCCAGCCCCGCCTTCTTCAACCGCGCCAGGCGATCGGCAGCCAGGTCGTCGGCCATGAAGCCGGCGTAGACGTCGATGACCTTCATCAGCAGCTCACGCTGCGCCGCCGTCATCGCCGACGCCTGGATGCCGACCGGCGACAGCGGCGTGATCGGGAGCTTGGTCGTCGTCAGGATCTCGTTCGGCGCCACGCCGTTGATCACGGCCTGCATCCGCTGTGACGCATCCAGCGCCATCAGCAGCGCACGCGCCGAATCTTCTTCCGCGGCCAGGATGCGAGTGCCCTTGCGCGGGCCGTCCAGCACTTCCGCCGGGTTCGATCCGAAGAACGACGGCGTGCTGGCCACCAGCGTCCCGTTGGCGACGGTAAAGTGCAGCGACACGTGGTGCCCTTCCACGCGCCAGCCCCAGGTCTGCTTCTTCGACGGCGTGCCGAACACGGAGAAGAAGTAGCGCACCGGATCGCGGCGGAACCCTTCCGCCTGCCGTCCGCCGTCGCGATCGCGCTGCTCGAGCGCGCCGAGCACCTCCTCGAGCTGCATGATCGAGGTGGCCGTCATGTAGCCGCGCTGGCTCAGGCCGGCTTTCATCAGGTTGTGCGCGAGGCCGCGCTGCGCGTCGGTCATCTCCTTCACCGTGAGCCCGTTGCGCGGAAACGTCTCGGTGGGGATGAAGTTCCAGTGCGTCAGCTCATCGCCCTCGACGGGGAACACGGCTTTCTGCCGCTGCTCGGGGGTGAGGCTGGCCAGGAAGGCCGTGGCCGCATCGGCCATCGCGCTCGACGACCGTTCGGCGGCGAGCATGGCGCCGGCGCCGGCCAGCAGGACGCAGGCAACAGAGAGGAGAAGGCGCGGATGGCGAGCGATCAGACGCATGAATCCCTCCAGGTGGAGGGGATTCTAGCGCCGGAGCACCTCTTCGAAAAAGGCCAGCGCCCGCGGGTCCTGCGACTGGCCGAGCCAGAACATCGCCTGCTTCCGAACCTCGGGATTCCGGTTGTTCTTCGCCACGTCGATGAGCCGCGGCACGGCCTCGTTCCTGGGCAGCTGGCTGAGCGCGAACACCGCCTTTCGCTTGACCTCCGTGTCGGGGTCCTTCTCGATGGCCTCGGTGATCGTCCCCGCCGCGCGGTCGCCGGCGCGCTGGCTGATCCAGAAGAGCGCGTTCGACCGCGTCTGGCGATCCGTGCCGTTCTTTGCGAGGGCGATCAGGCGGTCCACGGCCGCGCCATCCCCGTGGAGCGCGATGGCGACGATGGCGCCGCTCGCGACCTTCTGTGACGCGTCGCCGCGCGTGAACGTGGAGAGCCAGTCCAGGCTTGCCGCGGCCGGCACGTTCGCGAGCCAGTGCAGCGTCAGGCCGCCGAGGTCGAGCGCACAGTCGGGCGAGGCGATCTGAATGCGCCCCACGGCGCGGTTTTCCACCCGGTACAGCACGAACAGGTCCGAAGACCCTTCGAGCTTCACCGGTGTCGTCCGGCGCCCGTTCCGCCCGTCCCAGCACCCGTCGCCGCTTGTGCGGTCGCGCCCGCGCACGGCGTAGCCGATCCACGAGGCATCGGCGCCTTCTCGCATGATCGCGGTGAACTCACGATCGAGAGTGCCGGTCAGGCGCCGTTCGTCGAGCCGCCCCTCCACGATGGACGGTGTCTGCGCCCCCGCCGCCGAAGCCAGAGCGAGCGCCAGCAGAACCGCGGCTGCCTGAATCACCCTCATGTCGCCCCTCCCGTGCATCCTTGGACGGGGATGTGGCGAGCCCGGTTAGTGGCCGCCTTCGCGCTGCGCGCTTCGGCGCGCCAGGGCTAGAATCTCCGTCGGGGAGGTGCCCATGCGTGCAACTCGATTCGCCGCCGCGGTGCTGTTCGTGAGCGTGAGCCTCATCTGGCCGGCCGCCGCGCAGCAGCCGTCGTCGTTCTACGACCTCAAGAGCCTGAGCCTCGATGGCAAGCCGGGGAACCTCGCGCAGTACAAGGGCAAGGTGAGCCTGGTCGTGAACGTGGCCAGCAAGTGCGGCTTCACGCCGCAGTACGAAGGGCTCGAGAACCTGCAGCGCGAGATGAAAGGCAAGGGGTTCAACGTGCTCGGCTTCCCGAGCAACGACTTCGGCGGGCAGGAGCCGGGCAGCGCCCAGGAGATCGCCACGTTCTGCAGGCTGACCTACGACGTGACCTTCCCGATGTTCGAGAAGGTCGTCACCAGGAAAGGCGCCGACCAGTCGCCGGTGTATGCGTTCCTGGGCGCCTCGGGCCATTTGCCGGCGTGGAACTTCAGCAAGTACGTGGTGGACAAGCAGGGAAAGGTGGTGGCCTTCTTCCCGAGCGAAGTCACGCCCGAGGATCCGGCGCTCCGCGCCGCCATCGCCAAGGCCCTGGGTTCGTAATGGGACCCCACCGAGTGACTCGATCCGTGGCGACTGCCGTGTGCATGGTGGCCCTGGCTGCGTGCGGCGCCGCGGCTCAGGATCGACTGCCGCCCATTCCGCCCGAGCGGCAGACCGAGGCGCAGAAGAAAGCCGCCGTGGAGTTCAGGGCCGAGCGCATGCAGGACGTGTTCGGACCCTTCGTCCCGCTCAGCCGAAGCCCGCAGCTGATGATGGACGCCGCCCGCATGGGCACGTATTTGCGATTCGGCAACACGCTGCCGCGAGCGCTCAGCGAGCTCGCGATCATCCTGCAAGCCCGCCGCTGGTCGCAGGAGTACGAGTGGTACGTCCACGCGGCGGATGCGCGGACGGCCGGACTCCCCGAGTCCATCATTCAGGCGGTGGCCGAAGGGCGGCGTCCCGAGGGCATGACCGACGAGCAGGAGATCGTCTACGAGTTCGGCCGGGAGCTGAACGACGGCCACGCCGTGAGCGACCGGACCTACGCGCGCGCCGTCGGCCGCTTCGGCGAGCAGGGCGTGATGGATCTCGTCGGGGTCAACGGCTTCTACTCGCTGATTTCCATGGCTCTCAACGTCGGACGCACCCCGCTCCCCCCTGGCGTCGCGCCGGCGCTGAAGCCGCTCGTGCGGTAGGCAGGTCGGCGGAAAGGCAGGGCGGTCTGAAGACCGCCCTCTACATTTGCCGACTCGACTGAACGTCGTTTAGAATACTGAAC
>Ga0105242_10004415_pt1 | contig 10937 bp, 10 predicted proteins | sample KBSM24metaG_FD_81521 | JGI IMG/M metagenome (GOLD analysis project Ga0105242, IMG submission 81521) | Miscanthus rhizosphere microbial communities from Kellogg Biological Station, Michigan, USA - KBS M2-4 metaG | ecosystem: Host-associated > Plants > Roots > Rhizosphere > Soil | place... | reverse complement strand
GTGACGGGCAGGTCGGTCGTGTTGAACGCGGTGATCTGGCGGACGCCGTTGCGGCCAGAAGTCATGCCGGTCCAAAAGTCATCGACCCCCGTGCCGACGGGGGTGACCGGCCCGATGCCGGTGATGACGACGCGACGACGATCGGCCACGGGCGACCTCCGGGTCAGGAGACCCCGAGCTTGGTGGACACCATGTCGACCGCGGCGCCCACGGTCTTGATCTGTTCCATCTCGTCCTCGGGGATCTCGATGTCCCACTCCTCCTCGAGGGCGAGGACGGCTTCCACCAGGTCGAGCGAGTCGGCGTTCAGGTCCTCGGCGAACCGGGCGTCGGGCACCACTTGCGCCTCATCCACGGCGAGCTGCTCGGCGAGCACCTTGCGAACCCGGGTCTCGATCTCGGCACGGTCGGTCATAGCTTGGCTCCCTTTCGTTCCCTGCGGTCCGCCCAGGGTAGCGGGCCGTCCTGTCTTCCACCCGTCATGCCGTGAGTCCCCCGTCGACGGGGATCACGGCGCCGTTGACGTACGAGGCCTCCTCCGACATCAGGAACCGCACGACCGCGGCCACCTCTTCCAGGTGCGCGGGGCGCTGCAACGGCGTCTGCTCGATGTAGTACGCGCGGGCCTGGTCGTCGAGGTGCGAGGTCATGTCGGTGTCGAGCAGTCCCGGGCAGATCGCGTTCACCGTCACGCCCTTCAGCGCGACCTCGCGCGCGAGCGACTTCGTCATGCCGACGAGGCCGGCCTTCGTCGCGGCGTACACCGTCTGGCCGGCGTTGCCGTGCAGCGCGACGGCGCTCGAGACGTTCACGATCCGGCCCCACTTCGCGCGGAGCATGCCACGCAGCGCCGCGCTCGAGCACAGGAACGCGCCGCGCAGGTTCGTGTCCATCGTCCGCTCGTAGACGTCCATCGGGTAGCGCAGCAGCAGCCCGTCCTTCGAGTAGCCAGCGTTGTTCACCAGCCCGGTGACGTGTCCGGCTTCGTCGGTGATCTGCCGGAACGCTTCGGTGATGCTCGCCTCGTCGGTCACGTCGAGGGTGACCGCGATCCCAGGGGTGCCCGCCGCAGCGAGCGCATCGAGCGCCTCCTTCGCGTCCTGCTCGTTCGACCGGTACCCGATCGCCACGGTCCACCCCGCCTCGGCGAGTCCGACCGCGCAGGCGCGCCCGATCCCGCGCGACCCTCCGGTGACCACCGCGACCTTGGACGTCATCCGCGCACCTCGGGCATCGTCCACCGCATCGCGGTGGCGCCCCAGGTGAGGCCGGCGCCGAACGATGTGAACACCACGAGATCGCCTTCGCGCATGCGGCCGGCGCGGTACGCGCGATCGAGAGCGATCGGGATCGACGCCGCCGACGTGTTGCCCACCTCGGCGACATCGATCACCGCCTTCTCGGGCGGGATGTGCAGCCGGTCGGCGACCGCCATCATGATCCGCGCGTTCGCCTGGTGCGGGATCAACAGGTCGACGTCGTCGGTGGTGTGGCCGTTCTTCTCCAGCACCTCACGAGACGAGGCCGCCATCTCGGTCACGGCGCGCTTGAAGACCTCGCGGCCGCCCGGCATGAAGATGCGGTGGCGGCCCGCGGCCACCGTCTCGGGGGTAGCGGGCTCACGGGAGCCGCCACCAGGCATGATCAGGATGTCGGTCGCGGTGCCGTCGGCGCCGAGCACTGTCCCCTCGATCCCCGGTCGGTCCGACGCCTGGACGACCGCCGCGCCTGCCCCGTCACCGAACAGCACACAGGTCTGCCGGTCGGTGAAGTCGAGGATTCGGCTGAAGACCTCGGCGCCGATCAGCAGGACCGTGTCGGCCATCCCGCCTTCAACGAAGCCGGTCGCCGTCGCCAGGGCGTAGGAGAAGCCCGCGCACGCCGCGTTCACATCGAAGGCGGGGCACGACACGCCGAGCTTCTGCTGCACCCACACCGCGGTGGACGGGAACGGCGTGTCGCCGGTCACGGTGGCGCACACGATCAGGTCGACCTGCGCGGGGGAGATGCCGGCCGTATCGAGGGCGATCCGCGCAGCCTCGGTCGCCAGGTCTGAGGTCACGACACCGTCGTCGACGAAATGCCGGGACTCGATCCCGGTGCGCTCGCGGATCCACGCGTCGGAGGTCTCCACCTTGTCCTCGAACCACGTGTTGGGAACGCGGTTGGGAGGAAGGACGGACCCGACGCCCGTGATGGTGGCGTGCCTGGTCACGGCCCGAGGATATCCGACCGACCCTGCTTCAGGCCGCAGCCGCGGCCGCGGCCTCGGGATCGCCGACGCCGAGCGCCGCCAGGGCCGGATCGATCCGTTTCATCAGCTTCGTGAGGACGTCTCCCGGGCCCGCCTCGATGAACCGAACCGCGCCCGCCCCCGCGAGGTTGCGGACACCGTCCTCCCACAGGACGGGCGATACCATTTGTTGTCCCACGAGCTCACGCAGGCGTTCGCCGTCGCGAACCAGCTCACCGGTCACGTTCTCCGCCACCGGGAACACGGGATCGGAGACGTCGATCCGCACGAGTGCGTCGAGCACGGGCTGTGCTGCCGGCCGCATCAGCTCCGAATGGAACGCGCCCGCGACCGGCAGGCGCACCGCGCGGACCTTCCGTTCCTTCGCCAACGCCTCCAACCGCTCCACCACCGCCACCGAGCCGCTCACCACCGACTGCGCCGGCGAGTTCCGGTTCGCCACGACGAGCTCGTCGTCACCGCGCGCCTCCGCGCACAGCGCCTCGGCGTCGTCCGCGCCGACACCGAGCAGGGCGCACATCGCGCCCGGCCGCTCCTGGCCGGCCCGCTGCATCGCCGCGCCACGAACCAGCACGAGGGCAAGCGCATCCGCCAGCACGATCGCGTCCGCGGCGACCAGCGCCGCGAACTCGCCGAGCGAATGCCCCGCGACCCCCACCGGGTCGGTCAGTCCCGCGGCCTGCAGCACGCGGAACGCCGCGACGTCGCAGGCCAGCAAGGCGGGCTGCAGGAAGTCGGTGGTCCGCAGCGCCTCCTCGTCCCGGCACCCCGCCAGGACCGATCGCCCGAGCGCCTCGGACGCCGCTTCGAGCACCGCCGCGCCGGCCGGGTGCGACGCCCACGGATCGGCCATGCCGATGAACTGAGACCCCTGCCCCGGAAACAAGATGGCCGTTCGCATGGCGCGCAGCCTACCCAGGGCAGGCGTGAAGCTCACGTGACGAAGATGCCGTCAAGTTGCCACCTGCGAGACAGGTCTGTTGAATGACCGCGTTCACATGGCCGAACGGATGCAGCGCACTTCTTCCCCCACGTCCCGATCTTCCCAAGGGGCGGAAGGGGTTCTCGGGTTCTTGGGCCGCGATATGGCGGTCGACCTCGGCACGGCGAACACGCTCGTCTATGTGCGTGGGCGCGGTGTCGTGCTCAACGAGCCCTCCGTCGTCGCGATCAACACCCTGACCGGAACGGTGCTCGCCGTCGGCGCTGAGGCCAAACGGATGATCGGCCGCACCCCGAGCCACATCCAGGCCGTCCGGCCGCTGAAGGACGGCGTGATCGCCGACTTCGACGTCACCGAGAAGATGCTTCGGTACTTCATCCAGCGGGTGCACCGCCGCCGGCTGCTGGCGAAACCTCGCGTCGTCGTGTGCGTGCCGAGCGGCATCACCGGCGTCGAGCAGCGCGCCGTCGAAGAGGCGACGATCGCAGCCGGCAGCCGACGCGCCTACATCATCGAGGAGCCGATGGCCGCGGCGATCGGTGCGGGCCTGCCGATCCACGAGCCGACCGGCAACATGATCGTCGACATCGGCGGTGGCACGACCGAGGTCGCCGTGATCTCGCTCGGCGGCATCGTCACGTCGACGTCGATCCGCATCGGTGGCGACGAGCTCGACGAGTCGATCATCCAATGGGTCAAGAAGGAGTACTCGCTGCTGCTCGGCGAGCGCACCGCGGAGGCGATCAAGCTCGCGATCGCGTCGGTGTTCCCGATGCCCGAGGAGCTCGTCGCCGAGATCAAGGGGCGCGACCTCGTGAGCGGCCTGCCCAAGACGATCACCGTCAGCGCGGAGGAGATCCGTCGCGCGATCGAAGAGCCTGTCAACGCCATCATCGACGCCATCAAGACGACGCTGGACCGCACGCCCCCCGAGCTCGCGGCCGACATCATGGAGCGCGGGATCGTGCTCACGGGCGGCGGCGCGCTGCTGCGCGGCCTCGACAAGCGGCTGCGGCACGAGACCGGCATGGCGGTGCGCATCTCCGACACACCGCTACAGGCGGTCGTGCTCGGCTCCGGGAAGTGCCTCGAGGAGTTCGAGGTGCTGCAGCGCGTATTGGTGAGCTCGACCCACCGGCGGTAGCCGGTGGTGACCCGCTCCGGACCTCGGAACACCCGCCTGTTGGTCGTCGGCCTCGTCGCCGCGTCACTGGCGATCATCACGCTGGACTTCCGGGAGGGGGACAGCGGGCCGCTGGCGAGCATGGGCCGCGCCGCCCAGACATTCATGGCCCCCCTGCAGGAAGGGGTCACGACCGCCACCAGGCCGGTCGGCGATTTCTTCACGGGCCTCGCGCACCTGCCCACCTTGGCGCGCGAGAACCAGGATCTGAAGCGGCAGCTGCAAGACGCGCAAGGGCGAGCCGCCGCGTATGACTCGACCCAAGACCTCGTGCGGAAGTACTCCGATCTCCTCGGCCTCCAGGCTGCCTATCAGGGTTCCATCGCGGCCGACGTGATCAGCAACGGGTACACGAACTTCGATTACACGATCACGATCAACAAGGGCTCCGACGACGGGATCAAGCAGGGCCAGCCCGTCGTGTCCGGGGCGGTCGGTTCGCCGTTGCTCGTGGGCATCGTCTCGTCGGTGACGGCCATATCGGCCGATGTGCAGCTCATCATCGACCGGGACTGGGCGGCCGCCGGACAGCTCTCGACGTCGAAGGTCATCGGGCTCGTCTCGGGCCAGGGCGATCAGGATCTGCGCGTCGATGACATCCCGCTCGGCACGAAGTTCCCGACCGGCGATCTGCCCGAGTACGTGTTCACGGTCAGCTACGAGGCGGCCGGACATCACGGGCTCTACCCGCCGGGGCTCCTGATCGGACAGGTCTCGAAGGTCTACGAGAGCGACAACGCGTTGAGCGATCAGGTGTCGGTGAGCCCGGCGGTCGACTTCGCCTCGCTGGAATCGGTGTTGGTCCTGACATCGGCGCCTCGGAGCTCGCCATGATCCGCCGATCCCTCGCGATCGCTGCGATCTTGATCACCGCGATCCTGCTGCAGTCGACGATCTTCTCGCAGCTGCGGTTGCTCGGCGTGCGGCCGGAGCTGCTGTACCTCGTTACGATCGTGATCGCGCTCAACGAGGGGCCGAACGAAGGCGCGATGGTCGGCTTCATCGCCGGGCTCTCGGAAGATCTCCTCTTGAATCAGCCGAAAGGCATCACCGCGCTCACGCTGACGCTGCTCGGCTACGCGGTGGGGTTGTCGAAGCAATACATCGTGTCCCCGTCGCCGCTCGTCCCGACGGTCGTGGTGGCGATCGCCACGGCGGTCGGGATCTCGTTCTACGAGGTCGTCGCCTTCCTCCTCGGTCAGTTCGATGCGCCGCTGTCGATCGCCGTCAGGACAGCGCTGCTGACCGCGCTCTACAACGCGGTACTCACGCCGATCCTGGCGCCGCTGATCCGGCGGATCGTCGAAGGCGCCCGGCCTCGAAGGGTGGTGCGGCTCTAGATGGAGAACGCCACCGCACGCCTGCGGGTCCTCGCCCTCCTCGTTGTGCTGATGTTCCTCGCGTTGTCGACGCGCCTGTGGTTCCTCCAGGTCCTCGCCAGCCAGGCCTTCGAAGGCGAGGCACGACGCAACTCGATCCGGTACGAGTACACGGATCCGGTCCGCGGCCGCATCCTCGATGCGAACGGAAAGCAGCTCGTCATCAACCAGCCGAGCCGCGAGCTGCAGATCACGCCCGACCAACTCGGCAACAAGGGCGACGCCGTCGTCTTGGACGTGTCGAAGCTGACGGGCGTCCCGGTCAGAACGATCGTGCGGGAGCTCCAGAACACCCGGTACGTGGCGTCACAGGCGATCCCGGTTGCCGAGTTCGTCCCGGAGAAGGCCCGACTGTTCATCGCCGAGCATCCGCAGCGGTTCCCCGGGGTGCAGGTCGTGCCGACAGCTGTTCGGTCCTACCCGTACAGCCGGATGGCCGCTCATCTCTTCGGATACGTCCATCTGATCGATCAGGAGCACCTGAAGCAGCTCCAGGGTGAGGGGTACGGGCCGAACGACATCGTCGGCTTCGGTGGCCTCGAGGAGTCCTACGAGACCTATCTCCACGGCAAGCGGGGCAAGCAGACCCTCTACGTGAACTCCGACGGCGAGACGATCGGCAAGGGCGTCGCGCGGCCGCCGACGGCCGGAGACGACCTGCGGCTCACCCTGAACGCCCACATCCAGCAGGTCGCCGAGCGATCGCTGCTGGAAGGGATGGCCAGGGCGCGGACGTACCATGACGCGACCGGCAACTACCTCCGAGCCGACGCGGGGGCGGTCGTCGTGCTCGACGCGAAGACCGGCGGCGTCGTGGCGATGGCGAGCGAGCCCGGCTACAACCCCGAGTGGTACGTCAAGGGGTTCACGCCGGCGCAGTACAACTACCTGTTCAAGAACTCGAAGGTCGGCGCGTCGTTGAACCGGGCGATCCAGACCGATTACACGCCGGGGTCGACGTACAAGCCCATCACCGCGTTGGCCGCGGTCAAGGAGCACATCGCGTCGTTGAGCGGCCAATACCCGTGCGTTGGTCAATACAAGCACCCGAACGACACGTCGGGAGCGGTGTTCAACAACTGGACCGACGTCAACCTCGGCTACATGTCGATCGCAACCGCGCTCGAGAAGTCGTGCGACACGGTCTTCGACGCGTTCGGTTCGGACTTCTATTTCAAGTACGCCAACAACCCGCTCGGCGAGGACGTCCTGCAACGAGACCTCCGTCAGTGGGGCTTCGAGCAGTCGACCGGCATCGATCTTCCCGGCGAGACGCCGGGGCTCGTGCCGGACCCGGCGTGGGCTTCGACCAGGCCAGACATCTTCGAGAACGGCGCGTGGATCCCCGGCGGCGACATCCTGACGATGATCGGCTCGGGCTACGTGCAGGTCACACCGCTCCAGCTCGCCAGGGCCTACGCGGCGATCGCGAACGGCGGGCATCTGTGCCAGCCGCACCTCGTCGATCAGATCGTCGGCGCCGATGGATCCGTGGTCAAGAAGGTGACGGGCCACTGCGACCAGATGATCCCCTACACGCCGCTGGAGCTGGACTACATCCGTCGCGCCCTGCAGACCGTCGTGACCGGCGGGACCGCTCAGTGCGCCTTCCAGGGTTTCCCGCTCTCTCGGATCGCCGTCGCCGGGAAGACGGGGACCGCGGAACGCGAGACCGGGAAGCAGGACACGTCGTGGTTCGCCTCGATGGTCGGTCCCGATCCCGCGAACCCCCAATACGTCATCGTGACGATGGTGGAACAAGGCGGCTTCGGCGGGCAGACGGCGGCGCCGATCACCCGGCAGATCATCGACGGCATCTATCCGAACATCGGTGACGCGAGTCACCCGAGCTGCACGACCCCGGATCGCTGAGATGGATCTCGTCGCGGGACGCACGTTCGCGCAGGAACGCCGGCCGGTTCGGCACGTCGACTGGTTCCTGATCGTGCTCGCGTGCGCGCTGTCCGCCGTCGGGTTGCTCCTGCTCTACTCGGCGACGAGTCAGACGCTGCGCCAAGACGGGCTCGATCCGTTCACCCGTGTCAACAAGCAGGCGTTCACGATCGGGCTGGGGATCGTCGTGGTCATCGTCATGATGAGCTTCGACTATCGGTTCCTGAAGATCTACTCGGGGTTCATCTATCTCGGGTCGATCCTGGCGCTCGTCCTCGTCCGGATCCCCGGACTCGGAGCGACCGACTCGACCGGCACCGCGCAACGGTGGTTCGAGATCGCCGGGTTCCAGATCACGCCGTCGGAGTTCACCAAGCTCGCGTTGATCGTCATGCTCGGTGCGGTCCTGGCCGGTATCCGAACGTCCGAACCGACCCTCGCCGACGTCGGGAAGGTCCTGCTGATCTCGATGGTTCCCTTGGCGCTGGTCTTCCTGCAGCCGGACATCGGCACGTCGATCAGCATCGTGGCGATCGTGGTCGGCATGCTGATCGTGGCGGGGACCCGCTTGCGCCATCTCCTGGTCCTCACCGTGGTCGGCGTCGTCGCGATCACGCTCGTCTTCCAGTCCGGGGCGATCGAGGACTTCCAACGAGAACGGCTCAAGGTGTTCCTGGATCCGTCCAGCGTGTCTGCCGACGTTCGGTACAACCTGGACCAATCGCTGATCGCGGTCGGGTCGGGGGGTCTCCTCGGCAAGGGGTATCTGCAGGGCTCGCAGACGAACCTTGACTACGTACCCGAGCAGCACACCGACTTCATCTTCACGGTTGCGGGGGAGGAGTTCGGGTTCGTGGGAGCGATGGCGCTGTTGGTCTTGTTCGCGCTCCTGCTGTGGCGAGCCATCCGGATCGCGTGGCTCGCCAAGGATCCGTTCGGCACGTACGTGGCGGCCGGGATCGCGTCGATGTTCGCGATCCAGATGTTCGTGAACATCGGGATGGTGATCGGGATCATGCCCATCACCGGCATCCCGTTGCCGTTCCTGTCCTACGGGGGGACGTCGATCCTCGTGAGCTTCGCCGCGATCGGCTTGCTCGAGAACATCCACATGCGCCGGTTCACGTAGCTCAGCCGGCGCTGGGCGCGAGCGTCCACAGGAAGGTCGACCCCTCCGGACCGGTGTGCTCGACCACCACGTCGCCGCCCATCGCGTGGGCGGACAGCCGCGCGAGCGACAGCCCGATCCCGATCCCCTGGTGGGTGCGCGTGTGCAGCTGTTCGGCCTGCTCGAGCGGCTCGAAGATGCGCGTCTGCGCCTCGGGCGCGATCCCGGGCCCCTGATCGATCACACGGACCTCGACGGTGTCGGTGCGCGTGACCCGAACAGTGACGGTCCCGTCCGGCGGGCTGAAGGCGAGCGCGTTGTCGATGAGCTCCTCGAGGATCTGCGAGCCCGCGGTGCGGTTCAGCGTCGTCATCGCAGGGGTCTCGTCCGCCTCGACGCGGATGCGCGGGTCGCGCGAGGCGATCTCCCTCGCCAGGTCGGTGACGTTCAACCATTCGGTGAGCCCTGCCTCGATGACCGCCTCGAACCGCTTCACGAGCTGGCTGAGGCCTTCCGCGCGCTCGACGAGGGTCCGGAGCGCCTCCTCGAGCTCGGCGGGGGGCATCTGGCCGCGTTGCATCGTCTGCGCGATCCCGAGGATCACGGTGATCGGGGTGCGCAGCTCGTGACCAACGCGTCCCAGCAGCTGCTGGCGATGCGCCGACCGTTCCAGCAGCGCTTCCTGGGCCATCTCGAGCTGGCGAGCCCGCCGGCGCTCCCGATCCAGCGCATCGGTCAGCTCCTCGATCACGACAGGTGTCACCTCGGGCGACAGCATCGCGCCGCCGCTTACGGCCTCACGGACGGCGTGGATGATCGCGTCGGCGTCGGAGTCCTTCAGGACATAGCCGGACGCGCCGGCAACGAGCATGTCGCGGACGGCTCGCTGCTCGTCCATGCTGCTGAGGGCGATCACGCCGATCCCGGGTTGGACCTCCTTCAGCTGCCGGGTCGTCTCGATCCCGTCCATGTCGGGCATCCGGACGTCCATCAGGACGACGTCGGGCGCCAGGCGTCGAACCATCTCGATCGCCTCGGGCCCCGAGCTCGCCTGGCCGATCACCTCGAGGTTCTCACCCGACAGCAGGAAGGCGAGCGACTCACGGAAGCCGTCGTTGTCGTCGACGACGAGCACGCGGATACGGTCCGCGGCGCCGAGGGGGGCGGTCGCGCTCACCTCGGAAGCATCGGTTCTCGACCACCCCGCGGCTATCCAGCCGATGTGGGGTTCCCCAGGGGGATGGATGGGTCGGCCGGATGGCCCACACCAGCGACGATGGTGCCTCCAAGGCCGGGAACCTCCCACTGGTATCCTGGGCGCAGATGTGACCGCCGGGTCGGGCCTTCCGCCCGTGCGGTGCAACGATCGAACGTCGAGGTGGCGCGCGATCGCGGACGGCAGCCGAACGGGCGCTACCGCAGCTCGCGAACGCCGGAACGAGGAACGTACCGGGTGCCAGATGTATGCCGCCCGGCGCGCGGGTTCTCCCGCAGCGCGGGCTTCTACGCACCAACTACCGGACGCCGAGCCGGAAGGCGAAGCGGCCAGTCGAACGTTCCCCCAACGGTGGACGCCCCTCGCGCAACGCGAGAGGAGTGATCCGGTCGATGGATCGGGATACGACCCCCGCGGCGACCGCCGCGGAACCTTCCACACCGCCGTCGTCTGACGGCGACAAGCCGAAACGCAACACCAGCTGGGGCAAGGTACAGGTGAGCCCGAAGCCTGCCGCACCCGAAGCCCCCGAGCGCAAGCCCGCTGAGCGCACGGCCCCCGAGCCGAGACCCACACAGCCCAAGCCCGTCGAAGCGCCGGTCGTCGAGGCCAAGTCCGTTGAACAGGCGCCGGCACAGACGCCCGAGAGGACCCAGAACCGGCCGTCCGACGGTGAGTCGACCGGCAACGGCTCGGGAGCGCCTCGATCCCGCCGGAGTCGCGGCGGTCGGGGGCGCGGTGGCGGAACCGGCGCGCAAGGCGCCACCACCACCGCCGAGGACGCTGCGGTCGAGACGCCGGAGACGCAGCCGAGGCAGCCTCGACAGCGCCAGCCCGCACGCAAGCCTGAGACGGACGAGGCTCCCGAGTCCGATGCCCGGCCCAGCGTCGAGCCGAGCGCCGATGGTGATCAGCCGTCCACCACGCCGAAGAAGCGCCGGCGGCGTCGTGGCGGACGGGG
>Ga0105242_10004413_pt1 | contig 10941 bp, 16 predicted proteins | sample KBSM24metaG_FD_81521 | JGI IMG/M metagenome (GOLD analysis project Ga0105242, IMG submission 81521) | Miscanthus rhizosphere microbial communities from Kellogg Biological Station, Michigan, USA - KBS M2-4 metaG | ecosystem: Host-associated > Plants > Roots > Rhizosphere > Soil | place... | reverse complement strand
GTCCACCTTCGGCGGCTTGTCGCCGAAGGCGTCCCAGCCCCAGGGGTTCGCCGGGTCGATCGTCACTCGGTCGCGTCCTCCGCGGCCGCTTCCAGCTCCTCGCGGGTCAGTCTCCTGCCGGTCTGCTTCGGGAAAGCGTTCGAGCCGAGCGGCTCGTCGGAGAGGGTCTCCTCCTCAGGCGGCTCCTCCTCGGCCCCCTCTGCCTCCCTCTCGGCCTCGTGGCGCTCCAGCAAGTGGTCGGCCAGGTAGCCGTCGAAGCGGGCCCTGACGCGCTCCACCTCCGCGGCCAGCGGCGAGGCCCTGTGGGCCACGAGCTTCAGCTGCGCCTCCTGCATGTCGCGGGCGGTGAAGTACGTCTCGCAGGCCGCCAGCAGGGTGCGGGCGTCCTCAAGGTCGGTGAGCGTGATCTCTACGTCTGCCATCCTGCTCCTTAACGTCTAGCTCGGGCCAATTTCGTACCACCCTTCGTATTCGTCCTCGCGCTCGGTCGGCCCGTTCGCCAGGACCGACTTCGCCAGGACCTTCTCGTCGTCGGTGTAGACATCGGTGCGGACGTAGCGGATCGGGCCGCCGACGTAGAGGGTCGTGTCGGCCGCGGCCATAATCGCCCGGCGCGCCGTGTTCTCCATCCAGTCCCAGCTCTTGCTGACCGGGCCCTCCTCGTCGATCGTGCCCTTCTCCCACTCCTCCTCGAACTTGGTGTAGAGCCCGCCGGTGGCGGTCTCGCCGCCCGAGGCGAGCCCGGCGAACGGGCGCCGACCCTCGGAGACCGAGAAGTCGCTGTCCACCACGAACAGCCGGTCGCGGATCGCCATGAGGAAGGCGCTGTCGCCCATCTCCTGCACGCTGTCCTCGCGGTACTTGTGGAGGTGGCCGTAGTCGTCCATGATCGCGGCGAGGCGCGGCTGGAACTCGCGCACGTACCAGCGGCGGAGGCGGTCAACCGGCGGGTCGTCCAGGCCGTCCGCGACCAGGTGCTTCAGGATCTGCATCGTGCGGCCGGAGCCGCAGCAGCCGAGCGCCAGGATCGGCGACAGCTGGAAGACCTTAGAGTCCGTGTCGATGCCCCGCTCGTTGTAGCCGGACCACTGGCTGTCCGCCGCTAGGAGGACCCCTCTCGTGCTGGCGATGCCGACTACGCAAGTCATCCCGTGCTCTCCTCCTCGCTCTCGATTGCCTTCAAAATAGTGTCCGCGCCTGGGGCGTGGGCGCTCACGGCCTGGACCTCGGTGGACTCGATCAGGAACTTGCTGCCCTGGCGGTCCGAGAAGATGATGATGGGCCGCGTCCGGTCCTCCATGGTGCCGCGCAGGGTGTTCCCGACGATCGACATGAAGCTCTCCACCAGGTCGTCGTCCCTCAGGTGCGACCGCTGGAAGAAGAACGTGCCGACGGCCTGGATCGGGTCCTCGCGCTCGCGGACGTAGACCTCCAGGGTCACGTCGATCGTCACCGTCTGGGCGCCGTCGGGGATGTTGGGCTCCCTCATCACTCGAACCCCTCCGGCAGCGCGTCGGGCACCGGGTCGGCCTCGATCCTGCGGTGGCAGACGGCGGCGCCGACCCAGGGCACGTAGTGGACGTAGGGGCCGCACGGGCAGGACATGTCCGGCTCGTGGACGAAGTCGTCCTCCGGGATCGCGTGCCCCAGCTCGGCCGGGAGGCTCACGCTCTCCCCTTCCGCCGGAGCTTCTTCTCGTGCCTCGCGCTCCGGGCCGCGTCCTCCTCCCTCAGGACCTCCGCGGCGACGGCCTGCGGCACGGTCCGGAGGGGGACGCCCTTCCTGACGCATCGGGCGTACTCGGCCTGGGTCTTGACCATCTTGCCGTTGTCGCCGCGCTGGAAGTACAGCTGCTCGGAGGCCGGGTCGGTCATCCGGCGCTGGACCTCCCTGAGGAACTGCTCGACGACGGGCGGGTCCTCCAGGGCCGCGAGGCCCTCGGCGACGTCGTAGGCGGGCGGCGCCTCCCTCTCGACCCGGTTGAGGATCACCTTAGCGCCCGGCTCTCGACCGCGATGTCCACTTCGATGCCCCCGCGCGCGCTCCGGGCGGACAGGACCACGCCGAGCCGCTCCCCTCGCCCGTTCGTGACCGGCTTGCCGACGAACTCCTCCGCCGGGACTTCTCGCAGGATAGGCCGCAGAGGGAAGAAGACGGACGCCTGCACCCTCGGCTCAGCCATCGGGCACCACCCCGCCCCACGGGTCAACGAGCCAGAACGGCGTGTGGCACACGCCGCACTCGAACAGGTTGACCGGCAGGCCGCGACGCTGGACCGCTGGGTCGTCGTCGGTGTACTGCTCCATGTACTGGAACGGGTGCTGGCACCTCGTCCTCGGGATCTCCCCGCGCGAGGCCGCGCCGCGGAACTTCTCGCGCATGACGAACGCCTCGGGGTTGTAGACCGGCCGGACGAGCTGGTCGCCGTCCTTGAGCCCGTCCAGGAACTCCTTGGTCTCCTTCTTCCGCTCGGCGTCCTGCCGGGCGGCGTCGATGCGCCTCTCAGTCTCGTCGTCGGCCATGGACTTCTGTTCGGCCGCACGGCGAGAGGTCGCGGTTCTTCCGGTCTTTGAACGGCGCGGGCCCGGGGCGCGCACGGTTCACGACCGCGGTGGACAGCTGAAAGACCTCCCTCGCGACCCGCTCGGAGGTCGCCTTGACCCACGGGCTCTGCCCGGTGGTCATCCGGCCTTCCGGTCCCGGATCAGCTGGGCGGCCGCGTTCGGGTACGGCAGGTCGCTGTCGGCCATGCTGTTCAGCTCGGCGTCGAGGTAGACGAGCGCGGTCGCCGCGATGTGGGCCCAGTGGCTCTCGCCGCTCTCCGGGTCGATGCTCTCGCCCGCGTAGAGGGCCGCCACGTGGCGCTCGACGGCCTCCAGGTAGTCGCCCTCCTGGACCCTGTTCTTGAGCCAGTTCCACCAGCCGTACTTGTCGGCGCCGAGCTTCATGACGTAGGCGACCGGGATCAGCGCGGCGCGCGGCAGGTACCGGAACGGCGTCTTCTTGTTGCCCGCGAGCTGCTTCGGGTTGACCCCGTCGGGGGCCATGGCGGCGTCCCGCTGGGCCTCCCTGATCGCCCGCGTGCGCTCGTCCGCCTCCAGGTCGTCCAGCTTGTGGGCCGGGAGGTCCATCCTCAGGCCGCCGCTCACGAGGCGACCGCGGCGAGCTTGGGACTCTCGTTCGGGATCTCCAAACCGGCCAGGGCCATGTACTCCCTGTACTTCCGCTCGAACACCGCGCCCGAGAGTTCCGGCTTGAACATCCAGTCCACGACGTGCCGGTTGTAGCGGCGCGTCAGCTTGACGGCCTCGCGGTCCGGGACCAGCTCCTCCTCGTCGAACCACTCCTGCATCGCGTCCGAGTAGCCGACGATCTCGACCTCGGCCACCAGGGCCTTGTTGTCGTTCTTGTGGACCCGCTCGGCCACGTCGGCCCGGCACGGGTCGGGGACGCCGTACGCCCTGGCGATCCGGGCGTAGAGCGCGTCCTCGACGCGCATCGCCGCCGCCGTCTTGAACGGCCTCGGCACGTCGCCGGTCAGGGTCTCCTGCACGTCGTGCATGAGCCCGTAGATACCCTCCTCAGGAGGCATGAGCGCCGCCACGACCAGGGAGTGCGGGAGGACGGTGTAGACGCCCTCCTGGTGCCCGGCGAAACGGACGATGCGGCCCAGCGAGACGCCGAGCGTGTACAGCGACGGGACGCCGCTGTCGATCGAGATCTTCTCGTCGGCCAGGTGGCAGGCCATATAGCCGCCGCGGGCCTTGGTCTTCGCAACGCCCTCGTCCTCCATGGCGAGCGCGACGAGTCTGTCCAGTCGGTTCACGGTTTGTCGTCTCCTGTGTCGGGTTCGTCGTCCTTGACCGCGAAGCAGCTCAGGGCCTTGTACTCCGCCTCCACGAGCGGGTCGATCTCGGCCTTGAGGGCCTCGTACCGCTCGCCCCACAATTTTGCCGCGGCGGCCGGGGTCATGCCCTCGACCGACCACCTCTCGCTCTTGCTGATGTGGACGCTCGCGGACTCGTAGGTGCCCTGGCCGAGGTTGGCCTTGATGTCGTAGGAGTAGCTGACCCCGATCTCCAGGGGCCGGGGCTGCTTCTGGCCGCCCGGCCTGCGCGTCCCCCTGGCTGGCGGGGAGGCGGGCTCAGCCACGGCCGCGGGTGGTCTGGCTCAGCAGCCGGTGGCCGTCGTTGAACAGGCGGAGCTTCGCCGTCTCCAGCGCCTCCTCCAGCTGGCGGATGGCCTCCTCGGAGATCGGCCCGCCGTTGGTGGACCACACCGAGAAGTTGACGGCGGACATGGGCGGTGGCTTTGCCATGGGGCTCCTTACTGGATTCCGGAGAGATCGATGTACGAGCTGTCGGTGAGGCCGTGCCTCGGGTGGAACGTGTGCAGCACCTGGGTCGCGCCAGCGCCGCCGCCGAAGCGGGCGAGCGAGTACTCGTCCGGGCCCTTCACGGACCCGTTCATGAGGATCAGCCGGTTGGCGACCACGTTCGGCTCGTGGTAGTGGCCGACGGCGAAGTGCTTGATCTGCCTGCCGAGGGCGGCGTGCGTCTGGAGCAGCTCCTTGGTGCGGCGGGTGATGCCGCCCCACGGGACGCCCGGCATGTTCGTCGGGACGCCGTCGCCGTGCCAGAGCAGGACCGTCTCGTCGAACACCTGGACCGCGTGGGTCGCGGACCTGGGCGCGTTGAGGGTGATCGAGTCGTACTGCGCCAGCTCGGACTGCAGGATCTTGTAGAACAGCCAGTCCCAGTTGTCGTACGACTGCTTGAACTGCGGCTTCTTCGAGCGGCGCCCGTGGTTGCCGTGGACGCAGTCGATCTGGATCCAGGGGAACTCCGGGACCAGGCGCTCGACCCACACGGCCATGTCCTTGGCGAGCTGGGTCACGCACTCGACCAGCGTGACCTCGTTGGTCACGCGAAGCTCGTCGTGGATGTCGCCGGTCACCATGTCGCCGAGCCCGAAGATGTGCAGGCCCTCGACCTCGTACTGGCGGGTGTCGCGGAAGGAGAAGATGGACTCGCTCAGCCGGTCGTGCCTGCGGAGCATGATGTCCCAGTCGAAGCCGTTCAGGCCGCCGATCGCCTCGGGCTCGACCACCTCGGCCGCGTGCAGGTCGCTCCAGAGGAGGACGAAGCGGTGGGGCGTCCGGCCGGAGGCCTTGGGCCTCGGGGCGGGCTTGTAGACCGGCTTGAGCCCGGCGTACGCCGAGGTCACCCGGTCGAGCAGCCGCTCGTCCAGGACCTCCCGAGAGCGGTCGCGGTTGGTGCTGGCCTTCAGCTCGCGCAGCTCGTGCCGGAGCTTCTCCTCGTCGGAGACGGCGTTCTCGGCGGGCAGGACGTACAGGCCTTTGCTGACGCGCTTCAGGAGGTCGCTCCTGTAGATGACCTCGTTGAGCGTCCTGACGCTGCCCTCGAACTCGGGATTCGCCTTCACGGCGTCCAGGATCTGCTTGCGGGTGAGGGACTCGCCCTCGTGGTCCTCGAACGCCGCGACTACGGCCTCGCGTGCTGTGATCATCTACCTTCCTTTCGGAGGGGTCGGGTTCACTCGGGGGTAAACATGGCCGCGCGGATCGCGCGCCGCACCTTCGGCGGCACCCTGTCGATCGTGACCTTCTCGCCGCCGGACGCGAGCTTGAGGAGCGAGGAGTCCGCGTCCTCGTAGACGCGCAGGGCGGCGTTCTCGCGGGCGTTGCGCCTCATGCGCTTGCGGAAGTCAACGTCGGCGTAGGCCCTCGCGAGGCCCTCGATCGCGTCGTCGATCTGCTCGTCCGTGAAGCGCGACAGTCTGGTCTGCTCATCGACACTGAGGCCCATTGTAGAGGCCTGGACGGGGGTGGGCATCCCCTGCATCCGGTCGTAGCTGATGTCGGGCGCCGCGCCGGGCCCACCGGCCGCGCCGGGGCCCCCGGGCGGTCCCGTGTCCAGGACGCCGGTCGGGTTGTTGCCCATGTCCCCGGGCGGCGGCGGCATGACCGTCCCGCCGGGGCTGCCCTCGTCGCCCATCATCGGGGGCGGGCCTGCGCCTCCCGGGCCGCCCATCCCTCCGGGCATCCCGTTCATGTCGCCTCCCCCCGGGCCGCCCGCGGGCTGGCCGCCCTCGATCTCGGCCTTGAGGTCCGGCGGGATCGAGAGGTTCTGGGACTTGAGGATCTTGTAGGTCTGGAGCTTCGCCATCTGCTGGGCGACGGTCTTCTGGATCATCTCCTCCTGCATCTCGTCCAGGGAGTCCTTGTAGTCGAAGTCGATGCCGACCATCAGGCGCTCGTCGCTGATCGGGACGCCCATGGACCGGAGGGACTGCAGGAACTGGCGCTCGGTGCTCTCGTCCCGGAGGTCGAGCGACTCCATCTCCAGGTCAGGCACGAGCAGCTTGTGCTTCTCGACGATGTGGGGCTCGCCGTCGTCGTCCCACTCGACCACCTCCTCCATGATCGGGACGCGGGTCTGGCCGCGCTTCTCGTAGTCGTAGTGCTCCTGCGCCTCGGCGACGACCTCCATCCGCTGGCGCGTGTGCTCCTTCATGTACTTCTGGAACGTGCGGAGGATCTGGTTCATGAACTCGGCGTTGAGGGCCGAGGTCGCGTACGGGCTCGCGTTCGAGCCGGTCTTGAGGATGCCCTGGAGCCCGAAGATCTGCATGAGCCAGGTGTCGATGCGGTCGAAGTCGTTCCAGAGGTCCGGGACCTGCTCGCGGCCGAAGACGTTCTCGATCTCCAGCGCGTAGTGGTAGACCATCAGGCGGAAGTCCGAAGAGAGCGCCAGGTCCATGTCGTCCCTGAACGCCTCCAGCTGGTCCGGGCCCGGGATCCACGGCCCCTCGTTGTCGCCGACGCTGTTGATGCCGAGCTTCGCCAGGATGAGCGGGGAGTACAGCCGCTCCGCGATCGCGTCCTGGGACGCGAGCAGCTTCTCCTGGTGGAGGAGCACGCGCAGGCCGCGCAGGAGGATCGGGGTGCCGTGGTCGTCCCAGTCGGTGACCTTGAACGCCACCTGCTTGAGGAGGACCTCGGATACGGGGAACGGCTCGCCGCGCTTGAGGTACGGGATCAGCTCGGGGAAGTTGATCTCCAGCTGCTTGTACTGGTCCGGCGGGCTCTTGGTCGTCGCCAGCCGCTTCATGTACTCCGGCGGGACGACCTTGATCTGGCGGGTGCCGAGCAGCGGGAAGTTCTCGATCACGATGTCCTCGGGGTTCAGCAGCTCCTCGCGCTCCCAGACGCCGAGCGACTCGTTGAACGAGCCGAGCGGGAACGCCTCGCCGACGGTCCAGTACTCGCGGCCCAGGTTGACGAGGAAGTCCTCGTACCCCAGCTCGTTCAGGAACAGGTCCTCGTAGAACTCCGTGATCTTCTTGTCCTTGCAGTACATGTGGATGCCGATCAGCGGGAACCGCGTGAAGATGTCGATCAAGATCGGGATCAGCCAGTGGGTGGCGTAGTACAGGCGGAGCCACTTGTGCAGCTTGTGGCGGTGGCCCTCGTCGGCCATGTTCCACGGCAGGCCGGAGAGGTCCCAGTACTCAAGCGGGTCGTAGAACCGGGGGATGGCGATCGCCACGTCCTGCGAACTGGCCGTCCGGCGCATCCCGCCGATCCGCCTCGACTGGCCCATCGCGCCCATCAGGGCGGCGTTGTTCTTCTGGATCGAGGCGACCTCGGGGCTGAGCGCCCCGCCGCGCGACGACCAGCGGTCGAGCATGTCGAGCGACTTCACGTCGCCCTGCAGGCTGCCCGGGTCCTTGAGCATCCCCTGCATCTGGCGCGCGGACTCCATCGCCCGCGACGCGTTCCGGGGCAGGACGACGCCCTGCTTCCGGAGGTTCCTCAGGTCTCTGCTCAGGTCCGCCACGTGTAGCCTCTCACCTTATTCGGCCGGAGCGGGGCGAAGGGCGACGATCTCAAGGAGCGCCTCGGGCGAGATGAGGTCGTTGTCGGCGAGCCAGTGATGGTTCGGGCAGAGCGAGATCACGTTCCCCTTCCTGTACTTGCCGCCGTTCCGCCCCGGCTCGATCCGGTGCCGCTGGATCGGGTGGGGCCACTTGCAGCCCGGGTACTCACAGTGCTGGGGCGAGAGCGCGGCGCGCTTCCTGCGCGCCTTCTCCCCCATGCGGCGGCTAGGCCTTCGCCGTGAGGAGATGGTAGCGAGAGGTCACGGGGTCCGCACCCTTGATGTCGGTCCACTGGCCCGTCTCGCCCTTCTGTTCTTTGCCGATCGGCTCGTCCGCATCGACACGCTTACGCGTGGGGCTGGACTTGTCGAAGTCGCTGTCGTTGATGTCGGGGGACTTCTGCGAGATCTGGCCGTTCTCGGTCTCGTCCCACACGGCGGTGCCGTGGATGTCCTGGTGCTCCGTCGGGTGCGCCTTGGAGTCGTCCTTGATGTCCGCGAGGGTCCAGCCGTCCTGGTCCCCGGACTTACCCTTGTCGATCTTGGGGACCGGGCCGCCGAGCCCGTCGTTGGCGTCTCCGCCGCCGGACGGGAGGCTCACGCGCTCCTGGGTGTAGTTGTCGCCGGTCTCCGGCGTCGGTCCGGTCGCGACGACGGCCCACCTGGTCGAGGCCGAGTGGGTCTCGTCCTCGGCGATGGTCCGCTTGCAGTCGCAGAACTCGCAGCCCACGCCGTTCGGGCCCTGCATCCCGTCGGCCGAGTGCTTGTCCATCGGGTGGTGGCACTCGTGGCACACGCCAGCGGTCTTGACCGAGGACTCCCAGGGCTTCTTGCCCTTGCCGTCGTCCTTCTCGTCGCCGTCGGTGTCCTTGTCGCCGTTGCCCTGGAACTTCTCGTCGCTCTTGCCGTCGTCCTTCTCGTCGCTCTTGGAGCCGGGGAGCTTGCCCTTGTTCTTGCAGAAGGCGCAGGTGCAGTCGGAGGCGTGGCCGCCGCCCGCCTCGAAGGTCGGGAGGCTCGCGGCCGCCGAGACGGTCTCGGCGTCGCCGCCGTACTCCTCGGTCGCCGCGGCGATGATGCCGTTCACCTCGTCCTCGACGAACGCCACACGGGAGTTCCAGCTGCGGGCGTCGCCGCGGCCGTTCTCCAGGAAGCGGCCGAAGCGGCCCCTGATGCGCTCGCGGGCGGCCGCGATCGCTCGCGCGCCCTCCCGGCGCTCCTGCTCGTCGCGGTCCTCGCCCTCAAGGGCGTCGAACACGCTGGTTGTCTTCTCGGTGGTCATTGGTCTCCTCTAGATGAACAGGCCCTCGGCCGGTCCCTCCGCGTCGATCTCGGGGCCCTCCGGCTCGGCGCGCTCGGTCGGGGTGAACTCGTCCGTCCTGACGACCCTGTGCTCCTCCGCGAGGCGCACGAACTCGGGCACGTCGCCGTTGCGGGAGCTGGCATAGGTGGCGGCCGCGTAGGCCGTCGCCTCCGGGTCCGCGGCGACCGCCTCGGGGAGGTCCGTCACGAACACGGCGGCCTCCTCGGCGATCCTGTGGTTGAACTCGGGGTCGGCAGCGGAGACGCGCTCGACGCCCGGCAGGGCCAGGCCGTGGACGCGGTAGGGGCGCTGGTCGGCCAGGTAGGCCATGTCGGCCTCCGTGGCGACGGCGCCGAGGAACTCCTTCAGGGACAGGATCTCCTTCTGCGCGTCGGAGTCGATGGACGCGATCTTGACCTGGTCGGAGAACCCGACCCGGCCGACCTCGTCGCGGCAGGCCCGGCGCACGAGTTCGAGGTTCGCGATGCGCGCCTCGATGTGCGGCCTGGTGGGCTCCACCGGCTCAAGCTCGCTGATGAACTGCTCGATCTGGCTGACGGGGTGCTCGCGCTCCTCGCCCTCGACCTCGTGGACGGCCTCCGGCGCGACGGTCATCGTCCCGCCCCCGTCGAGGGCGACCCTGACCTGGCCCTGGCCCCAGAGGTCCTCCCAGCGGTCCACCACGACGCCCGTCATGGACGTGCGGGCGATGCGGACCCTGCCCAGGACCGGCGGCTGCCGCTCCAGGGACTCCATCTGGCCGGTCTGCTGGTCGGCGGGGGTCGGGGCCTGGAACGGGTCCTGGCCGATCTCGTCGCTGATGGGCTTCTCCTCCACCGGCTGGCCCTGCGCGCGCTTCAGGACGGCGCCCGGGTCGGGGCAGCCGTCGTGCGCGAGCTTCGCGAGGATCGCCTCGTCGGGCTCGCCCCGGTTGAGCATGTCCACGGCGTAGTTGACCCAGGTCTCCAGCGCCACGGACTGCTCGAACGAGTTGTTCGAGTTGTCGGGCTGCGGGGGCTGGTCGGGGTTCGGGCCGTCGGTGACGGGGTTGTACTCCTGCGTGGCGCCGACGCCTCCGGGCTGCTGAAGCTCGCCGAGCGCGACGACCTCCCAGCGCGACTTCTTCTCGTGCTTCTCGCCCGACTGGCTCCACGCGATCCTCATGGCCTTCTCCTCGCCGTAGTCCGGGTGCTCGCGCATGAGGGCGTTGTAGATGTCGTTGACCTTCTTGGGAAGGTGGTGGCCCTTGGGGGAGTGGTCAGGAGCATTCTTCTCACTGTTCTCGGGGTACGGGGAGCCTTTGAGCATGGCGGCCGTGGTCATCTCATCCTTTACCGGGGCGCTGGCCCGGCTTTTATCGTTTCCCTCGGCCCGCTTGGCCGCGGACCGCTGGCCGATCGCGTCGAGCTTCTCCTGGGGCCACCGGACGGGCCCCTCCTGCGGGAGGTTGAGGCGGAAGGACGGGGCGGCGCGGACGAGGTTCGCCCACTGGTTGATGACCGCGGGCTCGACAGGGAGGTTGCCCTCCTTGCCGGGCCAGAGGTTCTGCTCCTTGTTGATGATCCCCATCGCCAGGTGGACGAGGTCGCGCTCAGTCTGCTGGTCCGGGCCGCGGGCCGTGATGGTGACCGGCGCGTCCCTCCCCAGGCCGTTCAGGCCCGCGGGGTGGCTCAGGTCCTCCTCCAGGCCCGGGTGCGTCCGGTCCCTGCCGTCGATGAAGACCGTGCCGGGCGGCAGGGG
>Ga0105242_10004412_pt1 | contig 10942 bp, 7 predicted proteins | sample KBSM24metaG_FD_81521 | JGI IMG/M metagenome (GOLD analysis project Ga0105242, IMG submission 81521) | Miscanthus rhizosphere microbial communities from Kellogg Biological Station, Michigan, USA - KBS M2-4 metaG | ecosystem: Host-associated > Plants > Roots > Rhizosphere > Soil | place: Michigan... | reverse complement strand
TTTTCCGATGGCATGACCGAGACGCTGCTCGATCGTCTCGCCCAGGTGCCGCAATTGAAGGTCGCGGCGCGCACCTCGTCTTTCAGCTTCAAGGGCAAGGCGGAGGATGTGCGCCAGATCGGCATGGCGCTTGGCGTCGCCACGGTCGTCGAAGGCAGCGTGCAGCAGGCCGGCGATACCCTGCGCATCACGGCGCAGCTGGTGCGTGCGGTCGACGGCAGTCATCTGTGGTCGAAGCATTTCGACCGCAAGGCGGCGGACCTGTTCGCCATCCAGGACGAAATCGCCGGCGCCGTCACCGAAGCGCTGGTCGGCGAATTGCTGCCGAACACACGCGCGATTCTGGCCAAGGGCGGCACCAAGGACCTCGCCGCCTACGATGCCTATACGCGCGGCCTGCACCAGGTCGATCTGAACAGTTTCGACTCGTTCCAGCAGGCCGAGACCTTGCTGCAGCAGGCGCTGGCGCGGGATCCGGGCTACGTCGATGCGATGCTGGCACTGGTCAACGACTGGTACGCAATGGCCAGGACCGGCCAGATCAGCGATGCCGAGTACCGCACGCGCGCCGAACCGGTGCTCGATCGTGTCGAGAAGATGGATTCCGGCAACGGCCGGCTGCTGGCATTCCGAGGCGAGATCGCCCAGGAACGCAGCGAACACGTTCGCGCCGTGCAACTGGGCCAGCGCGCTGTCGCCGCTGCGCCCGGCGACATCCGCGTGCACACGATCTTCGCGGACATTCTTTCATCACAGGACGACCTGCCGGCATCGCTCAAGGAAATGGATCAGGTTGTCGCGCTGAGTCCGCTCGACAACAACATCATCCGCTACCGTGCGACGCGGCTGTTCCTGATGACGCGCTATGACGAAACGAAGGTCGAGATATTGCGCGCCCTGCAACTGGCGCCGGACAATTCGTCGAACTACTGGATGCTGAGTCTGGTTGCCTACATGCAGGGCGATCTCGTCGACGCGATCGTCTCGGCGCTGAAGGAAATGCCGCTGGATGCATCCGATCCGGAAGGCCGTGCCGATCTGGCGATCTTCGTCGATGCGATCGGCGAGCACGAAGCCGCCGATGCGTGGAAGGCCGAAGCCAACCGGCTCAGTCCCGCCGGCATGCTCGTCGCCGGCGCGGACATCTGGCAGCGCTACGCGCGCGGCGATCGCGCCGGCGCTGTCGCCGAAGCCATCGCCATCGTGCCGCGCAGCGCCGAGGAGCATCACGGTTACTGGGGACGTTCCATTGCGCTCGGTTGCCTCGCCGCCGACGAACTCGGTCGGGGGATGGAAATGCGCGCCGCGCTCGAGGCGAGCGGGCAGCTGCCGCGCGACCTGACTGCGGCCGGATTCGACGCCTGGGTCGGACCGTCGGCATCGCCGCTGGTCAAACTGCGCCAGCTCGCCGACCTTCGCCGCTGCGCATTCAACGCCACGGCGCGCGACGCGACTCGCCGCGACCAGCTGCAGGCGATCTTCGCGCGCGTCGCCGGACCGGATTGGGAAAGCAAAGACGAATTCCGTGGCATCGGCGCCGAGTTGCGCAACGATCGCGCCGCGATGATCGCGTGGTACGCCGCGAACGACGCGTCGTCGGGCTTTGCGCTCCGCACCGGCCGCCGGCAGGACTTGCTGATGCGCGAAGGCAGCGCACGCATGCTCGGCATCGCCGACGATCCCGCAGTCGCGAAGTATTTCGCGCAACGGCACGAGCAGGTTGCGCAGATGCGCGTGGCATTGCCTGCCGCGCTGGCGAAGGAGGGCATGTCGCTGTTGCCGGCGCCGCCTCGATGAGCGTCGCTCAGCGCTGGGTTGAGGCAGCAACGTAATAGGTCTGCAGTTTTGGCGTTGCGCAAAAAATCCAAATCAATCCGTCGCCCTGAGCCCTTCGACTTTGCTCAGGACCGGCTGCGCGCCGCAGGCGCGAAGTCGAAGGGCGTGATTCGACTTCGCTGCACTCAACACGAACGGATGTGGCAAAGCGAAACGGGGTCAGGTTCATTTCCGCTTCATCCTTGCGCTGCGAAAAGGTACCTGACTCCTTTTAGTCCGTCGTCGAAAGCGACGACAGAGTTCGCCAACCAATGAAGGCCCTACGACATCATCAACGACGTCGTACCCGACTGGCCCGGGTGGACGACGCGCAGCCGCGCAATGTAGTTGCGTCCTTGGAACAGTTTGTAGTTGATCGATGCGGTTCGGTTCTCGCCGCTGTCGTCGTCGCCGGACAGCAGGCGCGGCACGCCGTCGACTTCCTCGAACAAGCCGAGCACGGCGTCGGCTGCGCCCTTTGCCTCGATCGTGTACTTGCGTGACTCGGTCGGCTTGATTGCGTAGTCGACCTGCTGGCCGGAGGCGAGCTTGTGCGCGGTGGCGTGGAACGGTTGCAGGGTCCGCAGCGCTTTTGCCGCCATCGCCGGATACCATTTCAACACCCACTGCTTGTCGGCGGCCGACAGCGTTCCTGGCGGCGTGAGTCCGTTGACGTCGTACTGGTGCGGCTCGGCGATGAGGCCGGGCTCGAACTCGTACTCCATGATCGAGTCCGCGTCCCAGCTCGAGCCCTGGACTTGGCCGGTGCTGAGCTTTTCCAGGATGTTCTGGTAGATCGTCGCGTGGTTCCAGCTGTTCGGCGGCTTGCCGAGCGAATCGTATACGGCTTGTACGTGCCACTTGATTCCCGCGAACGGACTCTGGTGCTCGTGTTCCATGCCGAGCACGTGGCCAAGTTCGTGCAGCGCCGTGCCGCGGCCGTAGGGCGACGTGAGGTCCCAGCCGTAGACCGTGGTCGGCTGATCGAGCGGCACCGAGAGGACGTCGCGCCCTACCGAGGACGCCGAACTGCCGTCGGCAACCGAATAGCCGATCCGCACCTCGGCTTCGCTGAGCTTCTTGACCTCCTTGAACTGCAGGCCGATGCCGACTGCCTTCCAGGTCGCGAACGCCTTGCGTACCGCGTCTGCCTGTTTTTTCGGAACGGCGAAGTGGCCGCTGTGGAAAAAACAGTAATGCAGGACCGTGCCGTTGAGCCACTTCGACGCGGTCGAGACTATTGCCCGCATCCGCATCGGATCGGATGTGACCGACGGATGCAGCAGCGGTATCGGCCGCGGCGGGTTCCGGCATAACGGCTTCTGTCCCGTGGAAAGTTGCTTTGCCTTCGTTTTGTTTGCCATCGGGATCTCCCTCGTTCTTCCGGATTGTGAGGAGCCGGCCTGTCGCGCGCCTTGCCCGGTGGGTGGATCGCCGGGTAATTCAGTGGAGACCGGGTTTCGGACGCTGGTCAGCGCCGCCATGCCGCGTCCGTCATACTTCAAAGGGTGCGTTGCGGGCCATTTGTCTCACCAGAACCGCACGTCGCTGTTGCCGGCAGCGTCGATGAGCGCGCTCGACGATAGCCGAGGGCTGCACAACCGCGCGGTGCGTTACACTGCGCAAACACATCGGGCAGGGGGCATCGGTGAACGGGTTTTTGCAGCGCCTGAAAGAGCGCAAGCTGGTGCAATGGGCGATCGCCTACGTTGCCGCTGCTTTTGCGTTCCTGCAAGGGCTCGACATCGTCTCCCAGCGTTTCGGCTGGCCGGACGCCGCGGAGCGCGCGCTGATCGTAGCGCTCGCGATCGGTTTTTTCGTCACGCTGGTGCTGGCGTGGTATCACGGCGAACGTGGCAGGCAGCGTGTGACCGGGGTCGAACTGCTGATCCTCGCGCTGTTGCTGCTGATCGGAGGTGGCGCCCTGTGGAAATTCGCGCGCCCCGGCGATGCGCCGGAAATGGGGTCAGAGTCATTTTCCGCAGGGCGTTCGGCGCCACGTGCAAATGCTCATCGTCCGGAAAACGACTCCGACCCCATTTCCCAGGCCGTCCCGCACAAGTCCATCGCCGTGCTGCCGTTCACCGACCTGTCGCCGAGTCACGACCAGGAGTACTTCTCCGACGGCATGGCGGAGGAAATCCTCAATGCGCTGGCCAAGGTGAAGGACCTGAAGGTCGCCGGCCGCACGTCGTCGTTTTCGTTCAAGGGAAAGAACGAAGACATGCGCGTGATCGGCCAGGCGCTCGCCGTCGCGCACGTGCTCGAGGGCTCGGTGCGCAAGCAGGGCGACAAGGTGCGCATCACGGCGCAATTGATCCAGGCATCGGATGGCTACCACCTGTGGTCGGAGAACTACGACGGCGACCTGTCCGACGTGTTCGCGCTGCAGGAGCGCATCGCGCGCGCGGTCACGGACCAGTTGAAGCTGGTGCTGCAGGGCGACCAGCAGCAGCGACTCGTGTCGACGGGCACCGCCAACGCGGAGGCTTATTCGCTTTACCTGCAGGCGACGGGGATCTTCAATCGCCGCGAAGGTTCGCGCTTCGCGGAGGCGATCGGTGAGCTGGATCAGGCGCTGAAGCTCGATCCGAAATATGCGCGCGCGCATTCGCGCCTCGCGGCGATCCATGCGCTCGAACCGATCTATGCGCCCGAGGCGACGGAGACGGCGTTGGCCGCGGTCGAGCGCGAGGCATCGTTGGCGTCGCAACTCGATCCGACCTTGGCGGAACCGTATGCGGCGCTCGGCGTCGCCTACGACCAGCGCGACCGCTATCTCGAGGGTCGCGCGGCGATGGAGCGCGCCTTCTCGCTCGACCCCGACGACCTCACGGCGAACTTCTGGGCCGCCGTCGAGGACATCGGCGTCGGCTACACGACGCAGGGCTGCGAAAGGCTGGACCACGTGCTGGCGATCGAGCCGCTGCTGCCGAACGCGCTGCTGTGGCGCGGCATCCAATACGTCTATGTCGGCAATCTCGATCGCGGGCAGGTGCTGCTCCAGCGTGCGGCGGACGTCGGCCTGGCCCACATCGGCGTCGGCCTGCAGGCGCTCAGTAGCGCCCGCGGCCAGCCTGCCGAGGCGACGAAGCAACTGCTCGCCGGAATGCGCGTCCTCGGCGCCGCCTTTCCCACCGAGTCGCTGCCATTGCTCGCCGAGGGCGTGTACGGTGATGCTGCGGCAAAGTCAAAGGCGCTGGCGACGATCGATGCATTCCTGGCGACGAAGCCGAAGGTCCTGCCCGGGGTGGTGACTTACGCGCTGGCGCTGATGCACGAGGATCGCCGCTTGCTGGCTCTGCTGTCGCAGTACGGAACCAGTAACGGCGCTTGGTACTACCACGTGATGTGGAGTCCGCTCGGACGTTCGCTGCGTGCGCTGCCCGAATTCGCCGAATTCTCGCGCCACATCGGCTGGACCGCGTTCTGGGACAAGTACGGCGCACCGGATGCGTGCCGGCGGGTCGCGATCGGCAATTACGACTGCACCATCGAAGTTGCGGCGAAACCCTGAGACCTGTTTTCGGCATCAGGCGTTGCGCCACGCTCCTGTCCGATCTTTTCCAGCTCGGCAAGAACATCTTCAGCGAGCACCAGATCACCTGCCGCCAGATTTTCCTTCAGGTGCTTGGGCGATGACGTGCCCGGGATGAGAAGAATGTTGGGTGCGCGTGCAAGCAGCCATGCAAGGGCAACCTGCATCGCCGTTGCACCGACTCTTCGGGCGACGGAGGACAAGGTCTCGGACTGAAGCGGCGTAAAGCCGCCAAGCGGAAAGAAGGGAACATAGGCGATGCTCTTCTTGCCGAGCTCATCAATGAGCGCGTCGTCATTGCGATGCACGAGGTTGTAGTGGTTCTGCACACATACCACCTCGGCGATGCGCTGCGCTTGCGCCACCTGCGCAGAGGTGGCGTTGCTCAGGCCAAGATGCCGTATCAGTCCTTGCCGCTGCAGCTCTGCGAGCGCCGTGAACTGCTCTTCGATCGATCCTTCGCTCGGCTCGTGAACGTTTCCCATGACACGCAGGTTCACGACATCCAGCACGTCGACGCCAAGGTTGCGAAGATTGTCATGCACTGCACGCGTCAGCTCGGCGGGACTCTGTGCTGCATTCCACGATGCGTCGGCCCCGCGCGTAGCGCCAACCTTGGTCACGATCACCAGGTTCGGCGCATAGGGATGCAGTGCTTCACGGATCAGCCGATTGGTGATGTGAGGTCCGTAGAAGTCGCTGGTGTCGATGTGATCCACGCCCGACGTCACCGCTTCGCGAAGGACCGCAAGCGCTGCATCGCGGTCCTTCGGCGGCCCGAAGACGCCGGGGCCAGCCAGCTGCATCGCGCCGTAGCCCAGTCGGGTCACCCTGCGGTCGCCCAACAAAAAAACTCCCGATTTCATGAGATTGGTCATGTTGCCTCCCGGAAAAGTGCAGCCCATACAGGGGCTGGGGCGACTATAGGCGTTGACCGGCTGCGCGATAATCCGGTTAAATCGGTACAGGTTGTGCGGGATACCGAACAATGACGAAGGATCTCCAGGATCTCTTTGCATTCCTGGCGGTGGTGCAGGCGGGAGGTTTCCGCGAAGGGGCTCGCGCAAATGGCACGTCCCCCTCCAGTCTGAGTGAGGCCGTGCGGCGCCTGGAAATGCGCCTTGGCGTCCGTCTGCTCAACCGCACGACCCGTAGTGTTTTGCCGACCGAGGCCGGTGCTCGGCTGGCCGAACGACTCGCACCCGCCATCGGTGAGGTCGAAGCTGCTCTGGACGTCGTCAACAGTTTCCGGGACCGTCCGACGGGAACACTCCGACTCAACGTGCCGGCCACGGTCGCCCGTCTCGTTCTTCCTTCGATCGTCACGCCATTCCTGAAGACCTATCCCGAGATAAGGCTGGAGGTCATCGTGGAGGACAGCTTTGTCGACATGCTCGCGGCGGGCTGCGATGCCGGCATCCGCTACGACGAGCGGCTTGAGCAGGACATGATCGCCGTGCCGATCGGTCCGCGCTCCCAACGCTTCGCAACCGCGGCATCACCGGGCTATCTCAATGCAAGAGGGCGACCAGAGCATCCGCGCGACCTGCTCGGTCATGCCTGCTTACGCGGGCAATTTGCCAGCGGCGCCATTCCCACGTGGGAGTTTGAACGCGACGCAGAGATCGTACGCGTAGAGCCCTCCGGCCCGCTCATGGTCCGCTTGGGCGCTGCAGTGGATCTGGCTGTTGCAGCCGCGGTGGGTGGTTTAGGTGTAATCCATTTGTTTGAGGATTGGCTGCGCCCGCATCTCAATAGTGGCGCGCTCGAGCCCGTGCTGGAGCCTTGGTGGCAGACGTTCAGCGGTCCGTTTCTCTACTACCCTGGACGCCGTCATCTGCCCGCACCGCTACGGGCATTTGTCGATTTCATAAAATCCCCATGGCCATCCCATCGTGCGCCGGATCTCTGATGCCTGTTTTGGCCCGATAGCGGCCGCTCATCATGTGCTTGCCTGCCGGTCACGCGAGCCAGCGCTTCGTCGCGCCGCTTTGTCGGAAAAGATCGATTGATCGGACTGGTGGAGACGAGTAAAAAAGGTGCTGCGTAATCTGAAAAGAACCGGTGCGAAAATCATGCTCACGAAGCATCTAGCCAAACTCATCCTGCTCGGCAGCTTCGTCGCTGCCACCACCTCCGCACTGGACATCGAGCCGCAGGACGTTGACCCTCAGGAGGCCCGGCCGACTGTCGATGCCGCAGGCACGATCACCATTGTCGGCGGAAAGATTCCGTTTTCTGCAGCAGCGTCCAAGGAGGCCCTTGAGCGCTTCCAGCAGATCCTGCTCGAAGACAAGGCCGCGCCGGGCATCGCCGATCCGCTCGCGAGCCGCAAATTCTACGACAAGATCAATACCAATCGTGCCGAGCGCATGAAGAAGCTGTATGCGGTGAAGATCGCGCATAGCGAGTTCGACGGCGTACCGGTCGATGTAGTGACTGCGGTCGACGCCAAGTCCGATGACGGGCGCGTGCTGATCAACCTGCACGGCGGCGCGATGCTTTGGGGTGCCGGCAGCGGCGGGCTCGTCGAGGCGATTCCAGTGGCGAGCGTATCGAAGATCAAGGTCGTCACAGTTGATTATCGAGAAGGGCCGGAAAACCAATTTCCTGCCGCACAGGAAGATGTCGAAAAGGTATACAAAGCGCTATTGCGCGATCGCAAGCCCGAAAATATCGGTATCTACGGCTGTTCTGCCGGCGGCGGATTGACGGCTAGTTCGATGGTTTGGTTTTCCGATCACAAGGTTCCGTTGCCTGCGGCAATCGGCGTGTTTTGTGCCGCAATCGGTCCGGACGATGGCGATTCCAAGTCGTTCAGCCCGTTGTTGATGGGGCAGGTTTTGCCGAGCGCCAAGCCGCTCGCGCCGCAGTGGCGCAACCCATACTCGAATCAGGCAGAGATGGATTACTACAAGCGATTTGACGCGCCTGGAGCTTTCGCAGCCGCCATCGCGAAATTTCCTCCAACGCTATTGATTTCAGGTACGCGCGACTTTCAATTGAGTGGCACGCTGCGCGCGAACGAACTGCTCGGCGACGCGGGAGTTGCAACCGAACTGCACGTCTGGGAAGGCATGTGGCACTCGTTTTTTTCCGATCCGGAACTGCCCGAGTCGAAAGCGGCGTATGCCGTGATGGCACGCTTCTTCGAGCGCCAGCTCGGTCGCGCACCGACTATCGCTGCAAAGAAGAAGCAAGGATCATGACTTTGACCTGAGACGAATCGTGTAACCACCTGGATGGTGAGTTCTCTGCGACGTGCCGCGGCGAGCATTGTCGCCAACGGTCGTTCAGTCGTTCAAGTGCTTGTCGCGTGGGAGTGGCGATGTCCTCCGCTTGCCGACGGGCTGCCCTCAATGCGTGATGATCTCTGATTTCGTCACTTCTTACTTTCGCCCCAGCGCTGGAGTTCGATGCGGACCTCGCCAAGCTCGCGCAATAGCGTTTCGATATTGACCTCGTTTTTCAGGTTCACCTTGAAATCCGTGTCCGCACGCGCGCGATCCTTGTGCGCCTGCCGGTTCTGACTCATCACTATGAGCGGCCCCTGAAGCGCTACGAGAATTCCGAATGCCAGATTGAACAACTGATAGGGGTATGGATCTGGTGGCGACGCGAATACAAGGTTGGTATTCAGCACGCACCAGACAATCGTCAACGTAATCAGGAAGAAAATGAACTTCCAGCTTCCGTTGAGCTCAGCGGTGACATCGGCGAGGCGTTCGCTCCAGGACAGGTTTTTCTCAAATTCCTCATCTACATTTTTTGCCACTCGCCCGGATAACAGAGTGTTCGTCTGACGTAGACGCTGGCTCATCGTCCGCAAGATCGCCATGGCAGCGCGTGGGCGGCCTGCGAGATACCGCTCAAGCTGCGCATGCTGCAGCTCGAGGACGACGACATCCGTTGTGGCAAGGGCGCTTGCGCTGCGTAGCTGTTCGTCGAACAGCGCGAGTTCGCCGAAGAACTCTCCTCGCGCGAGATCCGCCAAGGAGATACGCCGTGACGTCTCGCCCGGCAAATGAATATTCACGTCGCCGCTCTCGACGATGTACATCGCGTCGCCCGCGTCACCCTGCGCGAAGATCAATTCGCCCGCTTGAAATGCTCGCGGCTTCAACTCGCCTGCCAGAGCCGACAGATCGTCTTCCATCAGACCGTCGAACAACGGAATCGAGCGAAGCAGTAGTGTTGTGTCCATTTAGCCGTTTCGTGGTTGTCGCAGGGGCGCCGCGTTGCGTCCGAGATCTTCTGCCAAACGGCATCCAGGTGGCGAAGCTTGGCGCATAGACGACGGCCACCCATTCTATCCCGGCGCGCAGTGATCCAGCGTCAACACAAACGGCCGCCGCGCTGTCTGTCGTGAGAATATGCACCGGCAAGAAGGAATCTCCTGGATGCGCCAGCCCCTTTGATGGTTCTGCATGCTGTGTCAGTTTGGCGTCAGGTGCGCCGGCGGATTCGCTGACATTGACTGGCTGACACGCCGCGCGTAGCTGCTACCCCGCACAGTTGGCGATGGTCGCATCTTCAATTCAGGCCGAACACGACCGGAACCAGAAAGTCTGCGCTCGGCGGGTTCCACAATGCCGGGAAGGGAGGGAATGGTGCTGCTTCGGCCACCATCGCGGATACCTCGTTATCAAGGTCGCGGTATCCGGAACTGGCGGCAATGTGCCATGAAAGCAGGCGTCCCAACCGGTCCAGGCGCATCGACAGCAATACAACGCCCTCTTCGCGGCGGGCCAATGCCGCGATCGGGTACTGCTTGACTCTGGAAAGGCACTCTGCGAGCTGACCCATATAGAACGAAGGAGGTTGCGGAGCCGGATTCAGCTGGTCTTGCGCCGGACGTGGAGAGGGCGCGACAGCGTGGATCTTTTCTGCATGCAGCGTGTTTCGCTCGCCCGTGGCCGCGCTTGATCCCGAAGCTGTACGCGGTGACCCGGCCGTACGAGAATGCGATCGAGTCACCACCGACGCGACGTCGGATTCGCGCTTCCGAAATTCCTCGGCATCAGGCGAGCGACTGGAGCGTGTCGATGGTCCAGGGTCGGACGTCCGTGGAGGTATCGGCGTTGCCGGAAGCAGCCGCACCGTTACCACCAGGTCGTGGCCGACGTTGGCAGCAGGCGATCCAACCAGTGCGAAAAAGAATGCGCCGTGCAAGACAAGTGAGGCGATAAGCCCCGCCAGTCTCATCCATGGTGGCGCCTGACCAGACGACGGTCGTCGTCTGGCCGGCTTGACATGGCGCAAGCCGCGGGATGCCGCTTCATCATCGCAACGCATGTCGGATCAGCATAGACAATGACATGTGGGAACGTGCGCTCTCGTTGAATTGTACTCCTCGATGATGTTGCGAAGCGGTCATTGTGCGCCGACGTCGTATCGCAGCAACCGGCGGAGCTGCCTCTGAAATCCACTCGAACCGTGCCAGAAGCCAGTGTCAGGTTTCAATTTCCTGCAAAGCCGGGGTTCGGCCGCTCGGGGGGCAGCGTGGAAGTCAATGCTGCGCTATCTCTATTCGAAGATTCTGACCATAGCATCCTCGAAAGACGGATTGTCGGTGCCGATATGATCGGT
>Ga0105242_10004409_pt1 | contig 10944 bp, 10 predicted proteins | sample KBSM24metaG_FD_81521 | JGI IMG/M metagenome (GOLD analysis project Ga0105242, IMG submission 81521) | Miscanthus rhizosphere microbial communities from Kellogg Biological Station, Michigan, USA - KBS M2-4 metaG | ecosystem: Host-associated > Plants > Roots > Rhizosphere > Soil | place... | reverse complement strand
GCTGGCGCGCCGCGGCGTCGCCCAGCCGGACGTGATGCTGGCCGCGAGCGGGGGACAGCCGCAGGCCGCTCTGGCCGGGAGCGAGAGCGGCATCGATGCCCGGAGCTGGCTCGCGTTGCCGGGGCGGGTCGCTGCCGGCGACGCGACCGCATTCCAGGGTTGGGGCCTGGCGAGCGCCGTCGCGGCGATGCAGAAGATCTGCCACGACGCGATGGCGCTGGCGTGCGGCGCGCCGCCGCGCTACTTTCCGCGCCTGGGCCTCGACGGCGCGGTCGAGATCGGTCCCCTGCTGCGCTGGGCGCGCGAGCTCGCCCGGGTCGCGGCGGAGGTCGAGCACCCGTGGGGAGTCGATCTTGCGATCGAAAGCCTGGTCGGGCAGGGCCGTGAAGCGTTGAAAACGCCGCGTTCACGGGACCGTCGCGACGAGGCCTTGTCGCTAAACTCGCGCCGATGAACCAGCCTGCCGCCCGTGCCGCCGCCGCCCCGAGTGGTCTGACCGTGCCGGCGCCCGCAGCGACGCGGCCGAGCGTCATCCAGCTGGTCTTTCGCGAGCGGGGCGCGCTCTACGCCGCCTACATGCCGCTGTTCAGCGAGGGCGGGATCTTCGTTCCGACCACGCGCGACTACAAGCTCGGCGAGGACATCTATTTGCTCCTCTCGCTTCCGGACGATCCGCAGCGCTATCCGGTCGCCGGCAAGGTCGGCTGGATCACTCCGGCCAACGCCTCCGGAGGCCGGACGCAGGGGGTCGGCGTCCGTTTCCCCACCGACGAGAAGAGTCGCGCGCTGCGGGCCCGGATCGAGGAAGCGCTCGGCACGTCGATCTCGTCGGTCAAGCCCACGCAGACGATCTGATCGCCCCGGCGCGGCCGCTCCGGCGCGCCGCGTCGTCGCCATCGACGCTGACGAAGGCCCCGGCTGGCCCACGAGCAAGAGAACGCCAGGAGCACGCCGTGTTCGTCGATTCGCACTGTCATCTGGGCTCGCCCGAGCTGGCCGGACGTATTGCCGAGATCCGCCAGGCGATGCGCGAGGCGCGCGTCGATCGCGCCCTGTGCATCTGCACAACGCTCGATGAATTCGCTCTCGTGCACGCCTTGGCGGTCGAGAACGAGGGCTTCTGGTGCAGCGCCGGAGTCCATCCCGACGAGGAAGACAGCCGCGAGCCGACGGTCGAAGGGCTGGTGGAGCTGACCCGCCTCGACAAGGTCGTCGCGATCGGCGAGACCGGGCTCGACTACTACCGTCTTGCCGGCCGCGATGTCGCGGACATGGAATGGCAACGCGAGCGTTTTCGCGTCCACATCCGCGCGGCACGGGCGTGCCGCAAGCCGCTCGTCATCCACACCCGGAGCGCGTCGGCCGATACGCTGCGGCTGCTGCGCGACGAGCAGGGCGGCGACGCCGGCGGCGTCTTCCACTGCTTCACCGAGACCGCCGAGGTGGCGCGGGCCGCGCTCGACCTCGGTTTCCACATCTCGTTCTCGGGCATCCTGACGTTCAGGAACGCGGCCGAGCTGCGCGAGGTCGCGGCGTTCGTTCCGCTCGATCGTTGCCTGATCGAGACCGACAGCCCCTACCTGGCGCCGATGCCGCTTCGAGGCAAGGTGAACACTCCCGCCAACGTACCCCTCGTCGCGGCGAAGCTGGCCGAGATCAAGGCGGTGGCCGTCGAAGAGATCGCAGCGGCGACGGCGGCGAATTTCGAACGGCTCTTCTTGAGCAGTGTTCCACGAGACTCAACCAATTCTTGAGGTTTGCTGTTTCGGAATGCTCAACGTTCAGCTTTCTGAATGCGGTCTATCTTATTGATATCGCTGACTTTATTTTGCTGACAGAATTGCGCTGACGGGGCTTGTCAGCGTTTGGACGACAGCGAAAATCGCGGCACGCCGGCTTTTCCGGCCTGACTCGGCTTCCTTACATTTGCAGTCCCTCTTGACTGCCGACAGGTCGCCCGAATGCACAACGACGAAGCCGTTCACCCGTTCGACGAAGCCGTCAATCCCTTCGCGCTCTTGACGTCGCCGCAGGCCGTCTTCGCGGCCCTCGAGCACTCCGATCGACTGAGCCGGCTGAAGAGCACGATCTGCCGTCCGCTCGACAAGCCGCGTCCCGAGAAGCCGCTGGTGGAACTGCGCGCCTTCGACGAAGCGATCGAAACGGCGGAGATCGTCGACGAGTCGTTCGGCGATTCGGTATCGTAGCGCTCTGCTGGCGCCTGTTCTGTAGCCGCTACAATGTATATTATGTAAACTGTAGGCGTATTGCCTCGACCCCTGCGGTCCCCGCTCAGAGCCCTGATGCGCTGTAAGCGCCCGGATTGCGGGCACGTCGAGTGCGAGCAGATTCGCCTACGCAGCAATCGAATGGGAACGCATCAGCGTCCCTGACGTTTCGGCGCGAAGATCCTCTTCATGTAGCTGCCGACTGACGCCGGCGGTGTGTCTGCTCTCCGTCTCGACGCGATCGCATTCACACGAATCTTCTTCGTTGCGAGTTTTCGAAGCGTCTTTGGCCCGCACGCTCCAACGATGATCTGCGCGGCTTATCGCCGCTGCTGATCAGACCAAGCGCCGCTTTGACAGAAGCGTCGCCATGCCGCGATCTCAAGGTCGCGCTATGTGGCTTTCCGGCGCAGCCGAATCGCCAACAACGATGTCACCGGGCACGTTGGTTGCCAGAACCGCGCCTCCTTTTTCAGGTGCTTGACGCACTGTTCATGCGCCGCAAAAAATCACCAGCGACGTATTGCCGGCCGCATGCAAGGGCGCGATGATCTGCCAACTTTCACACGCGAGTGACTGTTCGGAGGAGAAGAACATGAAGACCCTGCAACGTTTCCGTCCCTCTCGGCTGACCGTCCTCCTGCTGGCCGGTTTTGCGGCTGCACCGGCCTACTCGATCACCTCGTACCCCGGCGACCCCGGCCAGCTCGGCGACCCGGCGAGCTGGCGCACGCCCGAGTACCTGCGCAGCTATGGGCTCCGGTCGATGGGTGCGGAGTTCGCCTATGCCGCCGGCTACGCCGGCGAAGGAGTTCGCATCGGACTGGTCGACTCGGGCTTCTACTTCGCGCACCCTGACCTGCCGGCGACGCGCTTCACTCCGGTCGCTGTCGGCGCCGTGACCGGCGTCTGGACCCCGGCCGTCAACGACAGCCACGGCACGTCGGTGTCCGGCCTGGTCGGCGGCTCGCGTGACGGCAACGCCACGACCAACTTCCACGGCGTGGCGTTCGACGCGTCCGTCTTCGTGGGCAACACCCTCAAGGGCGACGGGGCGCTGTTCGGCATCCCGCAGGCGACGCAGACCGTCGGACAGACGATCGACCAGGCCTACATCGCCAACACCTATCGCGCCGTCGCCGCCGTGCCGGGCGTGCGCATCGTCGGCACCAGCTGGGGCAGCCAGCCCAACACCGAGCAGTACCAGACGCTGCTGCCAACGACCGGCACCAACCTCACCGGCAGGGCCGGCGCGCTCGGTACGTGGGCCTACCTGACGCGCGGGGACACCTGGTTCTCCGGCGCGCTCGACGCGTACAAGACCGGCGCGGCGATCAACTTCAGCGCCGGCAACACCGGCTACGTCAACGCCAGCCCGCGTTCGGGTGCCGCCTACTTCCAGCCCGAGCTGGAAGCACGCTGGACCGCCGTCACCGGCATCCAGCAGTCCGCCACCCTGAATGGCGCCACCGTCGGCATGACGCTCAATCCTGACGGCAGCGTCAACATTCCAGGGGTCCAGCTCTACAACCAGTGCGGCTACGCGAAATGGTCGTGCGTGGCAGCGCCGTCGCTCGGCACCGTCACGAGCACCGTCACCAACATCGCCACCACTCCCACGGCCAGCACGGGCGCGTTCAGCGGCACCTCGGCCGCACAGCCGCACGCCACCGCAGCGCTCGGCATCATCATGGAGCGCTTCTCCTACATGACCAACGAGCAGGCAGTCTCGGTCATGCGGACGACCGCGGTTCAGAACGCGACGATCAACGACGCTTCCGGCGTCCAGATCATCAACCCGACCGCCGGCCAGATCGTCCAGGTGCCCGACGACCGCAACGGCTGGGGCACCGTCAGCCTGAAGAACGCGATGAACGGCCCGGGGCAGTTCACCGGCAACTTCGCGGTCAACACGCAAGGACAGAACGACACCTGGTCGAACAACATCTCCGACGTCGCGATCAAGGCGCGCCGACTCGAGGACCAGGCCGAGGCTGCCACCTGGAACGCCCGCAAGGTCGAGAAGGGGTGGAACGTCACGCCGCCGCCTGCGCCGCCGCCGGTGCCCGCGAACGCCGCCGACCAGCAGGCGTACTACGCCAGCGCCGCGGTCAACGACTATACGGAGTACTCAGTCGGCACGGCGCGTGAGCTCGCCCGCAACGCGCGCGTCTACGAAGGCAGCCTCGCCAAGTTCGGCGCGGGCGCGCTGACGCTCTCCGGCAACAACTCCTTCTCCGGAGGCACCGACCTGTTTGGCGGAACGCTCGTCGCGGCCTCGGCGCATGCCCTCGGCACCGGCGATGTCGATGTCTTCGGCGGCACGCTGGCGACGCGTAGCGCGAGCACGGTCTCGATCGGCGGCGACCTGAAGCTCGGCTCCGGGAGCATCCTCGACCTCGGCCTCGGCCCCGGCGGCCATGCGCTGCTGCTCGACGTCGAAGGTCTCATGATCTTCGGCGGCCAGCTCACGATCTCGTGCCTCGCCGGCTTCCTCGGCGCAGGCCTCTACGACCTGTTCGACTTCGGCAGCTTCGCGGGCGCGTTCTCGAGCTTCGCGTTCGACGGGCTGTCGTCGGGCTACACGGCGAGCTTCGTCTTCGGTGCCAACGGCGTCGACCTGAACGTCGCCGCGGTGCCCGAGCCCGAGACCTACGCGATGCTGCTGGCAGGACTGGGCGCGATCGGCTGGGCGGCGCGGCGGCGCAAGCGTGCGCTTCACGGCGCGCATCCGGACGACGCGGCGACGGCACCCCGCTGAGTTCCGTACGGCTTGAAGCCGATGTCGCGCAACCTGTCCTAGGGCGTTCCGGCAGAACGCGGGAACCGTTCGACGGAACGGTTGGCGCTCGACTCAGGCCAGGCCGGTTGCCACGGCTGTCGGCCAGGCCGCGTCCTGGCGCGCGGAGGCGACCTGCCGCAGCGTCGCACAAGGTTCAGCCCCACGCGTCGCGCGCCGCGTCGCGGCCGACATCCCGCGCAGACCCGCGAGCACGTGCCGGTCCACGCTGGCTGCGGGAAACCCCGGGCTGTCGAGCAGGTCGTCGAGAAACGCGAATCCGAACAGGCAGTGAGCGATGCGCGCGCGCGCGTGCGCCCCCTCCTCGTCCGATGCCGGCTCCCGGGCCAGCTCGCTCCACAGCGTGAGCAGCCCGAACCAGACGAAGGACGCATGCACGAGCGAATGCAGCGGCAGGCGAGCGCCTGACCACGGCGAGCGGAAGGTCGGCGTCGGCGCCAGATCGCAGAAGTTCCCGCCGGCCTGCTCGGTGCGGTAGAGCAGCTGATGGATCGATTCGTGCGTGACGGCCTCAATCGCCACGAGCACCGCTCCAGGAGACTGGTGCAGATTGGTCAGCAAGCAGGAGCCGACATGGGAGCGATGGGAGGCCGATCCGCCGGGCGCCGTCTCGCTGCAGCGGAGCAGAACGCGCTGGAGCTGGCCGTTGACCAGATGCAGCGCGGCCGGCGCTCGCCGGGCCATCGTCTGCGCGGCTTGATCGAGCACCGACGCGACGAGGGAGCGTGCCGCGGCGTCATGGCGCGCCGCGGGCAGTGCCGTGTCGTAGGGGACATCGGGCCAGCGCACGGGCGAATCGAAATCCGTGTCGAAACGGAACCGGGCGGCGTCGGCCTCGGCGATCGCGCCCGGACCCACAGTGGCGTCGGCCGGAACGGCGCCGAAGCGCAGCTCACGCAGAACCGCGTCCACCCCATCTCTTGATGTCATTGCGCAATCCTTGCTTGACGAGTTCCGCATACAGGGCATGTCGCCCGCTGAGCACCGGCACGGGAAAGCTGCTGTAGAGGACCGGCGCGCCCTTGCCGAGAAAGAAAGCGTGCTCGAGGATGCGGATGGGGGAAACGGCAGCGAGCGCGCGTGCGACGCCCATCATCGCCTGCTGCTGCGCCGGCGTCATCGTCGGCGGTGGATTCGGAAAGAACATCGCATCGCCGACCTGCGCCAGATGGACCAGGGATCCCTCGGGCAAGACGTAATCCAGCCGTGCCGAGGCCGGCAGCCCGGCCGCCAGCGCCTCGTCGAGCGGCTTGCCCAGGCTGTACGGCGTCCACCGGTTGACGGCGAAAACGGTGCCGTGCAGCGCACGCGGCAGCGACGGTGCCGAATGGTCGGGAACGAGAAGGCCCGGCACCAGTCGCGGCAAATCTTGCCACTGGTCGAGCAGCGAGCCGTAGCAGCCCATGATCGAGGTGGCGGTCGGCAGCGACGATGAGTAGCCGAACCGGCCGATTTCCTCACGCAGCCGGCTCCACACGGCCTGGCGAGCCATCGTGCCCGTGGCCGTCGAGTGGTCGGGATCGAGGCGATCGCTCAACGGCAGCCGGTTGATCACCGCCGTGCGCTGCGGCTCGATGCGCCGGCCGGCGATTGTCCAGGCCTCGCCGAGCTCGATGCTGTCGATCAGCTGTGGCGTCGATATGGCGATCAGCGGCCAGCCGAGCTGCGCGCGGCCGCCGGCGAGCGCCTGGGTGACCGCGTCGGTCGGGTCGCCGTACAGCAACACGACGAGGTCCGGCTCGAACTCGGCGGGGGGTCGCGCGACGATCATGAGGGGTTCGTCTTTCGGTTCCGCACGGGCGACCTGCCGCACGATCGTAGCTTCTTCGCCTGCGCACGAAGACGGGTGGCATGGGATTCGCCCACGGTGCACCCAACCCCGGGCCGCACTTATGATCCCGACGCATCCAACGGGCGGGCGATGACGGAACGATCGATTGCAGGGCGTCGGGTCGGCTTGATCGGCCTCGGCGCGATGGGCTCGGGAATGGCCGGATCGTTGCGCCGCGCCGGCGCCGACGTCCACGTGTGCGACGCGCGTGAGGGCGTTGCCGCCGCCTTCGCCGTCCAGGGCGGCACGGCGTGCGTGACACCGGCCGAGCTCGCCGCGCGGTGCGAGGTCGTCGTGTCGGTCGTCGTCAACGCGGCACAGACGGAGGCGGTGCTGTTCGGGGAGGGCGGCGGCGGCGCTGCGGCGGCGATGAAACCGGGCAGCGTCTTCGTCATGTGCTCGACCGTCGACCCGAACGTCTCGATCGCCTTCGAGCGCCGGCTCGAGGCGCTCGGCCTGCTCTACGTCGACGCGCCGATCTCGGGCGGTGCCGCGCGGGCGGCGTCGGCAGAGATGACGGTCATGGGCGCAGCGCGTGATCCCGCCTGGGCGATTGCCGAGCCGTTCCTCAACGCCATGGCGGCGAAGGTCTACCGCCTCGGCGATCGCGCCGGCAACGGCAGCAAGGTCAAGATCATCAACCAGCTCCTCGCCGGCGTTCACATCGCCGCCGCCGCCGAGGCGATGGCGCTCGGCCTGCGCGAAGGCGTCGACGCGGCCGCGCTCTACGACGTCATCACGCACAGCGCCGGCAACAGCTGGATGTTCGAGAACCGGATGGCGCACGTCCTCGCCAACGACTACACGCCGCTCTCGGCCGTCGACATCTTCGTAAAGGACCTCGGCCTCGTCCTCGACACCGCACGCGCGACCAAGTTTCCGCTGCCACTCGCGAGCACGGCGCACCAGATGTTCATGCAGGCATCGAGCGCGGGCTTCGCCAAGGAAGACGACGCCGCGGTCATCAAGATCTTCCCCGGCATCGAGCTGCCGGGCCGCAAGAGATGACGATCCGCCTCGGCTGCATCGCCGACGACTTCACCGGCGCCACCGACCTCGCCAACAACCTGGTCCGCGCCGGCATGCGGGCGGTGCAGACAATCGGGGTTCCGCGCGACGATGGGGCCACCGACGACGAGGTCGACGCAGTCGTCGTCGCCCTCAAGTCGCGAACCATCGAACCCCGGCTCGCGGTCGAGCAGTCGCTCGCGGCGTGCCGCTGGCTGCGCCGGACCGGCGCGACGCAGATCTACTTCAAGGTCTGCTCGACCTTCGACTCGACGCCGCGCGGCAACATCGGCCCGGTGCTCGAGGCGTTGATGGACGAGCTCGGCTGCGAGTTCACGATCGCGACGCCGGCGTTCCCCGACAACGCGCGCACCGTCTTCAAGGGCCACCTCTTCGTCGGCGACGTGCTGCTCTCGGAAAGCGGCATGCGCGACCATCCGCTGACGCCGATGACCGACGCGAATCTCGTGCGCGTCCTGCAGGCGCAGCTCGCGCCGGCAGCGCGGGACGGCGGTCCGGGCCGCCGCGTCGGCCTCGTCGATCACCGCGCGACCGGCGCTTCGGCGCAAGCGATCCGGGCGCGCTTCGACGACTTGCGGAGCGAAGGCGCCGCGATCGCGATCGTCGACGCGATCGACAACGACGATCTGCACCGCCTCGGCGACGCGGTTCGCGACCTGACGCTGGTGTGCGCCGGCTCGGGCCTCGCGATCGGCCTGCCGCGCAACTTCGCCATCTCCGCTTCTGGAGAGGCGGCGGCGCTGCCGGCGGTGAAGGGGTTCAACGCGATCGTCTCGGGGAGCTGCTCGCAGGCGACCAATGCGCAGGTCGCCGAATTCCTGCGCAGCGGCGGCGCGGCGCGCCGGATCGATCCGCTCGAGCTCGTCGACGATGACGAGAAGAACCTCTCGGCCAACATCGCGGCATGGGCCGAACGCGAGTGGTCTCGGGCGCCGAATCAGCCGGTTCTCGTCTACAGCACTGCGCCGCCGCAAGCCGTCGCCGCCGCGCAGGCCCGGTCCGGCGCCCATGACGTCGGTGCGCGCCTCGAGCGAGTCCTCGCGGAAATCGCCGAGGCCCTGGTCGCCTGCGGCGCGCGCCGCCTCGTCGTCGCCGGCGGCGAGACGTCGGGCGCGTGCGTGCAGGCGCTCGGCGTCGAGCGGTTGCGAATCGGCCGCCAGATCGATCCCGGCGTGCCCTGGTGCCACGCCACTCCGGCCCGCGCCCGCGACGGACTGCAGCTCGCGCTCAAGTCGGGCAACTTCGGCGGCGTCGATTTCTTCGCCCACGCGTTCGCGGTGGCGACATGAGCGACTCGGCGCGGCCGCGCCGCGGAAACCGCCCCGCCCCGGTCGGCGCGACCGCATGCGGCGCGAGGGATCCGCGATGAGCGAGGCGCGCCTTCGCGACGAGCTGTGCCGCGTCGGCCGCTCGCTTCATGCGCGCGGCTACGTTCACGGCACAACCGGCAACCTGAGCGCGCGCCTGCACGACGGCTTCCTCATCACCGCGACCGACGCGTGCCTCGGCGACCTCGATCCGGCGGCGCTCGTCAGGGTCGACGCGGTCGGCCACGCGGCGCCGGGCGCCAGCCAGCCGAGCAAGACGCTGGCGCTGCACCGCCGCATCTACGCGGCGGCGGCGGAGGCCGGCTGCATCGTCCACACGCACTCGCGCGCGCTCGTGGCGCTGAGCCTCGCGATTCCGGCGCACGAGGATCGCGGCGATCTGCTGGCGCCGATCACGCCGTATTTCGTGATGAAGGTCGGCCACGTGCCGCTGCTCGCCTACGCGCGGCCCGGCGATCCGGCCGTCGCCGATCGCGTCGCCGCGGCGATCGGGCGGGCCGAGCGGCTCGGCGTGCCGATCCGCGCCGTCATGCTGTCGCGGCTCGGCCCGAACGTCTGGGGCGGAACGCCCGCGGCGGCGATGGCGCGCCTCGAGGAGCTCGAGGAAACGGCACGCCTCTGGCTCGAAGCGGATCCGAAGCCGGCGCCGCTCTCGCCCGAGCAGATCGACGAGCTGCGCCGAAGCTTCGGCGCGCGCTGGTGAACCGAGAGGAGGAACGCGATGCCGCGCTTCGCTGCCAACCTGAGCATGATGTACCCGGAGCACGACTTTCTCGATCGCTTCGCGGCGGCAGCGCGCGACGGCTTTCGCGCGGTCGAGTTCCTCTTTCCGTACGACTTCCCGGCGCGCACGATCGCCGAGGCGCTGCAGGACAACGGCCTCCAGCAGGTGCTCTTCAACGCCCCGCCCGGCGATTTCGCCGGCGGCGAGCGCGGCATCGCCAGCCTGGCCGGGCGCGAGGAGGAGTTCAGGAGCGGATTCACGCGTGCCCTCGAGTACGCCGCGGCGCTCGCTTGCCCGCGCATTCACGTGATGGCGGGGCTGGCAGGCGCCGGTGCCGACCGCGCGGCAATGCGCGGGCTCTACGTCGCGCACCTCGCGTGGGCCGCGGAGCGCGCCGCCTCCGCCGGTGTCGACGTCCTGATCGAGCCGATCAACACGCGCGACATCCCCGGCTACTTCCTCAACCGCCAGGACGAGGCGCACGCCGTCGTCGGCGAGATCGGCGCGCCCAACCTCAAGGTGCAGATGGACCTGTACCACTGCCAGATCGTCGAGGGCGACGTCGCGATGAAGCTGCGCAGGTACCTGCCCGGCGGCAAGGTCGGTCACCTCCAGATCGCCGGCGTGCCCGACCGGCACGAGCCGGACGCGGGCGAGCTGAACTACGGGTTCCTGTTCGAAGTCATCGATTCGCTCGGCTACGCAGGCTGGATCGGCTGCGAGTACCGGCCCGCGGGTGCGACGTCGAGCGGCCTGGGCTGGATGGGTCGGGCCGAGCGCGGCGGCTCGAGCTGATCGCAGGTCGGAGCCGCGGCGCGCTCTCGATCGAAGGCCGTCCGCGCGTCAGGAAGCGATCGTCGGCACCGCTGCCGCGCCGCACGGCACGGCGAACACTTCGACCGGCAGCGCCTTGCCGCGAAACGCGACTTGCCCGAGCCGCTCGACCGCGACGCGGTCGCCGAGCTCGGCACACGTGTCGGCATCGACGAGGATCGCGCGCAGCG
>Ga0105242_10004406_pt1 | contig 10948 bp, 9 predicted proteins | sample KBSM24metaG_FD_81521 | JGI IMG/M metagenome (GOLD analysis project Ga0105242, IMG submission 81521) | Miscanthus rhizosphere microbial communities from Kellogg Biological Station, Michigan, USA - KBS M2-4 metaG | ecosystem: Host-associated > Plants > Roots > Rhizosphere > Soil | place: Michigan... | reverse complement strand
CGGACGAGGCATCGAGCACCAATCTGGACAGGGCGTTGCTCCGGGTTTGGGCTGGCTGCTGCATCTTGGGTATTCCTTTGAGATATTTCAAATATATTAGCTGTATGCTAGAGTGCCAAGCAAGCTTGATGCCACGGTTTTCTACGTGTCGAGCGCGGCTCACGGAATCCAGCGAAGCGGTTCGGGCGAGGCGCCGCATCGCAGGCAGTACGTGTGGTACGACAAGATGCGGCAACGACGCCAGACGGGTTCCGTCAGCCGCTCCAACCCGAGGAATGGAAGCAATGCAGAAGAAGGCGCCCACCCCGCGCAGGCGCGATGCGGACGTCGCCTACGACGCCATCGAGGCCCTGATCTCCACCCTGGCGCTGCCGCCCGGCAGCCCGGTGGTGGAGGCGGAAATCTCCGAGCGCATCGGCGTGGGCCGCACGCCCGTGCGCGAGGCATTGATGCGGCTGATGTCCATCGGACTCATCGCCCAGCAGCCGCGGCGCGGGCTGCTGGTGTCGCCCATCGACCTCGCCAACCATCTGGACGTGATCCAGACGCGGCGCGTGCTGGAGCGCGTGATCGCCTCCTGCACGGCGCGGCGCGCCAACGCGGCCGAGCGCCAGCAGATCCAGGAATGTGCCGACCGCATGGTGGCCGCCGCCGGCAAGGACGACCTGAAGGCCTATATGCGCGCGGACCATGACCTGGACACGGCCAACCACGCCGCCAGCCGCAACGCCTCGGCCGTGACCGCCGTGGTGCCGCTGGTCACCCAGTGCCGGCGCTTCTGGTACGCCTACCAGCATGCGGGAGAGATCAAGGAAGGCGCCCGCTGCCATGCGCTGCTGGCCCACGGCATCGCCACCGGCGACGAGGCGCGCGCCGTGGAAGGCTCGGACGCGCTGATGGACTATCTGGAAGCGTTCACGCGCCGCGTCATCAACAACTGAGCGAGCCGCCCGGAGTCTCGTTCAGAACCGCTCCCACCCCTGCAGGAACCGCCAGGCACCTTCCGGCACCTTGGCCAGCGGCACGCGGCCGATGCGGATGCGCTTGATGGCTTCCACGCGCAGGCCCACGGCCTCGCACATCGACGGGATCTGGCCCGGGCGGATGCCCTTGAGGGCGAAGCGCAGGCGGTTCTCGTTCTGCCAGCTGACCTTGATGGGCGGCAGCGGCCGGCCGTTGAACGAGAGGCCGTGGCACAGGCGCTCCAGGCCGCGCTCGGCGATCTGGCCCGACACGGTGACGATGCATTCCTGCTCCAGCGACTCGATGTCTTCGGCCAGCTTGCGCGCCACGCGGCGGTCCTGCGTATAGACGACGAGGCCGCTGGCCTCGGTGGGCAGCGGCGTGAAGCATTCGAGCAGGCGGAAGTGGCGCTGCAGCACGCGCACGCCGCTCGCATCCTCGGCGGCATGGGTGTCGGCACGCAGCAGCGTGACGGCCTGGGGCGCACCCTGGCTGCGGCTGCCGTGGCTCTGGTGGCCGGAGCCCGGGCCCGCCGGGGCCTGCACCGCACCGCCCAGCCCGGCCTCGTAGCCGGCGGGCTTGTGCAGCAGCAGGGTGACGGGGGTCAGCTCCATCAGGTTGGCGTCGGGCGAAAGCGCCACGGTCTGGCCCGGCGAGACGCGGGCGCCGGGCGCCTCGACCACGCGGCCATCGACGCTGACCCAGCCGCCTTCGATGTATTGCTCGGCCGTGACGCGCGAGCAGCTCAGCTGTTCGGCCAGGCGCTTGGCCAGTCGCACATGGGCGGGCGGTGGGGTGAGGGAGTTCGGTTGCAAGAAGGTCTTCCAGTTCAGAAATTGCCGGGCTCCATCGCCCGGATGCGCTCGACATGCGCCAGCAGCGAGCGTTCGGCCACCGGCCAGAGCCGCTCGGGCACGTCGCCGTAGGCGTGGCGCACCCAGTCGTGCGTGCTGCCCTGGGGCAGCGCCTGCATGGCGGACAGCACCTTGGCCTCGCGGGCCAGGCGGTGGGCCTTCAGGCGGGCGATGGCGCCGCGCGCATCGCCCAGCACGTAGCCGTGCGCGGGCAGGATGAATTCGGCGCCATGCAGCGCGCACAGGGCGCCCAGCCGGTCCAGCGAATCGAGGTAGTCGGCCATGTTGCCATCAGGCGGGTCCACCACCGTGGTGCTGCCGTTCAGGATGTGGTCGCCGCTGAAGAGCAGGCCGTCTTCGCGCAGCAGCAGGCAGACATGGTTGGCCGCGTGGCCGGGCGTGTGGATCGCCTCCAGTGTATGGGTGTTTTCCGGCGATGGCGCAGATGGGGCGAGCGTGAGCAGCTCTCCATTCGATAGCACCCGGTCGGGCGCGAAGCGGCTCGCTGCGCGGGCCGTGGGCGCCGAGGGCAGGCCCAGCACCGGCGGGCGCGGCCGGCCGTGCGCGGCCACGCGGGCGGCGAGCGGCGCGGCGCCCGGGGAATGGTCGGGGTGCGAATGCGTGCAGACGATGGCGCGGATGTCGCCGCCCGCGGCGCGCCAGAGGCGCTCCAGGTGCTCCTCGTCCTCCGGGCCGGGGTCGATGGCGATGTAGCCCGTGTCCGGGTCGCCCACCAGGTAGCTGTTGGTGCCGGGGCCGGTCATCACGCCGGGGTTGGGCGCGGTCAGGCGCTGCACGTTCTTCAGGAGAGGCACCGGCCGCTCGGTCTGCCAGTCCAGCGCGTGCAGCATCTGGCCGTCGGGGCAGACCAGGGCCAGCTCGCCGAAGGGCGGCTCGTGCTCCATGTAGCGCGCCTCCTGGCCCGCGAGCAGGCCGCTACGCGGGCAGCTGGACCAGAGCGGCGCCTCGTCCTGCTGCTGCGCGACGGCTTCCAGCACGGCGCCGGCGCTGCCGAAGGCGGCCAGCCGCTCCAGCGTGCGCACGGTGGGGAAGATCATGAAGAATTGCCCCGCCGCATGCCGCGCCAGCGCGTCGGCCGGGCGCACCCAGACGGGCTCGAACTGCTCGGATTCATCGGCCACCGGCTCCTGCCCCTCGGGCATGCGGGCGACGAGAAACGGCACGTCGAAGCGCTTGGGCAGGTCGCGGTCGGCCGTCCAGTGCGCCAGCACGAAGACGGCATCGGCCGCCAGCGCGAGGCCGCGCGCCTGGCACTGCGGCGCGAAGGGCGCGGCACGGTCCAGCGCGGCGATGTCGGCGGCATCGGCGAAGCGCCCGTCGGCATGGCGGGCCAGCAGCACGCCCAGCTCTTCGAAGCTTTCGCGGATGGCGGCGATGGCCTGCGTGAGCCGCAGATCGCTCTGCCCGGGCCGGCGCTGCGCGGCCGCATGCGTGGCGGGCGCGGCATCCAGCGCGTCGATGGCGCCGCCGGGAAAGACGTAGGCCCCGGGCGCGAAGCTGGCATGCGGCGAGCGGCGCGTCATCAGCACTTCGAGCACGCTGCCCTCGCCGCCGGGCGCGGGCGCATCGCGCAGCAGCAGCACGGTGGCGGCGGCCCGCGTGGCGACGGGCTCGCGATGGAGGTGGAGTTGTTGGCTGGAGCGGGGCATTGGGGGATTATGGGCAGCCGGGCGGCATCGCGGGGGTCGCGTGCGCTTCACCCCTGCCCTGCCCTCGCAAGACTCGCCGGCGCCAGGCGCCGCGCTCAGCCGATGAGCAGCCGGGCGCCCACGGCCAGGATCAGCGCCGGCGGCATCACCAGCACACCCAGCTTGAGGAAGCGCAAGAAGCCGACGTCGGCGCCCTCGCGCCGCAGCGCCGACAGCCACAGGATGGTCGCCAGCGAGCCGGTGATCGACAGGTTGGGCCCCAGGTCCACGCCGATCAGCATGGCGTCCACCACCAGCTGCGGCGGCGTGGCCTGCTGCAGCACGGTGCTGGCGAGCAGGCCGGCCGGCAGGTTGTTGACCACGTTGGAGCCCACGGCCACCACGGCGCTGGCCGCCGCCGCCGTGCCGGCGGCGTTCGCCTGCACGCCGCTGGTGAGCCAGCCGGCCAGGGTGCCGATCACGCCCGTCTGGTGCAGCGCCTCGACCAGCACGAAGAGGCCGGCCACGAGGGGCAGCACGCTCCAGGACACATCCTTGACCACGGGCCAGGGGCTCGCCTTGTCGCGCAGCAGCACCACGGCCGTGGTCAGCACGCCCATGATGCAGGTGGGCAGGCCCAGCTCGATGCCCTTGGCCGACACCGTCATCAGCACGATGGCCGTGACCACCAGCGCGCCCAGCGCCGTCATGCCGCCGGCATGCAGGGGCGAGACCTCGACGCGCGGCTCGCACCGGCCCGCGAGCTCGCCGCGCAGGGCCAGGCGCAGGCAGACATAGGTGGCCGCGATGGCCATCAGCGAGGGCAGGCCGAAGCTCTTGATCCAGGGCAGCAGCGAGGGCACGTGCGCGCCGTACATCACCAGGTTGGCCGGGTTGGAGATGGGCAGCACGAAGCTCGCCGCATTGGCGATGAAGGCGCAGATGAAGAGATACGGCAGGGCCGGCGTGCGGGCCTTGCGGGCCGCGGCGAACACGGCCGGCGTCAGCACCACGGCCGTCGCGTCGTTGGACAGAAAGGTGGTGATGACGGCGCCGATGGCATAGATCAGCGTGAAGAGCCGCATCTGGGAGCCGCCGGCCCAGTTGACGGCGTGGCTCGCCACCCAGTCGAAGAGGCCCTCGCGCCGCGCCGTCTCGGACAGCAGCATCATGCCGATGAGGAAGAGATAGACGTCGTTGCCCTTGGCGACGGCGGCCAGGACCTCGCGCATCGACAGCAGGCCGAGCAGGGCGACCAGCGCCGCGCCGGCCACGGCCCAGATGGCCTCGGGCAGTTTGAAGGGCCGGACCAGCACGCCGGCCGTGGCGGCGGCGGCGATGGCCCAGATGGTGACGTGGGAAGCGAGCATGGCGGGGTGAAGAGAGGCGTTGGCCGGGGGCGCCAGTGTAGGTAAGCACGGAGTCGGAACGCGGGCGCTCATCGCAATACCCGGACGGGTGGGCACCGGCCAGAGGGAGCGAGGATAATTCGGCCATGCACATCCGCTTCACCAAGATGCAGGGCGCGGGCAACGACTTCGTCGTGCTCGACGAGACGCAAGGCCGCCTGGGCCTCACGCCCGCGCAGTACCGCTTCCTGGCCGACCGCCACTTCGGCGTGGGCGCCGACCAGATCCTCACCGTGCGCCCGTCGCCGGCCGAGGGCATCGACTTCGAATACGTGATCCACAACGCCGACGGCGGCGAGGTGGAGCAATGCGGCAACGGCGCGCGCTGCTTCGCCCGCTACGTGCGCGACAAGGGCCTGACCGGCAAGGACCTGCTGCGCGTGCAGACCATGAAGGGCGTGATCGCCCCGCAGCTCACCCCCGATGGCCGCGTGACGGTGGACATGGGCCGCCCGCGCTTCGCCCCGGCCGAGGTGCCGTTCGACGCCGCCGGCCTGCAGCCCGTGCCGCAGGGCCAGGGCGAACAATGGCCGCTCGCGCTCGATGCGCCTGGGTATGCAGCTCCTGTTTTGATAGCAATCGCCTCCATGGGCAACCCGCACGCGGTGCAGCTGGTGGACGACGTGGGCACCGCGCCCGTCGCCGCCACCGGCCCGCTGATCGAACGCCATGCGCGCTTTCCGCAGGGCGTGAACGCCGGCTTCCTGCAGATCGTGAACCGCGGCGAAGTGCGCCTGCGCGTCTTCGAGCGCGGCTCTGGCGAGACGCTGGCCTGCGGCTCGGGCGCCTGCGCCGCCGTGGCCACGGGCATCCGCCTGGGGCTGCTCGATGCGCGGGTGGACGTCCACACGCGCGGCGGCCTGCTCACCATCGCCTGGGCCGGCGGCGCCGAGGACGCGGTCTTCATGACCGGCCCGGCCACCACCGTCTTCGAAGGCCAGATCGAGATTCCCGACACACCATGACCCCACACCAGCCCACGCCCCCCGCATCCTCTTCCGTGCCGCCCATCACCGAGGAAGACATCGCCGAATTCCTGCTCAACACGCCCGGCTTCTTCGAGCGCCATGCCGAGGTGCTGGCCAGCGTCACCTTCACCAGCCCGCACAGCCAGCGTGCCGTGAGCCTGCAGGAACGCCAGGCCGAGATGCTGCGCGAGAAGATCAAGGGCCTGGAACAGCGCGTGATGGAGGTCATCCGCAACGGCAGCGAGAACACCGGCATCGCGCAGACGATCCATACGTGGTCGTGCGAACTGGCCGCCGTGCCCCAGGCACAGGACCTGCCCGCCGCCGTCACCGGCGGCCTGCAGCGCCTGTTCGACGTGCCCCAGGCCGCGCTGCGCGTCTGGGATGTGGCCGCGCCCTTCCAGGGCGCCGCATTCACCCAGGATGCGAGCGCCGATGCCCGCGCCTTCGCCTCGTCGCTCACCGCCCCGTTCTGCGGCGCCAACCTGGGCTTCGAGCCCACGGCCTGGCTGCACCAGGCCTACCAGGTGCAGTCGCTGGCCCTGCTGCCGCTGCGCGAAGGCACGGTGGACGGCTCCGGCCCGGCCTTCGGCCTGCTGGTGCTGGGCTCGCCCGATGCGCAGCGCTTCCAGGCCGACATGGGCACGGACTTCCTCGCTCGCATCGCCGAGCTGGCGAGCGCGGCGCTCTCGCGCCTGCGCTGAAGCCATGGCGAAAGCGGCGGCGACGAGCGGCGATGCCGGCGCGCCTGCGCCCTCGCCACCCCCATCCCCACCGCCGCTGCCGCCCGAGGCGCTGCGCTACCTGGAGCACGTGCGCGTCGAAAAGCGCCTCGCGGCCCGCACGCTCACGCTCTACACGCTCGATCTCGAACGCCTGGTGCGGCTGGCCGAACCCACCGGCCTGCCGCTGCTGCAGCTGAGCAGCGGCCACATCCGCCGCTTCGTCGCGCAGATGCATTCGGGCGGCCGCAGCGGGCGCGGCATCGCGCTCATCCTTTCGGGCTGGCGCGGCTTCTACGCCTGGGCTGCGCGCCAGGGCCTGGTGCCGCACAACCCGGTGCTGGACGTGCGCGCGCCCAAGGCGCCCAAGCCGCTCCCGAAGGCCCTGCCGGTGGACGATGCCGTGCGCCTGGCCGAACACGAGCACGCGGGCGCCGACCCGTGGCTGGAAGCGCGCGACGCCGCCATGGTCGAGCTGCTCTACGGCTGCGGCCTGCGTGTGGGCGAACTGGTGGGCCTGGACGCCGTGCCCGGCCCCGACACGCAGCGCCAGGGGCGCGGCTGGATCGACCTGCAGGCCGGCGAAGCGCATGTCTTCGGCAAGGGTTCCAAGCGCCGCAGCGTGCCGGTGGGCCGCGCCGCGCTGGCCGCGCTGCAGGCCTGGCTGGCGCAGCGCGCCCAGCCCTTCGGCGGCGACGCATCGCCCCGGCTGGATGCGGCGCTCTTCGTGGGCCAGCGCGGGGCGCGGCTCACGGCGCAGTCGGTCTGGCTGCGGCTGCGCCAGCGCAGCCAGCAGGCGGGCCTGACCACGCCCGTGCATCCGCACATGCTGCGCCACTCGTTCGCCAGCCACCTGCTGCAGTCCAGCGGCGACCTGCGCGCCGTGCAGGAGCTGCTGGGCCACGCCAACATCACCACCACCCAGGTCTATACGCGGCTCGATTTCCAGCACCTGGCCAAGGTGTACGACGCGGCCCACCCGCGCGCCAGGCGCAAGCCGGGCGGCAGCGAGGAAGGCTGACGCCAGAGGCATTGGCGAGTGCTGGAGATGCGCGGGAGAACGGCAGGCCCCTGGAGCCTGCCGTCTTCGGGGAAGAAAGTGTGAAGCGCGCCGATAAGCCGGATTCTGTGCGCTCGGTTGCCCGAACGTGACCGCCATTAATCTGGGCCGGGCGTCGCCGCCACGGCTCGGTGCTACCTACCCGCCAGCTCTGCGGAACCACATCAACGCTGGCCTACTTGGTATTGCTGCGCGTAGAGATTGCCCGTTTCACCCAAAGCGGGCGCCGCCCGCTTTGGGTGGCTATGGTCTTCGCGGCTTGAAAGCCGCGAACCGTCTGGCTTGCGCCAGCCGTGCCCGCTTGCGCGGGCGACCGATAGAACACCCTCGGTGGCCTGGCATGGATGCCCGCTTCGACTCGTCTCTGTTGCTCTGATCCTCACCTCACGGTGGGCAGCCGTTAGCTGCTACGCTGTCCTGTGCAGTCCGGACGTTCCTCCAGTGCCAGGTTTCCCCGATGGCACCAGCGGCGGTCTGGCGTGCTTCACGGGGTGCATTATCCCACCGGGTGGCGCGGCATAACCTTATTGCCGCAAGGCAGGAGGACTGGACCACAATGGCCCGGAACCCTGTTCGTTCCTCTTTTGTCCCACCCAACTACCGGAGATGCCATGCCCGTACAGAACATCCTGCAAACCATCGGCAACACGCCCCATGTGCGCATCAACCGCCTGTTCGGCGCAGGCGCCAACGTGTGGGTGAAGTCGGAACGCAGCAACCCCGGCGGCTCGATCAAGGACCGCATCGCGCTGGCGATGGTGGAAGATGCCGAGCGCAGCGGCGCGCTCAAGCCCGGCGGCACCATCATCGAGCCCACCTCGGGCAACACCGGCATCGGCCTGGCGCTGGTCGCCGCCGTGAAGGGCTACAAGCTGGTGCTTGTCATGCCCGAGAGCATGAGCCTGGAGCGCCGCCGCCTGATGCTGGCCTACGGCGCCACGTTCGACCTCACTCCCAAGGAAAAGGGCATGAAGGGCGCCATCGCCCGCGCGCAGGAACTGGCTGCCAGCACGCCCGGCGCCTGGGTGCCGCAGCAGTTCGAGAACCCCGCCAACGTCGATATCCACGTGCGCACCACGGCGCAGGAAATCCTGGCCGACTTCCCCGAAGGGCTTGACGCGGTCATCACCGGCGTGGGCACGGGCGGCCACATCACCGGCGTGGGCCGCGTGCTCAAGGCCAAGTTCCCGCAGCTCAAGCTGTTCGCGGTGGAGCCGCTCGCCTCGCCCGTCATCTCGGGCGGCCAGCCTGCGCCCCACCCCATCCAGGGCATCGGCGCGGGCTTCATCCCGGCCAACCTGGACACCTCCCTGCTCGACGGCGTGATCCAGGTGGACGCCGAACCGGCCCGCGAATACGCCCGCCGCGCCGCGCGCGAAGAGGGCCTGCTGGTCGGCATCTCCTCGGGCGCCACGCTGGCGGCCATCGCGCAGAAGCTGCCCGAGCTGCCCGCCGGCGCGCGCGTGCTGGGCTTCAACTACGACACGGGCGAGCGCTACCTGTCGGTGGACGGCTTCCTGCCGGCCTGACCGACGTCCATCGCCCGGCGCTGCCCGGCGCCATGCCGAAGGCCCCTCACGGGGCCTTTTGCTTTGGGGCGGCCCACCGTGGCGGAAGGAAGAACGGCCCGCATCAAAGCCATTGGCGGCCAATGCACGGCATGGGCCTTGAGCCCGGAAACGGCCGGGGCAAATCGCATGCAGCTATTAATACCATAGCAAATGCACCCGCTTCACGGTGCCCTACCAGCCCCCGCCCAGCGCCAGGAAGAGCGTCACCTGGTCGTCGGCGATCTGCGCCTCGCTGGCGGCCAGGGCCGCTTCGCTGCTGGCCAGGTTGCGTTCGGCGTCCAGCGTGTCCAGATAACCGGTCTTGCCGTTGCGGTAGAGCGACCGCGCCTGTGCGGCGGCCTGCGCGCTGGCGTCGCGGGCCGCCTGCAACTGGGCGCGGCGGTCCAGTTCATGGGCGTAGGCCGACAGCGCCGTTTCCGTCTCGCGCAGGGCGGTCAGCACCGTGCCGTCGAACTTCGCCGCCGCGGCGCGCGTGCCGGCCTCGGCCTGCGCGATGCGGGCGCGCGCGGTGCCGGTGTTCGGAATCGACCAGGAGATCAGCGGGCCCAGGCTCCAGCTCAGCGTGTCGCTGCGGCCCAGCCCGCTCAGGGTGCCTGCCGACGCGGCGGAGAGCCCCAGCGACACCTTGGGGTACAGGTCGGCCGTGGCCACGCCGATGCGTGCCGTGGCTTCGGCCAGCGCCCGCTCGGCCTGCCGGATGTCGGGGCGGCGGCGGATCAGCGCGGCGCCGTCGCCCACGGGCAGCACGCCCGCCACCTGCGGCGGCACGGCGCAGTCCGTCAGGCCGCGTGGAAAGTCCTGCGGCAGATGGCCGGTCAAGGTCGCCAGGCGGAAGAGCGCGGCCTGCCGCTGCGCCTGCAGCGGCGGGATGGCGGCCTGCAACTGGCCCAACTGCGCCTCGGCGCGCGAGGTATCGATCACTCCGGCCCGGCCGGCCGCCTGCAGACGGCGGGTGACCTCCAGCGCGTCGGACTGTATGCGGACCGACGCCTGCGATGTGCGCAGGCGCAGTCCGATCGAGCACACCTCGGCATAGGCGCGCGCCGTGCCGGCGGCGACGTTCACGCGCACCAGGTCCAGCGCGGCCTGCGCGCTGGCGGTGCCGGCCTGCGCCGCCTCGATGCCCCGGCGGATCTGGCCGAACAGGTCCAGCTGGTACGACAGCGAGGCACCCGCGCTGTAGTGCCACGCGTTGGGCGGCACGTAGTCCGGGTGCAGCACCGACAGGCCGGAGACGTGCCCGAACGAGGGCCCGCCATTGACGGATACCGCCGGGCGGGCGGCGCCGTTCGCCTCGTCTTCCAGGGCCTGCGTGCGCTCCAGGTTGGCCATGGCCTGGCGCAGGTCGGTGTTGTGCTCCAGCGCCTGCTGCACCAGCCCATCCAGCTGCGCATCGTGGTAGAGGCGCCACCAGTGGTCCGGCAGCGGTGCGTCGGCAAACACGGCGGCAGCGCCGGGGACCCCATCGCCGGTCCCCAGGAAGGGCCGCCCCGCCGCCGGCTGGCGGGCCACGGCGTCGGCGGGGACTTGGTAGTCCGGGCCTACGGGCGACGTGCCGCAAGCGGCCAGCGCCAGGGCGGCCGCCAGCGGCGCCAGCAGCCTCCACCGGGAGCGTGAAACGTTCGTGCGCGTCATGTGCATCCCTCCCGTTTCAGCCGGCCTGCGTCGTTGCCGGGGCCGCAGGCGCCGCCGCGGCGGCAGGGGCCGTCTCGATGATCTGCACCGTCACCGTCTGCCCGGCCACCAGCCGCG
>Ga0105242_10004405_pt1 | contig 10948 bp, 10 predicted proteins | sample KBSM24metaG_FD_81521 | JGI IMG/M metagenome (GOLD analysis project Ga0105242, IMG submission 81521) | Miscanthus rhizosphere microbial communities from Kellogg Biological Station, Michigan, USA - KBS M2-4 metaG | ecosystem: Host-associated > Plants > Roots > Rhizosphere > Soil | place... | reverse complement strand
CGTCACGTCCCTCCTCGCCAAGCAGGAGTTCGGCGTTCCCCGAGTCGTGGCCCGGGTGAACAACCCGAAGAACGAGTGGATGTTCAACGACATGTGGGGCGTCGACGTGTCGGTGTCGACCCCGCATCTGTTGACCGCTCTGGTCGAAGAGGCCGTCACTGTCGGCTCCTTCGTACGCTTGCTGAGCCTCGAAGGCGGCAAGGCTCGCCTCGCCGAGGTCACCTTGGCGACAGGATCGCCCGCAATTTCCAAGGAGCTGACAGAACTGGGTCTGCCTCGCGAGTCCACCGTCGTGGCGGTGTTGCGCGACGGCCACGTCGTGGTGCCACGCGGCGACACCGTGCTGCACGAGGGCGACGAGGTGTTGGTGTTGGTGACGGGCGGTGTCGAAGACGACGTTCGGCGGGCCCTGGTCGGCTGACGATGGCACTGCTACGACGCAAGCGCGACGACCAACAGGTCGAGACGACGCCGGCGCCGGCGCCGGCCTCGATCCCGATGTGTGACGCTGTACCACGCGAGCGAGTGTGCGTCAGCGGCAAGGTGGTGCGAATGACTGCACGCCCGACCTCAGGGCAACCAGCGCTCGCGGTCTCGATCTCCGACGAGACCGGCACCGTCACTGCGGTATGGACCGGACGGCGCGAGATCGGCGGTGTCACGTTGGGTCGCAAGATCGCGATCAGCGGTGTGCCCGTGCTGCGCGGGGACCACCTCGAGTTCACCAACCCGGACTACACGCTGCTCCCACGCTGAGCGCCGGCGAGGCCGCGGTTACGCTCGCCGGGTGCAGTGCGAGCAGGTGTGGATCACGGCTCGCGACGGTACCCGGCTCGCGGCCGACCTCTACCTGCCACCTTCGTCCGCGCCCGCGCCCGTCGTGCTCGAGGCGTTGCCCTATCGCAAGGACGACCTCACTGGCGAGTCCCACGCCGACGACTATCTCCGCCTGCGAGCCGAGGGCGGACTCGCTGTCTGCCGGCTCGACGTTCGCGGCACTGGGTCCTCGCACGGCCGGGCGACCGACGAGTATCCCCCGTCGGAGCTCGACGATCTGACCGATGTGATCGCCTGGCTCGCCGCGCAGCCTTGGAGCAACGGGCGCGTCGGAATGTTCGGATACAGCTACTCCGGCTTCAACTCCTTGCAACTCGCCTGCGAGCGCCCGGCGGCACTCGGCGCGGTCTGCGCGATCTACGCCAGCGACGATCGGTACACCGACGACGTGCACTACATGGGGGGCGCGCTGCGGGCGATCGACCTCGTCGACTACTGCCACTACATGGTCCCGATGAACGCCCTGCCGCCGGTGCCCGCGCTGTGGGGTGCGGGATGGCGCGACGAGTGGCTGGCCCGGATCGCCGAGCACGAGCCGTGGTTGATGACCTGGATGGAGCACCAACTCGACGGGCCCTACTGGCGTCACGGCTCGGTGCGACCGGACTATGCACGCATCGAGTGCCCGACGATGATCGTCGCGGGTTGGGCCGACGGGTATCGCAACAACACGTTCCGGACGTTCGAGAGGTTGCAGTGCGACAAGGAGCTGCTTGTCGGACCGTGGAGCCACATGTCGCCGGCCACTTCGCTGCCCGGCCCGCACATCGACCTCGTGCGGGAGATGATCGCCTTCTTCGGCAAGTGGCTCCGCGACGACGATGTCGCCGGCAGGCCGCCGATCAGGGTCTTCGTCCGCCACGCGACACGACCGTTGCCAGACCTCGAGGTGGTCGAGGGCGAGTGGCGCTACGAGGCTGCGTGGCCACCGGAGCGACTGTCGTCGATGGTTCTGTACGACGGGCGCGAGCGACAGTTGTCCGCAAGTCCCGACACCGGCACCGCCGCCTGGAACTCGTGCGCCGGGGCCCTGCCGTGGGGCCAACCGACGGATCAGCGCGACGACGACGCCCGGTCGTTGACGACGGACTGGCCGCAGCCGGCTCCCGTCGAAGTGCTCGGTCACGTGGTCGTCACCGCAACCGTCACCGTCGACCGGCCGATCGCCTATCTGTCGGTGAAGTTGAACGACGTGTGGCCCGATGGCACCTCGGCACTGGTGACGCGAGGACTGTTGAACCTCACCCATCGGGTCGACCCGCCGCGACCGCTCGAGCCGGGAACGCCGTACGAAATCGAAGTGGAGATGGAGGCGACGTCGTGGGTGTTCCCCGCCGGGCACTCCATTCGGCTGAGCATCGCCGGCACCGACTGGCCGAACACATGGGTTCCACCCGAGCCGGTCACGCTGACCGTCGAGTCGTTGCAGATGCAACTACCGGTATTGCCCCCCGGCGGAGAGGGAACACCCGAGTTCGTCGCGGGCCAGAAGCCCGTGCGCGAGCCTGCTGACACGACGTGGGAGATTCGTCGCGACGTGCTGAAGCGTGTGACGACGGCCGTCACCGGCTACGGGTCTACCTTCGATGTGCGGCACGATGGCCGCATGAGCGATCGCTACGAGGGGTACGCGACAATGCCGGTCGATGACCAGGCTCATGCCTCCGCCGGTGGCGTGGTGCGTTTCGAGATCGAGTGGCCCGCGGCGTCGGTCGCAGTCGAGTCCCGGTTGCGCGTCCAGAGCGACGCGACGGAGTTCTCGGTGGAGATCGAGCTCGACGCGCTCGAGTCGGGCGAGATCGTGGCCGAACGCCGTTGGTCCCGGCGCTTCCCCCGTCAACTCGCGTGATGCTTAGGTCGGTGGGTTGACGGCGTGGCAGGCGACGCCATCGACGAGCGACGGGTCGAGCGACCTGCAAGCCTCGGCGATCCCGAGACGGTCGGCCTCGCCGCTCTGGTACACCGGGCACCGTGGATGGAAGCGGCATCCGGCCGGGATGTGCGCCGAGTCCGGGGCCTCACCGCTGAGGATCTGTTGATCGAGACGATCGTGTTCGCGGACGACCGACAGCAACGCCTTCGTGTACGGGTGTTGCGGCGCAGCCAGAATCTGCTCGGTGGTGTCCACCTCGACGATGCGGCCGAGGTACATCACAGCAACGCGGTCGGCGATGTTCCACGCCAGGCCGAGATCGTGGGTGACGACGAGAATCGTCATCCCCCGGTCGCGTGACAGACCGAGCAGCAACTGCAGGATCTCGCCGCGCACCGATGCATCGAGCGACGAGACCGGCTCGTCGGCCACCAACAGGCTCGGTTGCAGCACCATGGCGCCCGCTATCACGACGCGCTGCCGCTGTCCGCCGGACAGTTCGTGCGGGAACCGCAAGAAGAACTGCTCGGGAGGTCGGAGACCGGCGTCCGCCAGCGCCGTCGCAACGCGCTCGGCCTCGTTCGCCCGTTCGCGATGGATGCGCAAGCCCTCGGCGACGATCTCGTAGATCGACTGACGCGGGTTGATGCTGCCCATCGGATCCTGGAAGACGAGCTGAGCCTTGCGCCGATAGGCGCGGAGACCGGACCTCGTTGTCGGGAGCGGATGTCCGTCGAACTCGATCGAGCCCGCGCTGAGCGGTTGCAGACCCAGCACGGCGCGGGCGAGCGTCGTCTTACCGCAGCCGCTCTCGCCCACCAACGCCAGCACCTCGCCGCGCTGCAGCGCCAGGTCGACACCATCGACCGCTCTGACCGGAGGGCCACCGCGACGACGGGACGAATAGGTGACCTCGGCGCCGGACAGTTGCAGGATCGACGTGGTCACAGCTTGATGCACGCCGCCTCCCAGTCGGGCGACAGCGGTCGCAGTGCGACAGCGGCGACAGCGCATTCTTCCGTGGCGATGGGACAACGGGGATGGAACGGACAACCGCTCGGCACCGCGGTGGGATCGGGCGGATCGCCGGCAAGGCCCGACGGGGCGAGGCGCGACGAACGGTCGCCGATCGTCGGGAACGCCGCGGCCAACGCCTTCGTGTACGGATGGTGTGCGCCGCGCAGCATCTCCTTCGCCGGCCCGCGCTCGACGAGTCGACCGGCATACATCACGGCCAACCGATCAGCGACCGTCGACAGCACCGACAGGTCGTGGGTGATGAAGATCATCGCCAGGCCGCGCTCGCTGCGCAGGTCGGCGAGGAGTTGCAAGACCTGTGCCTGCACCATGACATCCAACGCGGTGGTCGGCTCGTCGGCGATCAACAGTTCGGGATCGCAGGCCAGGGCCATGGCGATCATCACCCGCTGCTTCTGCCCACCCGACAGTTCGTGGGGGTACGCGTCGCGTCGCGACCGAGGAATGCCTACCTGTTCCAACAGGTCGTCGACCCTGTTGGATCCGGTGTGGCAGTCGATGGCCTCTTGGATCTGCTGACCGACACGGCGCACCGGATTGAGCACGTGCTGGGCTCCCTGGAAGACGACCGCGGCCTCCGCCCACCGCACCGCGCGCAGCCGGCCGGGCTTCATCGCCAGCACGTCCTCTCCCGCCATCGTCACGGATCCAGTGACCGTCGTACCCGGCGGCACCAATCGCAGCAGCGCCATGATGAGCGACGACTTGCCACTTCCACTCTCGCCGGCCAGCCCCAGGGTCTCGCCGGCCTCGAGCGACAGCGACACGCCGCGCACCGCGGGGATCGGTCCGCGGCTGCTGCGATACGTGACGTTGAGGTCGTCGACGACGAGAAGCGGCGCGTTCATCGGCCGAGCAGTCGGGGATCGAAGACACGTTCGAGGGCGTTGCCGATCAACGTGAACGCGAGCACGACACCGATGATGCAGAGACCGGGCGGGAGGTAGTACCACCACGCGTTCAGCGTCAGCGCGCCACTCGACTGCGCGCCGTCGAGCACCTTGCCCCAGCTCGGTGAGAATCGGTCGCCGAGGCCGAGAAAAGCAAGCGTGCTCTCGGCCAGGATCGCTCCGGGCACGATCAGCGACGCGTTGGCGATGATCAACGGGGCGACACCGGGCAGCACGTGCCGGCTGATGATGTGCGTGCTCGAAGCCCCCAACGCGGTGGCCCGCTCGACGTAGCCGCGTTCGCGCAGCGACAGCACCTGGGCGCGGATGAGGCGCGAGCCACCCGCCCAGAACGTGCCGCCGATGACCAGCGCCATGATGGTCGGTGAGCGTCCCAACAGCAGCGCCAACACGATCGCCAGCGGAATGAACGGCAGGACGAGGAAGAAGTCGTCGATCGCCAGCATCACCCTGCTGATCCAGCCGCGGGCATATCCGGCGACGAGACCGAGCACCGAGCCGATCACGACGGCGACGACCGTCGCCAGGAGCCCGATGTACAGCGACACTCGAGCGCCCCACATCACCAGGGCGAACACGTCGCGTCCGAGCTCGTCGGTTCCCAGCCAGAACTCGCTGTTGGGTGGGTGCAGGTCCGGGTTGTTGCGACCGGCGACCGCTCGCAGCTCGCTCTTGTCGGCGAAAAGCGGTGCCGTGAGGGCCATCGTGACGAACAGGGCCAGCAGCAGGAAACCGATCATGGCGGCGCGGTCGTGGCGGAGCTGGCGCAGAACCCGCGCAGCCGACTGGCGACGGCGCTTCGCGGAGAGCGAGCTCATACGGACACCTTGATGCGCGGGTCGAGGAAGGCCAGCACGACGTCGGCGAAGATGTTGAAGACGATCACCGCGATGCTGGAGAACATGAACAGCGCCTGCATCATCGGCAGGTCGTTGTTGTTGATCGCCTCGTACGTCTCCAGACCGAGCCCCGGGTAGGAGAACACGGTCTCGGTGGTGATGGCTCCGCCGATGATGAAGCCGAACCCGATCGCGATGAGCGACACCGAGGGCAGCAAGGCGTTGGGCACCGCGTGGCTGCGCATCACATCACGATCACGCAACCCCTTGGCCCGCGCTGTCGTGAGGTAGTCCTCGCGAAGGGTGTCGAGCATCGAGGTACGCATCACCAACGAGTACGAACCGAGGTAGCCGAGCGTCAGGGTGGCGACGGGAAGCACCAGATGTCGGGCGCGGTCGACGACGGCCGCGAAGCCGGTGTACTCGGCCGCCGGGTCGGACACACCGCCAGTCGGAAACCATCCGAGACGGGCTCCGAGGAACGCGAGGAACAGCATGCCGAGGAAGAACTCCGGTGTGCCGTACAGCGCCATGGTCACCGGCGTCGTGATCTTGTCGAAGGAGCTCCCCCGACGCCAGCCGGCGCGTATTCCGATCCACAGCCCGATGCCGATGGTCAGCACGGTCGAGATGCCGACGAGCGTCAACGTGTTCGGCAGGGCGGCGAGTATCTCGTCCTTGACCGGCTTGGTCGAGTCGAAGCTGCGGCCGAAGTCGCCGCGCACCGTGCGGCTCATGTAGGTCACGAACTGATCCCACTTGCTGCCATCGAGCCCGAAGCGCTTGATGATCGCGGCGCGTTGTTCAGGACTGAGCTTGCTGCGACCCCGGTAACGGGCGAGGGGATCGCGGTCGACGACTCGGAACAGGAAGAAGTTGAAGACGAGCACCATCGCCAACAAGACGACGGCATCGATCAGTTTCCTGATGAACAGGCGTCGGTTCATCACCTATTCGCGTTCGTCGGCAGTTTCCTTGCGACGTGAACGGAACCACAACCCGCCACCGATGATCAACACGGCAGCGACGCCGACGGCGATCCACAGCCCCGTCGATCCGCTGCTGTCGGAGCCGCCGCCCTTCTGGCGAAGCTCGAGATATGCGGGCGACGTGTTGGTGAACAGCACCGGACCTGTCTCGGCGGGCTGGCGGACGAAGTTCTCCCAGCGGTCGGAGCGGATGGCCTGCAAGTCGTCGTACTTGTAGAGCACTGCATACGGAGCGTCCTCGTAGAAGATCTCGAGCATCTTCTGCACGATGTCGTGCCGCTTGGCGGAATCGAGCTCGGTGTGTTGTTGGTCGTAGAGCTTGTCGTACTCGGGATTGCACCAGTTGGCGTCGTTGTAGCCGACCACCTCGGGATCCGTCGTGGCCTGTGCCGTCGTGAAGTAGCTGAGTTCGGCGTCGGGATCGACGAACGGCACCCAACCCCACGTGAACAGATCGAACTGGTTCTGACCGATGGCGGCCGTCAGCGCGTCGTCGTCCATCGAGGTGACCTCGGTGGCGATTCCGACGTCCTTCAGCCAACCGGTGAGGAAGTCGGTGTTCGCCCCACCGTCGCCTTCGGTGCGATCGAAGAACCGCAACTTCAGCTCGTTGCCGTCCTTGTCGCGGACGCCGTCACCGTTGGTGTCCTTCCAACCCGCCTGGTCGAGCAACGACTTGGCCTTGTCGGGGTCGTACTTGTAGAGCTTGCCGTCGGGAACCTTGAGGTCCCACCCCGGATCGGCGGACGGCACGATCGCAGTGCCCGGGATGCCATGGCCCACCAACGTCTTTTCGACGAGCAGATCGCGGTCGATGGCGTAGTTGATCGCCTGGCGCACCAACTTGTCCTTCAACGCAGGGTTGCCGTCGCCGGGCGCCGACGAGCAGCCCGAGTTCATCGACAGCTCGCTGAACCCACCCTGGTTGCCGGCGATACCGGTGATCGTCTTGTCGCCCTCGAGGCTCGCGTACGACTGCTCGGGAACTCCGTCGAGGGCATCGATCTCGCCACTCTTCAGCGCTTGGAACTGAGCATTCTGGTCGGCGTAGAAGCGGAAGATGACCTCGTCCATCGCCGGCTTCTTTCCGTACCAATTGGGATTGCGCACCAGCCTCGTGAAGTCCTTCTGCACCTCGTCGAGCATGAACGGTCCGCCGCCGATCTTGTCCTCGGCCGTGTAGTTCGGCAGGTCGTCGGCCGAGATCTTCTCGTAGATGTGCTTCGGCATGATGTAGACGCCGAGGTTGGGCAGGCGTGGATCCGGAACGGACGACGTCAGTTCGAGGGTGTTGGCGTCGATGACCTTCGCCGTGAGGTTCTGCGTGATGCTGATGTGGCTGTTCCACTGCTCTTCGTTGGCGCGATCGATCGTGTACTTCACGTCATCCGCCGTCATCGGCTGGCCGTCGCTCCACTTCATGCCGGGGCGCATCTTGTACGTCCACGTCAATCCGTTGTTGCTGCTCGTCCAGCTTTCCGCCATTGCCGGCTGCGGCGAGAAGTCCTTTGCGGCCATGTCGGTGAGGAACGGCCAGATCAGGTTCCAGACCTCGAAGTCGATGACCAGGCCCCCGACCGTGACGTTGAGCGAATCGATGTTCTGGAGCTGACCGACGGTGAACGTGACCTTGTCCGCGCCGGATGCCGCCGTCGCCGGCACGGTGACCAGGCCACCGATCAATAGCACTGCCAACAACAAGCGACGCATCAGGCCTCCCCTTGAACCGAACGCACCCGAGTATGTCACAGCGTGTGGCACGGATATTCCACCCGGCGTAGGCTCCGAAATCGATGCAGCACGACGTGGAAAGTGGAATTTCGAGCGCCGACTTGGCCGACCGCTACAGCCGCGACGGTGTCGTCGTCGTCCGCAACGTGCTGGACGAGGCACAGCTGGCCGACCTCGCCGCGGCAGTCGACGAGAACCTCGCCGAACCCGGTGAATGGGCCATCGACTACACGCCGGCGGGCAGCACCGGCCGGTTCTTCGGCGACTACGTCAACTGGGAACGCATCGACGGCTACCGGCGGGCGGCGCTGACCGGCCCGCTACCCGAGTTGGCACGCACGTTGCTCGGCGAGACACCGCGGTTCTTCCATGAGCACACCTTGGTGAAAGAACAGCAGACCCACGAGGTCACCCCGTGGCACCACGACGAGCCGTACTACTGCGTCGACGGAGCCAGCAACGTCAGCCTGTGGGTTCCACTCGACCCGGTCCCGAAGGCCGCGGGCGTCGAGTTCATCGTCGGCTCCCACGTGTGGGGCAAGCGGTTCGTGCCACGCAAGTTCGTCGACCACACCGCTTTCATCGAAGGTGCCACCGGCTTCGAACTGGTCCCCGACATCGATGCGGTTCGCGACCAGCACGAGATCGTCTCGTGCGATGTGGAGCCGGGCGATGTGATCGCCTTCCACTACCGCACGTTGCACTCGGCGCCGGGCACGGCCGGTCGCACCAGCAGCCGGCGGCGCGCCGTCAGCTTCCGCTATCTCGGCAGCGATGCCCGGTTCGCCACCCGGCCGTGGTTGCACTCACCGCCCTACGACCCGATCACTCCCGGCGAGCCACTGGACGATGAACGCTTCCCGTTGGTGAAGAACTAGGAGTTCGGGGGACGGGTTCCGAGCTTGACGTCGACGTCGATCGGTTTGCCGTCGCGAGTCAGTGAAACAGCGGCGGTGTCGCCGGGGGCGAGGTCGCGGATGGTCGCGATCAACGCGGCTTGACCGGTGATCGGTTGGCCGTTGACGGCGACCACGACATCGCCGACTTGGATGCCGGCCGTGGCGGCACCCGAGCCGTCGACCACTTCTGTGACGAGGGCACCGCTGCCTCCGTCGGTCCGCCGATCCAGCTGCACTCCGAGATACCCCGCTTGCCGCTCACCGCCGCCGGCCTGGGCGCGCAACTGCTCCATCTCGGGCAACAGTTCGGCCGTCGAGATCGCGAACCCGAGTCCGTTGGCCGTCGATCCGAAACCGGTGGACGAGGCGAGGGTGGTGATCCCCACCACGCGTCCGAGTGCGTCGACCAACGGGCCGCCGGAGTTACCGGACGACACAGCGGCGTCCGTCTGGATCAGGCCCTTCAGCGACCCGGACTCGGTGTTCAGCGTGCGATGCAGGGCCGAGACGATGCCGAGAGTCACGGTCGGGTCGCCGTCGAGGTCGAGCGCGTAGCCGATGGCCAGCACCTCGTCGCCGAGGCGGATGTCGTCGGGCGCGGCGAACGTCGCCGGGCTCAGGCCCTTGGCGTCGACGCGCAACAGGGCCAGATCTCGCAACGAATCGGCGGCAACCACCGCGGCGTCGCGCGGTTCGCTCTCGCCGTTCAACCGCACGTGCACCGTCTTCGCGTTGCCGACCACGTGAGCGTTGGTGACGATCTCTCCATCGGAGGTCACGATCAATCCGGTACCGACACTCTCACCGGCTTGGCCGTCGCGAACCTGCGAGGACTGAACCGCGACGACGCTGGGGCCGAGATCGTTGGCGATCTTTTCGACGTCCAGCCGAGGCAGTGGAGTGTTGCGGGGCTCGACGACATTCACGCCGAGTGTCGACGGTTTGCGCAGAGGTTCGGCGCGCTGTTGGGCCCAGCGCACACCGATCAGTGCGCCGACGAGCCCGGCCAACCACACGATCATCACCATCCCGATGGCCAGCCAGACGTGCCGTGCCGGCAGACCGAACAGCTGTCGAGGTTGGGACGGCCCGAACAACTCGTCGTCGGTCAAGCTCTCGTCGGCCAAGGTCTGATCAGTCGAAGTCTGGTCGACTGACGGTTCGCCGAAGGGCGCGTCGAACTCGGGCGGTGGAAGGTTCGATTCGATGATGGACGTTCTATCGGCAGATCAGCCCGGTTGGCTGAGCACCAGACTCGGCCGGTCGGTTCCCGGACGAAAGAAACCCCGCCGAGCGATGTGCTCGGCGGGGTTCTTCATGGCTCCCCCAGATCGACCGCCAGATGGCGGATCAGCTGGACTGGATCTTGATCTCGATGTCCACGCCGGCAGGCAACTCGATGCGCTGCAGGCTGTCGATGGTCTTGGCGTTGGGATCGACGATGTCGATCAGGCGCTTGTGGACGCGCATCTCGAAGTGCTCCCGGGAGTCCTTGTCGATGTGCGGGCCGCGAATGACCGTGTAGCGATGCTTGTCGGTCGGCAGCGGAATGGGACCACGGACCGTCGCACTGGTGCGCGTAACGGTCTCGACGATCTTGCGCGTCGATTGGTCGATGATCTCGTGGTCGAATGCCTTGAGGCGAATGCGGATGCTCTGTGCCATTTGGGTTCGTCAGCTCACTTGGTGATCTTGGTGACGCGGCCGGCGCCGACGGTGCGGCCACCCTCGCGGATCGCGAACCGCAAACCTTCGTCCATGGCGATCGGCTTGCCCAACTCCACCGTGATCTGCACATTGTCACCCGGCATGACCATCTCGGTACCCTCGG
>Ga0105242_10004403_pt1 | contig 10956 bp, 6 predicted proteins | sample KBSM24metaG_FD_81521 | JGI IMG/M metagenome (GOLD analysis project Ga0105242, IMG submission 81521) | Miscanthus rhizosphere microbial communities from Kellogg Biological Station, Michigan, USA - KBS M2-4 metaG | ecosystem: Host-associated > Plants > Roots > Rhizosphere > Soil | place: Michigan... | reverse complement strand
TCCGTCACACTCCTGGCTTCCACGATCCTGTTTTTAAGCACTACATCCGCTCAAATACCGGTCGCAGCTGCCATACATGAGAATACCGCATTCGTCAAATACGTGGGGGCGGACGATGAAAGTTATGTTTTCAATGTGGCTTACAACAATGAAAATGGCGATCGATTTGTACTGACAATCATCAATGCAAACGGCGATACCATTTTTGCAGGAACCTATAACGATAAGAAATTTGATAAAAGATTCAAGTTGCTGAAAGAAGGCAATGATAAATTGAATTTTGTTATTAAAAACCTGAAGGATAATTCTCGTCAAACGTTTGAAATAAAATCAACTACGCAGACAATAGAAGATGTTGTGGTGCGGAAGGTTATATAATTCCCTTTGAAAACGTTACCTCGTAAATTGCAGGTGGGAGGTTGAAAAACCGGCGGCGCAAAGAATTGAGATAAGACCGGCTGACGAAAACGCAGAAGACCCGGGTTGAAAGAAAATGCCTTAATGAAAGCATAACCATTGACAGTTATTATCGGGTAATCATTCTTAAACCGCCGCCGGAATTTTCACGGTTCAAGCCTGTTTTCGTCAGGCTATAAGTAAAGCTCAACAGAAAGAAACGACGCAAGGTTATTATGCGGCTATCCTCAATGTAATTTTGATTCGCATTGCGGCTAATGCCAATATTTTTATCCAACAGGTCATTCACGCTGAATTTTATTTCGCCACGATTAAACCGAAGAACCTGGCGGCTTACGGCAGCATTCCATAAGGGAACCCGGAGGTTGAAACCGGTTGCCCGCTGACTATTAATGCTATAAACGAAATCAGTGGAGAACAGGAACTTTTTAGGTAACTGTACGTCAAGTTCTGTTTCGTATCGCTGTGAGAAATAGGTGGTATTGAGGGCGGCCTGCAGCGAATACTTTGTCTTATTATAATTAATACCCGCGCTCAGCGCGATTTGCAGTTTTTCTGTTGCACTAACATCCAGCCTTAACTCAGGCCCCATGCTGAGCGTATTGATCTTATTTTCAGCGGAATTGATAAACTGTTTGCCTTTATAGTACGTCATATTGCTGCCAATACTTAGACTGGCTTTTAACAGCCGGACAGGAAAACTCCAGTTAATATCACCGCTTAGACTATAGATACCGTTTACATTAACCGGCCTTGTTGTCTTAATGCCAAATGAGTCTATCTGGTCGTTGTTTACAATCTTATTCTGCGTTTGTTGCAGCGTGAAGAAAGCAAAGAGGTTTCTGTTCCTATAGGGATTTACAAGAAAAAGATTCGTTTGAATAAACTGTGTGTATTCCTGTTTCAGATCGGGGTTCCCTACTTTTATATTCAACGGATCGGTATTGTCGGCAACGGGTTGCAATTGCGAAGCCGACGGCTGATTGGTATAGGTCGTGTAGTTAACCTGTAAATTTTTAAATTTCGAAAAATTGTATTGAAATCTGGCATTGGGTAGCAGATTGGAGAATGATTTTCCGATTAAGGAGTCTTTAGTGGCACTGACTATCTTTCCTTCCAGTTCCGACTGCTGCCACAGGAGCCCTGCTGAATAATTGTATTTTCGGCCCTGCTTGCGTAGACGAATGCCAACGTTGTTGTACCCGTATTTGTTTTCGTAGTCGTTAGTGAGGAGTTTGTTGACAGCATCAAATTTTCCACTGAATGCATTATAGTCGTAGGTCGCTTTTTCTGCCACACTCTTCGTATTGCTTTTTCCGGCACTCAGTTCAAGCAGCGATCTTTTAAACAACGGCTCTGTATAAACGATCCTTGTCGTGTAACCGTTCAGAGCATTCTCATTGGTATTTAGCTGGTGGATCGTATCACGCCGGATAATAGCGCCCGCTCTGTCATAGAAATTATTAATGCTTTGAAGGCTGCCACCGCCATTGCTGTTATTGAAAGTGGATTGAAGGCTGATAGAGAACGTTCTACCCTTGCGCCGGAATTTTTTCCTGAATAAGACATCGGTCCTCAAATTGTACCCTTCCGTGTTAGCCAGGTTGTTGCTGTAACCCTCATTGCTTTTTTGTAAAGATTCCGATAAGGTTGAATAGTCAGAAGACGACTGGCTATTTGTTTTCTGATAGCTGAAGGAAGGTGTGATCTTAAGGGATGTAAACGAGTCAATCTGGTAGTCAGCACTCAGGTTAAGCCGGTGGTTCGTGTTGACCTTATCAGATATTGAGTTCTGGTTATAAAAATAAGATGAGTCCGGTAAAAGATATTGACGTTGAATGTGGCTCTCTGCTACCGGGTTATAACGGTTAAAAAAATAGCTGCTGGTAAAATCAGTCTTGTTACCGATGATGTTGTTATAGTTCAACCCACCGCCCCAAATGCTGTTGATACCGGTTGAATTTCCATTCATACCCGCCATCGAAGAATTACCATCATCTTTTGAAATGTTGATATTGATATTTCCACCGCCGGAGCCTTTCATCATCCGGCTCAATTCACCGGTAAAATTTAAAATATCCATGATAGAAAAGCCTTCCGTATTGGTATTATTGGCCGTTGCTATGGCTGACATCTGGCGGGCCCCTTTGAAAGAATTGACATTGAATCGTCCCTGGTAACGTTCATCGGTGCCTGCTCCTGCATTTACCTTTCCAAAATATCCCTTCTTTTTATCTTTTTTGAGTTTGAGGTTGATTGTTTTTTCACTGTTACCGTCGTCAAATCCCGTCAACTGCGACTGATCGCTTTGTTTATTATATACCTGTACCTTATCAACGACGTCCGCCGGCAGATTTTTGGTGGCAATTTTCGGATCGTTCCCAAAAAACTCCTTTCCGTCTACTAATACCTTGCTTACTTTTTCACCCTGTGCTTTTACGGTTCCGTCCTTATCCACTTTAACCCCTGGAAGCTTTTTCAACAGGTCTTCTACATTGGCATTCGGCTGCACTTTAAATGATCCGGCATTATATTGTACAGTGTCACCTACCAGGGTGACGGGTGGGGCCTCATTCATTACAACGACTTCATCCAATACCCGGGTTCTATCATTCATTCGTAAGATACCCAGGTCGATGGCTGGTGTCTTTTCGTCGATCGTGATCGTTTTGGAGATGCCGTGATAGTTTACATGGGTTATGATCAGACGATATTGACCGTTAACAGTATTGCTTAATTCAAACCTGCCTTTCGTATCGGTCATGGTAAAGGATACCAGCGAAGAATCTTTTTTCTGCAATAGGGAGATGGTGGCGTTTTCGATGGGTTGATTAGCAAGTGTGTCATATAGTGAACCTTTGATAGTTCCTTTCTGAGCCAGGGCGGGCATCGTAAAAAAAATTAGTACGGCGAGAATAAAACTGAATTGCCTCATAGCTGATGGTTTCAGCTACGAAAGTATTCCGGCCTGCTCGCAAAGGCGGTTAAGTATGCTTGCTTTAATGTTAAGTAAGGTTAATGCTGTCTTTCCGGTCCTTAAAATGATAAAAGAAATGCAAAAATTATCAAAAAAAGACAGTGTTTGCGAGTAAAAATGCGGGTTGGAGGGCCAATAAAAGGCTAAAGATTAGTAAAAATCGATTTTCTGATATAATTTTAGACACGAAATTTCGTTATCCTATTAATTCAAACAAACCTAATATGAAAAACAGGAACATTTCCCACACCCATGAGGAAGCAAAAATCTACCAGAATTACTACAAGCCTTCGTTTAACGTATTCCGTTTATTAAAATCAGTATTATCGATTTTTATTTCTGGTTCATCACCAGCCGCTCATGGCTATAATTACAATAAGAAGACGCCGCATTAATATCCTTTTGCTTACTAACCATTCATTATATCCAGCCGCTCTCGGGAAAGAGGCGGCTTTTTTAATGTGTCAGGCATATCAATCATGGCAGGACGCACGAATAATTATCGAATCGGGAATGAATACTTGAAGTCGCAAATTGCGACATCAAGTTGGGGGGGAAGACGAAAACTTCCGAATGCATTTACAGAGCAGGGAGTGGCCATGCTGTCAAGCATTTTAAACAGCGATGTTGCGATAGAAGTAAATATCAGGATTATCAGAGTATTTACAAAGCTTAGAGAATATGCACTCACTCATAAAGAAATCCTGGTTCAATTATCCAGGCTTGAAAAAGAAGTGAAGGGCAACAATAAAGACATTGAAAATATATTTATGGTGTTAAAAGAGTTGATAGGAAAGCAAAGCAACCCAACGCCACGAAATAAAATCGGCTTTAAACGAAGTGGTGAACAGTAACAAACCAAAGAATGATTTCATCAACTGAACAGATATTCCACATCTTCGCGCGACAGGGTCTTCACGAAAGTAGCATCGTCTGTAATTAGTTCGCGTGCCAGCGCCCGTTTGCGATCCTGCAGTTGAAGGATCTTATCCTCAATAGTATCCTTACAGATCATCCGGTAAGCGAAAATGTTTTTCGTTTGACCAATCCGGTGAGTACGGTCAATGGCCTGTTGCTCGACAGCCGGATTCCACCAGGGATCAACGATGTATACATAATCAGCAGCGGTCAGGTTCAACCCAACACCACCCGCCTTAAGGGAAATCAAAAATACCCGGATGGAATCGTCATTCTGAAAGCTTTGGATAGCCCGTTCCCTGTCCGGTGCGGAGGTACTGCCATCAAAGTATTCATATTTAATACCGAGTTCTTCCAGTTTTTGACGGATCAATGCAAGCATCCCGAGAAATTGAGAAAAAACAAGGGCCTTGTGATTTCCCATGTCCTCACTCAGCTCCCTCGATAATTCATCCAGCTTGATTGAATGGTTGGGGAATTTCTCTGTTTCATTGAGGATCGATGGCGAATCGCAGATCTGGCGCAATTTCATTAATCCTTGTAAAATGGTAAGCTGGGATCGTTGTATGCCCTGCGATTCTATCGTGCCAAGTATCTGCTCACGGAAATCATTACGGTAGGCGTCATAAATTTTCCGTTGTTCATTTTCCATCTCACAAAACAAGACCGTTTCTGTCTTTTCCGGTAGATCCTTAGCCACCTGCTCCTTTGTACGGCGCAAAATAAAGGGATACAATACCTTCTTAAGATGTTCCTTTCTCTCCTGTTCGCCAAACTTGTCAATCGGTATTGCGAATTCCTGCCGGAAAAACTCCATACTGCCCAGCATTCCGGGGTTCAAAAAATTCATTTGTGCGAAGACATCAAACGTATTGTTCTGAAGCGGTGTACCACTCATACAAAGCCTGTTCTTTGCATTTAGCAGACAGGCGGCCTTGGTTACTTTACTGGCTGGATTTTTAATAGCCTGCGATTCATCGAGTATGGCGTAATCCAGGGGGACCGATGTGAGAAGTTTTATATCGCTTCGCAACGTGCCATAGGTTGTGATGGTCACATCATACTTCATTATCTCTTCTTTATCGCGGGTCCTGCTTCCACCATGATGAATATGATACGTAAGTGCTGGTGTAAATTTCTTAATCTCATTTTCCCAGTTATATATCAGGGTAGTGGGACAAACCACCAATGCCTTGAGCGATTGATTTTGTGTCTTATAATATTCAATGAAGGATAATGCCTGTATCGTTTTACCCAACCCCATGTCATCCGCGAGTATGCCTCCCCATTTTATTTCCTGCAGGTAATTGAGCCATTGAAACCCCGCCACCTGGTACGGGCGAAGGATCGGTTTCAGATGCTCCGGTGGTTCCACTTCCCGGATCTGATTAAATTCTTTCAGCCGGTCATATTTTTCCTCTAACTGAACCGAGAGTTCATTTTCGTTCCGCGTTTCATATAACTCATCTATAACACTTAGATGATAACGCGAAAGTTTCAGGTTGTTTGTTTTGCCTTCGCCGATCCGGAAGAGCAGCGAATATTTTTTTAACCATTCCTCCGGTAGTATACCCAGGGTGCCATCATTAAGCTGGACGAACTGTTGTTTATTCGCCAGGGCTCTTTTTACTTCCGCGACCGTTACTTTTTGATCACCAAATACGATATCGACCCGGGCATCGAACCAGTCCGTGTTGCTGCTGATAAAAATTTTGGTGTCGGGCTTGGATGTATTGAAACGGAAATTTTTCAATGCTTCAAATCCAAATACCGGTACTTTCATTTCCTTCATCGCATCGACAAACAGGAAAAACCAATTATTCTTTAGAACATCGGTTCCTCGTAATGCCAACGATGCCGTATCCTCGTTATAAACAAAATTCGAATGAAGGTTTTGCAGCTTGTCAATAAAATTCTTTTCTGCCGGCCTGTTGCGATGAACGATCATCACTTTATCGCCGCCCTGGGGTACGATAATTTCATCGCGGTCCCTGGCCTTTGTCTCATAACCTTTATAGTTAAACGAAGGTTGAAAAACCAGGTAATCACCTTTTTCCTGTAAAAACAATTTTAATTCCGGTTCCCCGTCCTTCACTTCCTGTATCATCGAACGGTCAAATTCAACACGATATTCTTTTGCCAGCGGCATTACAAACTGGTTCAGCGTCTTGCTCCATTCTTCTTCGCCAACTTTCATCTCGCCGTCGGGTAAAAATTTTTCGATTACCTGTACGATCTCCGTATTTTTCCACAAATGCAGTTGGTAGTTATAAAGAAACAATAGCGGACTAACGCTTTCATTATCGCTCAGATCATAATCAAGCCCGCCAGCCCTGATACGGCATTGAATAGTATACTGTCCGTTTTTGCTTACGATGAAATAAGGATTTATTTCTTCTGCTGACAGGTTCAGACCGGTGAGATTACTTGTTTTAAATGCTTTGCTTTCCTGTAACTGGTAAATCAGGCGGCTGTCGGCAAATTCTGTAAATATCTTTTTAAGCTTTGGTAACAGATATTCCGCCATCAACTCTTTTGTTTCATCCGCCAGGTCATCTTCTTCCTGGTGGATAATATTCTCCCAGATGCCCGAAAATGGTGAATTGCGGCTGATATACTTATTTATCTCGGTCTCCTGCAGCTTACGTATAGAAGTAACCAGTTGTTTATCTTTTTCACTGTATGCATCTGTACTTACATACTTCGATAGATCCAGTTTTTCGACCTTTCCCGAAAAACCGTTGCCGCTGTCATTGGGCTCACCCTGTACTACATCAAGGGTAAACCGCGGATAACTCTTTTTATTAAAATTAAAAACGATCCCGAGTAAATCTCGTTGTGAAGGGATCTTGAATGATTCGTCTTCTTCCGGCGATTCCACCACTTCCTGTGCGATCACCGGTTTTGGCGACGGCGTAGAGAAAGAAGCCACCCGTTTGATCGACGTGTCCAGAACCCTTAAAAAAGGTTTACCTTCTTTGTAGGTAAATTCAAACTTACCATTGAGATCATCGCTTAAAGAATAACCGTAGGCTTCCAATAATTTATTCTTCTCTTTGTCCCAATTCCGGATCGTGTCAAAATAATGGGCGCCGTGCGTATTTAAAAGTTGAAGAAAAACGATCACTTTCGGCAGACACAGGGGATGTTCGTCATCGACATAATCACAACTGGTATCAAAATTTCTTTCTTCGTTCTTGCGAATAATAACTTTGTAGACTATGCCATCAATCGTAACGCTGGCCTTAACCGTTTCTTCTTTAGCAGATTCAATACCGGCTTTATTCGTTCTAAGAAATTGTTCTGCCTGGGCCATTATCTCCTGCGAACAGAGTAAGCGCATTGATTTAAGATCAATGAATTTCATTTTAGCCACCGTGTGCCGCTGATCATACTCTACCTCATCCGCTTTTAAATGCCCCTTGTCAATCATTTCCTGCAATTGGAAAAGAGTGGCCGCTTCATGACGGCAAATATCTCCCAGGTTGTACGGACAGGCACAACGCAAGGAAAGCGATTTAGGATCCTTAAATTTCTGGATATAAACCTTATAATAAGTAGAGTAACTGTCGTCTTTTACCCGAAACACGGCCGAGCCAAACAGGTCATCATATTCAACAAGTTCTACAAAACCAATTGCATGAATTTTTTTCCCCCTCCGTATCACTTCGTCCGTTCCATGGGTATATACGTACTTCAAAAGATGTGGTAGAGCCAAATGATTCAGATTTTAATTCAGGATTTTCAATTTCTAATAACCCTGATTATTCATTTAAACATGCTCCGTAATACTGCTCCGGAACATGGTTCAGAAAAGGTTAATCTGCAAAAGTAAAAGAATGTACAGCAGAATTCAATACAAAAACGGATCTTTTAAATAAATAGCCTAAGCCGGTTTTTATGCAGAAAAATGAAGTATCTTAGCAGGTTTGTCTGCTCTGTTATAGTCCCCCGGTAATTATTGAAACCCTACCTGTTACAGGTATCGCAGAACGGGTTAGCCCCATGTTTTATTTTAAAGTTTTCAGGTAAGCCAGACTCAAGGGAACTTGCTCTTCCGACCGTGAAGATTCGTCTTCAATAAAGTACTTTTCCACCCCGTATTTTTTTGCCGCTTTCATGATCGCCTCAATGCCGACATCTCCGGTTCCCAATACTACATTCGTCTCCACATCAGCATGGCCATTTTGATTTCCTTCTGTTCCTGGTTTGCGATCCTTCAAATGCATCAATTTGAAACGGCCGGGATATTTCTTTAATAATGCTACAGGGTCCTGACCCGGATGTTTGATCCAGAAAACATCCATTTCAAAATTGGCATAATTCGGGTCCATGCCTTTCGCCAAATAATCAAACAAAGTCTCATTATTATAGGGGCGGAATTCAAAACCGTGAGCATGGTAACAGAAGGTCAGCCCATTTTCTTTTAAAACGTTGCCCGCTTTATTAAAAACGGCGATCGCCTTATTTACATCATCGATGGTAAATTTATCACCGTCATGAGGTATCCAGGCACACATTACATAACGAGCCCCGTATTCTTTTGCTTTGGCTGCAACAGCACCCGGGTTTTCGGCGAGCTCTTTAAAATCAGCGCCGACGCTTACAACATGAATCTTATATTTTATCAGCAGTTGTTTAAAGTCTGCAACACTCATTCCATACGTATCCCCTCCTTCGGCTTCCGTGACGCCCATCCTACTGATTTTTTCAAACGTCCCGGGTACGTCCCTGGCAAACTGGTTGCGGAAACTATAAAATTGAACACCGACGTTGTCCTGACCAAACATCATCAAAGAAGATAGCAGGAACAGAGAATAGAAAAGATTTTTCATCTGCTGACATTTAACGGTTCTTCGTTAAAGTTAGCCATTAATCTTTTTCATCGCCATGCACCGTTTGATTAAAATGGAATCAGCCCTTCCTTCTCAATGATTATACGCAGCTTCCTTCGTCTTGACGATTGCTTTAAATTCGGTAGGCCGGGTCGTTATCTTATTTTTTTCACCTTTTTCCCGGCGGTATTTGGTGAGGTTAATTAACAATACGCTCGCAAGTATAACGGCAAGACCGGCGATCTGTATTACAGACAGGTGTTCACCTGCAACGAACACCCCCAACAGGACGGCTACAACAGGATTCACATAAGCATAGGTGCTCACTTGCGTGGCGGACCTTACCTGTAATAACCAAACATAGGCACTATATCCGGCAAGGGAACCCATGGTAACAAGATACAGTACCGATAGCCAGGCTGAAGCAGGAACTTCCTGCAAATGAAATCCTTTCCATTCCCCGGTTATAAAACTAAACGGTATAAAGGCGATACCTGCCGCTAGCATCTGCCAGGTAGTATTAACCGTGGCAGATCCTGAAGATTTGTATTTCGAATAAAGTGAGCCACCTGCCCAACTGATCGATCCGATTATTAGGATAATCATTCCCGTTATTTGCGCTGAATGTCCCGACGATGAAAATAGTTCCGGTAGACTTTGACTGAATAACAAGATCACACCCAGAAATCCTATTATTAAACCGGCAACTGTAGAGCGGTTTGATAGGTTTTCTTTCCACTTTGGTCGATCGAGCAACACAAACCACACGGGTGCTGAAGAAACCAGGATTGCGGCAAATGAGCTAGGCAATGTTTTTTCCGCGACTATCAAGGCTCCATTACCAATAAATAACAGCATCAAGCCACTGATAATAGCTGGTTTGATTTGTTGCCAGTTCCATAGGTTTTCTTTTTTTATAATTGCCCATACCATTAATATAAGGCCCGCGGCAATAAAACGGATGGCGCCCAATATCAGTGGCGGCATATGTTGCACAGCCCGTTGGATAAAGAAATACGTTGATCCCCATACCATGTAAACCGTCGCAAATGCCAGGACCACCATGGCTGCTGACGCTTCTTTTTTAACTAAACCTGCCATAATCTTATTTTTCAGGAATTACCAATTGTTGTTGCTCTTTTACAGTTTCCAGAACGATTGTTGTTTTGGTAGACAGTATATCCGGTATCTTCTTTAATGAATTCCTCATCAGCTCCATCAGCGATGCCGAATCTTCGGTACGCACTTTTACCAGGAAGCAGTCCTCGCCCGCTACATGATGTACTTCCTGTACTTGGGGGATCTTTGCCAATGCATCAGCTGTCTGAGTGCTGCAGGTGAAACCTTCCTTTGACCTGATAAAAATGAAGGCCAGCAGTTTCTGCTGAACCGCAGCGGGATTGATACTTGTCGTATACTGAAGGATTACCTTTTTTTGTTCGAGCTTTTTTACCCGTTCCAAAACAGCCGAAGGAGCCATCTCCAGTTCGCGGGCCAGATCGGCATTGGAGATACGGGCATTTGCCTGCATCAGGTTAAGGATCTTCAGGTCGACACTATCTAAATCAACTGTCATTCAGAATAATTTACTGTAAAGCTAAGTAAATTCAGAATATAATTCTAAATAATTGGATAAATAGAGAAATTTTAACTGATTTTAAGATTTGCGCAATCGGAGTGGCAGTCAGTCCTGAAATATTCGAAACAGGGGATCGTATTTCCTATTTATTAAGCATTTCTTCCACGCCGCTCCAGTTATCCGGTACGCCATGATGTAAGTAGCGGCGCGCATTACTTAGAAATAATCTC
>Ga0105242_10004401_pt1 | contig 10957 bp, 10 predicted proteins | sample KBSM24metaG_FD_81521 | JGI IMG/M metagenome (GOLD analysis project Ga0105242, IMG submission 81521) | Miscanthus rhizosphere microbial communities from Kellogg Biological Station, Michigan, USA - KBS M2-4 metaG | ecosystem: Host-associated > Plants > Roots > Rhizosphere > Soil | place... | reverse complement strand
GCCTTGCTGTAGCGGTCGCCCCACCAGATGCTGACGTCGGTGCGGTCGCCCTCGATCCAGAGCACCGGCGCGGCGATCCGCTTCCACGCCTCGAGCCATTCGTCGACGTTGGCGAGCATCGGGCACGAGCGCTTGTGGTTGGGGTCGGCGAGGAGCGCTCGCTCTTCGCCCTGCCCGGTCGGGCCGGACCAGTGCGCGGCGAGCCAGGCGGCGCGGTCGGGGCGCAGGAGCGGATTGGTCTTGGTCAGCCGATCGGCGACGGCGCCGAGGTCGGCATAAGGACGCAATTGCATCGGCGTCTTCAGCTCGTCGAGCCACTTCGCCATCCGGCCCGGCGCGTGCGAGGGCTTCGAGCGCGGCATGCCGAAGCCCTCGAGGTTGACGAGGCGGCGCACCCGATTCGGCCTGACGCCGGCGTAGAGCATGGCGACGTTGCCGCCCATGCTGTGCCCGAGCAGGTCGATCGGCGCGCGCTCGCGGCCGAAGATCTCGTCGAGCACGATCTCGAGGTCGCCGAGGTACTCGGGGAAGAAGTAGGTGTCGGCGGCGGGCGTGTCGCTGGCGCCGAAGCCGCGCCAGTCGAGCGCCATCACGTGGCGGTCTTCGGCGAGCGCGTCGACGACGAATTGGAACGACGCGGCGACGTCCATCCAGCCGTGCAGCATGACGATCGTCGGCCGATCGGCGCGAGCGAGCTTCGGATCGCCCCATTCGAGTAGATGCTGGCGCAGGCCGCGCGCCTCGACGAAGACGCTGCGCGCGGGGCGGCGCGGGTGATAGGGCTCGACGCTCATGGCGGCACTGTAAGCGCCGCGGCGAGGGTCGGCTGTCGGTGCGGCGACACCGCGGGCGACGCGCCGGCCGGGGCGAGGCGACGCGGGCCGAAGCGAGCCGGCTGCGCGCGGCCGATGACAGAATCCCCGCCATGGCCGCGCTCCCTTCGACCCCGTTGCCTGGCGACGGCGGCTTCGCGATCCGCGCGGCGACGCCGGCCGACGTCGCCGCGATCGTGCGCCTGATCCATGGCTTGGCCGAATTCGAGAAGCTGACGCACCTCGTGCGCGTCACTCCGGAATCGCTCGCGCCCCATCTGTTCGGCGCCCGACCGGTCGCCGAAGCGTTGGTCGCCGAGCGTGCCGGCCGGGTCGTCGCGTTCGCGCTCTTCTTCACCAACTTCTCGACCTTCCTCGCCCAGCCCGGCCTCTACCTCGAAGACCTCTTCGTCGAGCCCGACGAGCGCGGCCGCGGCATCGGTCAGGCCCTGCTCGAGCACCTCGCGCGGCTCGCGGCGTCGCGCGGCTGCGGCCGCTTCGAGTGGAGCGTCCTCGACTGGAACGACGGGGCGATCCGCTTCTACCAGCGGATGGGTGCGACGGTGATGCCCGACTGGCGGATCTGCCGGATCGCCGGGCCGGCGCTCGCTGCCTTCGCCGATCCTGCGCGTGACTGAAGTCGTCGACCGCCACGCCGCGCTGCACGCGGGCTTTCGCTGGCACGTGCCGGCCCGGTTCAACATTGCCGAGGTCTGCTGCACGCGCTGGGCACGCGAGCAGCCCGACGCGGTCGCGATCCGCTTCGAGTCCGAGAGCGGCGCGCGCACCGACTTCACCTACGGCGAGCTCGACCGCGAAGCCGACCGGCTCGCCGCGGCCCTGCGCAAGCTCGGCGTTGCGCGCGGCGATCGCATCGCGCTCGTCCTGCCGCAGCGCTTCGAGACCGCCGTCGCGCACATCGCGCTCTACCGGCTCGGCGCGGTCGCGATGCCGCTGTCGATGCTGTTCGGTCCCGACGCGCTCGAGTACCGCATCAACGACAGCGAGGCCCGGCTCGCGATCGTCGACGAGAGCGGGATCGCGAACGTGCTCGAAGCGCGGCCGCTCTGCCGACAGCTCGCGACGGTGATCGCCGTCGGCGGGGCCGAAGGCCAAGCCGACGTCGACTGGACGCGCGCTGTCGGCACCGAGCGCGCCTCGATTGGCGCCGAGGAGACCGGCGCTGACGACGCGGCCGTCCTCATCTACACCAGCGGAACGACCGGCCCGCCGAAGGGAACGCTGATCCCGCACCGCGCATTGATCGGCAACCTGCCGGGATTCGTCTGCAGCCAGAACTGGTTCCCGCAGGACGACGCCGTGTTCTGGTCGCCCGCGGATTGGGCTTGGACAGGGGGTCTCATGGATGCCCTCCTGCCGACGCTCTACTTCGGCCGCGAGATCGTCGCCCTGCAGCGGCGCTTCGCGCCCGAGCTCGCGTTCGAGGTGATGGAGCGCCATGGCGTCACCCACACCTTCCTGTTCCCGACCGCGCTGAAGGCGATGATGAAGGCGGTGCCCTTGCCGCGCCAGCGCTTCAACCTGTCGCTGCGCGCGATCATGAGCGCCGGCGAGGCGGTCGGCGATGCCGTCTTCGCGTGGTGCCGCGACGCGCTCGGCGTCGTCCCGAACGAGATGTTCGGCCAGACCGAGATCAACTACATCGTCGGCAACTGCGCCGTTCGCTGGCCGGCGCGCGCCGGCAGCATGGGGCGGCCGTATCCCGGCCATCGCGTCGCCGTGATCGACGACGACGGCAACGAATGCCCGCGCGGCACGCCCGGCGACGTCGCCCTGCATCGGCGCGACGTCCACGGCGAGCGCGATCCGATCTTCTTCCTCGGCTACTGGAAGCGAGACGACGCGACGCGCGACAAGTTCACCGGCGATCCCGACGACAGCTGGTGCCGCACCGGCGACACGGCGACGATGGACGGCGACGGCTACCTCTGGTACCAGGGCCGCAGCGACGACGTGTTCAAGGCCGCGGGCTACCGGATCGGCCCGAGCGAGATCGAGAACTGCCTCGTCAAGCACGCCGCCGTCGCCAACGCCGCCGTCGTTCCCAAGCCCGACAGCGAGCGCGGCGCGCTGGTCAAGGCGTTCGTCGTCCTCGCCCCCGGGCATGCGGCATCGAGCGAGCTCGTCGCCGACCTGCAGGCGCACGTCCGCGGCAAGCTCGCCCCCTACGAGTACCCGAAGGAGATCGAGTTCATCGACGCGCTGCCGATGACGACGACCGGCAAGGTGCAGCGGCGCGTCCTGCGCCTGCGCGAGGAAGAGAACGCGCAGCGATCGCAAAAAGCGAAGGCGCCGCGGTCGGCCTGACCGGCGGCGCCTCGGCGCGGACGAGAACCGCTGCGCGCGGCGGCGGCCTTATCTCACCTGGCCGCGGATCTCGCCGCCGGGATTGGCGGCGGTGTGCAGGTTGATGTACCAGAGGCCTTGCTTGACCTGGTCGATCTGCGCCGGCGTCAGCGACGCCGAGCCGATGATCGGGCTGGCGAGCGGGCCGGCGAACGGCACGACAACGCCGGCGTTCGCGCCGGGCTGGGCCGGACCGTGGAAGTGGCCGGCGGTGACCGGGCCGGTCAGTCCCGAGTACGAGATGTTCCACTTCAGCGTGCTGCCGTCGAGCTCGACCTTGCCGGTGCCCGAGCCGCCGCTGGCGTTCGGCGGCACTTCGTTCTGCGCCGACAGCGGCACGGTCATGACGCCGCCCGCGGACTTGTTCATCATCCCGCAGCCGGCGATGGCGAAGGCACCGGTGGCGAGAATCGAGGCGATGGCGATACGGCGAACGATCATGGGTCTTTCTCCTGCGGTTGAGGGGCCGGCGCGAGCGGATCGGCGCGCGCCTTGCCTTGCGGACCATCATAGGGCGTTCGCTCGCGCGCCGCTCCCGGGTTGACACCATGAAACTCGCCTCGCTGTACGCGCTCTGCCGCCAGGCGGTCAGCGCGTGGGTCGACGACTACGCGCCCAGCATGGGCGCCGCGCTCGCGTACTACACGCTGTTCTCGGTCGCGCCGCTGCTCCTCATCGTCATCTCGATCGCCGGCCTCGTCTTCGGCCCCGACGCGGCGCGCGGCCACATCTTCGCCGAGCTGCGCGACCTGATGGGCGACGACGGCGCCGCGGCGGTCCAGGCACTGCTGCAGAGCGTCAACAAGCCGGCGCAGGGCGTGCTCGGGACGATCGTCGGCGCCGTCCTGCTCGGCGTCGGCGCGATCTCGGTCTTCGGCGAGCTGCAGGACGCGCTCGACCGGATCTGGCGCGCGCCGGGCCGCGCCGGCAGCGGCGGTCTCTGGGGGATGGTGCGCGCCCGGCTGCTCTCGTTCGGCCTGGTGCTCGGCGTCGGCTTCCTGCTCATCATCTCGCTCATCGCCAGCGCCGCCGTCGCCGCCCTCGGCAAGTTCTCGGCGCCGATGTTCGGCGCGTCGGCCGTTCTCGCCGAGGGGCTCAACCTCGTCGTCAGCTTCGCCCTCGTGACGGTCACCTTCGCGATGATCTACAAGATCATTCCGCGCGTCAGGATCGGCTGGCGCGACGTCTGGGTCGGCGCCGCGGTGACGGCACTGCTGTTCGCGATCGGCAAGTCGCTGATCGGCCTTTACCTCGGCCGCAGCAGCTACGCATCGGCCTTCGGCGCCGCCGGCTCGCTCGTCGTCCTGCTCGTGTGGGTGTACTACTCGGCTCAGATCTTCCTGCTCGGCGCCGAGTTCACGTGGGTCTATGCACATTCGCTCGGCTCGCGGTGCGATCGCGCCTCCTCCACGGCCGAAGCGACCGAGGCGCAGCCGCCCGTGGCGCCGCACGACGTGCCGACCGACCGTTCGCGGCGCGCGCTTGCCGACGCCCTGCGCCGCCAGCGCGACGGCCGCTGAGCTTTGCTGCGCGATATCCTCGAACGCGCGGACGCGAACGCATCGACGCGCAAGGCCGCACTCACAAGGGAGCATGCGATGAAGGCGAAAGCGCCACGGCGAGGCCGACGCGATGCCCTGACGGTGCTTGGCAGCCTCGCGATCGCGCCGCTTGCCAAGGCACAGGCGACGGCCTGGCCGACGCGGCCGATCAAGGTCCTCATCGGCGTTCCCGCCGGCGGCACCCAGGACGTGCTGACGCGGGCGATCGCCGACGCCGTCAAGACGAGCCTCGGTCCGATCATCATCGACAACCGCGGCGGCGCCGCCGGCCGGATCGCCGTCGAGGCGGTGAAGAACGCCGAGCCCGACGGCTACACGCTGCTGCTCGGCACCGCGGGGATGATGACGATGTTCCCGAACGCGTACCCGAAGCTCGGCTACGACCCGGTCAGGGACTTCGTTCCGATCGTCAACGCGGCGAGCTTCGAGCTCGCGATGACGGTTCACTCCGCCGTCCCCGCGACGACGGTGGCCGAGTTCGTCGCCTGGGCGAAGACGCAGGGCCGCGACGGCTCGGCCGTCAGCTTCGCGTCGTACGGCGCCGGAACGCCGTCGCACTTCCTCGGCGAGATGCTCAACCGCGCGACCGGGCTGAAGATGGTCCACGTTCCCTACAAGGGATCGACGCCGGCACGCCAGGACGTGATGGGCGGAACGGTGCCGCTCTACTTTGACACCGTCGGCGGCGCGCTGACGATGCTGCCGACCGGGCGCATCAAGGTGCTGGCGACGAGCGGTGCCAAGCGCTCTCCGCCGATGCCGGCGGTGCCGACCTTCGTCGAGCTCGGCTACAAGGACGTCATCGCGACGGCGTGGTTCTCGTACTACGCGCCGGCGCGAACGCCGCCGGCGATCGTCGAGCGGCTTCGCTCCGAGTTCCTGAAGGCGGTCAACTCGCGCGAGGTGCGCCAGCAGCTGGTCATCAACGGCATGTATCCGGTCGGCGACGGCCCCGACGCGCTGCTGAAGACGATGCGCGACGACACCGAGCGCTGGGGCCGGATCATGCGGGCGACCCACTTCTCGGCCAGTGACTGAGGCGAAGCGATGACACGCCCGAACATCGTCTACATCGTCGCCGACGACCTCGGCTTCGCCGACCTCGGCTGCTACGGCGGCCGCGTTCCGGTCTCGCCGGTGCTCGATCGCCTCGCCGCGGGCGGCCTCCGCTTCACCCAGGGCTACGCCAACTCGCCGGTGTGCTCGCCGACACGCTTCGCGCTCATGACGGGCCGCTACCAGTACCGCCTGCGCGGCGCCGCCGAGGAGCCGATCAACAGCAGGAGCCGCGGCAGCACGACGCTCGGCCTGCCGCCCGAGCAGCCGACCCTGCCGTCGCTGCTGAAGGCGGCCGGGTACCGCACCGCGCTCGCGGGCAAGTGGCACCTCGGCTATCCGCCCGCGTTCGGGCCGCTGCGCTCCGGCTACGACGAGTTCTTCGGACCGATGTCCGGAGGCGTCGACTACTTCAGCCACTGCGACTCGCGCGGCACGCACGACCTCTGGCAAGGCGAGGCCGAGCACCGCGAGGAGGGCTACCTCACCGACCTCATCTCGCGCCGCGCCGTCGACTTCATCGAGCGCGTCGCGGCGCCCGACGCGGCGCCGTTCTTCCTCAGCGTCCACTACACCGCGCCGCACTGGCCGTGGGAGACGCGCGACGACGCCGCCCTCGCCGACGAGGTCAAGGCCAACCTCTTTCACCTGCACGGCGGCAACATCGACACCTACCGGCGGATGATCGGCCACATGGACGAAGGCATCGGCTGGATCATGGCCGCGCTGGCGGCGCGCGGCGTCGCCGACGACACGCTCGTCGTCTTCACGAGCGACAACGGTGGCGAGCGGTTCAGCGACAACTGGCCGTTGGTCGGCGGCAAGATGGATCTCACCGAAGGCGGCATCCGCGTGCCGTGGATTGCGAGCTGGCCGGCGCGGATCGCGCCCGGCGCGGTCAGCGCGCAGCTCTGCATGACGATGGACTGGACGGCGACGATGCTCGCCGCCGCTGGCGTCGTCGCCGACGCCAATCATCCGCTCGACGGCGTGTCGCTGCTCGACGTACTCGACGAGCCGGCGCGGACTTTCGAGCGGGCGCTGCACTGGCGCATGAACCACCGCGGCCAGCGGGCGCTGCGGCGCGGCCGCTGGAAGTACCTCCGCGTCGACGGTCACGACTATCTCTTCGATCTCGACGCCGACGAGCGCGAGCGCGCCAACCGCGGTCCGCGCGACCCTGCGCTGCTGGCGGCGATGCGCGCCGACTGGGACGACTGGAACGCGACGATGCCGGCGATCCCCGACGACGCGACGGTGAGCCTCGGCTACGGCGCGAGCGACATGCCGCAGCGCTGACGAGGTGATGGCAACAGACACAGGCCAAGTCGGTTCGGGCGACGCAGGCGACGCGAGCGGCGTCGGCGGTGCGGGCGATCCGCACGACCTGCAGCGATTCGTCGCCGCGCAAGCGCCGGTGTATTCGCAGGTGCGCGCCGAGCTGGCGGCGGGCCGAAAGCGCAGCCACTGGATGTGGTTCGTGTTTCCGCAGATGCGCGGCCTCGGCGCGAGCGCGATGGCGCATCGCTACGGCATCGCCTCGCGCGCCGAGGCCGAGGCGTATCTCCGCCATCCGCTGCTCGGCCCTCGTCTCGTCGAATGCACGTCGCTGATGCTCGGCGTTGCCGACGGCGCGAGCGCGAACGACGTCCTCGGCTCGCCCGACGACCTCAAGTTCCGCTCGTCGATGACGCTCTTCGCCGCTCTGTCGCCGGCGGGCTCGCCCTTCGCTGCCGCGCTCGACCGGTTCTTCGCCGCTCGCCCCGATCCGGCGACCGAGCGGCTGCTCGCATCGGCCTGAAGCGGGGTCGACCGGCGCCGGCGGGAGGCGCCCGCCTACAGCCAGGGGCGGACGGCGTGCCTATCCTCGTCGCCGCCGTCTTCCTCTTGCCTTCGACCGCCATGCTTCGCCCGTTCCTGCAGCGTCGATCGTTCGTCGCTTTCGTTCTCGTTGCCGCCAGCGGTGGCGCCGGGGCGGCGGCGCACCGCAAGGCCCCAGCCGCGCCTGTCGACGCGAAGAGCGCCGTCGAGCGACTCAACGCGGCGGGCGAAACCCCGCCGCTCGCGGTCGGGTCGCAGGGGCCGGCTGTCGTTCGCGCCCAGGCGCTGCTCGATCGCGCGTGGTTTTCTCCCGGCGAGATCGACGGTCGCTTCAGCGCCAACATGCGGCGCGCCGTCGCCGCATTCCAGGCCGCTCGCGGCCTCAAGCCGAGCGGCCGCATCGATGCCGACACCTGGCAGTCGTTGCGCGCCGACACGGGGACCCTGTTCGCGGTGCATGCGATCAGCGACGCCGACGCCAAGGGTCCGTTCGCGCCGATTCCCGCCGACATGATGGAGCGCGCCAAGCTCAAGTGGCTCGGCTACGAATCGATCCAGGAGGCGCTCGGCGAGCGATTCCACATGAGCCCGCGCCTGCTGCGCGAGCTCAACCCCGGCAAGTCGTTCGCGGTCGGCGACGGGATCGTCGTCGTCGACGTCGGCGCCGACACCGCTGCGCCCGCCAAGGCCGCTTCGCTCGCGATCGACAAGTCGGAGCGCGTCCTCTACGTGCTCGGCGCCGACGAGAAGGTGGTGGCGAGCTTTCCGGTCAGCATCGGCGGGCCGCGCGATCCGTTGCCGATCGGCCGCATGAAGATCGTCAACGAGGTGAAGAACCCGTCGTTCACCTACGACCCCGCGCTGCTGAAGGACGCGAAGCCGGGGACGAGCAAGACCGAGATCGCGCCAGGCCCGAACAATCCGGTCGGCAACGTGTGGCTCGGGCTCAGCAAGCCGCACTGGGGGATCCACGGCACGCCGAAGCCGGAGCGGCTCGGCCGCGAAGAAACCAACGGCTGCGTTCACCTGACCAACTGGGACGCGCAGCGCCTGTCGACGCTGGCCAGGGCCGGCTTCGTCGTCGACGTCCGCGACTAGCGACGATGCACGCGCGGGCGGGCCATCGCCGTCGCCGCGCCGCGCTTCGGGGCGCGGCGATCGTTGCCGGCGTCGCCGTGGTGGTGGTCGCAGTGGTCGTCCTCGTGGTCGACCGTCCGCCTCACGGCGTCGAGCGCGCTGCCGAGCGAGCCGCGCCTGCGCTGCCCGCGCCCGCGCTGCCTGCGCCGACGCCCGGGTCCGCACCGGTGGCGACGAATCCATCGGCCGATGCCGGGGCCACCGCGGCACCGCAAGCTGCCGCGCCTGCGTCGCGCGACCTCGCGGAGTCGTCGTCGGCACCCGCGGCGTCGGCATCGCGCGTGCCGCCGCCGACACGTGCCGAGGTCGCTTCGTCGGCCGAATCCGCAACCCTGCGGCCGCTCATCGTTCCGGTCGAAGGTGTCGCCGCCGCGGACCTGCGCGACACCTTCGGCGACGGCCGCCCCGGGCATCGCCACGAGGCCATCGACATCGCAGCGCCGCGCGGCGCGCGGGTCCTCGCCGCCGACGACGGCAAGCTCGTCAAGCTCTTCACCAGCGTCCCCGGCGGGCTGACGATCTACCAGTTCGATCCCGACTCGCGCTTCGCCTACTACTACGCCCATCTCGACCGCTACGCCGACGGGCTGCGCGAAGGCATGCAGCTGCAGCGAGGCGACCTGATCGGCTATGTCGGCACGACCGGCAACGCGGCGCCGGACGCGCCGCATCTGCACTTCGCGGTCTTTCGCCTCGGGCCCGAGCGCCAGTGGTGGAAAGGCGAGGCGATCAATCCGTTCGGTGCCCTGCACTGAACTTGTTCGACCGCGGCAGCGCCGCGCCAACCAAGGAAGCACCATGGGAATCCTCGACATCCTCCAGCAGTACAGCGATCCGGCGCGCGCACCGACCGACGGCGTCCACGATCACTTCGACCAGGTCGCCCGGCAGAGCAATCCGCGCGACCTCGGCAACGGCGTCGCGGCGGCGTTCCGCTCGGATGCGACGCCGCCGTTCGGGCAGATGATCGGCGACCTGTTCGGCCGCTCCGACCCGCAGCAGCGCGCCGGCATCCTCAACCAGATCGTCCGCTCGGTCGGCGCCGGCGGTCTCGCGTCGGTGGCGGGCGGGATCCTCGGCCGCGTTCTCGGCGGCGGCGGCGCCGCGGGCGCGGCGACGCCGACGATCACTCCCGAGCAGGCCTCGCAGGTCTCGCCCGCCGAGGCCAGCGCGATCGCCGAGCACGCCGAGAAGAAGGACCCGACGATCATGGATCGGGCCGGCGAGTTCTACGCCCAGCATCCCGATCTGGTCAAAGGGCTGGGCGCGGCGGCGCTCGCGATCGCGCTCGGCAGGATGCACAGCAGCCAGCGCTGATCCGCACGCGGGCGCCGAGCCGCTCAAGCGAGCGTCGCGGCGCCGGCGCCCGCGATCGCACGCGCGCCGGATCACCGTCAGGCCGTGCGGATCACCGTGATGTGCTCCGTGCCGCTCTCCGGCAGCCAGACCTCGCCGGCGCGGCCGAGGATCTGGCGCACCGCGGCGCCTTCGTTCGGAAGCGCGATCCGCGTGAACTTCTCGCTGCCCGCATCGAAGCTGAAGATCGCGTTGCTGCCGAAGTCGCTCAGCCAGACCTTGTCGCGCTCGTCGACGTAGACGGCGTACGGCTTTGCGTTCTCGCCCGGCACCTTCCACGTCCGCCAGGTCGACTTCGCGGGGTCGTGCATCGACAGGTTGCCGCTCAGCCACTCGCTGACCCAGATCCGGCCCTGGCTGTCGCTCCAGACCCGGCGCGCGCCCTGGCGCGGCGTCGGCGGATCGACCACGTGCGCGTCGCCGCTCGCGCGGTCGATGCGCGCGATGTACGAGCTCGCGAGCGAGCAGAACCAGACGTCGCCGCGCGGCGTCGCGCAGATGCCGTAGGCGCCCGATCCGCGCGGCGCTTCCTTGACGGTGACCTTGCCGGTCCGCGTCGCGACCTTGCCGAAGTAGCCGCTCTGTCCCGTGAACCAGAGGTCGCCGTCGCCGTCGAAGGCGGCGGTGTTGAGGTTGGCGTAGGGCGTTCCGGCGGGCAGGGGGAAGGCGCGCACGACACGGTCGGGCCAGCCGACGCGAACGATCGCGTTCTGGCCGCCGTCGGTGAGCCACGCCGCCTTGTCCGGCCCCTGGATGACGCCGTGCGGCGACGAGCCCGCGCCGAGCGCGACGAGCTCGACCTTGCCGCTCGCCGGATCGAACCAGCCGAGGTGGCCGCTGCGCTGC
>Ga0105242_10004400_pt1 | contig 10957 bp, 8 predicted proteins | sample KBSM24metaG_FD_81521 | JGI IMG/M metagenome (GOLD analysis project Ga0105242, IMG submission 81521) | Miscanthus rhizosphere microbial communities from Kellogg Biological Station, Michigan, USA - KBS M2-4 metaG | ecosystem: Host-associated > Plants > Roots > Rhizosphere > Soil | place: Michigan... | reverse complement strand
GTCGGGCTGCCAGCCCACCAGCATGAAGGGGCCGGTGCCGTTGGCGTTGCGCGAGGCGAAGTTCTCTTCCTTGCCCGCGTAGTCCTGCGCCTTGACCGAGTTGTTCTTCTCGGCCCAGGCCTTGTTCATGATGCGCGCCTCGGTCAGCTCGCGCAGCAGCACGGGGTTGGGGCCCTTGAGGATCAGATCGACGGTGAAGTCATCGACCTTCCTGACCTCCTTGACGCTCTGCACCGAGGAGATCATGTTGGACGGAGGCGTCATCACGCGGGTGATGGAGAACACCACGTCATCGGCCGTGAACGGCGCGCCGTCGTGGAATTTGACGCCGCGGCGCAGTTCGAAGCGCACCTGCGTGGGCGAGATCTGCGTCCACTTGGTGGCCAGCGCCGGCTGGATCTGGTAGTTCTTGTCGTAGCGCACCAGGCCTTCGTAGATCTGCTGCAGGAAAGCATGCGTCGTCTGATGGTTCTGGGCGTGCGGGTCGACGGTGAGGATGTCGTTGGCGCCGGCCCAGCGCATGGTGGCTGCCTGGGCAGCCCCCACGGCCATGCAGGCGGCCAGGGCCACCACGCCCAGGGAGAGGTTCAAACGCAGCTTCATCAATCAGGCCTCCAAAAAGGATACGAAAGGATTTCGTTCGGGAAGCCAGCAGACTAGCAATGAACGTACCGAAATGACAGCGGCCGCCCGAGGGCGGCCGTTGGGGATTGTCCGTATGGCGCGCCGCGCAGGCGGCGCACCAATCTGGAGCACAGGCGTATCAGCGGAACTTGGGCAGGTTGAACTGCGGCGGCACGCCCATGCGCTTGTTGATGATCCACTGCTGCGCGATCGACAGCAGGTTGTTCGTCAGCCAGTACAGCACCAGGCCGGCGGGGAAGAAGAAGAACATCACGCTGAAGATCAGCGGCATGAACCACATCATCTTGGCCTGCATCGGGTCCGGCGGCGCGGGGTTGAGGGCGGTCTGCAGCAGCGAGCTGGCCGTCATCAGCAGAGGCAGGATGAAGAACGGGTCGGGCGAGGACAGGTCGTGGATCCAGCCGATCCAGGGCGCGTTGCGCATTTCCACGCTGGACAGCAGCACCCAGTAGAGCGCGATGAACACGGGGATCTGGATCATGATGGGGAAGCAGCCACCCATGGGGTTGACCTTCTCCTCGCGGTAGATGCGCATCATCTCCTGCTGCATCTGCTGCGGCTTGTCCTTCAAGCGCTCGCGCATCTCCATGATCTTGGGGTTGATGGCCTTCATCTTGGCCATGGAGGCGTAGGCCTTGGCGTTGAGCCAGTAGAACGCCATCTTCAGCAGCAGCACCAGCGCCACGATGGACCAGCCCCAATTGTTCAGCACCTTGTGCAGTTGCTCGAGCAGCCAGTAGAGCGGCTTGGCCAGGATGGTCACCCAGCCGTAGTCCTTGACCAGCTCCAGCCCGGGGGCGAGCTTTTCCAGCAGGGTCTCGATCTGCGGGCCGGCGAAGAGGCGCGCATCGACGGTCTTGCTCTGGCCGGGGGCGATCTCGCCCACGTCGGTGATCATGCCCACCGCATAGAGATTGGTGTCCACCTTGCGCACGAACAGGTCGCGCTTGATGCCGTCGGCCAGCAGCCAGGCGGTGGCGAAGTAGTGCTGCACCATGGCCACGTAGCCGTTGTTCGACGTGCGGTCGATCTCGGCCTTGCCGCTCTCGATGTCCTTGAACTCGACCTTGTGGTACTTCTTGGCTTCCGTATAGACGGCCGGGCCGGTGAAGGTGGAATAGAACGACGATTCGCCCGCCGGCTTGTTGCCGTCGCGCACCAGCTGCAGATAGAGCTGGGGCGAAACGGGCGCCGTGCCGGTGTTGACCACCTCGTGCTTGACGGCGATGTCGTAGGCGCCGCGCTTGACGGTCCAGGTCTTGACCAGCTTCACGCCGCCGAGGTCGGGCGACTCGAAGCGGATGTTCAGCTCGTCCTGGCCGTCCGCCAGGGCGCGGGGGCCGGGCACCACGGTCATCGGCGTCTTGTGGGTCGGGAAGTTGCCGCCGATCAGGCCGGTCTGCGCCACGTAGACACGGTGCGAGCTCTCGTCCAGCAGCTCGAACGGCTTGGACTTGTCGGCCATGTCGGGGTACTTCAGCAGATCGCCCTCGACCAGCGAACCGCCGTCGCTGTCGAACTGCAGGCGCAGCACATCGGTGGTGACGGTCACGCGCTCATGCGCGGGAGCCGGCGCCACGCCGCCCGGCACCTGCTGCACCGCGCCTGCGGGCGGAGTGCCCGCCGCGGCCGGAGCCGAAGGCACGCTGTTCGCTCCCGCCGCAGCGGAGGAAGCCCCGGGCGTGGCAGGCGCCGCAGCCGTCTGCACCTCGGGCGCGGGAAAGAAGGTGGCCTTGTTGCCGTTGTGGATCTGCCATTTGTCCCAGAGCAGGACCATGGAGAAGCCAAAGATCACCCACAGGATGGTGCGGCGAATGTCGTTCATGAAGAAGTCTTCTTTGGTGAGGACGAGGAAGGTGCGGGGGGCGTCCACCGCGAAAACAGCCCGGCGCCGCGGGGCGCCACGTCAGGCACGGGATCGCACCCGCCGTCGCACCACGGATGGCAGCGCGCCAGCCGGCGCAGCGTGAGGTAGCTGCCCATGGCAGCGCCATGGCGCTCCAGCGCCTGCAGCGAATAGACCGAGCAGGTGGGCTCGAAGCGGCAGGCCGAACCCAGCCAGGGGCTGAGCAGCAGCCGGTAGCCGCGGACGATGCCCATGAGCAGCGCGCGCATCATGCCTCAAGCCCGTTGCCCATCCGGCCAGCGGCCGGAACTGGCGTGGGGGAATGGGCCGCGGCCGGAGCCGGAGAAGCTGCTGCCTGAAGTCCGGGCGCAGCCCGCAGAGCTCCGCGCCGCACGGCATGGCCGAAGAGCTGCAGCAGCTCTTCGCGCACGGCCTGCTTGAGCAGATCCGATGTGGCGCTGTGGAACTGCTTGCGGTCGAACCCGGCGCGCAGGCGCACCACATGCGCCGCCACCGGCAGCTGCGCCGCGAAGGTGGTGGACACGGCGTAGATCTGCCGCTTGATGGCGTTGCGGGTGACGGCACGCCGGGCCCAGCGCTTGGGCACCATCGCGCCCATCCACGGGCCGGGGCGCTGGTCGGCGCACAAGCCGAAAAGGGCCTGCGGCCCTTGCTCTTGCGGCAAGGAACCGGGCCCTGTCGGGGTCGGTATGGCGGGCGCTTCGGCGGCCTCCAAGCCTTCCAGTCCCAACCGGTGCAGTGCGAAATGCGCAGTGCGGGAGACGGTCCCCCCGGCCATGGCGGCCTGGAACTGGGGACGGGTCTTCAGCCGGTGCATGGCAGCGATGTCCCTGGCGGGACGTGGCAGCGCAAGATGGGAAGGAGGGACAGCTGCGGGCCGAAAAAGCCGTGCGCGAACCTGAAGGCTTAGACGGCCAGGCGCTTGCGGCCCTTGGCGCGGCGAGCGTTGATGACGGCGCGGCCGCCGCGGGTCTTCATGCGCACGAGGAAACCGTGGGTGCGGGCGCGGCGGGTCTTGGAAGGCTGGTAAGTACGTTTCATGGTCGATCCTTGAGGGTTGTTCAGTTACGGAGCGCACCCGGCTCACGCGAAGGCCGCACGGGCTGGCACCGCCGAGCAACTTCCCACACGAAGGAGAAAGAGGCCGCCCGGGCTTCATCACCCTGAACGCATTCAGGGAAACCGGCGATTATTGCAGGCTTGGCCGGGCGTGGCAACCACTGCGCTCATGCGTGCACCCTTGGGGGACAGAAGGCAGGCCGCCGGGGCAATGGCCCGGCGGGCGGGTGGGACAAGCCGGCCAGATTGTGGATAAGTCCTTGAAAAGCTAGAATCGCGCCCCTTTCCCCGTTCCTCCTATCCACAACAAGAAATCCCCGAAATGACCGAGGAACCCTCCCACAGCCCCCTGAACGAGCCCGCCGACGACGCCGGCCAGGGGCTGTGGCAAGCCTGCGTTGAACAACTGGCGCAGGACCTGCCCGAGCAGCAGTTCAACACCTGGATCAAGCCCCTGGCCGCCCAGGTGGCGCCGGACTTCTCCAAGGTCACCGTGCTGGTGGCCAACCGCTTCAAGCTCGACTGGATCCGTGCGCAATACGCCGGCCGCATCTCCGCCCTGCTGGAAGGCCTCTACGGCCAGCCGGTGACCCTCGAGTTAGCGCTCGCTCAGAGGGAAAGCGTCGTGCGGACGTACGTTCGCCCCGCCGCAGCCGAGCCGTCCGCACAGAACGAGGCCCTGCCGCCCGCCACCGACGAAGCCGCGCCCGGAGCCGGCGCCTTCCGCACCCGGCTCAACTCAGCCCTGACCTTCGAGACCCTGGTGGAGGGGACGGCCAACCGCATGGCGCGCTCTGCCGCCATGCACGTGGCGGGCTCGCCCGGCCACCTCTACAACCCGCTCTTCATCTACGGCGGCGTGGGCCTGGGCAAGACCCACTTGATGCACGCCGTGGGCAACCGCCTGCTGCAGGACAAGCCCGACGCCAAAGTTCTCTACATCCATGCCGAGCAATTCGTGTCGGATGTGGTTAAGGCCTATCAGCGCCGCACCTTCGATGAATTCAAGGAGCGCTACCACTCGCTCGATCTGCTGCTGATCGACGATGTGCAGTTCTTCGCCAACAAGGACCGCACGCAGGAAGAATTCTTCAACGCGTTCGAGGCCCTGCTGACCAAGAAGAGCCACATCGTGATGACGTCGGACACCTACCCCAAGGGCCTGACCAACATCCACGACCGCCTGGTGTCGCGCTTCGACTCGGGCCTGACCGTGGCGCTGGAGCCGCCCGAGCTGGAAATGCGCGTGGCCATCCTGATCAACAAGGCCCGCGCCGAAAGCGCCGACATGCCCGAGGAAGTGGCCTTCTTCGTGGCCAAGAACGTGCGCTCCAACGTGCGCGAGCTCGAAGGCGCGCTGCGCAAGATCCTGGCGTATTCGCGCTTCAACCAGAAGGAAGTCTCGATCCAGCTGGCGCGCGAAGCCCTGCGCGATCTGCTGTCGATCCAGAACCGGCAGATCAGCGTGGAGAACATCCAGAAGACGGTGGCCGACTACTACAAGATCAAGGTCGCCGACATGTACAGCAAGAAGCGCCCGGCCTCGATCGCGCGGCCGCGGCAGATCGCCATGTACCTGGCCAAGGAGCTCACGCAAAAGAGCCTGCCCGAGATCGGCGAGCTGTTCGGCGGGCGCGACCACACCACGGTGCTGCACGCGGTGCGCAAGATCGCCGGCGAGCGCCAGCAGCTGACCGAGCTGAACCAGCAGCTGCACGTGCTGGAGCAGACCCTCAAGGGGTGAGGCCCACCACCCCGGCCCGCATATGACGCGCACCCCGAAGGTACCGTCCCCGTTCCCGGGCAAAATGGCGTGTTGGACGGCCCGAGAGGGGGCCCGCGGCCCGGCGCCTGAGGCAGCCGGCCGCCGTCCATGCACCTCTTCCTATTCCACCGAAGGTTGACGACATGATTGTCCTCAAGGCAACACAAGACAAGGTTCTCGCAGTATTGCAATCGGTGTCCGGCATCGTCGAACGCCGGCACACGCTGCCCATCCTGGCCAATGTGCTGATCCGCAAGACGGGCAATGCGCTGCAGCTGACCACCAGCGATCTGGAAATCCAGATCCGCACCACCGCCGAGTTGGGCGGCGACACGGGCGACTTCACCACCACCGTGGGCGCGCGCAAGCTGATCGACATTCTCAAGACCATGCCCGGCGACCAGACCGTGAGCCTGGAATCGCAGCAGTCCAAGCTGGTGCTCAAGGGCGGCAAGAGCCGCTTCACGCTGCAGTCGCTGCCGGCCGAAGACTTCCCGCTGGTGCAGGAATCGGCCGCCTTCGGTCCCGCGTTCAGCGTGCCGCAGAAGGTGCTCAAGGACCTGCTGGGCCAGGTCTCGTTCGCCATGGCGGTGCAGGACATCCGCTACTACCTCAACGGCATCCTGTTCGTGGCCGAGGGCAACACGCTGAGCCTGGTCGCCACCGACGGCCACCGCCTGGCCTTCGCCAGCGCCACGCTCGACGTCGAAGTGCCCAAGCAGGAAGTCATCCTGCCGCGCAAGACCGTGCTGGAGCTGCAGCGCCTGCTGTCGGACGCCGGCGGCGAGAACCAGCCCCACATCGAGATGCAGTTCGCCAACAACCAGGCGAAGTTCACCTTCGGCGGCATGGAGTTCGTCACCAAGCTGGTCGAGGGCAAGTTCCCCGACTACAACCGCGTGATCCCCAAGAACCACAAGAACAGCGTCACCCTGGGCCGCGCCCCTCTGCTGGCCAGCCTGCAGCGCACGGCCATCATGACCAGCGACAAGTTCAAGGGCGTGCGGCTGAACATCGAACCCGGCACGCTGCGCGTGGCGTCCAACAACGCCGAGCAGGAAGAGGCCGTGGACGAGCTCGACATCGACTACGGCGGCGACACCATCGAGATCGGCTTCAACGTCACCTACCTCATCGACGCGCTCGCGAACATGGGCCAGGACATGGTGAAGGTGGAGCTCTCCGACGGCAACAGCTCCGCGCTGATGACCATCCCCGACAACGACCGCTTCAAGTACGTCGTGATGCCCATGCGCATCTGACGCGCCCCGGTCTCGGGGCGCAGGCATGCGTCGCTACCATTTTGATAGCTGCATGCCCGCCTCCGATGCGCGCCGGAGCCGCTTTCGGGCTCCGGACCGACCGCACCAACGATTGACAGATTGATTGACGGAAGCGCCGGGCTCCTCCCGCCGCCTCCACGGACACCCCCAAGGCTAGCCATCCATGACCGCTGAGAACCACCTGCCCGCACCTTCCGAGAACGGCGCGGGCGACGACGCCCAGCCCACGCCCACGCACAAGATCGACACCCAGCAGGCTGGCGCCAGCGAGGGCTACGGCGAAGGCGCGATCCAGATCCTGGAAGGCCTGGAGGCGGTGCGCAAGCGCCCGGGCATGTACATCGGCGACACGTCCGACGGTACCGGCCTGCACCACCTGGTGTTCGAAGTGGTGGACAACTCCATCGACGAGGCGCTGGCCGGCCACTGCGACGACATCGTCGTCACCATCCATTCCGACAACTCCATCAGCGTCACCGACAACGGCCGGGGCATCCCGACCGGCGTGAAGATGGACGACAAGCACGAGCCCAAGCGCTCGGCCGCCGAAATCGCGCTGACCGAACTGCACGCCGGCGGCAAGTTCAACCAGAACAGCTACAAGGTCTCGGGCGGCCTGCACGGCGTGGGCGTCTCGTGCGTGAACGCGCTCAGCAAGATGCTGCGCCTGACGGTGCGGCGCGACGGCAAGGTCCACGTGCTCGAATTCAGCCAGGGCTTCGTGCAGAACCGCATCCTGGAGACGGTGAACGGCGTCGAAGTCTCGCCCATGCGCGTGACCGGCGAGACCGACAAGCGCGGCACCGAAGTCCACTTCCTGCCCGACACCGAGATCTTCAAGGAAAACCACGACTTCCACTACGAGATCCTCGCCAAGCGCCTGCGCGAACTCTCCTTCCTGAACAACGGCGTGCGCATCCGCCTCAAGGACGAGCGCACCGGCAAGGAAGACGACTTCTCCGGCGCCGGCGGCGTCAAGGGCTTCGTCGATTTCATCAACGCCAACAAGAAGGTGCTGCACCCCACGCCCTTCCACGCCACCGGCAACCGCCCGGCCGACAGCTACGGCGGCATCCCCGGCACCGAGATCGGCGTCGAAGTCGCCATGCAGTGGAACGACGGCTACAGCGAGCAGGTGCTCTGCTTCACCAACAACATCCCGCAGCGCGACGGCGGCACCCACCTGACCGGCCTGCGCGCGGCCATGACGCGCGTCATCGGCAAGTACATCGAGCAGAACGAACTGGCCAAGAAGGCCAAGGTCGAGGTCAGCGGCGACGACATGCGCGAAGGCCTGTGCTGCGTGCTCTCCGTCAAGGTGCCCGAACCCAAGTTCAGCAGCCAGACCAAGGACAAGCTCGTCTCCAGCGAAGTGCGCGCCCCCGTCGAGGACATCGTCGCCAAGACGCTGACCGACTACCTGGAAGAGCGCCCGAACGACGCCAAGATCCTCTGCGGCAAGATCATCGAAGCCGCCCGCGCCCGCGAAGCCGCCCGCAAGGCCCGCGAAATGACGCGCCGCAAGGGCGTGCTCGACGGCATGGGCCTGCCCGGCAAGCTCGCCGACTGCCAGGAGAAAGACCCCGCCCTGTGCGAGATCTACATCGTCGAGGGCGACTCCGCCGGCGGCTCCGCCAAGCAGGGCCGCGACCGGAAGTTCCAGGCCATCCTGCCGCTGCGCGGCAAGATCCTGAACGTGGAAAAGGCGCGCTACGAGAAGCTGCTCACCTCCAATGAAATCCTGACCCTCATCACCGCCCTGGGCACCGGCATCGGCAAGGCCGGCGGCGCCATGGACGGCAAGAGCGGCGCCGACGATTTCAACGTGGACAAGCTGCGCTACCACCGCATCATCATCATGACCGATGCCGACGTGGACGGCGCGCACATCCGCACCCTGCTGCTCACCTTCTTCTACCGGCAGATGCCCGAGCTGGTCGAACGCGGCCACATCTACATCGCCCAGCCGCCGCTCTACAAGGTCAAGAACGGCAAGGAAGAGCTCTACCTGAAGGACGGCCCCGCGCTCGACACCTTCCTGCTGCGCGTGGCGCTGCGCGACGCCAGCGTCACCACCGGCGGCGACAGCCCGCAGACGCTGGCCGGCGAGCAGCTGGCCGAACTGGCGCGCAAGCACCAGCTGGCCGAGCACGTCATCGAGCGCCTCTCGGCCTTCATGGACCTGGAAGCCCTGCGCGCCATCGCCGACGGCGTGAGCCTGAACCTGGACACCGTGGCCGATGCCGAAGCCAGCGCCGTCGCCCTGCAGGCCAAGCTGCGCGAGCTGTCCACCAACGGCATCCCCGCCGAAGTGGCCGGCGAATTCGACGCCCGCACCGACAAGCCCATCCTGCGCATCAGCCGCCGCCATCACGGCAACGTCAAGAGCAGCATCATCACGCAGGACTTCGTCCACGGCGCCGACTACGCCGCCCTGTCCGAAGCCGCCAACACCTTCCGCGACCTCATCGGCGAAGGCGCCCGCGCCCTGCGCGGCGAAGGCGACAAGCAGAAGGAAGAAAAGATCGGCGACTTCCGCCAGGCCATGTCCTGGCTCATCAGCGAAGCCGAACGCACCACCGCCCGCCAGCGCTACAAGGGCCTGGGCGAAATGAACCCCGAACAGCTCTGGGAAACCACGATGGACCCCCAGGTCCGCCGCCTGCTGCGCGTGCAGATCGACGACGCCATCGAGGCCGACCGCGTGTTCACCATGCTGATGGGCGACGAAGTGGAGCCACGTCGGGACTTCATCGAGACCAACGCCTTGCGGGCGGGGAACATCGACGTTTGAGGCTTTTTGCAGAGAAGGCACTGTGCCGCTTCGTGCAGGACGGTGCTCCTGGCCATGCACCGCGTGCCTGGGCCGATAGATGCCCGGTGAAGGAGGAGCGTTCTCGATGAGCGGAACGGCAGCGATCTACTGGATGGTGAGAGCCGGCGAAGGCGGCTTTCTCTTCGACGACTTCAAGAGCCAAAGCATCGTGGCGATCGGCTGGGAAGAAATGGACGACATGAGCGGCATGCTCAGCCGGGCAGATTTCCAGAAAGCCGCCGCAGTTGCCTACCCCAATGTTTCAGCCGGAACGCTGGGCAGCTACGCCGGCCAGACCTATCGGTTCGTGCGGGAAATGAAGATCGGCGACCACGTCGTGACCTACAGCCCCAGCGAACGCAGCTATCTGCTCGGCACGGTGGCGGGCAGCTACGAATACGTACCCGGCGGCACGAACGGATACCCCAACCGCAGGCGCATGCACTGGCGCGGCACGGTCCACCGCGACAGCCTCACCGTTTCCGCCCGGGGCAGTCTGGGCGCCATTTCCACGCTGTTCCAGCTCCCCCTCGAAGTGGGCCAGGAACTGGAGCAGCGCGCGGGCCAACCTGCCAGCACCGTCGCGCCGCAACCCGTCATGCCGCCCGAAGTCGCTGCCATCCAGGTGAGCGAGCAATACAAGGACATCCAGAACCAGGCACTGGAGTTCATCAAGGACCGCGTCAACGCGCTGGACTGGTCCGACATGCAGGAACTCGTCGCGGGCCTGCTGCGCGCCATGGGCTACAAGACGCGCATTTCGCCCAGCGGCTCCGACCGGGGCAAGGACATCGTGGCCTCGCGCGACGGGCTGGGGTTCGAAGACCCGCGCATCGTGGTCGAGGTCAAGCACCGCGCAGCCGCCATGGGGTCGCAGGAAATCCGCAGCTTTCTGGGCGGCCCCCATGAACGCGACAAGGGCTTGTACGTGAGCACCGGCGGCTTCACCAAGGACGCCCGCTACGAAGCCGAGCGCGGCCGCATTCCCGTCACCCTGATGGATCTGGACGACTTGGTCAAAGCCCTGCTGGAGCACTACGAGCAGGCGGACAGCCAGACCCAGCGGCTGGTGCCTCTGCGCAAGCTCTACTGGCCGGCCTGAGCGCCCTCCTCCCATCCCAGCCTCCCGTCTCCGCCAGGGCCTGCTCCGTCAATTGAGCAAATCCGGCGGCAGCAGGCTCTTCTTGCGATAGATGGTGTTGCGCGAGACGCCGAGCGCCTTGGCTGCGGCCGAGAGGTTGCCCTTGTGCAGGCGCAGCATCTGCGCCATGGCCTGCAGGGTCACATCCTGCAGGCAGGGGGGGGTGCTGCCGGCGGCGGCAGCACCCACAGGCGCGGCCAGGCTCCGTACGGCGGGGCGCAGCGGCACGCGCAGTTCGTCGAGGAAGTCGTCGGGCAGATGTTCCACGCGGATGACGCGGTCGTCGTCCACCATGGCGCAGGCGGTGCGCAGCAGGTTGTACAGCTGGCGCACGTTGCCCGGCCAGTGGTAGGCGCGCATCAGCGCCAGCACCTGCGGCTCG
>Ga0105242_10004398_pt1 | contig 10959 bp, 8 predicted proteins | sample KBSM24metaG_FD_81521 | JGI IMG/M metagenome (GOLD analysis project Ga0105242, IMG submission 81521) | Miscanthus rhizosphere microbial communities from Kellogg Biological Station, Michigan, USA - KBS M2-4 metaG | ecosystem: Host-associated > Plants > Roots > Rhizosphere > Soil | place: Michigan... | reverse complement strand
CGGAAGGGTGGACTCGCGAGCCGGCAGGGGCGCGCAAGCTGCGCCGCGAGGGACGGTTCTCGACTGCCATTGGGACCCACGTGCCGGTCGTTCGGCAAACCGCAGCTCGTCGCACTGCCAGAGTCACGAGCGCAACGCGAGCGGGTGATGGACTGCGTCGCCCATGCTCCGCCGACGCAATTGGGCATCCGTGTCAACGCGGTGCGACCGGAAATCTTCGCGACGAGACGCCCGCAGCGGATGGCACGCCCGAACCGCGCCGAGCAGATCGCTCCGCAGCTGCCGATGCGCCGGGCCGGGTCTGCCGAGGAAGTCGGGGAGGCGATGTCTGGCTGCCGTCGCAGCGTTGGAGCTTCACGACGGGTCCGTCGTCGCGGTGACCCGCCCTCTGGAGGCGCCGCCTTCGTTTCAATTGCAATCGTTGCGGCGTTCGTCGCAACCGCGCCGTCACACGCGCCCGCGAATCTGGGGTTCCAGAAAGCGGCCATGAACGACGACTCGATCACTCACCGCGGCACGGTTTACCCGTGGCAATGCGATCACATGGGCCACATGAACGTGATGTGGTACGTCAGCAAGTTCGACGAAGCGATCTGGAACCTATTCGCAAGTGTGGGCCTGAGGCCGTCTTACCTGCGCGAGAGCGGGCGCGGAATGGCCGCCGTCGAGCAAAGGATACGTTACCTGCGCGAGCTCGTCGCAGGCGATGTCGTCGCGGTTCGCTCCGAGATCACCGCGGTGCGCGAGAAGGTGGTCGAGGTCCGGCAGACGCTCGTCAACCTTGAAGACAGGGCGGTCGCGGCGACGATGGATCTGGTCGGCGTCCACCTCGACACCGTCGCACGCAGGTCGGTGCCGTTCGAGACTCGGATCGCCGAGCGCGCGCGTGCCTTGCTCGCGGCTGCGCCGGAGGGCGCCGTTCGGCGCTAATCTTGCCCCCGGTGCCGCACGCTTTGCGCAAACGCGCATCCATGAGCCACTCGAGCAACCTCGCCGGAATCGACGCCTCCTGGCCGAGCCACGAGCTCGCGCCGGCGCCACGCCGAGCACGCGCGCTCCTCGTCGACGTCGATCCGGCGCTGGCGACGCTCGTCGCCGAGTGGCTCGACGCGATCGGCGTCGACTCCGCCGTTCCTGCGCGCACCGGGTTCGACGGCTGCGACGCCGACGTCGTCATCGTCGACGTTCCCTACCCGCGCCAGGAAGGCGCGCGGCGCCTGCGCGAGCTCAACGCCGCGCTTCCCGCAACGCCGATCCTGGCGCTCTCGCCGACCTTCTTTGCCGGCGTCGCCGCGAGCGGCAGCGTCGCGCGCGAGCTCGGCGTCGCCGGCGTGCTGGCGACGCCGGTGCGCCGCGAAGCGCTCATCGCCGCCGTGCAGCGCCTGCTCGAGCGCCCGGCATGACGCCGCACGACTGGCTCGTCGCGACGGCCGGGCCGCGCCAGTGGCGCCACATCGCGTGGCTCGGCGCGCTCGTCATTGCCGCGATCGTCGGCCTGGCGATCTTCGACACTGTGCGCGGATACGATGCCGCCGTCGCCGCCACCGGGCGCGAGCTCGACGCGCAGGCGATCGTCATCGCCGAGCAGACCGCGCGCACCATCCAGGCGGTCGATGTCGTCCTGCGCCACATCGCCGAGCAGCACCGCAGCGGCGCGCTCATCCAGAAGAGCGGCGCCGAGCTGCATGCCTTGCTGTACGAGAACGCCGTCGGCATGGTGCAGGCCGCCGGCCTTTCGCTGCACGACGCCGCCGGCAACACGCTGGCGATGTCGTGGTTGTATCCGGTGCCGCACGAGCTTGGCAACGTCGCCGATCGCGCGGCGTTCCAGGTCATCCGCGGGCACGATCTGGGCGGCGCGTTCGTCGGCGAGGCGCTGCGCAGCCGCCAGGGGACGATCGACTTCTTCCCGATCGCGCGCCGGCTGACGACGCCGACGGGAGAGTTCGCCGGTGCCGTCGTTGCGCGCGGTCGGATCAGCTACTTCCAGAACTTCTACCGAGACGCGCTGCGCGACCGCGGCACGGCGGTCGCGCTGCTGCATCGCGGCGGCACGCTGCTCGCGCGCCATCCGGAGTCGCCCGCGTCGCTCGGCAAGAGTTTCCCCCTCGTCGGCGAGATGCTCGCCGCAGCGGCGAACGGCAAGGGGCCGACGCGCGCGGTGAGCCCCGTCGACGGCGTCGAACGCTTCGGCGCCGTCGCCGCGGTTCCCGACTATCCGCTCGTCGTCACCGTCACGCGCGACGCTGCCGCCGCGCTCGGCCCGTGGCGCGCGCAGACGCTGCGCTCCGGACTGCGCACGCTCGCGCTCGCCGGGCTGGCGCTGCTGCTGCTCCATCTCGTGCTGAGATCGCTGCGCCGGCTCGACGCGGCGCGGGCGTCGCTCGAGGTGTCGCAGGAGCGCTTCGCGCTCGCCGCCGCGGGCTCCGACGACGGCGTCTGGGACTGGGACCTGCAAGCCGGCACCGCGTTCGAGTCCAAGCGCGCGCGCGAGCTGCAAGGGCTGCCGCCCAGCCCCGAGACGCAGCCGCTCGCCGAGCTGCAGGCGTCGCTCGCCGTTCATCCCGACGACGCGGCGCTCCGCGAAGAGACGATGCGCGCGCACCTCGAGGGCCGCACGCCGGCCTACGAAGTCGAGTACCGCGTCCGCCATGCCGACGGCGTCTACCGCTGGATCCGTGTCCGCGCGCTCTGCATCCGCGACAGCGAAGGCCGGCCCTGCCGAATCGCCGGCTCGGTCAGCGACATCGACGCGCGAAAGCGCGGCGAGGTGGCGCTGCGCGAGAGCGAGGAGCGCTTCGCGGTCGCCGTCGCCGGCTCGGACGACGGCATCTGGGACTGGGACTACGCCGGCGGCCGTGCGTTCGCGTCGCACCGCGCGCGCGAGATCCTCGGCATGCCCGAAGGCCCCGAGCAGCAGTCGATCGCGTCGTGGTTCGAGCAGATCGAAGCGCGGCTGCACCCCGACGACCTGGCGCGCCGCAGGGCGGCGCTCGACGACCACCTCGCCGGCCGCACGCTTGCGTACGAAGGCGACTACCGCGTGCGCAAGCCAGACGGCGGCTACCGCTGGATCCACGCCCGCGGCATGTGCCAGCGCGACGCGAGCGGCGCGCCGCAGCGGATGGCCGGCTCGGTGAGCGACATCGATGCGCGCAAGCGCGCCGAGGAGGCGCTGCGAGTCTCGGAGGAGCGCTACGCGATCGCGATGACGGGCTCGCACGAAGGGCACTGGGTCTGGGACATCCACGCTGACCAGGTCTACGTCTCCGAGCGGCTCGCCGAGATCTTCGACCTGCCGCCGCATCAGCGCATCACGACGCTGGCCGAGTTCTTCTCGCGCGTACCGATCCTGGGCGACGACTACGCGCGCGTCGAGCAGGCGGTGCGCGACCACCTCGCCGGCGCCACGCCGCGGCTCGACATCGAGTACCGCATCGTCCGCCACGGCGAGGTTCGCTGGGTGATGAACCGCGCCAAGTGCTTTCGCGACGGCAGCGGGCGCGCCGAGCGGATGGCCGGGGCGACCGTCGACGTCACCGAGCGGCGCCAGGCCGAGGCTGCGCTGCGCGAGAGCGAGGAGCGCTTCGCGCTCGCCGTCGCCGGCTCGAACGACGGCATCCTCGACTGGGACATCGTCAACGACCGCATGTACACGTCGCGACGCGCGATGGCGATCGCCGGCGTCGAGTCGGACTCGGAGGTGCACACGCGCGCCGAGTGGATGCGTCTGCTGCAGATCCACCCGGACGACGCCGAGCGACACGCCGCTGACATCCGCCGCCACCTCGAGGGCAGCGACGAGGTGCGCGTCGGCGACTACCGCGTCCGCCACCCCGACGGCGCGTACCGCTGGGTGCGCGTGCGCGGCATGTCAGTGCGCCACGTCGACGGCCGGGCGACGCGCTGGGCCGGCTCGGTCAGCGACATCGACGCGCAGAAGCGCACCGAGGAAGCGCTGCGCCGCTCCGAGGAGCGCTACCAGCTCGCGGTCGACGGCTCGAACGAAGGTCTCTGGGACTGGGACCTGGCGAGCGACATGCTGTTCCTGTCGCCGCGCGCGCAGGAAATCCTCTGGCTCACGCCAGCCGAGCCGCTGCAGCCCCGCCGCTACTGGATCGCGCGCTCGCGCTATCACCCGGACGACGTCGAGCCCGTGCGGTGCGCGATCCGCGAGCACCTGCGCGGCGCGACGCCCCACTTCGCGGTCGAATACCGCTTGCGCCATCACTCGGGCGAATGGCACTGGTATCGCCAGCGCGGCGTCGCGCTGCGCGACGCCAGCGGCAAGCCCTATCGAATGGCGGGCTCGATGGAGAACATCAGCGCTCGCAAGAGCGCCGAGGCCGAGCGCGACCGCCTCGAGCTGCAGCTGCGCCAGGCGCAAAAGCTCGAGGCGATCGGCACGCTCGCCGGCGGCATCGCGCACGACTTCAACAACATCCTGTCGGCGATTCTCGGCTACGGGGAGCTGGCGCAGAAGGACGCCGCCGAAGGGACGGCACTGCGTCGCCACGTCGATGCCGCGCTGGCCGCCGGCATGCGCGCCAAGTCGCTCGTCGAGCGCATCCTCGCGTTCAGCCGCAGCGGCATGGCAGAGCGCGTGCCGGTGCACGTGCAGTCGGTCGTCGACGAGGCGCTCGACGCCGTCCGCGCGTCGCTGCCGGCCAGCGTCGTGCTCGGGCGCGCGGTCGGCGCCGGCGACGCCGGCGTGCTCGGCGATCCGACCCAGATCCACCAGGTCGTCATGAACCTGTGCGCCAACGCGGTGCAGGCGATGCGGGCCGCGGGGACGCTCGAGGTCGCGGTCGACGTATGCGAGCTTGCCGCCGCGCTGCCGGTGGCAACGAGCACGCTCGCACCGGGGCGCTACGTGCGTCTCGCGGTGAAGGACAGCGGCACCGGCATCGCGCCGCACGTCCTCGAACGCATCTTCGACCCGTTCTTCACGACCAAGGAAGTCGGCGTCGGCACCGGGCTCGGCCTGTCGCTGGTGCACGGCATCGTCACCGACCTCGGCGGCGGCATCGCGGTCGAGAGCCGGCTTGGCGTCGGCTCGACGTTCACCGTCTACCTGCCGTCGCAGAGCTACGTCGGCGCTCCGCTCCCCGCCGAGGAGGACATCGCCGGCGGCGCCGGCGAGACGATCCTGCTCGTCGACGACGAGGAGGCGCTCGTTCGCCTGGGCGAGGAAACGCTCGCCGAGCTGGGCTACGAGCCGGTCGGCTTTTCGTCGAGCAGCGCGGCGCTCGAGAGCTTCCGCGCCGATCCCGATCGCTTCCACGCCGTGCTCTCCGACGAGGCCATGCCCGGGCTGACGGGCTCCGAGCTGGTGCGCGAGATCCGCCGCATCCGCGCCGACGTGCCGATCGTCCTCATGAGCGGCTTCGTCAGCCCGAGCCTGACGGCGCGCGCGCGCGAGGCCGGCGTCGCCGAAGTGCTCGCCAAGCCACTCGTCGCCCGCGACATCGCCCGGAGCCTCGCCGCGGCGTTGCGCGCCACGCGGGACTTGCAAGGCGAGGCGCGCTGAAAGATGCTGTCGACCGTGAACGCTCCGGCCTGCCCGCACGTCCTCGCGGTCGACGACGACCCGCAGATCCGCGCCCTGCTCGCCGACTACCTCGGCGCCAACGAGATGCGCGTCACCGCCGTCGCGAGCAGCCGCGAGCTCGAGGACGCGATGGCGCGCGACACCGTCGACCTCGTCGTCCTCGACGTCCGCCTGCAGGGCGAGGACGGCATGCAGATCGCGCGCCGGCTGCGCGAGCGCTCGGCGATCCCGATCCTGATGCTGACCGGGCGCGTCGAGGAGGCCGACCGCGTGATGGGCCTCGAGCTCGGCGCCGACGACTACCTCACGAAGCCGTTCAGCACGCGCGAGCTGCTGGCGCGCATCCGCGCCCTGCTGCGCCGCGCGCAGGCACAGGCGAGCGTCGCCGACGCGATGGCGCGCGTGCGCGCGTACCGCTTCGCCGGCTGGGAGCTCAACGTCGGCCTCAGGCGCCTGAAGCACCCGGACGGCCATGCCGTCGATCTCACCAACGGGGAGTTCAGCCTGCTCGCCGCGTTCCTCGCGTCGCCGCAGCGCACGCTCTCGCGCGACCAGCTGCTCGAGCTCTCGCGGCTGCACAACGCCGAGGTGTACGACCGCTCGATCGACGTCCAGATCCTGCGCCTGCGCAGGAAGATCGAGGCGGACCCCGCCGAGCCGCGCTTCATCGTCACGCAGCGCGGCGCCGGCTACGTCTTCGCGGCGCCGGTCGACACGATCCGCTAGACGCGGCGACGCCGGCACTTTCGGTGCCGGCTCTCTTTCAACGGTAATCCGGCCGCCGGCGCGCGAAACGCCGGCGCAACCGCAGGGGCGCGAAATGCACCTTGTCGCGAACGGCCTCATGCCGTCACGACGAGGTCATGCAGCCACACCCCCACGACGACCCCGGCACAGCGACCGCTGCGTCCGACGTCCACCCTTTCGCCGCCACCGCGGCGGCCGCCGCGACGCTCGCGGTCGCGCTCGCCGGCGCCGTCTTCCTCGTCTTCAGCACACCGGCACCGACGGCGTTGACGCCGCCTGCCCTCGTCGCGCTGTTTCTCGCCCAGGAGAGAACATGAACCGGACGACACTTCGCGCGTTCATCGCGCGCCTCTTCGCCGACGCCCTCGTTTTCGCGCGCCGGCGCGGCCGCGTAGACGACCTCGCCGGCCTCGACGACCGCACGCTCGCCGACATCGGCGTCTCGCGGAGCGAGATCGCGTCGATCGACGCCGAGTCGCGCGGCCTCGCCCCCCGCACGCGCCGGCGCATCGCCGCGGAGCCCCGCCATGCGTGACGCCGTCGCCTTCTGCGTCGCGCTGCCGCTCGTCGCCGCGCTCGCCGGCTGCGCCGTCGCGCCCGATCGAGCAACGCGGGCGACCCTGACCCCGGTCGCGCTGCCCACTCTCGCGCCGAGCGCGAGCGCGCAGCCGGCCGAGCTCGCGATCGAGCGCTGGTGGACGACGTTCGGCGATCCCGACCTCGACCGCTTGATCGACCACGCGCTCGCCCGCAACTTCGACCTCCTCGCCGCGGCGGCGCGGGTCCGCGAAGCGCGTGCGCGGCTCGACGAGGTCCACGGCGCTCAGCTGCCGCGGCTCGACCTGCAGCTGCAGCACGAGCGCTTCCGGCAGTCGGCCGACGGCCTGCCGGCGAGCGTCGACACGATCGGCACGAGTCACTCGGCTGCGCTCGTCGCCCGCCACGAGCTCGACCTCTGGGGCAAGCTCGCGTCCGGCAGCGAGGCGGCGCGGCAACGCCTGCTCGCTCAGGAATGGGCGCGCGCGAGCATCGCGTGGAGCCTGACCGCGCAGCTCGCCGAGGCGCACTTCACGCTGCGTGCGGTGCAACGGCAGCTCGAGATCAGCAGCGCAGTGCGCGCCAGCCGCGCGACGACGCTGGCGCTCCGGCGTCGCGAGCAGGCCGCCGGCCTCGGCAGCGAGTTCGATCTCCGCCGCGCCGAGGCCGAGCTCGCGTCGACCGACGCAACGACGGTCGCGCTGGCGCGCCAACGCGTCGATCTCGAGGCGACGATCGCGCTCCTGAGCGGCCGGCCGCTCGCCGAGATCGCCAGCGTCGAAGCGCCGCTCCGGCCGCTCGACCCCGAAGCGCCGTTCACCGCGCGGCTGCCGCAGGGCGACGCGTCGGCGATGCTGCTCGCGCGGCCCGACGTGCGCCAGGCGGAGGCCGCGCTCGCGGCGGCGAGCGCCGACCTCGCGAGCGCGCGCGCAGCGACGCTGCCGTCGCTGACGCTGTCGGGCGCGGTCGGCAGCGATGCGCGCTCGCTCGCCAACCTGTTCAGCGGCCCGGCGATGGTCTGGTCGATCGCGGCGAGCCTGGCGCAACCGCTGTTCGACGGCGGCCAGCGGCGCGCTCGCGTTGGCCAGGCCGACGCGCGCGCCGACGAGGCGTTCGCCGACTACCGCCAGGTCGTCCTCGCCGCGGTTCTCGATCTGCGCGCCGCGTACGCCGACCTCGACCTCACCGAGCAGGCGACCCGCGCCGACAACGAGCGCGTCGTCGCGCTCGAGCGGGCCCGCCGCCTCGCCCAGCTCGGCGTCTCGAATGGAAGCCTCACCGTGCTCGACCTGCTCGACGCCGAGCGCAACGCGTACCAGGCGCAGCTCGACGCCGCCGCGGCGGCGCGTGACCAACGGATCGCGCAGGTCGCCGTCTTCAAGGCGCTCGGCGGCGGCACTCCCGCGCCGCTCGCGCTCGCCGCCCACCAACCCTGAACGGAGCATTGCCATGACGCTGTCTTCCCTCTCGCACCTGCGCCGCCACCGGCTTGCGATCGCGCTCGTCGGGGCGCTCGCTGGCGGCGCCGCGCTGACCTTCGCCGCCGGCGGCCGCGACGCCGTGCACGCCGCGCCGGCGACGGCTACCGTCGCCGCCCCGGCGCTCACCGTCGACACCGTCGCGCCTCGCACGCAGACGCTCGAGCGCGCCGTCTCGGCGAGCGGCAGCGTCGCCGCGCGCGACGAGCTGATCGTCGGCAGCGACGCCGCCGGCGTGCGCCTTGTCGAGGTCCTGGTCGACGTCGGCGCGGTCGTGCAGCGCGGGCAGCTGCTGGCTCGCGGCGACGACGCGCAGCTGCTCGCGCAGCTCGCGCAGCAGGACGCGACGATCAAGCAGGCTCGCGCCGAGCGCGTCCAGGCCGACGCCAACCTCGAGCGCGCCGAGCGCGTCGAGGACTCGGGCCTCTACAGCGTCGAGGCGCTGCAGACGCGGCGCACCGCAGCGCTGCAGGCGGCGGCGAAGCTCGAGCTCGCCGAAGCACAACGGCGCGAGCTCGAGGTGCGGATCGCGCACACGCGGATCGTCGCCCCGGCCGCCGGCGTCGTCGCGAAGCGAAGCGCCACCGTCGGCGCGGTGATGCAGTCGGGCCAGGAGCTCTTCCGCGTGATCCGCGACGGCGAGATCGAGTGGCAGGCCGAGCTCCCGGAGCACGCGCTCGCGCGCGTTCGCGCTGGCGCGGCAGTGAAGGTGATGGTCGACGGCGGCGGCGCAGTCGACGCCTCGGTGCGCCTCGTCGCGCCGACGATCGACGCCAAGAACCGCAACGGCATCGTCTACGTCGCGCTGCCGAAGGACGCGCCGCTCAAGCCCGGCGCGCACGCGCGCGGCGAGATCGTCGTCGCGAGCGCCGCGGTGCAGACGCTGCCCGAAAGCGTCGTCCTGACGCGTGACGGCCAGCCGTTCGTCTACGTCGTCGACGCTCAGGGCGTCGCGCACTTGCAGCGCATCGACACCGGCGAGCGCCAGCGCGGCGTCGTCGAGGTGACCGCCGGCCTCGCCGCCGGCAGCCGCGTCGTCGCGACCGGCGCCGGCTTCGTCAAGGACGGCGAGCCCGTCCGTGTCGCGCCCGCCGCCATCCGGCAGGCCGCAACGTCCGAAGGAGCTTCGTCGTGATCCAGAACATCTCCGCGTCGGCGATCAAGAAACCGATCCCGCCGATCGTCGTCTTCATCCTCTTGACGTTCGCCGGCCTGCTCGGCTTCCACAAGCTCGGCATCAACCAGTACCCCGACGTCGACATCCCGGTCGTCACGGTTTCGATCGGCAATCCGGGCGCAGCCCCGGCCGAGCTCGAGACGCAGGTGACGCGGATCGTCGAGAACGCGGTTGCGACCGTCGGCGATGTCGCCCACATCCAGTCGACGGTCTCGGACGGCGTCTCGGTGACGTCGATCGAGTTCCAGTTCGGCAAGGACATCGACCGCGCTGTCAACGACGTCCGCGACGCGGTCACACGCGTCCGGGGCGATCTGCCGGGGGACATCAACGAGCCGGTCATCACGCGCATGACGACCTCGGGCGGGCCGATGCTCACCTACACCGTCAAGGCGCCTGGGAAGACGCCGGCCGAGCTCTCGTGGTTCGTCGACAACGACGTCGCGAAGACGCTGCTGACGGTGCCCGGCGTCGGCCAGGTCAAGCGGATCGGCGGCGTCGACCGCGAGGTCCGCGTCGTCCTCGACCCAGAACGGCTCGCCGGCTACGGCGTCACGGCGGCCGAGATCAGCCGCCAGCTCGGCGTCGTGAGCGTCAACGTTCCCGGCGGCAAGGCCGAGGTCGGCGGCCACGAGCAGAGCATCCGCACGCTCGGCGGCGCGACGAGCGTCGAGAGCCTGCGCGCGCTCCAGATCGCGCTCCGCGACGGCCGCTCGATCCGCCTCGCCGACCTGGGCGCGGTCGTCGACGGCAGCGCCGACCCGGCGCAGGACGCCTTCGTCGACGACGAGCGCGTCGTCGCGTTCCAGGTCATCCGCGGCATCGGCTCGTCGTCGGTCGACGTCGCCAAAGCGGTCGACAAGGCGGTCGCGCGACTCGGCGCCGAGCACCCGACGATCGAGACCCGGCTCTTCAGCTCGACCGTCGAGTTCACCAAGGAGTCGTACAACGCGTCGATCGAGGCGCTCGTCCTGGGCGCGATCCTCGCCGTCGTCGTCGTCTTCTGGTTCCTGCGCGACTGGCGGGCGACGCTGATCTCGGCGGTCGCGATGCCGCTCTCGGTGATCCCGACCTTCATCTTCATGTCGTGGCTCGGCTTCACGCTGAACCTGATCACGCTGCTCGGCCTCTCGCTCGTCGTCGGCATCCTCGTCGACGACGCCATCGTCGAGGTCGAGAACATCGTGCGCCACATGCGCATGGGCAAGTCGGCGTGGCAGGCAGCGCTCGACGCCGCCGACGAGATCGGCCTTGCCGTCGTCGCGACGACGCTGGCGATCGTCGCGGTGTTCGTTCCGGTCAGCTTCATGTCGGGCGTGCCGGGCCAGTTCTTCCGCCAGTTCGGCATCTCGGTCGCCATCGCGGTCGTGATCTCGCTCCTCGTCGCCCGGCTGATCACGCCGGTGATGGGCGCGTACCTGCTGAAGCCGCACGGCGAGCACGCCGAGGACGGCGTCGTCATGAAGGCG
>Ga0105242_10004396_pt1 | contig 10961 bp, 5 predicted proteins | sample KBSM24metaG_FD_81521 | JGI IMG/M metagenome (GOLD analysis project Ga0105242, IMG submission 81521) | Miscanthus rhizosphere microbial communities from Kellogg Biological Station, Michigan, USA - KBS M2-4 metaG | ecosystem: Host-associated > Plants > Roots > Rhizosphere > Soil | place: Michigan... | reverse complement strand
CGGCAGCGATGCCTGCAGTCCGCTCTTCCTGCATTGAAAGCTCGGGGTGAGCATGAATGTCTTTGTAGGTTCTCTCCAGGTCCGGTAGAAGCGAGTCCAGGCCTGCCAAAACAGTATTGACGGGGCTTGTTGTCTTCTTGTCCATGGGGGTATCTTAATCCGACAGCAGAACTATAGCACCGGGTGTCCTGCCGACCAAACGAACGTTTATAGGATCGTGAGGAAATTGGCGTTTGCCGGCTCATTCCGAAGGCGATACGTGCAGATCTGAAAATTAGCGAGCATCGCGGTCAGTATTACGGCGCTTTTCGCCCGTATTTTCATCGTCGTTGCCGGTAGCTAGCGGACCGACAGGGACGGGTAGGTCTAACTGATGCAGTACTTGGCTGGTATCGTTACTCTTATGGCCATTGACGAACTCGCCATTATAAGTGAGTTTCTGAAGGTGCTCGATCTGGTCGGGACCTTCGCTTTCGCACTCAGCGGGGCAGTGTCTGGTGTGAAGCACAGAATCGACCTTTTTGGGGTGCTCGTATTGTCTTTCGTCGCGGCCACTGCGGGGGGCATTATGCGCGACGTGCTCATTGGGGCGATCCCTCCCGCTGCCGTTCAAGACTGGCGGTATATTACTTTGTCGCTGGTAGCTGGGTTGGTTACATTCTTTTGGTATTCGCTCATTGCCAAAATGAAGAGCCCCGTCCAGATCTTTGATGCCTTAGGGCTGGGGCTCTTTGCCATCGCCGGTGCTGGCAAGGCGATCGCGTTTCATCTGGGACCAGGCGCGGCGGTGCTAATGGGGGTTCTGACTGCTATCGGCGGCGGCATGGTGCGCGACGTGCTTGTCTCTGAAGTCCCTGTTGTCTTCACCGCCGAACTCTACGCCGTCGCCGCGCTCGCGGGTGCGGCCGTGGTTGTAGTAGGCAACATCTTTTTTCCCAGTTCCGTCCCGGTTGCGGCTATAGGGGGGATCGTCTGTGTTGGTTTGCGCCTCATGGCAATCCGGAACCGCTGGAAGCTTCCCGTAGCTCAGCAGCCGGATTGATCTTCTCATAACTGCGAAACCAAGGTGGGCTGGACTCCTGATCGAGTTTCCTGTTCTTGTTCTGTCTTCAACCAGTCTTCTTCGGATAAGCCGTCGGGACAACCTCGCTGTTGCCATAGGGCGTAAGGGCGTTTTCCGCTGGACCAGACCGTCGATGTTTACGCTATGCTAAGCGCGGAAAATCGGCGCCGCGCCGTGCTGGTCCCGCACTAGGCTTTGATTCGAGACCATGACTTCGGTCTGATCGACAGAGTAACCACGCGAGCGCGTTTCGAGATCACAATGGAAGGAACCGATCATGCGGGAGCAGAGCAGCATCAGCGACCCCATCCACGATCTCTTGGCTGGAGGAATCGACGGGGCTGATTCGTTGGTCGAACTCGCCCTGGATATGCGGTGGTCGTGGAATCATGCCACCGACGACGTATGGGAGCAGCTTGACCCGGACTTGTGGAATATCACGCATAATCCGTGGGCGGTTCTGCGAACCGTCTCGAAAGATAGGATTGAGGCGGTATTAGGCGACTCAGTTTTTCGGACCTACATAAAGGACTTGGTTCAGCAGAGCCGCGGCGCAGTAGAGACCCGCGCGTGGTTTCAGCGGAAACATCCCAAAACCGCTCTGTCCTGTGTCGCCTACTTCAGCATGGAATTCATGTTGAGTGAAGCGCTGCCCATCTACTCCGGAGGGCTTGGCAACGTAGCGGGCGATCAGCTCAAAGCTGCCAGCGACTTGGGCGTACCCGTGCTCGGCGTCGGCCTTTTGTATCAGCAAGGTTATTTTCGCCAAGTGATTGGCCTGAACGGTGAGCAGCTTGCGCTCTATCCCTATAACGATCCCGGACAACTGCCAATCACACCTTTACGACACGCCAACGGCGAGTGGCTACGGCTGGAAGTCGCATTGCCGGGACACTCCGTCTGGCTGCGCGCGTGGCAGGCTAAGGTCGGCAGAGGGAGGCTGTACCTATTGGACAGCAATGACGTTGCCAACTATCCGGAGCATCGTGGAATCACGAGCGAGCTTTACGGGGGCGGGCCGGAATTGCGCCTAAAACAGGATTTGGTTCTCGGAATTGGCGGCTGGCGATTGCTCACCGCGCTGGGCATCCACGCTGAGGTCTGTCATCTCAACGAAGGCCATGCGGCATTCGCCATCCTGGAACGTGCCCGGGTGTTCATGCAGGAGACCGGACAACCGTTCGACGTCGCGCTGGCCGTTACTCGGGCGGGAAACCTCTTCACAACGCACACTGCGGTCGCCGCCGGTTTCGATCGTTTCCCACCGACTCTCATAGAGCAGCATCTCGGAAGCTACGCGCGGAACGAACTCGGAATTAGCTCGCATGATTTATTGGCTCTCGGCCGTCAGAACCCTGGCGATTCGTCGGAAGTTTTCAATATGGCGTATCTCGCGATCCGCGGAAGTGGGGCCGTGAACGGCGTGAGCCGCCTGCATGGTGAAGTGAGCCGCCAATTATTTACGCGGCTTTTTCCGCGCTGGCCGCAAACCGAAGTTCCAGTTGGCCATGTGACCAACGGAGTGCATATGCCCACCTGGGACTCAGTCCAGGCCGACGATATTTGGACCACAAGTTGTGGGAAAGAGCGTTGGCTGGGCATGACTGAAGGACTTGAGCAGAGTATCCGGGACGTTCCCGACGATACGCTCTGGAAGTTTCGCACGTCGTCCAGAGAAGCCCTTGTGCGCTATGCTCGCGAACGATTGTCACGCCAACTCGCCGCAGGAGGAGCGCAGGCGAAGGAAGCCGATGAAGCGAAGCGGCGCTTCGATCCGCTCGCACTGACGTTGGGCTTTGCCCGCCGGTTCGCGTCGTATAAGAGGCCGAACTTACTGCTGCATGACCCGGACCGGCTCCTGCGGCTGCTGACCAATCCGGAGCGCCCCGTGCAACTGATCGTCGCAGGCAAGGCGCATCCCGCGGACGGCAACGGTCGCGAACTGATACGACAGTGGACGCAACTCGCTCAAGATCCCAACTGGGCAGCGCATCTGATCTTCCTCAGCGACTACGACGTTCATCTGGCGGAGCATCTTGTCCAAGGCGTGGATGTCTGGATCAACACCCCGCGTCGGCCGTGGGAGGCGAGCGGAACCAGCGGAATGAAAGTGCTTGTCAACGGTGGAATCAATCTGTCGGAGCTGGATGGTTGGTGGGCAGAAGCGTACAGTCCAAAGCTGGGATGGGCTTTGGGAGATGGCAAGGAGCACGGCGACGATCCGGCATGGGATGCCGCCGAAGCCGGTGCGCTTTACGGTCTTCTGGAACATGAAGTGATCCCGGAGTTCTACGCTCGCGACGAACAGGGTATTCCCGCCGCATGGGTCGCACGTATGCGGGAGAGCATGGCCTGCTTAACGCCCCGCTACTCCGCGTCGCGCACGGTCCGTGAGTATACCAGCGAACGCTATATCCCTGCGGCGGAAGCATTTCAGGCGCGCGCGGCGAATCACGGTGCGCTGGGCCGGCAGATCGTCGAATGGCAGCATGCGTTGGATCGCAACTGGAGCGGCTTGCGTTTCGAAGCAGTCAAAGTGACGTCCAGCCCCGAACAGCATGCGTTTGAAGTCGAAGTATGGCTGAACGATCTTGACCCGGGGGCGGTCCGAGTCCAGCTTTATGCCGACGGTGCCAGCGGTCAGGATTCGGTTCTGCAGGAGATGACTCTTCTGAAGCGGTTGGGCGAACGGGGCGGCGCCGTTTATGGCGCGCACGTGTCCGGCGACCGTCGCGCGACCGACTACACAGCGCGAATCGTTCCGCATCATGCCGGCGTCGCGGTTCCGCTCGAGGCGCGCCAAATTACGTGGCAGAGATGAGTGCCTGCGTAGCAAGAACTATGTCAATGTGATCGTCGCCGGGAAGGCAGCAGGATTGGCAGTGGCTCACTATGGACGCGGCGATTCAACACTGCACAGCAGGCACTGGTATCTGGCACGGGGTCCGGGAATGAAGATGGAGCTCCGGACGTCGTGATGGCGTGCACCGGTGATGTACCAACCTTGGAAACGCTTGCGCCGGTTTCGCTGTTTCGTAGAAATCTGTCCGATTTGAAAGTCCGCGTGGTCAATGTAGTGGACCTGATGACACTGCAGCCAGCGAACGAACATCGCACGGCCTGGATGACCCATAGCTTCGACGCGCTATTCACCACAAACAAGCCGGTCATTTTCACCTGTCACGGTTATCCCTGGCTCATCCATCGACTCACGTATCGCCGCCGGAATCACGACAATATTCACGTTATAAAGAAGAAGGAACAACCACAACGCCGTTCGATATGGCCGTCTGAATCAAATAGACCGAGTCCAGCTTGCGCTGAATGCGTGCGACGCGTGCCGCGGCTGAATCGATCGGGGATAGATCGACGCAACCCTCCAGGACACCTTGCGCCGCCACGTGCCGGAAGTTCGCGACTGGAAGTGAGATCTCTAAGACGCACGTGCCGCGACCGCGCGTGATTGAAGCCGCCCCACAAGCGCGCCTCCGGCGGTATGCTCAAGTCGAACGGACCAGCTTGAAAGAATCGTGCCTGCACAAGACCAACCCGCCTACCGCCAGTCTGTAGCGGAGGTACTGGCGGCGTGGTCCACTGACGCCGAGCAAGGACTTGGCATGGCGGAAGCACGCGCGCGACTCGATCGGTATGGCATGAACGAGTTGGCGGCGGAAAGACCCACACCAGGGTGGAGGAAGTTCCTGGCGCAATTTCAGGACATGCTCGTCGTGCTCCTGCTGGTCGCGACCGCGATCTCGGCCGGCTTGTGGCTTTACGAGCGCGACTCCGCGTTGCCTTATGAAGCGATCGCTATTTTTGCAATTGTCCTGCTCAACGCCGTGATGGGTTTCATCCAGACCTCGCGTGCCGAACAGGCGATTGCCTCCCTTCGGGCCATGTCGCCCTCGGAGGCAACTGTGCTTCGCGACGGGCAGCGAACCAAGATTGCGGCAGTCGAACTGGTTCCGGGCGATGTGATGCTCGTCGAGGAGGGCGACACCATCGCCGCCGACGCGCGATTGATTGAATCACCGGCTCTAAAGACAGCCGAGGCAGCTCTGACTGGAGAGAGTCTACCTGTGTCAAAGGACACTGCGCCAATCACAGAGGAAGCACTGTTGGGCGACCGCGACAATATGATCTTCAGCGGCACGGTCGCTACCTACGGCCGCGCCACCGCCGTTGTTGTCGCCACCGGGATGCAGACGGAGATGGGCCACATCGCTGGGATGTTGAAGCGCACTCCGGCTGAGACCACGCCACTCCAAAAGCAGCTGGACCGGACCGGGAAAATGTTGGGACTAAGTGTGATCGCAATCGCCATCGTAATGATGGCGACTCTCATCATTGCCGAGCACGTGAGCGGATTCTCGGCGATTGTTGATGTTTTGATTTTCGGCGTAGCACTCGCGGTAGCGGCCGTCCCCGAAGGCTTGCCCGCCGTGGTCACTGCCGTTCTTTCGCTGGGCGTGCAGCGCATGGCGAAGAGAAATGCAATCGTACGGCACCTTGCGGCCGTCGAGACGCTCGGATCCGCGGACGTCATCGCATCGGACAAGACGGGCACCTTGACGAAGAATCAGATGACCGTTCGCAAAGTGATCACGGCAAGCGGCTCCGTGATTATAGGGGGAACGGGCTACGCGCCCGAAGGCGCGGTCACGGATGATGCGGGGGGAGAGATTACCGAAGGCGTCCAATCGGAATTGGAACGCGCGCTCACTGTCGCCGATCGGGCCAATAACGCGGTGCTCCAGCAAAGAGACGGCCAGTGGATTGTTCAGGGCGATCCCACCGAAGTCGCCCTTCTGGTCGCCGCCCGCAAAGCCGGCCTCGACCCGGCGCGGCTGCAATCGCGTTTCGTCAGAGTGGGAGAGATCCCCTTTTCTTCCGAGCGCAAGCTCATGACCACCATCCACAGCGAGGCCACGGGCGAGGAGCGCACCCTGGTATTTACAAAAGGAGCTCCCGACGTGCTCCTCGCTCGCTGCTCTCGCGAATTTGTGGCGCCCGATAACAAGCCCCTAAGCTCGGAGCGCAGAGCGGCGATCATGAAGTCTACGGAAGACCTGGCGAAAGAAGCATTACGCACGCTTGGAGTCGCCTTTCGCGCGCTGCCAAAGGCACCGGGGGACAACGCTCTCGACGAGGAGAATCTCGAACGGGATTTAGTCTTTGCAGGCCTGGTTGGTATGATCGACCCGCCTCGGGATGAAGCGAAACAGGCGGTCGCCCGCGCGCGGCACGCCGGCATACGCGCGGTTATGATTACAGGCGACCATCCCGTGACTGCGGCTATTATTGCCCGGGAACTCGGCATAGCAAATGACGCACGAGCGATGACGGGGACGGAACTCGAAAAGATGTCCGATGTGGAACTTCGTAAAACGGTGAAGGACGCTTCGGTCTACGCGCGAGTCAATCCCGAGCATAAGCTCCGCATTGTACAGGCGCTCCAATACGGCGGCGCGGTGGTGGGCATGACAGGTGATGGCGTCAACGATGCTCCCGCGCTGAAGAAGGCGGACATCGGCATCGCCATGGGTATAACCGGGACGGATGTTTCCAAGGAGGTTGCGGATATGGTTCTGGCCGACGATAACTTTGCCACCATCGTTGCAGCCGTGGAAGAAGGCAGATCGATCTTTTCTAATATTCGAAAGTTTCTGGTGTTTTTGTTGTCCTCGAACATTGGTGAGGTCATGACGATGTTTTTCGGCGTGCTGCTGGCGAATTTCATCGGGTTGAAGGCAGACGAGAAGGGTCTGGCGCTACCTCTAGCAGCGACGCAAATCCTGTGGATCAATCTTGTGACAGATGGCGCTCCCGCCCTGGCTCTAGGACTTGATCCAGCCGACCCGGAAGTCATGGATAGGCCACCGCGCCCGAGGGGAGAAAGTGTAATTACGGGCCGCATGTGGGGAGGCATCGTTTTCGTCGGAGTTGTGATGGCGTCCGGGACACTTCTGGTGCTCGACGCCGGTTTGCCTGGTGGCTTGATCGACGGTTCGGGCGATATGCGCTACGCGCAGACCTTGGCGTTCACAACGCTGATGCTGTTTCAGATGTTCAACATCTTCAACTCGCGATCGGACGACCGAAGCGCTTTCGTCAATCTGTTTCGAAATCATTGGCTATGGATCGCTGTCGGAGCTTCGCTGATCCTGCAAGTTGCAGTGATTTACATCCCCCTCCTGCAAAAGGCATTCTCGACCACGCCGTTGAGCGCGATGGATTGGCTACTCTGCGTGGGAGTTGCCAGTTCCGTCCTATGGCTACGCGAGCTGAACAAAATCGTGTTCCGTCCGGGTCGATGACGCCAAGCAAGCCCGCCGGCCGGGGATCTACAGCGGTCCCCAACAACCTGTCAGCTGCAGAAGTGACCTTACTAATCTATTGTTTCGGCACCGCGAGAATCGCGACCCACGCGATCTGCGACAAAACCTCGGGCGCAAGATGATCCGCATGCACGGTAACCCGTACTGTCTCTCCCGAGAGAATACGGCAGGGCGTCAGTGAGGTGACCACATTCGATTGTGGACGCCCAGTACGAATTCGCAGTGTCCGAAGACTGGGAAAGAATTGGCCCAAGAACGCGGGTCGATCTGCGAGCTGAATGCTCAACAAATCGATATTGAGGTTGATCTTGGGATCTTGGTGTACTGTAATGGCTGGAGTCGGCAATGGATCACACGATCCACCAACATGCCCAACGGGCGCAGGACTCACATGACCGTCACGCCGGACACTCCGTGGCGATGTTTCGTGACAAGTTTTGGTTGAGCTTCGCGCTCACCATTCCTGTTGTTATCTGGTCGGCCGAGGTCCAACACTGGCTTGGGTACCACGCGCCGTCCTTCCCAGGTTCGACATTCATTCCCCCCATCCTAGGGACGATAGTTTTCCTTTACGGCGGTCTGGTCTTCATTCGAGGGGCGCGGGGCGAGCTTGCTGAGCACAAGCCCGGCATGATGACGCTCATCAGCCTGGCGATCATGGTTGCTTTTGGCACGTCGCTCGCCGCCACATTCGGCCTCTTTGAAATCGAAGTCTGGTGGGAACTCGCTTCGCTAATTACGATCATGGTGCTTGGCCACTGGCTGGAAATGCGGGCTATTTCCCAGGCTAGCGGCGCACTCAACGCCCTTGCGGCGCTGCTCCCAGACACGGCTGAGCGTGTAATCGGAGATCAGACTGAGATCGTTTCGCTTTCCGAATTGCGCTCGGGTGACGTCATCCTTGTTCGTCCCGGAGGCCGCGTTCCTGCAGATGGAACAGTCGTTGAGGGCACCGCAGATGTCGACGAGTCGATGATTACCGGCGAGTCCAAGACCATAGCAAAGAGCCCCGGAACTACGGTTATTGCGGGAACGGTTATCAGCGGCGGAAGCCTTCGAGTCCGCTCGACTGCGGTCGGGGAGCAGACGGCTCTTTCCGGCATTATGCGTCTGGTCGCCGCGGCGCAGGCTTCCGGATCACGCTCGCAAGCCCTCGCCGACCGCGCCGCCGCTCTTCTTTTCTACGTCGCAATCGTTGCCGGTGCAACCACGTTCGTCTACTGGTGGCTCTTAGGAGATAAAGAACATGCACTGATCAGGGCGGCAACCGTTCTCATCATTGCTTGCCCGCACGCACTCGGATTGGCGATTCCCCTTGTCATTGCAATTTCGACGTCGCTGGGCGCACGGAACGGTCTGCTCGTCAAGGATAGACTCGCACTCGAAAGTGCGCGTAATTTGGACATGGTGATCTTTGACAAAACGGGGACACTCACTCGGGGTTCGCCTGCCGTCTCGGGACTAGTAGCGGCTCCGGGAATAACGGAGGCCGATTTGATTGCGCTCGCCGCGGCCGTCGAGGCGAGTTCAGAACATCCGCTTGCGAAGGCCGTCGTTGCCGAAGCCAAACGCCGGAAGGTGCCCGACCTCAAAGCCACTAGTTTCGAGGCTCTGGCAGGTCGAGGGGCAAAGGCTCTGATCGACGGAACGACTGCCTTAGTCGGCGGCCCGCGACTGCTCACCGAGGCTAACGTAGAAGCGGTGCCTGATGTGGAAAAGTTAGCCAGTACCTGGGCCTCAGAGGGCAAAACCGTTCTTTACGCCCTGACCGAGGGCCGGCTGCTTGGCGCGTTCGCCGTCGAAGATCAGATTCGCCCGGAATCAAAGGAAGCCGTCACCGAACTTCATAAGCTCGGCATACGGGTAGCGATGATCACCGGGGATGCAAAGGCGGTTGCCGATTCGGTCGCCCGGCGTATTGGAATAGATGAGGTAGCAGCTGAGGTTCTTCCGGCAGACAAGGCGTCGGCAGTGAAACGGTTTCAGCAAGGGGGCAAGAAGGTTGCGATGGTCGGTGATGGAGTGAACGATGCGCCAGCTTTGGCAACTGCGGATGTCGGAATAGCGATTGGTGCTGGGACCGATGTGGCGATCGAGTCAGCTGGAATAGTGCTCGTTCGCAGCGATCCGCGCGACGTCATTGGGGCTATCGAACTCTCTCGCGCCACCTACAGAAAGATGATCCAGAATCTGGTTTGGGCGACCGCCTACAATCTGGTCGCAATTCCGGTCGCAGCAGGCCTCTTCGTCCGTTGGGGACTAAACCTGCCCATGAGCTTGGGCGCCGTAGCGATGAGCCTGTCTACGATCATCGTGGCCGCGAACGCCCAGTTGCTTCGCCGACTAAATCTGCAGCGTAAAGCTCCCGGAGAAGGTTCACCAAAACATATGGACCAACTGCTAACTTTCTTTAAACCATCAACTCCAAGGGGATCACACCGGATATGATCCATGCCTCAGCTCGTAACCCGTTCGCACAATGGAATATCATGAGTAACGATGACTCGACGGAGCGTTGTCCCGCTGATCTTTGCAGCGCCCGTCCTGCTGCGTGCGCAAACCGCGGCCAACCGTATTGTGATCGATCCACTACGCGTGCGGGCCAACATTGACCGGCGGATTTGGGGCAGCTTTCTGGAGCACCTGGGTCGCGCTATCTATCAGGGTATTTATGATCCCGGTTCTGCTCTGTCCGATGCGTCAGGCTTCCGCAAGGACGTTGCGTCGGAGGTGCGTAGCATGGGTGTGCCGATCATTCGCTATCCGGGGGGCAACTTCGTTTCCGGATATAACTGGCTGGATGGCGTGGGTCCACGCGACAAGCGGCCCACAGTGCTCGACCGGGCCTGGAACTCGATCGAGACGAACCAGTTTGGGACGAACGAGTTCGTAACCTGGGCCAAAAGCGTCGGTGCCGAGCCGCTAATCGGCACCAATTTCGGAACAGCAGCACCCGAGATGTCGGCCGCGCTGGTGGAGTATTGCAACGTGCCAGGTGGCACCAAATGGAGCAATCTGCGCCGCGAACATGGCTACACGCAGCCTCACGCCATTCGCACCTGGTGTCTGGGCAACGAGATGGACGGCACCTGGCAGATTGGCCATATGCCGGCCCGCGAGTATGGACGCAAGGCCGTGGATGCCGCGCGGCAAATGCGAGCGGTCGACCCCAGCGTGCAACTGATCGCCTGCGGGTCATCGGGACCCGGGCAATCGACATTCCTCGAATGGGATCGAGAAGTCCTAGAAGAGTGCTATTCGCAAGTGGACGGAATTAGCCTGCATCGCTACTACGGCAATGAGGCGACCGGTGAAACCGGGGGCGATTCTTTGAAGTATCTGGCGTTGAACCTCGCGATGGAAGAGCAGATCGACCAGGTTGCCGCCGTTTGCGAGTATGTCCGCAAGCGCACGGGATCACGCAAGCGCCTGTGGCTCTCTTTTGACGAATGGAATGTCTGGTACCGGCGGCGTGGCGGCAATGGCCAACGTCAACAGGCGCCGCACCTGTTGGAGGAAGAGTACAACCTGGAAGACGCGCTGCTGGTAGGAGGGTTGGT
>Ga0105242_10004394_pt1 | contig 10964 bp, 8 predicted proteins | sample KBSM24metaG_FD_81521 | JGI IMG/M metagenome (GOLD analysis project Ga0105242, IMG submission 81521) | Miscanthus rhizosphere microbial communities from Kellogg Biological Station, Michigan, USA - KBS M2-4 metaG | ecosystem: Host-associated > Plants > Roots > Rhizosphere > Soil | place: Michigan... | reverse complement strand
GACGTCTCCGAGCGTGACGACCCGCCGTGCGGCGGCGGCGACGACCACATCCTGAAGGCCGAGCTCCTCGCCATCACGCGCACGGGCAATATCGTTGGCGGGCTCACGACGTTCAAGTCCAACGGCGGTGTGGACCAGAGCATCTTCCTCCCCTTCGGGGCGACGTTTGTCCGCGGTTTGGACGGCTTTGGTGTGGGATTCAGGATCGAGACGACACCGGCGCAAATCTGCAGCACGTGGCCGGCGGCGTTCGTGGACTCTGGGCTTGGCGAGTCCGGTCTGCCCGGTCTGGGCCTGCAACGCGCGCCTGCGAGCTTCGCGAGTGTCGTGCTCAAGGACGGGACCAACGTCCTCACGCCCGTTGGTCAAGCGCTGGATGCCGCGGGCTGTCTCGATGTTCTCGGTTTTGCAAAGCCGGGACCGGGCGGCTGGACCCTCGAGCAAACAAGTGTGCTGCGGCGCGACAGCGTGACCGTGGACGTACGCCGTGTGGCACCCGCATTCCGCTCTCAGCCACCTAGCAACAACTTCAATTTAGGGCAAAAGTTCGCCAATTCCTCGCCGCTCACCGTCTCGACCGTCGTGCGACCCGGCGCCGGGACGACAATCGACGCGCGTCCGGACGTCTTTGGCTTGGACGCGGAAGATGTCGCCCGGGCCTCGGCGGTTGTGGGGCGAACGCTCCGCGCTGGCCTCCCGTTGCCCGCTGGAACCACGGTGACAGTGTTCGCGGGCGATGGGTGCAATAACCCCGGCCTCGCCACCGATTCGTGCGCGTCGGGCTCGACGCTCTTTGTCGGACCGGCGACCGGAGGCCTGCTGCCACAGTCGCAGTCCAAGTTCATCGTCGCGCACGAGTTCGGGCATGTGCTGCAGGCCGTTGCTGCGCCCCAAGTACCAGGGGAAGGTTATCCCATCATCAACGGGCTCCCGGACAGCTGTGAGTGCAGGCACGTCACGGTCGCGAACCAATTGCACTGTCTTCAGTCGCTGGAGCGGCCAGGAGATGTTCGCAAGGAGGGCTTCGCGCAATTCATCGCCGCCCGCACCTTCAACGACGTGACCGACCCCAATCCGACGTTTGTCTACTACAAAGAGTTTCTCACGCCGACCTGCCCTCCGGGTGCGACCTGCACTCCCTTCAACGGTCAATTTAGTCAATTCCCTCCCGTACCCATGAGCGCCTCGAGACCTGCCCTGTGGCGCAATCGCAATTGTCCCGGCACCCCAAGCCTCGCCACGGAGTTCGATTGGATGAACTTCTATTGGAATGTCACGCTGCCGGGACCTCGTTCGATCAGCGTCGACCAACTGTTCGCCGTGGACCGCGCACAGGGCACGAGGATCGCCAGCAACAACGAGTTTCTCGCGCTCGCCGCCACGGTGCTACCGATGGCAGAGGCACAAGCGTTTCTGGCCGCCGGGGACACGTTTGGCGTGAGCACCGACACCTCAAGGCAATGAACGCCCTGGCACCGGTGCGTCTCGTCCTTATGGGCGGCTTGGCAACCGCGCTCGTGATCCACGCGGGCACGAGTGCTTCGGGCGATGGTGCCGTCCAGCCGGAACGAAGTCCCTGGGTTGCGATCTCGGCCGGCACTTTCCTGATGGGGACGACGGAGACCGCGTGGGGCCGTGGACGCCACAACGAGGATCAGGTCGCCGTCACATTGACGCATGACTTCGAACTCGGACGCTACGAAGTGACACAGGACGAGTGGACGAGCTACGGGTTTGCCAACCCAAGCAGCCGCGATCCCAAAGCGCCGGCGACTGGCGATGCCTTGGGCGGGCGCAATCCGGTCGGCACGGTGACTTGGTTCGAGGCGCTCGCGTTCGCCAACGCCCGCTCCGAGCGCGCGTCGCCGCCGCGACCGGCTTGCTTCGAGCTATCGGGTTGCACGGGTGAGATGGGCCGCGGTCTCGTCTGCACCTCCGTGACGGTGAAGGCCAAATCCGTCTACGAGTGCGAAGGGTACCGCCTTCCAACCGAGGCTGAATGGGAGTACGCCGCACGGGCGGGAACTCAGACGGACTTCTACGCTGGAAACTTCGGTGCGCCGACCGCCCCGCTCGAAGCTCCCGATCCGACCCTCGAACGAATCGCCTGGTACGAGTTCAATTCAGGCAAGCTTTCCCACCCCGTCAGTTTGAAAGAGCCGAACGCATGGGGGCTCTACGACATGGCTGGGAATGCATTCGAATGGGTGTTCGACCGCTACGGCGCATCCGGATATGGAGCGGGACCCGTGGTGGATCCCACGGGAGTCAGCGACGGGAGATACCGCGTGGTGAGGGGTGGCTGTGCCTGGACCTCGCTCGTCGGGTATCGGTCGGCGGCTCGATTCTACGGCCTGCCGACAAGCCGAGTTCCTCTCTTCGGCCTGCGGCTCGCGCGCACCCTACGTCCCGGCGAGCGCGTGGACAGCAAACGCCCGCACGCACCGTAATCATCTTCTCGCCGCGTACGAGGCCGCACACGACACGGCTTCGGCCGAGAAACCCATGGCCTCCAATAGCTTCGTCCCGGGAACGACGACGACCATCAGGTTCCTCTCCGACGGCCCAATCGAAGGCCGGCCCGTTCGGCCCGTACCGCACGTGTTACCGTCGTGAGAGGGCGGCATCTTGGACCCAGTGGTGCGGTGACGGGACGACGGGCTCGTAGTTCAGTTGATTAGCCCTCCGGCCTGTCACGCCGGAGGTCGCGGGTTCGAGCCCCGAAAGTCTAAGCGGTCGTCGAGGCCTTGGACGCCTGCGGAAATCAACCCCGCAGGGCACGCCGTTCGCGCCGATTCAGGATGTGAACGCGTTCCTCGGAACCGGGAACCTGTCCGTGATCAAACCGTTCGGAACGTAACGACCCAAACCAACGGATCGTCGTCCCACCGCGTTCCGGCGCGGGCGTGGAGGGAATCCCACCAGCGCCCGAACGCGTCGCGCGGCGCGAGGTTCGCCTCGTGAAACTCGCGCCACAGGCCGCCTTCGGCTTCGAGATCGTCATTGCTGATGTCGCGGAGGCGCTCGAGCCGCGTCTGCACGATCTCCACGAGCATCGGCTCGTTGCCGGGCGCGGAGACCGGCACGCGATCTCCCGGAGCGCCGAGCGGACACGGCGCGTCCGCGGCGAATGCGACCTGTCGCAGCATCGTCTTCCGTCCGGCGGCCATGGACCGCGCGCAGCCGGGTGACACGGTGATCACGGCCATACGAACGTCACCGGGCCGTCGTTCTCGAGGGCGACGATCATCATCTCGCGGAAGCGTCCCGTCTTGACGGTCACTCCGCCGGCCGCGAGCTCGCGCGAAAAAATCTCGAAGAGCGCCCGCGCGCGCTCGGGCTCCTCGGCATTGTCGAAGCTCGGCCTGCGGCCGCGGGCGATCGAGCCGGCGAGCGTGAATTGCGAAACCGCCAGGATCGCGCCGCCGACCTCCTTCACATCGCGATTCATCTTTCCCGCATCGTCGCTGAAGATGCGCAGCTCGCGGATTTTCCTCGCGGCGTCGAGCATCGTCTGCTCGCCGTCGCCCTTTTCGACCGCCGCGAGAACGAGCATGCCGCTCCCGATCTCGGAGACCCGCTCGTCGCCGACGCTGACCGAGGCGCGGCGGACGCGCTGAATGACGCACTTCATTCGACCTGCGAATTCTACGCGCCGTAGAAAACCTCGCGCGCAATGGGGCGCGAAGGTAAAATCCTGCACACCACACTGGACCGCGCATGCCGGTCATCGGCCGGCGTTCACAAATTGGGGATGCGCGTGTAAGGAGAAATCACCACATGATCAACAAAGTCATTCTGGTCGGCCGGCTGGGCAAGGATCCGGAGATCCGCTCCACGCCGAACGGCACGTCCGTCGCGAAGTTCACCATGGCCACCGACGAGAAGTTCACCGACCGCGCCGGCGAGAAGCAGGAGCGCACCGAGTGGCACAACATCGTGGCCTGGGGAAAGCTCGGCGAGATCTGCGGGCAGTATCTGCGCAAGGGAAAACTGGTCTACATCGAAGGCTCGATCCGCACCGACAGCTGGGACGATAAGGAAACGGGCCAGAAGAAGTACCGCACCGAGATCATCGCGAACACGATGAAGATGCTCGACCGCCGCGGCGATGAAGGCGGCGGTGGCGGCGGCGGCGGCTACAGCCAGTCGCGCGCGAGCGGCAAGGTCGCTCCTGCCCCCGACACGGTCGAAGACGACGAAGAAGTACCGTTCTAGCGGTTTGACGGGTTGCTGAGCTGCGAGTGCGGCTCAGCAACTCTCACGGGAGAGACGAATGCTTCGAAGCGCGGCGCTCCTCTTCCTTCTCGGCCCGGCACTGCTCGGGCAGACGACGTCGACGCTCACCGGCGTCGTGACGAGCGGCGGCGCCGCGGTCGCCGGCGCGAGCGTGACCATCACCTCGCCCGAATTGCAGGGCGCGCGCGAGACGGTCACCGGCGAATCGGGCGCCTATCATTTCCCGGCGCTTCCGCCGGGCGACTACACCGTGACGTTCACGAAGGCCGGCATGGCCACGGTCACGCGCACGACGCGCGTGTCTCTGTCGCAGACCGCGCGCGTGGACATGCTCGACGACCTCACCGTCGTCGCCGACACGCCGGCCGTGTTGGAAACGCACGACGTTGCGACGACGCTGACACTGCGCGAGGTCGACCGCCTTCCCGTGCAGCGCAACCAGCTGGCGACGGCGCAGCTCGCGCCGGGCGTGACCGCGAACACGCTCTCGAACGGACAACTGCAGATCGCCGGCGGCGCGGGCTACGACAATCTCGTTCTCGTCAACGGCGTGGTCGTCACCGAGAACACGCGCAGCCAGATGCGGCCGATGTACGTCGAGGACGCGATCGAGGAGACGACGCTTCTCACCGGCGCGATCTCGGCGGAATACGGACGCTTCACCGGAGGCGTCGTGAACACGATCACGCGCTCGGGCGGCAACGGCTTCGGCGCATCGCTGCGCGACTCGCTTTCGAATGCGGTCTGGTCGGCGCAGACGGCGGCGCTCGAGGCGCGCGAAGACAGTCTCAATCACGTCTGGGAGGCGACCGCCGGCGGCGCTTTGCTGCGCGACCGGCTGTGGCTCTTCGGCGCCGGACGCTGGGCGAAGAACGATCAGGCCCGGCAGACGATCGCCATTCCGGCCTTCAGCAGCAATCCCTCCTCGCCCGCCTCTCCGCGCATCAGCTACAGCGAAGGAAACGATCAAAAGCGATACGAGGGCAAGCTGACCTCGACTCTCGGCGCGCGTCACGCACTCGTGGTCTCGTACTTCGGGATCGACACGCGCGGCACCAATGCGCGCTTCAACGCCAACATCTACGACGAGGCGAGTTTCACGAGCCAGCACGATCCGGAGTCCCTCGGCGCGCTGCACTACGACAGCATTCTCGCGCAGAACGTGCTCCTCCAGGCGCACCTCTCGCGCCGCACCTACTCGGTCGAGAGCGGCGCGGAGACGACCGACCGCATCGCCGGAACGCTGCTCCTCGATCGCGCGAACGCGAACACACGCTTCCACGCGCCGTCGCGCTGCGGCGTCTGCGAGAACGAGCAGCGCAACAACGACGACATCGTCGTGAAGGTGAGCGCGTTTTTCGACACGGGCCGTCTCGGCAGTCACGATCTCATGGCCGGCGTCGATCGTTTCACCGAGCGCCACCTGCTCGAAGATCATCAGTCGGGCAGCGACTTCTCCGTCTTCGTGACGCGCGTGCAGTGGAAGGACGGCGTGATCTATCCGGTGATCACGCCGACCACCGCGAACGGCGGCGGGACGTTCATCCGCTGGTCGCCGATTCTCACTCCGGGCGCGGAGAACGAGCTGCGTACGGATTCGGCATTCGTCAACGATCGCTGGGATTTCGGCAGGCACTGGAGCGTCTCCGCCGGCATTCGCTACGATCGCAATCACGCCGTCGACGCCGACGGCACGCCGGCATCGACCAACGGCCGCGTCTCCCCCCGCCTCTCCGCGCATTTCGATCCCCGCGGTCTCGGCCGCGAGCGCTTCAGCGCGTCGTACGCGGAGTACACGACGCGCATCGGCGATGCGATCGCGTCGGCGAATCAGCTCGCCGGCAGCGCGGCCTCGATCGACTTCGCATACAAAGGGCCGTCGATCAACGCCTCGAACCTGACCGTCACGATGGACGATGCGCTGCGCGCGCTGTTCACCTACTTCGACACCCAGCAGGGCGGCACCGCGAACACCGCCGCCGCGAACCTCCGCGCCAACGGCAACCGCATCATCCCCGGATTCAATGCTTACTTCGACGGCTCGCTGCGCTCTCCCTACGTCCGCGAAGTGACGATCGGCTACGGGATGCAGCTCGGCGCGAACGCGTACGCAAAAGCCGACCTCGTGGCGCGCGACTGGCGCGACTTCTACGCCGCGAGCGTGACCCAGTCGACGCGCCGGGCCACGACGCCGTTCAACATTCCGGTCGATCTTCTCCTCATCCGCAACAGCAGCAGCATCGAGCGAACGTATCGCGGCGTGCTGCTGCAGGCGCGATGGAGCCCGTCGCACTATGAGACCGGCCTGCATTACACCTGGTCGAAGCTGCGCGGGAACGACGAGGGCGAGACCGCGAACGCCGGACCGATCGCCAATCTCGATCCGTCGATCTACTACCCCGAGTTTCTCGACTACGAGCGATTCAGTCCGTCCGGATTCCTGGCCGGGGATCAGCGCCACCGGCTGCGGGCCTGGGCCGGCCGCTCGTTCGGACGGCTGTTCGTGTCCGTGCTGCAGACGTTCGACTCCGGGCTGCCGTACTCCGCCGCCGCGCCGGTCAATGTGACGCGCTACACCGGCGCGCCCGCGAATCCCGGATACGCGGCGATTCCGAACGGCCAGTATTACTTCACCGGCCGCGGCGCGCTGCGGACCGACGACATCAGCGCGACTCACCTCGCCGTCCGCTACTCGCAATCGATCTTCTTCGTGCAGGGCGATCTGCTGAACGCGTTCAACCGCGGCGGGATCGCCGATCCGCTTCGCATCGGCACCGGCGTGAGCACCGCCGCCAATTCGACGACGCTGCAGCCGTTCGATCCGTTCCGCGTCACGCCCGTCGAAGGAACGCACTACCAGCTGGCCGCGAATTTCGGGAAGCCGCTGAACAACCTCGCCTATCAGACGCCGCGCACGTATCGCGTCTCCCTCGGCGTCCGGTTCTAGTATGTGGTGACCGCTGCCCTCAGCGGTCACGGGTGGGACGGCGCTTCGCGCCGTGCGACCGCTGAGGGCAGCGGTCGCCACATAGCGAAGCCTAGTGCTACATTCCGCCGATGTACCGCGGTGAACGCTTCAACAGCATCACCCACGTCGTCGGCACCGTGCTCGCGGTCGCGGGCACGGCCGCGTTGATCGTGGTGAGCACCGGCGCGCGCCGGATCACCGCGCTCGCCGTCTACGGCGCGATGCTGATCGTGCTCTACCTCAGCTCGACGCTCTACCACAGCCTCCGCCATGAAGGCGCGAAGAAGGTCTTTCACGTCTTCGATCACTGCGCGATCTATCTCCTCATCGCCGGCACGTACACGCCGTTTACGCTCGTGACGCTGCGCGGCTCGTGGGGATGGACGCTCTTCGGAATCATCTGGGCGCTCGCCGTCGCCGGTGTGGCGAAGGACGTGTTTCTGCACGGCCGGTTGCGCGCTCTCTCGGTGGTGCTCTACGTGCTGATGGGATGGCTGATCGTCATCGCCTTCCAGCCGCTGCGCGCCGCGTTGCCGTCCGCGGGGATCGCCTGGCTCCTCGCCGGCGGCGTCGCGTACACCGTCGGCATCGTGTTCTTCGCGATGTCGAAGCGCGTCACGCACTCCCACGGTGTGTGGCACCTCTGCGTGATGGCCGGCAGCATCTGCCACTACGTGGCCGTGCTGCGCTACGTGGCGCTTTAGGAGTGCGGTGGCGCAGCCACCGCTCTGGATTCCGAGAGCGGCGGCTTTGCCGCCGCACTCCTACATCAAATACCGCTCGCGCAGCACCTTCAGGTGATGGCGCTCGTGTCCCACGAGCACGTACGCGAGCGCGCGGACGGTGATCTCGTTGTTGTTCGCGATCCCGCGGCGATCCCACGCATCTTCGGGGAGATTGCGGAACAGCACGATGTTCGAGCGGCGCACGAGCGCGTACGACTCGGCCAGATCGCCGAGGCGCCAGGCGTCGAAGTTCGCGTTCTGCATGTACTCCTTCTCGTCGAATCCCGGCAGTGAGTTTTTCTCGCCGCGCGCGATGCAGAGGGCGCGATAACCGAACACGCGCTCCGAGTCGGTGACGTGGCCGATCACTTCCTTCACGCTCCACTTCCCCTCGGCATACCGATGCGTGGCCCGGGCCTCGTCGAGCGAGGAGATCAGGCGCTGCGTCTCCGACGACTGCTGTTCGATCACCGAGAGGATGTCGTCCTCGGGGACGAGTGAAACGTAGCCTGCGAAAAACTGCGGATAGTCGCGTTCAGTCGGGCGTTGCATGCGCCTATGCTATGCCACGCGCGCGACCACGAACGTCACGTCGTCGTTCGGCGGCGCGTCGCCGTGCCAGCCGCGCACGACGTCCGCGAGCGACGCAATCACCTCATCCGCGCTCTTCGCACGCGCCGCGGCCGCAAACGCGTCGAGCGCCGCCGTGTAGCCGAACTGCTGGCCGGCGTCGTTCATCAGCTCCGGGAATCCGTCGGTGAGGAACAGCACCGTGTCGCCCGACGCGAGATGGACCGTCGTCTCGTGATAGTCCGAGCCGAGCGTGCCCAGCGGCGTCGCGCCGAGGGCGACTTCTTCGACTTCATCGCTCGCCGCGCGATGCACGAGCACCGGCGGCATGCCGGCCGAGGCGAGCGTGAGGGCGCGAGGGTCGAAGCGCCCGACGGAAAGCGCCATCGACATCCGGCCGAGCTCCATCCGCTTGATCTTCTCCGCGGCGTCGCGCAGAAACTCCGCGGGCGAGGTCTCGCCGCTGTAGCCGGAGAAGAGCGTCTTCACGACCGTCACCATCGTGCCGGCCTTCGCGCCGTGGCCGGTGGCGTCGCCGATGGTCACCGACAGCGTGCCGTCGGGCGCGACATGAAAATCGTAATAGTCGCCGCCGACTTCCGTCGCCGTGCGCGTGTAGACCGCGATGTCGAAGCCGTCGTGCCGCGGCACTTCCTTCGGCAGCATCGAAAGCTGGAAGCGCCGCGCGTCTTCGAGCTCGAGCGACTTGCGCTCGTACTCGACGGCGAGGACGCGCTGGTGGATCTCCTGATCTTTGCGCGCGCGCTCCTGCTCCACGAGCTTCTGTTGATTCAGACTCAAGTCCTCGGCCATGCGATTGAACGCGCGCGCGAGCTGACCGAGCTCGTTGTCGGTCTTCACCGGCAGGCGCGTCAGCAGATCGCCCTGGGCGATGCGCTCTGCGCCGTCGGTGACGAGCTTGACGTCGCGGGTGAGGTGATTCGACAGCGGGACGATGCCGACGAGCGCGAAGACGATCAGGCCGAGGCCGAGGGCGAAGTTGCGCGCTGCGGCGCGCCGCAGCTCCTCGAGGTTCGCGCCGACGGGACGCGCCACGCCGATGCGCATGCCGCTCTGGTTGTCGGTGAGCGACGAGACGACCCAACCCTGAATGCCGCGCAGGCTCTTCCCACTGCGCACGCGCGGCGCGATGCCGAGGCGCTCGAGCGTGACGCGGTCCTTCTCGCTTCGCGCGTAGAGCGTGCCCTCGCGGTCGACTGCGAACGGAATCTCGTCGCGGTCTTCCGCCGCGCCGAGCACGCGCTTGATCACGCGATCGGGATTGATGCTCGGCGTGATCTGCCCGACCACCTCGCCCTGCTTGCGGACCGGCGCCTTGAACATCCGTCCGAGAATCAGCGCCGTCTTTTTTTCATCGGCGATCCCTTTTTTGACTTCGGTCTTGCTCAAGCCGCGAATCTCGATCTTCGGCGACGCGGCAACGGCCGGCGCCGGAGCGGCGGCGGCGTTGGAGCGCTTCATCTGCCGCATCTGCTCGCGATACCGTCGCGAGTCCTCGCTGATGACGGCGTTCAATTCCTTCTGAGCCGCGGCCAGCTCACGACGGATGTCTTCGCGGTCGTCCGGGGTCAGTTGCTGATTGGCGAGCTGCCCGCCGAGACGCCCGATCTCATCGAGCATCTCGCGCTGCTGTTCGGAGATCCCGTAGCGCGGGATCGCGGGCTCGTGAGGAAGATCGATCACCATCGGCGCTTCGGGTGGGTGCGGCGCCGCGTGCGGAGCTTCAAACGGCTTGAACTCGAGCGACTCGACGAGACTCGTGGCCTCTCCCATCGCCGCGGCGATGCTCGAGCCGATCTCACCGCTGTTCGTATCGGTCACCGGCAGCGCGGACACGAGCGTGAGGCGTTGATCGAGATCGGCGCGGATCGACGCGAGGCGCCGGTCCATCTGCTGCGTCATCCGCTCGGTCTCGCGGCGGTCGGCCAACTCGAGCGCATGCCGCGACGAGCGATACGAATACGTCACGATCGCCGCAAGCGGAACGACCGCGAGAACGAACGAGGCCAGGATCAGTTGGGTCCGGATGCGCATACCGATGTCGGAATGTAAGACGAACAAACGAGGCGAAAGTTTATTTTCGCGTCGTGGAGCGGCGGGCTCTCAGCCCGCCGTTCTCATTCGGCGGGCTGAGAGCCCGCCGCTCCACGACTGCGATTTACTGCACTCTCAAAACAGAGTCGCTCGTTCCGTTGTCCGTCACGATCACGAACGGGACGACCGAGCCGCTGCCGCTGATCACTTCGATCTCCAGCGTGAGGTCGTGCAGGTCGCCGTAGGCCGTGTCGCGCGAGTCTCCCGCGAACGAGCGGAGCAGCTCCGGAAGGACGACCTGCTGGCGCGGCGCGAGATCGAACGTGCGCGAGGTGATGGCGGTGACGAGGGCGTGCGCCTCGTCGATGAAGATGCGCGCGCGGACGCGCACCGATGCGCCGCTGGTC
>Ga0105242_10004393_pt1 | contig 10967 bp, 9 predicted proteins | sample KBSM24metaG_FD_81521 | JGI IMG/M metagenome (GOLD analysis project Ga0105242, IMG submission 81521) | Miscanthus rhizosphere microbial communities from Kellogg Biological Station, Michigan, USA - KBS M2-4 metaG | ecosystem: Host-associated > Plants > Roots > Rhizosphere > Soil | place: Michigan... | reverse complement strand
CAATTACCGGGACCCGAGATGATGTCTGGGTTCGGTAGGCATATAAATCATTAAGTTCCTCTTCCTCGTCGGGAATAACGACCGGTGAATCAAAACCAATCGCCAGCTCGGCTTCTATTTTTTCTCTGAACTCAACTTTTATTTCTTCGAGCTGCCATGGCGGTAATACCTGTTGGTTCACCAGGTAGCGCTCGTAGTTTTTAATCGGGTCTTTCAATTCCCAGATTTCAAACAACTTTGGAGAAATATACTTTGTGCCACTGGCTTCCTCATGGCCCCTCATCCGGAATGTATGGCATTCCACCAGGAAGGGTTTGTGATTTTTTATACAATAGTCTCTCACGCCCCGGATTGTATCATATACGGTCAGCACGTTGTTTCCATCGATCTGCACTCCTTCCATTCCATATCCCTTTGCTTTATCTACAAGACTGATACACCTGTATTGTTCGGTAACGGGTGTACTTAAGGCATAGCCATTGTTTTCAATTAGGAATATTACCGGGAGATCCCAGACAGCTGCAAGATTCAAAGCTTCATGAAAGTCGCCTTCGCTGGTGCCACCTTCCCCTGTGAATGCCAGACATACTTTTTTTTCGGTTTTCAATTTATGAGCCAGCGCGACGCCATCAGCAATTGCCAGTTGCGGACCGAGGTGGGATATCATTCCGCATATATGATGTTGGCGGTTGCCAAAATGAAAACTTCGTTCCCGGCTTTTACTATATCCATCTTTACTGCCCTGCCATTGCTTGAACAACTTATGTAACGGCATGTTACGTGATGTGAAGACGCCAAGGTTGCGATGAAGTGGCATGATCCATTCATCCTCCTGTAGTGCCATCGTAGCGCCAACGGCGATAGCCTCCTGTCCGATACCACTAAACCATTTGGAAATTTTCCCCTGGCGAAGCAATAAAAGCATCTTCTCTTCAATCATTCGTGGCCAAAGCAGGTTGCGGTAAATGCCAAGCAACTGTTCATTTGATAAATCCTTCCGGTCAAATTGCATGGGACGAATTTCCACCATTCATGTGGAAATAACAAAGACGTTTTGAATAGTAAGCTTCTATTAATCTTCCTTCCGCTTTTTGTCGCCAGAAAAGACAAGTGAAGAAACGATGGACAAGGCTAATCCAAACCAAAAAGCGGCCCAGAAACCATCTACCCTGAATCCGTGTACGAATTTGCTGTCCATCAGGATAATCAACGTATTTATAACCAGTAGAAATAATCCGAGAGTAAGAATAGTGATGGGCAACGTGAGGATTATCAGTATCGGTTTGACAAAAAAATTAAGGAGGCTCAATACGATGGCAACAATAATGGCAGTACCGAAGGTTTCAATGTGAACACCCGGAATAATATTGGCCAATCCATATGCTAACGCAGCGATAACCAGTATGCGAATGATGAAATTCATACATTAAATTTTCTTTAAGGTATGAATAATTAAACCACGATCAATTCATAAAAAGATTCGGGCTGCAAATATTTGTTGGCCAGCGCCTGTATCTCCCGGGCGGAGATTGTTTTAATGGTATCGATAGATTGATAAAAATACGTCTCGTCAAGGTTATTGAGGATAATGTTTTTCCATCGGGATATGATGTGAAAAGGGCCATCGAGATCGCCGAGGATGATTCCCATCATGTAGTTACGCACAAGCTGCAGTTCTTCTTCGTCAACCGGTTCATCCCGCAACAATTTCATTTCCGCATATACTTCATTTACGGTCGCTTCGCCCACGTCGCGTCCGGCTTCCGTGCTTATTAACCAGGCACTTTGTTTGATGTTGTTCTGCAGATAGCTGTGGATCCCATAGGTGTAGCCTTTATCTTCCCGGATATTGGTCATTAAGCGCGAGCCAAAGAATCCCCCCAGTATCGTATTTAAAACCTGCACTTTTATAAAATCAGGGTGGTGCCTGTTAGGGAAAGGCCGGGCGATACGAATAGAACCTTGTACACCATCGGGATCGTTCGATATACGATATTTTTTTTCTTCCGCGGGACTTGCCGGTATATCCCCTACCGTCACATCATTAATGGGAAGGTCACCAAAGTTGTCATTCAGTATTTGTTCGAGATTATTCGGTAGTTTGCCTGCAATAAACATAGTCAGTTTACTCTTCTGGTAATATTTCCTGTAGAACGCCAATACTTCGTCCCGGGTTACAGAATCAAAATCTTCCCCCCGACTATATCTTCCATAGGGATGTTGTTCTCCATAAACCAGTGCGTCGATCGTGCGACTTGCTACAAAATCACTTTTTTTAAGGTTGACCGTAAGCCGTTGTTTCATGTTTTGCCGGTAGGTGATCAACTCTTCTTCCGGCATTGTGGAATCCATTATTAATTCCCGAACCACCGGAAGCAGTTCACCGGCATGCCGGGTAAGGCAATGAAGCGAGATACTGGCCGTTTCACTATGGCAGGTTTTATTGAGGAATGATCCATAGTATTCGAAATGTTCATTGATTTCGAATGCGGTCTTTTTTGATGTTCCATTTTTCAATAGAAAATTTGCCGTTGCGGCGACCAGGTTTTTTTCTTCAAACCAATTACCCGCTGCAAAGACCCACTCAATAGAAAGTACTTCTTCGGCGCCGGCGTCAATCGTATATACTTCTACCCCGTTTTTAAGAATAATTTTTACGCAGGGTTTTAAGCTGAGTTTAAAATTAACGGCATCAATTATCTGCGGGGCTTTTGTTCTGTTTAACATAGTTTTATTCTTACTCTTATCCCGTATACAACGATCGCAAGAGTTATTTAGTTATCAGTTTCAATTAGCGTAATAATAGAGGGTATTACTGTTTTTCTCATCAAAGATATGGCGGCTTTCCTCCTGCATTTCTTTTGATGTTACTGCATTATATTTCTCCAGTTCATTATTGATCCAGGAGGCATCTCCTAACAATTCATAGTACGCAAGACTATTCGCCCGGCTCATCACGCTCATATCTTCAAAGGCGATCATGCTCTCTGTTTTGTTTTTCACTTTCTGTAATTCATTTTCGGTTACAGCTTCCCGTTTTAACTGCTCGAGTATTTCATTGAGGGCATTTTCAGCCTCATCCATGGTAATTCCTTTAACCAGTTTACCTTCAAAAATGATAACGCCGGCATCAGCGGTACCATGATGGGAACAATCTACGTTGCTGAATAGTTTTTTTTCTTTAACAAGTGTTTGATACAATCGTGACGACCCGCCACCGCTGAGGATATCGGTCAGCAGGTCAGCTACATAGTACCGTTTATCAAGACGGGGATAGATATGCCAGCATTTATACAATGCATCCAGCGGCACATCGGCATGCACTTCCAGTTTTCTCCCTTCCCGTTGCGGCGATTCCTGTGGCAGGTTCCGTTGATATTTTTCACCTGCCGGAATTCCGCCAAACCATTTTTCTGCTAACTCTCTTACGTTTTCCACTGTTACATTTCCCGCTACTACCAAAATGGCATTGACAGGACGATAGTGTTTAAAAAAGAAGTTTTTTACATCCTCCAACTTCGCATTTTCGATGTGAGACAGTTCTTTGCCAATGGTCATCCATCGATAAGGATGCTGCTTATATGATAAGGCCATGATCTTATGTCCCACATCGCCATAAGGCTTATTGAGGTAATGCTCTTTGAATTCCTCACACACGACTTTTCGCTGCGTATCAAGACTTTTTTCACTGAATGCGAGTGACAGCATACGATCACTTTCCAGCCAGAAGGCCGTTTCCAGGTTCTCTGCCGGAAGCTGAATATAATAATTGGTCAGATCATTTGTAGTATAAGCATTGTTTTCGCCACCAGCCATTTGTAATGGCTCATCGTATTCCGGGATATTTACCGATCCGCCGAACATCAAATGTTCAAATAAATGGGCAAAGCCGGTACGATCAGGATTTTCGTCTCTCGCACCCACATCATACATGATATTCATTACGGCCATCGGTGTGGAAAGATCCTGATGAACAATAACGCGCAAACCATTGGGCAGGGTAAATTTTTCAAACTGTATCATAGTAAACCAAACAATTATTTCATTGTAAAGTTTGTAAAAATAAGAAAATACAGGTTGAAGAAATCGTACGGGTGTCTAAAGGATACTTTTTACCCGGATATTAAAGTCCAGCAATTTATTATCGCGGCGAACCACCACTTTTACTCTTTCGCCGGGTAACTGAAAAGCAGCTTTATAGTGAGAAAGATTTTGATCGAATGTTTTATTTACGCCGATAACTACGTCACCTTCTTTTAAACCCGATTTTTCAGCTGGTGAACCTTCCGCAACGTCTCCTATTATGATCTGCCCGTCAACATTATAGAGTTCGATTCCCGTATAGGCATAGTCAAATTGTTCTGTAAAATGGCTGTTGGGTTTGAGATAAATGTCACGCCTGTCATAATTCAGTATCACGTTGAACCGGCGCAGTATGTCATTACCGAGTATGCCCCCCAGGTAAGGATAGGATGTAACATTATACGTATCATCAAAAATATACACGGGCACATTCCGGAATTTATAAGGGCCCAACTTAAATTCTTTCACGACAGTCGCCTGCATATCCACTTTACCGCCCAATCCTTCCGCCTCCTTGAAATATAACTTTCTTTTCTTTGATAGAATGGCACTATCCTTAATAAAATCCGAGGACAACATTAAACACAGACCAGCTCCCATATCGAACAGGAAACGGGTCGTAACGGTCTTACTATCTCTTATACGGGCAAGTTGCACCGGCAAGGTGGTGATGGCGGGTCTAAGGAGATATCCGCCCTTTGGATATTTCAGATAACCCTTCGTATAAAATGTTACTTCCGAGCTATCATAATTTAATGCAACGATATACCGGCTTAGTACCGAATAACCGATAATGCCATCGATCCGTTCTCCATAGACATTTGTGAGTATGGAATAGTCATTGATGTGAAAATTAAGGCTATCAATAGTAAGTCCCGGAAGATGGAGTTTCTGGCGATATACAAAATTCACTTTCCGCGTTCCGGCGATACCGCGAATCGTTTTGTCAGAAGGTACCTGGTCCACTTTTAAATACTGCGCGGTAGAAGAATCGAGAGAAATACCTCCGCTACCAGTATCCAAAATGAAATTAAGTGAATCCGGAGAATTTCCAAAGGTAGCCCTCAGTAAAATGACACCACCATAAAGCTGTCTGAATGAAAATCGTGTTATCATTTTGGCCGGGGGCTCAACGAATTCCTCCTGGGCGCTGAGGCATAGATTGCTGCAGAGTATAAGGATCAGAAGGTTAGAGGCAGGCAAGCGAAATCGTTTCATACAGTCAATGTTGGTTAAAAGCCGTGATAGAGACAAGAATATCGGAAAAAAAGATGCAATGGCTGGCTGTAAACCCTAAATTTATCTGATAAGGCAGACCTGCCAAAACCATTTGTCACAATTTATGTTATCGCGATTGTACATTTGCAACACAGAAGAAATAAAGCATGAACCTGTCAGAATTGTACCAGAGAGCACTGGATTTGGAATTTCTTAGCATACAGGAAGGGGTTTTTCTTTTTAATAACGCCCCTCTCGCTGAATTGATGTTTGTCGCTAATGAACTACGAAAGAAACAGGTTCCGCACGGCCGGGTAACCTGGCAGATAGACCGGAATGTGAATACGACCAACGTATGCATCGCCAACTGCAAATTTTGTAATTTTTATCGCATACCGGGTCATGCGGAGGCCTATATAACGGATATGCCCGTTTATCGCCGTAAAATCGAAGAAACCATTAAATATGGAGGCGATCAACTATTGCTGCAAGGAGGTCATCATCCGGATCTGGGTCTGGATTTTTACACCTCGATATTCAGACAGATCAAACAGGAATTTCCTACAATTAAATTACACACGCTGGGTCCGCCCGAGGTCGCCCATATCACAAAACTGGAAAGATCAACGCATCGCGAAGTATTGATCGCCTTAAGAGAAGCCGGTATGGATTCATTGCCCGGAGCCGGCGCTGAAATCCTTGTCGACCGTGTCAGGCGTCTGATATCGAAAGGAAAATGTGGCGCCGCTGAATGGCTCGATATAATGCACGAAGCCCATAAGTTAAATATCACCACATCAGCTACCATGATGTTTGGTCATGTGGAAACCATCGAAGAACGTTTCGAACATCTGGTCAAAATAAGAGAAGTGCAGAGCCGTAAACCGGAAAGTGCAAAAGGTTTTCTTGCATTTATTCCATGGACTTTCCAGGATGTGGATACTTTACTTACAAAAATCCGTGGCGTACATAATCTCACAACACCGGAAGAGTATATAAGGATGATTGCCATTAGCCGTATCATGTTGCCGAACGTAAAAAATATTCAGGCTTCCTGGCTTACAGTGGGTAAACAAACCGCACAGATATGTTTGCAGGCGGGAGCCAATGATTTTGGATCCATAATGATCGAAGAAAATGTGGTTAGTGCCGCCGGAGCCCCACACCGGTTTACTTACAAAACAATACAGGACGCAATTCGCGAAGCAGGCTTCGAACCGCAATTGCGAAACCAACAGTATGAATGGCGAAAGATACCCGAAACCATTGTGGAGCAGGTGGTAAATTATTAGCACTATAAAAAGCGACGAGACAGATCCGGATGAAAATCTGCCAGCATTATTTTAATCATCCGGAGAAAAAAAGCAATAATTTCCGTTAAAATCCACGTTATGTTTTTCAATACAAATGGCAGATCGTCCTGCCACTTTATAATTTTACTTTTATTTTCTTTTCCGGCTGCAGGTATACATGCACAGTCGGTTGGAATCTTCGACAAGCAGGGCGATGTAGGAACTGCCATAAAGCCGGGATATGCCAAATACAATGAAAACAACCAGCAGTACGAGTTGTCCGGTTCGGGTACCAATATTTGGTTTAAAAAAGATGAATTTCAATATTGCTGGAAGCGGTTGAAAGGAAATTTTATTTTACAGGCCAGAGGAACGTTTATCGGCAAAGGTGTAGAAGAACATCGAAAGTTTGGATGGATGGTACGAAACAGCCTCGATACGAATGCAGTGATGGCCAGTGCCACTGTACACGGCGACGGTCTTACCTCACTACAATACCGCAAAATCAAGGACGCTGATGTGGAAGAAGTTAAGTCAACCATAACGGGCCCCGATATAATCCAGTTGGAAAGAAAAGGCCATCAATACATTATGTCGGTTGCCCATTGGGTTGAGCCATTCGTTTCAGAAAAAATTTCAGATCTCGATTTGGGCGATGAAGTTTATGCCGGTTTGTTTATCTGCTCTCACAACAAGAACGTAATAGAAAAAGTTTCATTTGACGATGTACGAATCATCATACCCGCGAAAGATGATTTCGTGGAATACAGAGACTATATCGGTAGCCATCTTGAAATCCTGGATGTAATGAACGGCAGGAGGCAGATTCTTTACAGCTCCCCTCACTCATTGCAGGCCCCTAACTGGACTGCCGACAAGAAAGCCTTACTATACAACACCGGCGGGCTCATTTACCGTTTTGATCTTGCTAAAAAGACTTCCGTTGTCATACATACTGATTTCGTCAAAGAAAATAATAATGACCATGTCCTTTCATTCAATGGAAAAATGTTGGGACTCAGCAGCTCCAGCGGTGATACAAGCTACGGCTCCATCATTTATACGGTACCGATAGCTGGCGGTAAGCCAAAACAAATTACCCCTACCGGACCATCGTATTTACATGGCTGGTCCCCCGATGGAAAATTTTTAATTTACACCGGTGACCGTAATAATGAATATGATCTGTATAAAATTCCGGCGGCGGGTGGAAAAGAAATAAGATTGACAAACACTCCCGGTCTTGACGATGGTTCTGAATATAGCCCGGACGGAAAATATATTTATTTCAATTCTGTGCGGTCAGGTACCATGCAACTTTGGCGCATGAAACCTGATGGAAGTGATGCGGAACAACTGACCCATGATGATTACAATAATTGGTTTCCGCACGTTTCTCCCGATGGAAAATGGATTGCCTTTATTTCGTTCATGAATGATGTATCCCCATCGGATCATCCATTTTATAAACACGTATATATCCGGTTGATGCCGGTAAGCGGGGGACAGCCGAAAGTAATTGCTTACCTGTATGGAGGTCAGGGAAGCATCAATACCCCATCCTGGTCACCCGATAGCAGGCACATTGCATTTATCAGCAATTCAGAGATGGCCTCAAAATAGAAGAGGATTACTAAAATTTATGACAGGAGCCTGACAGCTCTTATTAGATCTTCGGGGGTATCAATTTCGACACCCATATATTCTGTAATAACCATTCTGAGCGGAATGCCATGTTCAAGGTACCGGAGACATTCGATCTTTTCAATGGCTTCCAGGGTTGTCACCGGCCAGTCCGTAAAATCAAGCAGGGCTTGTTTGCGGAAAGCATAAACGCCGATATGTTCATAGTATAGTGCAACTGTTTCTTTATTTCGTGGATAGGGTATAACACTTCGTGAAAAGAACAGGGAATTCATATTAATATCCACGGCTACTTTTACATAGTTGGGATCATCGATCAGGCTTTGTTCCCTGAGCAGCTGCATAAGGGAAGCTACCTTCACCGTTGTTCCATTGTTTCCCCCAAAAACATCCAGTAATTTTTGCAATGGTTCTTTTCTAACAAAGGGTTCATCGCCCTGCACGTTTACAATGATATCCACCTCAAGGTCGCGGGCTGCTTCGGCAATGCGATCGCTACCACTTTCATGGTTACGGATACTTTTCATGGCCTTCCCGCCATGCGAGGTTATTTCGTCAAAAATAATATCACTGTCTGTGACAACTATAACGTCATCAAATAACCCGGTCGCTTTTGTATTGTCGTAGGTATGACGGATGACAGTCTTGTTACCGAGTTGTTGCATTAGTTTGGCGGGAAAACGTGTGGCGGCATATCGGGCCGGTATCATGGCTATTATTTTCATATTATACCCCCGCATTGAATTAAACTACCAAGGTTATAAAAGATGATAAATACCGGGAACAACAGTAAACGCATGTGGAAATTTATTTTGTGCAAATTATATAACCGCAATGGATTTGAAAAAGTTAATCGATTGGCGCCATCAGGGGTCAAGCTTTTGGAAGGGTTTTTTCATGAGCATCACAAAATCTTCATCACTTTCATTGGGATAATAGCGGTCGAGACCATAATGGATATCGGCGGGATCGAGTTTTTTAAACGTTCCCAGTAACCTGTCCCAGATAGCCAGCACCGCCCCATAATTGCTGTCTGTAAAAGGTTGTTTCCAATGGTGATGTACTTTGTGCATATTGGGAGAAACGAAGATAAAACTCAACACCCTGTCAATCACTGCCGGCAGCCGGATATTAGCATGGGTGAATGCCGTGATGAGAATAAGAATTGTTTGAAAGATCATGACGGCGTACATAGGGGCACCGGAAATAAATATTCCTATAAAAAAGAACAGCCCGCGCAAAACGCTCTCAACGGGGTGATGCCGGAGACCTGTCGTGACGTCCACATTATTGTCGGCGTGGTGAACAACATGAAATCGCCATAATACCGGGACCTTATGTTCGGTGATATGAACCAACCAGCCGCCAAAGAAGTCAAGTACCAGGAAAGAGACAATGATGGTTCCCGTTATTCCGGTGCCGAGCCAGTACACCAGCCCAAATTGCTCGACTTTGCACCAATCACTTAGTTTAATTATAATTATGGCCAGAAATGTATGTATGATCAGGTGAAGAGTAGTAAAACCAAGATTCACAGCCGCGTGCCTTAATTTCCCTCTTTTATATTTCATGGTAAGAAGAGGAATAGAACCTTCTACGATCCAGAAAAACAGAAGGCCCGCTACCAGAAATGCCATCCGTTGGGCAGGATGTTCATCAAGGGTTTGGAAATAGTTGATAACTCGTTCCCACATACGGCATGTTTTGCAATCCAAAAGTTACAAAGTAAAAACGGGTTGGGGATGAAAATATCTATGAATTAACAGGATTTTCATCCGTTTGCACATTTTCAAACTCATTACCGCAATTAAAACAATGATAGACTTTGTCAACGGCAAGTGCATAATCGCCAAACAAAAATCCAAAGACAGCGCCGATCCAGTTGGACGCTTTGCGGGGAGTGCTAATGAATTCCACATTTGTTGAACCGCATTGAGGACAGGCCATGTTCTTTTTTTGTTCAGCGGTGAATTCCTTTAACAATTCTGCAGCTCTTGGATAATGGGGTTCCGCCACCATGAGTTTGATTCCGCCGACCGCATTACTAAACATGGGTGTAACTGTAACAGTATTTTCGTCCTGCAGCCAACAGTTAATTCCTTCTTCTTCCAACCTTCCCAGCGTGATGTGTGCGGGTATATAATTATCGAACGTGCAGAGAAGGGTATAGTTCATAAATATTACTGATTCAGCATAAGCGGCATGACCAGCATTAAGAGTTCTTCATCTTCCTCTTGTTCTGTTTCTTTAATTATACCCGCTTTGGTAGGAGTTGATAATTCAATTTTTATTTCATCGCTGTCGGCGGCATTCAGCATCTCAATTAAAAACTTTGCATTAAAGGCGATGGTAAGATCTTCGCCATCATACTGGCATTTCATTCTTTCGGTTCCTTCAAAGCTGAAGTCCACATCCTGAGCGGCTAACTGTAGCTCGCCACCGCTTATGCTTAGCGCGACCTGGTTGGTGCTTTTATTGCTAAATACACCGACACGACGTAAGGCGCTTTGAAAGTCACTCCTGTTCACTGTCAAACGGTACGGATTATCCTGGGGAATAACTACTTTATAATCGGGGAAACGGGCATCGATTAGACGGCAACTCATTTGGGTGGTGCCGTGTTTTACAAAAAGGTGATTGCTATTATAGCTCAGCGTAATTTCATCTTCATTGTCAGGAATAGCCGATTTCAATAAATTAAGTGGTTTCCGTGGAACAATAAATGAATCT
>Ga0105242_10004391_pt1 | contig 10971 bp, 5 predicted proteins | sample KBSM24metaG_FD_81521 | JGI IMG/M metagenome (GOLD analysis project Ga0105242, IMG submission 81521) | Miscanthus rhizosphere microbial communities from Kellogg Biological Station, Michigan, USA - KBS M2-4 metaG | ecosystem: Host-associated > Plants > Roots > Rhizosphere > Soil | place: Michigan... | reverse complement strand
TGTGACGCTCGTCGTCGATACGAACGCGATTGTCTTCGGGTCGCGCGACCCAAAGGTCTACGACATGGACGGCCGGTGCGGCACCGTGGACGAGAAGGGCCACGGCTGCCGGCCGCTCATTTCGTCGGAGAAAGCGAACGGCGTCGCCATCATGGGCCCCGGCACGATCGACGGCCGTGGATGGGCGAAGCTGCTCGGCAAGGACGTCTCATGGTGGGATCTGGCGCAGGACGCCAAGGTGAGGAATCTGAGCCAGAGTTGTCCGCGGCTCATCGTGCTGACGCAATCGAACGACGCCGTGCTGTACGACGTGACGCTCAAGAACTCGGGAAACTTCCACGTCGTGTTCGACCGCGGCGTCGGCTTCACCGTCTGGGGCATTCGGATCGATACGCGCGATCCTCGTGCGCGCAACACCGACGGCATCGACCCGATGAGCGCGACGAACGTGACGATCACGCACAGCTACATCAATACGGGCGACGACAACGTCGCGGTGAAGGCGGGGAACAAGCCGAGCTCGCACATTACGGTTTCGCACAATCATTTCTATCGCGGACACGGTGTGTCGATCGGCAGCGAGACGGACGGCGGTGCGAGCGCCATCCGCGTGTTCGACTTGTCGATCGAGGGGGCCGACAACGGACTGCGTATCAAGTCCAACTCGGCGCGCGGCGGGCTGGTGCAGGACATCGAGTATCGCGACGTCTGCATCCGTCGCACGAAGAACGTGATCGAGATGGACACTCACTACAGCGCGTCGCCGAAGACGACGGGCAATCTCGTTCCCGAGTTCCGCGACATCCGGCTCAAAGACGTTCGCGTGATGGACGGCGGGAAGGTGATTCTCGAGGGATATGACGAGAAGCGCCGGCTGGCGATGGTGTTCGACAACGTCGTGTTCGATGATCCGTCGAAGATGACGGTCAGCGCGTCGCACGCGACGATTGCGCGCGGCCCCGGGCCGACGAATCTCACGATTCCCGGCGAAGACGTGCAGGTGACAGGCACACCTTCTGATGCACCACCAAACCAGTGCGTTGGGAAGTTCGTCCCGATGCCGACCGCAGCCGGCCCGATGGGCAATAGTCGATATGCGGCCGTCGTCGACGCGGCTTTTCGCGGAACGGACGGCGACAGCAGCTCCGGCTCGCCGACCTTTCGCGCCCTCGGAGCGGCGCTGACAGCGCTGCCGCCGAATGGAGTGGGGCGCGTTGCCATTCTCTTGAGGAATGGCAGGTATCGCGAGAAGCTGACGATCGATCGACCGTATGTCACGCTAGTCGGCGAGAGTCGTGACGGCACGGTGCTCACCTACGACGCCGTGGCCGATACGCCGAGTCCCGGCGGGGGTACGTACGGCACCCGCGGCAGCTTCACGCTGCGCATCGTCGCGCCGGACTTTCGCGCCGAGAACCTCACGATCGAGAATTCGTTCGACTACATGGCGAACGTGGCGAAGCCGGACAGCGACAAGACGAAGCTCAAGAACATCCAGGGTGTAGCGTTGATGCTCGACCTCGGCTCCGATCGCGCGACGTTCACGAACGTCAGAATTCTGGGGCACCAGGATACGCTCTTTCCCAATGCCGGGCGGAGCTACTTCTACAAGACCGAGATCCGCGGCAACGTCGATTTCATTTTTGGCGCGGGGCAGGCTGTGTTCGACGACTGCGATATCGTCTCGCTCGACCGGAACAGCAAGACGACGAACGGCTACGTCACCGCGGCGAGCACGGACATTTCGCAGCCGTTTGGCTTTCTGTTCCTCAACAGCCGACTGAAGAAGCAATCACCCGAGATGTCGGCCAATTCCGTAACGCTTGGCCGTCCGTGGCACCCGTTTGCCAACGCTCGCGCAGTCGCGAGTGTGGCTTTCATAGACTGTTGGATGGACGACCACATCGGCGAGCGCGGGTGGGATCGCATGTCATCGGTGGATTCGACCGGCACGCGCATCTGGTACGAACCGGCGTCGGCACGTTTCGTTGAATTCGGCACGAAAGGGCCAGGCGCGGTCGCGAGTGCGTCGCGTCGCACGCTCACCGCAACTGAGGCGAAACGTTTCACGCCCAGCGCGGTGCTCGGCGATTGGAATCCCGTACCGAGCAAGCAGGGACGGTAGCGCTGTGCGGATGACATTCCGCTGGTTTGGGGCCGGCGACCCGATCCCGCTCGCGCACATTCGCCAGATCCCCGGCGTTCGTGGCGTTGTCAGCGCGCTCTACGATGTTCCGGTTGGCGATGCGTGGCCACGCGATCGCATTGCGCGACTGCAAGAGGAAGTGAGTGAAGCCGGACTCGATCTGGCGGTGATCGAGAGCATTCCGGTCCACGAGGACATCAAGCTTGGCCGCGCGACGCGCGATCGGTTCGTCGAGCAGTACTGCGAGAGCGTGCGGGGGATGGGGGAGCTCGGGATTCCGGTGCTCTGCTACAACTTCATGCCGATCTTCGACTGGACGCGCACCGACCTCGCCATGGCGATGCCCGACGGCTCGACAGCGCTCGCCTACGACGACGCGGCGCTCACGCGCATCGATCTATCGCGTGGAACCGGCGATCTTCCCGGCTGGGCGACCGCATACGACGCCGCGACGCTCCGTGGGCTCCTCGACGCCTATCGCTCGATCGACGAAGAGCGGTTGTGGGAGAATCTCGCGTACTTCCTCGAGCGCGCCGTGCCCGTCGCGGCGAGCGTCGGAGTGCAGATGGCCATTCATCCCGACGATCCGCCGTGGCCGATCTTCGGATTGCCGCGAATCATTACGAGCGCCGCGGCGCTCGAGCGTCTCACCCGAATCGTCGACGACCCGGCGAATGGCGTCACGTTCTGCACCGGTTCACTCGGCGCGGAGGAGCAGAATGATTTACCGGCGATGATACGGTCGCTCGGCGCTCGTGGTCGGATTCATTTCATGCACTGCCGAAACGTTCGTCGCACGGGCCCGCGGCAATTCCACGAAAGCCCGCATCCCACGGAGTTCGGAAGCGTGAACATGCTCGAGGTGATGCGGGCGCTCCGAGATATCGGCTTTGGTGGTCCGATGAGGCCCGATCACGGACGCATGATCTGGGGTGAGCGCGGCCGGCCGGGATACGGGTTGTACGATCGCGCGCTCGGTGCGATGTACCTGCAAGGGCTGTGGGAAGGTTCCGAGCGCCGCCGGTCTGAAAGAAAGCGGGACTGACTCTCGTCAGTCCCGCTCGTCGTCCAAGCCCGCTCTCACTACTCAGGGAGCCTTCGTTCCTTCCGTCCTCAGATGGAGCACGGAATCCGCGCCCGCGCCCTGATAATGCGCCGTCGTCATGCCGACCAACTTGCCGCCCTGAATTCGGAATGAGCCTTCGGTGAACACCTTTACGTTCTTGCGGCGCTGGCTCGAGAACACTCCCGTCTTCGATATCAGGCTGTCGCCGGAAACCGTGACCGTCATTGGGGCTTTGACGCCGGACGGGAATTCGATCATCCAACCGGCCGTATCAGCCGTCGCGGTGAGTGTGTACTTCGTGGATGACGTGTCCTTTCCGTCCGTGGGCGTCGACACCATGGCCCATTTGCCGGCGAAGTCCGCGAGGTTGAGAGCCGGAGCTGGGGCGGCGGGAGGAGGAGCGGCGGCCGCCGCGGCGGCGCTGTCCTTTGCGGCTTGTTCGTTCTTGCCGCAGGCAACGAGAAGCAAAAGCGTGCTGCTGGCGAGTGCGACACGACGTACGACGCGCATGGTGCTCTCTGGCTGAGGTGTGGTGACGGGAAATCCGATGACGGTGCTATTGAGGTTACCGGGGTCGGGTCTACTGTCAAGCAATCGGCTCCCGCCCCCGGATTCGGTATCGAACGATCAATCTGCCCTGAGTGCTTCCATCGGATCGACTCGCGCGGCGCGTCTGGCCGGTAGCCAGCTCGCGAACAGTGCAAATCCGAGCAGGGTCGCCGCGGCGACGCTGAGCGTGAACGGATCGGTCGGTGTCACCTCGTACAACATCGACCGCAAGAAGCGGCCCACGAGCATGACGAGCGCGAGTCCGACGACGATGCCCGCGGCACTCAGGACGAGTCCTTGTCGAGTGACCATCGCCGCGACCGATTGCGGTTGCGCGCCGAGTGCGATGCGAACGCCGAGCTCTCGCGTGCGCAGCGTGACGATGTAGGCGATCACGCCGTACAATCCGACGACGCCCAATACGAGCGTGACACCCGCCGCAACGCCGAGCAGGATCATCGTGAACGAGAGGCGCGCGATCGACTCTTCCGTCACCTGGCGCATCGTCCGCATCTGGAATGTGGGCAGCGACGGATCCAGATCGCGCACGACGCGTTGCATCTCGCGTGTGACGGCGATTGGGTCGGCGCTGGTTCGAACGACGAGTGCCATCGTCCGATGGACCGGACCGTTGAGGGTATCGTTGGTCGCTGCTTCGGGGAAATACACGGCGCGATCGGGTGCCGCCATGAGCGACGTATCACGCACGTCGCCGACGACGCCGATCACGGTATTCCAGTCCCCGCTGGGGAGCTCGCGGAACCGCTTCCCGATCGCCGCGTGTCCCGTCGAGTCATGGAAGAAATGGATCGCCGTCGCGAGGCTGATGATCGCCTCTCTTCCGTTCTGTCGTTCGAGCCGGTCGAAGCCGTGTCCGGCGATCAGCGGAATCTGCATCGCGCGGAAGTAGCCCGAATCGACGGTCGAGTACGTCTCGAGCGCCGGAATCTTCGTCGCCGTGCTCGCGTCACCTTCGACGAAGAAAGGATCGTGATCGGTCCCAGAACCGAGGAGCGGCAGGTGCGACGTAATACCGACCGTCGTGACGCTGGGGATCTTCGAGGTGCGGTCGACCAGCTGTTGATAGAAGCGCGCCACCGACGTGTCGTTCGGGTAGCGGGCTCCGGGCGTGGAAACCCAGAGCGTGGCAACGCCATCGGGGTTGAATCCCGGATGCACGGCATGAAGCCGCTGGAAAGTCCGCAGGAGCAGCCCCGACGCGGCGAGGACGACGAGGGCGAGCGCCATCTGCACCGCGACGAGCGCGCTTCGCGCCCGCTGGCGACTGCTGCCGACAGTCCCACCACGTCCCCCATCGCGCAGGCCGGTCAGCGTGTCGCTGCGCATGAATCGAATCGCCGGGATGGCGCTGCAGGCGATCGACACCAGCGCCGCGACGAGCAGCGTGAATCCGACCACCGTTGCGTCGAGGTGAATCTCGGCCAGACGCGGAATGCCGGCCGGGCCAGCCGCGACGAGCAGGCGAATCGCTGCGTAGGCGACGCCGAGGCCGAGCACCGCCGAGACGACGGCGAGCACCGCCGTCTCGGTAAAGAAGTGCATGATCACGCGCCCACGACTCGCGCCGAGGGCCGAGCGAACGGACAGCTCGCGGTGCTTCGCGTCGGCTCGCACGAGCAGCAGGTTGGCGACGTTCGCGCACGTCACGAGAAGGACGAGAAAAGCCGCCGCCGCGACGATCCACAGTGTCTTCGCGACGCCGCCGACGATGTCCTCGCGCATCGGCACGAGCCGCGGCACCGGTTTCGCCTGGTCCAACATCATCTGGGTCGTGATGCCGGGAGCCAACATCGGCGTCAGCTCGGTCATGCGCGGAAGCACTTGAGTCATCTCGCGCTGCGCCGCCTGTACGGTGACGCCCGGTTTGAGCCTCGCGACACCGCCGAAGCTGAACCCACCAGGAAACTCTGCGTTCGGATCGAGCTGGCGGGGCAGCCAGATTTGCGTCTCACGATTCGGGAATTGGAAGCGCGCCGGCATCACGCCAACGATTTCCGTCGAGCGTCCAAAGATCAGCAGCTTCTGGCCGATCACGGTCTGCGACGCGCCAAACCGGGAGCGCCACATTCCTTCGCCGATGATCGCGACGTTCGGTCCCTTCGGGCCATCTTCCTCGGCCGTAAACGTGCGCCCGATGAGAGGCGGTACCTCGAGCAAAGGGATCACTTCGCGCGTGGTGTACACGCCGACGACGCGTTCCGGATCGCCGCGGCCGTCCGGATCCTGAATGTTGAGCGAAGACGTCTGGTAGATGCCAATCCCGGCGAGCGAATGCGCGAATCGCTTATACGTCAGGTACGTCCCCGGCGTCTGCTCGGCGTGGAACAAGGAAAGCGGCGGAAGATCATGCCACGCGGCTATCAGTTGCTCCGGCCGACCATATGGGAGCGGCCGAAGGAGCACACCATTCACGATCGCGAAGATCGCCGCCGCCGAGCCGATGCCGATTGTCAGCGCGAGAACGACCGTGATGCTGAACAGCGGGGCGCGCCGCAGTGAACGCCAGGCGTATGACAGGCGGTTGAGACCGTTCATGAATTGGCTCGAGCGATCGGTTGCCTGCCGTACGGGAAGGGGTCGGCCGAGGTTTCCCCTGGGGGGGACGGGCGACGGGCGATGGGCGTTGGGCGATCGCCGGGTTGTCATCCTGAGCGAAGCGAAGGACCTATTTTCCGAACCCGGTAGCTAACTCGGGAAAGCAGGTCCTTCGTCGCTACGCTCCTCAGGATGACATTGTCGGCGAGGTCGACGACGTCGCGTTCACCATATTCGGGCACCGCCCACCGCGCTAAGCCCTTCGCCAGAGGAAGTACACCGGAATCCCAAGCAGCACGATCGCCAGGCCGAGGAATGCGTCCTGTCTCGTCGTGGGCGACAAGAGAATCAGGATCATCACCGCCGTGGTGAGCCCGATGTAGAGGGCCGGCAGGAGTGGATATCCGATCGTTCGGTACGGTCGCTCGAGGTCCGGGCGTTTGGCTCGGAGAATGAACAGACCGATCGTCGTCAGCGCGTAGAACACGAGCGCGGCGAAGATCACGTAGTTGAGGAGCTGGCCGTAGCTGCCGGTGAGGCAGAGCAGGGCGACCCAGACCGACTGCACGACGAGTCCGGCCGCCGGCACGCGACGCTCGTTGAGCGTGCCGACCTTCGCGAAGAACAGTCCATCGCGGGCCATCGCGTAATAGACGCGGGCACCGGCGAGAATGAGGCCGTTGTTGCAGCCAAAGGTCGAGATGAGGATCGCGACCGCCATGATCGTCGCGCCCGCCGACCCAAAGATCACTTCGAGCGCCGCGGTGGCCACGCGATCCTGCGTGGCGTGCGATACCCCGCGGCCGAGTGCCGTCGCCGCGCCCTCGACTCCGGTCATCGGCAGGACGTTGATGTAAGCGACGTTCGCCAAGACGTAGAGAACCGTCACGAGTCCGGTGCCGAAGAGCAGCGCGAGCGGCAGATTTCGCTTTGGATTGTGGACTTCGGCGGCCGCGAACGTGACGTTGTTCCATGCGTCGCTCGAGAACAGCGAGCCGACGAGCGCCGCGCCGAACGCGACGACGAACGTGCCCGTCACGTCGACGCTGCCGGCGAAGTTGCCGTTGCTGAAGTTCGCCGCGATCGCCGTCGCGTTTCGTCCAATCGTGATGCCGAGCAGGATGAGAAGCGCGAGCGCGGCCGTCTTGATCAGCGTGAGCGATGTCTGAACGAATTTGCCTTCGCGAACGCCTCGCAAGTTGATCCAGGTGAGCACCGCGATGCTGACGAGGGCGACCAACCGCTGCGGCGAGAGGCCGAGCTGAATCGCGCTCGCCGGACCGGCGCAGCCGAGCCACGATACGCACACGCTGGCACGCGGGAACCAACCGTACAGGTCCGGGCTGATAGCGGGCCAGAGAACGCCGAGGAATCGCCCGAATGCCACGGCGACCGCGGCGATCGTGCCGGTCTGAATGACGAGGAACAGCGTCCATCCATAGAGGAAACCCATCAGCGGGCCCATCGACTCGCGGAGGAAGACGTACTGTCCGCCGGCCCGCGGGAACATCGCCGCAAGCTCGCCGTAGGTGAGCGCGCCAAGCAGGGTGATGACGCCGGTGAGGATCCAGGCGGCGAGGAGCCACATCGGCGAGCCGAGATGGCGCGCCATCTCCGCCGACGTGATGAAGATGCCCGAGCCGATCATCGATCCGGCGACGAGCATGGTGGCGTCGGTCAGGGTGATCGCCTGAACGAACTCGACGTTCGGCCGCGTGACGTCCGCGGTCGGCGTTCGCGGTGGGGAAGACGCGGTTCCGGTCATCGCGGCCAGTCTCCTCGAAGAGGCTCCGATCCGAGGTACCCGTTCGTTCGGAACATACCGCGCCTGCCAAAAATGGGGACTAGTTGACATCCTACCCGAGCAATCGTACGATCTAGTAGAATGTCTACTAGAAATGACCGGGAGCGCGCGGCGCTCCTCCAGGGAACGCTCGATCTCCTCGTACTCCGCACGCTGGCGATCGGGCCGCATCACGGGCACGGAATCGCGCTCGCCATTCAGCACTCGTCGCAGGGCGCGCTGCTCGTCGATCACGGGTCGCTCTATCCGGCGCTCCAACGGCTCGAGGCCGCCGGTTGGCTGCGCGCCGACTGGGGCGTATCGGACAACAACCGCCGCGCGCGCTTCTACGAGCTCACCGCCGCGGGTCGGAAGCAACTGGTGAAAGAAGCCGGCGAGTGGCGCCGGCTGGCGCGAGCGGTCGGGCTCGTACTCGGTCCCGAGTTGAACGAGGGCTGATCTCTATGTGGCGGGCGTTCTGGCAGCGCTGGACTCGGCGATCGTCCGACGACTTCGCGGCGGAGATCGAATCGCACATCGCCATGGAAGCTGAGCGGCTGATGCGCGAGGGAATGAGCGCCGAGGAAGCGCAGTTCGCGGCGCGCCGGAAGTTCGGCAACACTACCGCGGCGCGCGAGCACTTCCGCGAACATCGGCCGGGTTGGACGGCGGAATCGGTCGGGCAGGATGTGCGGTACAGTCTGCGCGCGATGCGCCACCATCCGGCGTTCACCTTCATCGCGGTCGTGTCGCTGGCGCTGGGGATCGGCGCGAACACCACGATGTTCAGCGTCGTCGACGCGATCCTGCTCAAGACACCGGCGCACGTTCAGGACGCCGCGCGCATCAACCGCGTCTATTTCGCCGTGCCGGGCCCGGACGGCGTCGCGCAGCCGTGGCCGACGCAGGGCTACGGCGTCTACATGATGCTGCGCGATCGCGTGCACAGCTTCGAGTCGGCGGCGGCATTTGCCGCGTTGGCAGTCGCCAGCGGTCGCGGCCCCGACGCGCGCCGGCTGAACGCGGTCCTCGTGACGCCGAGCTTCATGTCGATGCTTGGAGTGCGTCCGGCGATCGGGCGCTTCTTCGCGCCATCGGAAGAACGCGACGAGAACGAGCATATCGCGGTCGTGAGCTACGAAGCGTGGCAGACTCAGTACGGTGGCGATGCGTCCGTACTCGGCAAGACGATCGACGTCGCCGGTGTCCCGCACACGATCATCGGTGTGGCGCCGGAGCGATTCACGGGAGTGAATCCGGATCGCGTCGACCTGTGGCTGCCACTCGGTGTGGCGACGCGGCTCTTCAGCCCACGAGCGCTCAATCCGCAGAGCTCCGGCTACTGGCTGGAGTGCATTGGCAAACGCCGCGATGGTGTGAGCATCGCGCGTCTCGAGGACGAAATGACGCGCGAGTACCACGAGGCCTTCCGAGACTCGCCGCGCTATGAGGCGACGTACGCCAAGGCGAAAGCCCTCGCTGGACCGTTGGTCGTATCCCAGGGCCCGATGCGCGGCGCCGACGCGCGCGTGTCGCTCTGGCTCGCCGCGGTGTCGGTGGTCGTGTTGCTCATCGCCTGCGCGAACGTCGCGAATCTGCTCCTCCTGCGCGGTCTGGCCCGGGCTCGCGAAACGGCGCTGCGGTTGTCGCTCGGTGCCACGCGCGCGCGCCTTGCTCGCCAATCATTGATCGAAGGGCTGGTCCTCGCCACGGCGGGCGCGCTCGGCGCACTGATCGTCGCGCGCTGGAGCGGCGCGACGCTGCGAGCCTTTCTCCTGCCCAAGGCCGACGATTCCGCCGTCGTGGACGGCCGCATGATCGCGTTCATGCTGGCCATCACCGTCGTGACTGGCGTCCTCGCCTCGATCGTCCCGGCGATCGTGACGGCGCGCCGCGACTTCGGCCCGCTCGTGAGCGCCGGCCGTACGTCGGGCGCGCGAGAGCGGCTGCGACTCCTACGGACGCTCATCGGAACACAGGTCGCCCTGGCGACGATGCTCCTCGTCGGTGCGGGTCTGTTCGTGTCGAGCCTGAGGAACGTACGCGGCATCGACCTCGGACTCGACGTCGATCATCTCCTCTACGTGCAGCTCGACGCGGGCTCGCGGTCGAAGGCGCGCGAACCGGCGGCGGCGGCCGCCATCGCCGCCACCTACGACGCGATGCTCAAGCGCGTGCGGACGGTGCCCGGGGTCGTTCGTGCCTCGCTCACCGCCGGCGAACCGCTGGCGAGCGGATGGGGGATCAGCCTGCAGCGCCGCGGCGGCGAACCACCGGCGCAAGGGACGCCCGTTCCGTTTGGTCGCGCCGTCGGCTCCGACTACTTCGAAACGATGGGGACGAGGCTCGTTCGCGGCCGCTTCTTCAACGCCGAAGACCATGTGCCCGGCAAGCGCGTCGCCATCGTCGACGAATCGACGGCGAAGCACTATTGGCCGAACGGGGATGTGCTCGACCCGTGCGTCTATCTCGGAGACAACACCGCGTGCACGGAGGTCGTGGGCGTAGTGTCGAACACGGTGTTGTGGGAGATGACCGGCAACAAAGGCTTCATCGTCTACGTCCCGATCGAGTCACCGTGGGCGCAGAACGTCACGATGATGGAAGTTCGAACGTCGCGTGATCCGGCGTCGCTCATTGCCTCGGTTCGACAAGCGGTGACGTCCGTCGCGTCCGATCTCCCCTGGGTCGACATCCAACCAGTCGCGCGACGCCTCGACCCGCAGATTCGCCCGTGGCGACTCGGCGCTTCGATGCTCTCGGCGTTCGGAGTCCTGGCGCTCTGCCTCGCGGCGGTGGGTCTGTACGGAATGCTCTCGTACGCCGTCGCGCAGCGAACGCACGAGATTGGCGTTCGCAAAGCACTGGGGG
>Ga0105242_10004390_pt1 | contig 10971 bp, 9 predicted proteins | sample KBSM24metaG_FD_81521 | JGI IMG/M metagenome (GOLD analysis project Ga0105242, IMG submission 81521) | Miscanthus rhizosphere microbial communities from Kellogg Biological Station, Michigan, USA - KBS M2-4 metaG | ecosystem: Host-associated > Plants > Roots > Rhizosphere > Soil | place: Michigan... | reverse complement strand
GTTCGTCACCTCCAGCGCGTGCTGGGGGTCAGTGAACGGTTCGCCTGCCGCGTGACCGGGCAAACACCGCGCTATTGAAACGACACGAACCGCCCAAACGACCGCCGAGGATCCTGATGCGGCGTTGCGGGCCTGGCTTCGCACCTACCCCAAGGCTCATCCGCGGCGAGGGTTCCGGCCCGCTTATCACGACGCCCGCGCCGAAGGCTGGATCGTCAATAACAAGGAGATCCAACGCCTTTGGCGCGAGGAAGGGCTACGGGTAACCGCAGCGTCGACGCCGCAAACGCCACGGCACCTCCACCGCACCGCCGACGGTCGTCGCGGATGTGCCCAACCGGGTGTGGGCGGTGGACTTCCAGTTCGATGTCACCACCGACGAGCGGCCGGTCAAGATCGTCTCGATCATCGACGAACACACCCGCGAATGCCTGGGTGGAATGGTCGAACGCAGCATCACCGGCGAGGACCTGATCGCCGAGCTTGATCGGCTGGCCGCTCAGCGCGGCACCTATCCGGCGGTGCTGCGTTGTGACAACGGCCCCGAATTAGCCTGCAGCGCAATGGCCGACTGGCAGCCGGCAGGTCGGGCTGCACTTCATCCCGCCCGGGGAGCCGTGGCGCGACGGCTACGTCGAATCGTTCAACTCCCGCATCCGCGACGAATGCCTCGACATCGACAGGTTCTGGTCGCTGGCCCACGCCCGAGTGATCATTAGCGACTGGAAACACGACTACAACCACCACTGCCGACATTCCGCCCTCGGTTACCGACCACCGAGCCGCTACGCTTCCACCTGCATTCATCGATGTGCGTCGGAATGCCACCCGTCGGATAACCGATGAGTTCTTCACGGCACCTTAGTCTTTCTAGATACAACCGACGTAACCAAAGCTGGATGGAGGCTATGTGACCAAAACCAATCTTTCGATGTCGATCTCCGCCGACGGCTATGTTGCCGGGCCCGGCCAGTGCGAAGAGCAGCCGCTCGGCATCGGCGGCAGGGAGCTTCATCACTGGCACTTAGGCCCCACCATGAACCATCCTGTCAATCGGCAGGTGGTCTCCGACATGATGGACGGCATGGGAGCGACGATCATGGGCCGCAACATGTTCGGCCCAATTCGTGGCGAATGGGAGGATTCGGACTGGAAGGGCTGGTGGGGCGACGTCCCGCCCTACCACTGCCCAGTGTTTGTCCTGACTCACTACCCACACCACCCGATCGAGATGGAGGGTGGGACCACCTTTCACTTCGTCACCGACGGGATCGAGTCGGCCTACGCCCAGGCTGAGGCGGCTGCCGGCGACCGCGCCATCTCGATCGCAGGAGGAGCCTCGTGCGCCCGGCAGGCGATCGCAGCAGGACTAGTCGACGAGATCGATCTACAGATCAACCCGGTGATACTCGGTTCGGGTGAGCGCCTGTTCGACGGATTCGAGGCGGGGAAGCCCGCACTTGAGCTAGTCCGGGTGCTCGAAGCCCCGGGCGTGGCCCACCTGCGCTACCGCGTTGTCCGATCGGCCTAACGCCGTCATGGCATCTCCTCGGCCCACTTCATGTGCCCTTCAAAGCACCAATCTGTCGTCGGCAGGCGCGGCCGCCAACCTGGCAATCGCGCGGCCTCGGCTTCGGCCACGTCAGTCCGCGGACACTCGCACAGATGTCACACTGGCTTCTCGCTTCTCGTCTGTTTGGAACGTTGTCGCTCGCTACGTGGGCAAAACGAAAGGTGCCTGCCTGCACGCGCGCTAGAGAGCCGTCGCCGTCCCCGTCAGGTGCGGGTCGCCCTTCGACATGTTGCGCAGCGTGAGCTGCCACCCGTCAGAGATGCGGTCGACATACAGGCCTGCCCGCGCAGGCAGCACCACCGGCTTGGCGAATCGCACCGAATACTTGAGGGCGTCCGGCAGCTGACCCTCGATATTCGCCAAAACAGCTGCAGCGGAAAACATTCCATGTGCGATCACGGTCGGAAAGCCGAACAGCTTCGCGGCGATCGGGTTGGTGTGGATCGGATTGTGATCCCCGCCGACCGACGCGTAGTGCCGGATCTGGCCCGGCGTGATGCGCAGCACCGCATTCGGTGGGCCCGGCTTCGGCTGCTTCTGCGGTGACGGCTTCGGCTCGTCGGACAGGCTGGTCCGCTGCTGGTGCAGGAACGTCGTCACCTGATGCCACGCCGTCTCGTTTCCGACGTTGACGTCGGTGACGATGTCGACCAACAGCCCGCGCCGATGCTCACGCAGGTTCTCAGCATGCGTACGGACCGATACTGTGTCGGTCACCAGAATGGGCCGGTGCTGAGTGATTTGGTTTGCGATGTGCACCGAACCCATAGCGGCGAAAGGAAAGTCGAATCCCGTCACGAGCGACATCACCGTCGGGAACGTCAATGCGAAAGGGTACGTCAGCGGCACCGCGTCGCCGAACCGCAACCCCGTGACGTTCGCGTACGCCGCCACGTTCGCGGGGTCGATGGCCAGCTCGTCGACGGTGATCGTGCGGTCGGGCAGCTTCTCGCCGCGCGGCACGAACGGCAGCGCTCCCGCCGCCGCACGCACCAGGTTCATCAAGCCGGACGGCGGTGTCATGGTGGTCAGCCTAGGCGCCGAGCATGGCCTGGCCGCAGACCCGGATGGTGTTCCCGGTGACGGCGTTCGACGCGGGGCTCGCGAAATACGCGATGGTTTCGGCGACGTCGACGGGCTCTCCACCCTGGTACAGCGAGTTGAGCCGTCGGCCCACCTCACGGGTGGCCAGCGGGATCGCCTCGGTCATCTTCGTCTCGATGAATCCCGGCGCGACCGCGTTGACCGTGACGCCCTTGTCGGCGCACACGGCCGACAGCGCGTCCGTCAGCCCGATCATGCCTGCCTTGGTGGCCGCGTAGTTCGTCTGTCCGCGGTTGCCCGCGATGCCGGCCATCGATGACAGCCCGATGACCCGGCCGCCCTCGCCGAGGGTGCCGTTGCCGACCAGGCCCTCGGTAAGCCGAAGCGGCGCAAGCAGATTCACGGCGATGACGGAATCCCAGCGCGCCTCGTCCATGTTGGCCAGCAGCTTGTCGCGAGTGATGCCCGCATTGTTGACGAGGATGTCGGCGCGTCCGTCATGCACCTCGCGCAGATGCTCGGTGATCTTCTCGACGGCATCGTCGGCGGTGACGTCCAGCGTCAGTGCGGTGCCGCCCACCTTCGAGGCCGTGACGCCCAGGGTCTCGGCTGAGGCCTCTATGTCGATGCACACCACCTTGGCCCCGTCGCGGGCGAACACCTCCGCGATCGTCGCGCCGATGCCGCGGGCAGCGCCGGTCACGATCGCCACCTTGCCGTCCAGCGGTTTGTCCCAATCGGCCGGCGGCGCGGAGTCGGCGGCACCGACGCGGAACACCTGCCCGTCGACGTAGGCCGACTTACCGGACAGGATGAACCGCACCGTCGACTCCAGCCCGGTTGCGGCCGGCTTGGCATCGGGGGACAGGTACACCAGGTTCACGGTGGCGCCGCGCCGCATTTCCTTGCCGAGTGAGCGGGTGAACCCCTCGAGCGCCCGCTGCGTGACGCGTTCGTGTGTGCTGCCTATCTCGTCGGGCGTCGTGCCGATCACGACGATGCGACCCGACGGTCCGAGGTTGCGCAGCAGCGGAGTGAAGAACTTGTACAGGCCCTTGAGGCCTGCGGGCTCGGTGATGCCGGTGGCGTCGAACACCAGCCCGCCGAACGAGTCGGCCCAGCGGCCGCCGAGGTTGTTCGACACCACGTCGTAGTCCTCGGCCAGCGCGATGCGTAGCGGCTCGACGACGCGGCCCTCGCCGCCGATCAGCAGCGTGCCTGCCAGCGGCGCATCGCCCGGCTTGTAGCGGCGCAGCGTCTCGGGCTGAGGGATGCCGAGCTGCTTGGCGAGGAACGATCCGGGCGCCGAGTGGACGATTTGGGAATACAGATCGGTAGCCATGAGCCTTAACTTACTCCAGAGTAAGAACGCTGAGTAGGATGGCCCTCATGGCCAACAATTCGAGTCGCCGCGTAGCTGTTCTTGGCGGCAACAGACTTCCGTTCGCACGGTCAGACGGCGCCTACGCCAACGCCTCCAACCAGGACATGTTCACCGCGGCGCTGGGCGGGCTCATCGATCGGTTCAACCTCGATGGCGAGACGCTGGGCGCCGTCATCGGCGGAGCGGTGCTCAAACACAGCCGCGACTTCAACCTGATGCGCGAGTGCGTCCTCGGCAGCGCACTGTCGTCGTACACACCAGCGTTCGACATCCAGCAGGCGTGCGGCACGGGCCTGCAGGCGACGATCGCCGCGGCCGACGGTGTCGCCGCCGGACGCTATGAGGTGGCCGCCGCGGGCGGCGTGGACACCGCCTCCGACGCGCCGATCGCGTTCGGCGATGACCTGCGCCGCGTGCTGCTGGGACTGCGCCGGTCGAAGTCCAACGTCGACCGGCTCAAGCTGGTGGGCAAGCTGCCCGCGTCGCTCGGCGTGGAGATCCCCGTCAACAGCGAGCCACGCACCGGGCTGTCGATGGGTGAACACGCCGCCATCACCGCCAAGCAGATGGGTATCAAGCGGGTCGACCAGGACGATTTGGCCGCGGCCAGTCACCGCAACATGGCCGCCGCCTACGATCGCGGCTTCTTCGACGATCTCGTGACTCCGTTCCTCGGGCTGTATCGCGATAACAATCTGCGGCCGGACTCGTCGGTGGACAAGCTCGCCAAGCTCAAGCCGGTGTTCGGGGTGAAGGCCGGTGATGCAACGATGACGGCCGGCAACTCCACACCGCTGACGGACGGCGCCTCTGTGTCGCTGCTGGCGACCGACGAATGGGCCGCAGCGCACGGCATCGTACCGCTGGCGTACTACGTCGACGCCGAGACCGCCGCGGTCGACTATGTCAACGGCAAGGACGGCCTGCTGATGGCGCCCACCTACGCGGTGCCGCGGCTGCTGTCCCGAAACGGCCTGAGCCTGCAGGACTTCGACTTCTATGAGATCCACGAGGCGTTCGCGTCGGTGGTGCTCGCTCACCTGCAGGCCTGGGAGTCAGAGGAGTACTGCAAGGAGAGGCTCGGCTTGGATTCAGCACTGGGCCGCGTCGATATGTCCAAGCTCAACGTCAACGGTTCGTCGCTCGCCGCTGGTCACCCGTTCGCCGCGACCGGCGGACGGATCGTGGCCCAGCTGGCCAAGCAGCTCGCTGAGAAGAAGAAGGAGACCGGCCAGCCGGTCCGCGGCCTGATTTCGATCTGCGCGGCGGGAGGTCAGGGCGTCGCGGCCATCCTGGAGGCGTGAGCCGACATTCAACTCCAGCGGTATATCCAAAAATTCTTTTCCGCGGGGTTGTAACGGGCTCGCGGGGGTCGCCGATAGACGTCATAGCTCCGTGTTGCCGTCTGACCCCCCGACCCGACGGCAACACGGGGCTCTTAATTCTTGCCGTCGGGTGCTTCGATGGTGAGCATGCAGATCAGCCTCAGCCTCGTCGGATTACTCAGCGACTCCGATGGCGCCTCGCCCGTCGACGCCACCGTGAACAGCCTCGCCATGCTGCGCGACGAAGGGTTTCGCAGAGTCTGGATGGCGCAGCTGCCCTACGACCCCGACCTGCTGACCATCCTGGCCTGCGCCTTCCATGAGGTCGACACCATCCAGGTGGGCTCCGGTGTGCTACCGATCCAGGTCCAGCATCCGACGCAGCTGGCGCAGCGCGCGCTGACTCTCAACGCGATCGCGGGCGGACGGTTCAGCCTCGGCATCGGGATGAGCCACCGCATGGTCACCGAACAGATGTGGGGCATCTCATACGAGAAACCCCTGCGCCGGATGCGTGAGTACCTCGACGGCCTGCTGCCGCTGCTCGCCGGGCAGGCCGCCGACGCGGTCGGGGAGACGGTGACCACGCGTGGCGCGCTGCAGATTCCCGGTGCGCCGACACCGGATGTGTACATCGCCGCCCTCGGGCCACAGATGCTGCGGCTGGCGGGTCGGCGGACGGCGGGCACGCTGACGTGGATGACCGGGCCCAAAACGCTCGCCGAACACGTCGGCCCGACGCTGCGGGAGGCTGCTGCCGAAGCGGGCAGGCCCGAGACCGCGGTGCGGGTCGCCGCCTCGCTGCCGGTGGCCGTCACCGACGACATCGCGGCCGCGCGCGCCAGGGCGGCCGAGGAGTTCGCAATCTACGGGCAGCTGCCGTCGTACCGCGCGATGCTCGATCGCGAGGGCTACGCCGGACCTGAGGACGCCGCCATCATCGGCGACGAGAACACGGTCTCCGAGCGCCTCGATGAGCTGGCCGCGGCAGGTGTCGACGAGTTCGCCGCGGTCACCTTCGACCCCTCGCCCGAGGGGCGTGCACGCACCCGCGCGCTGCTGTTAACGAGGGACAAATAACGCCCGAAATTTCTCTGGTGTGACCGCAATCACCGGCGTACGATCGAGCGCACGACGGGTTCGGGAGTGACCGATCCAAAGTGCCGGCAAGAGGCGAAAGCCGGACGCGCGAGAATAATGAGACGCCCTCAGATGTCCTCCCGAACCCGCCCTTTTTTGTATGTACGGCGGTGCGGCTAGCGGCATCACAGGCGCATCCGCCGCGGGCTCGCGGTAGTCATGTATCTGAACTCCGGATCGGCCGACTTCGGCGCGAGCGTGAGCGCCCCGAGTGACCAGATGGTCAGGTACGCCAGCCCGAAGAATGCCGCCACCGCAAGCGCCACCCCGGTCGACTGGTGGTACAGAAACGGTGAACGTACCCACTCGAGCGTGGTCGCCACCACCGCCTTGGGCTGTGTCACCAAATCCCAGGAATTCCAACGTTGGAAGCGTCCGATCACGACCCCGATCGCACATAGTCCGATCGAAGCGACGACGAGCATCCAACCGAACACCACACCGTAATCGCGCTCGGTCCGCGTGTGAATCAGGCGCAGTGACACCACGCCGAGCATGATGCCCGTCCACGCGGCGAATCCGTATTGCAGGACGTGGCGCCAGAGTTCGACGCCACCTTCTCCCAGATGGGACAAATCGGTCACCAGGTACACCGAATTCGGCAGGAATACCAACCAGCCCAGCAGCCACGGCAACTGCCAGACACTTCGACGCAGCGCGGCAAACCCAACTGCCATGAAGAGCGGAACCCATGCCAGAGCCAGATTCCAGATCAGAAACTTGGTGGGGTAGAAGACCGGTGCTGCTGGGTCCGTGACACCCAGGACGGTCGTCAACCCGGTCGTTGCCACCAGCGCGACGATCAACACGGCGCGAGGGACGATGGTCATTTCTTCAGTTTGCCGCAACGGCGCGGCTACATGTCAGAACCGACGGGGTGCACCTGGAAGTGGCAGGCACCGTAGATGCCGGGATGAACGGTGACGGTGTCGGTGGTGTCCGGGGGTGTCACCCGCAGGTTTGTGTAACTCGGGCACTTCTGGTCGCTGTCCGGGTTGCCGCGGCCGCCGCGACCATCGCCGCAAGCATCGTGATCTTCACGGTCGCCTACTTCTCGCCTCGGTAGAGCAGCGCGTCGGTGACACCGCCACCGTTGACCGGCGGGCCGAGCAGCACAGTGGAGGTGTTGGCCGCCGGGTCGTACATCAGCAGCGACGTTGTGCCACCGCACCCGACCTTGGCGAGGAGCAGGAGCTTGTCGCCGGTCACGCCCGCCACGGCCACGCTGTCCGACACCCCGGGCACCTTGACCCGCATGGTGTGCATGTCAGGGGTCAAGCGGGACAGGAAGATCGTCCCGCACGCGCCCGTGGACTGCAGGAACGTGCCGCTGGGCAACTGCCACGCGACCGTGTCGCCGATGTCGCCGCCGAAGCCCGGATCGTCCTCCAGACCCGAGTTGACGGCGGTAAGCGCAGTCGGCGTTCCACCGTCGAGCGGCACCTCCCAGAGCTGACTCCCCAATTCGCCCTCGCAATTGGTCAGGAGCACTGTCGAGGTCCACCACCGCACAGGCGAGCACTGGGCCTTGGGCATCGGTGACTGCAGCGTTCGAAGGATCTCTCCGTCGTCGCTCATCACCACCAGGCTGTTGTCGGACCTCGGTACCACCTCGTTGCCGAGGTTCGCGGTCCCGAGCACGAGTTGCGTCCCGTCGGGCGACTGGAGGTAGCGGCCACTGAACTGACCTGCTCCGCCGAGTTGGTCTGTCGGATACGACTTCTGCTCGGCGCCGGTGAGGTCGATCCGTTCCAACGTTCCAGGCTCATCCCCGTTGTAGTCGGTCGACACAAGCAATGCCTTGCCGTCGGGGCCTGTGTAGCGGGCGTAGCCCTTGATGGGGATCGTCGTCTGCGCGCCGGTGTGCAGATCGATCGAGACGACGGACGAGGATCCGTACCCATCCGGTTCGAGCAGGGCGTGACTCCCGTCGCCGGACCAGTCGATCAACTCAGGCTCCGCCTTGTCGTCAGGCGCGAAGGTGGTGACCGGATAGCGGTTGCCTGCCGGGTCAAGCAGGTACAGGGTCGTGGCGGCCACGTCAGGTGTCGGCTCGTCCGGAATCGGTTGTGCGCCGGGCATATGCGGGGTGACCGGGTTCCACAGGGCGAGCATCCAACCCGGGCCGACCTTCGACCACGGCACATCGCCGATCGGGGCCTCGACTCCGTGCGCGGCGGCAGGCGCGGCCGGCGCAGCCGTCGCCGGGGTTGGCGTAGCGGGGCTGCCCGGTGCGCTGTGCACTGCCGTCGAACCGGCCGACGACGAGCATCCGGCCAGCATCACTGCCGCCAGCGCGACGAGCCCGGGGGTTATCCGAGATCGCTTGCGGCTCTTGCCGACCTTCTGTGGGTGCGCCATGGTCGTCATTTTGTTTCCTTTGTTCGGCTGCTGAATGTCATTGGGTGTCAAAGCGTTTAGCGAGTGACGGATGGCACCGGTCACCGGCGCCATCACTGCACCGGCAGTTTCAGTACGCGCGCATTGCCGTTATCGGTCACGTAGACGGTGCCTGCGCTGTCGACCGCGACACTCTCGGGGATGTTGAGGTCAGCGAACGACAGGGCGGTCGCGGCGGTTGACTCGGCGGCCAGTTTCAGCACCCGGTTGTTGCCGCGGTCGGCGACATAGAGGTCGCCTGCAGAGTCCACCGCCACACCGGCCGGGTTCCTGAGGTCAGCGACAGGCAGCTCAGTCGCGGTGGTGGCGCCGGCGGCGAGTTTCAGCACCCGGTTGTTGCCGTTGTCGACGACGTACACGTTGCCCCTGGTGTCCACTGCCACGCCATGCGGGTTGTTCAGTCCGGCAAAGGGCAACGCGGTGGGGCTGGCCTCGTCGGGTGCCAGTTTCCACACCCTGTTGCTGCCCCAGTCGGTGACGTAGAGGTCGCCCGCGGTATCCACCGCCACGGCGGCCGGGTATGCGACACCGGCTAACGGCACCGGGGCGGGGCTGGCCGCCCCTGCTGCCAACTTCAGCACCTGATGGTTGTTGAAGTCCGTGATGTAGAGGTTGCCTGCGGCGTCTACCGCGGCGCTGCCGGGGTCGGTCTTCGTGGAGAAGGGCAGCGGCGCCGGGGTGTCCGCCCCCGCAGCCAGCTTCCAAACGCGGTTGTCGCCCTCACCCGTGACGTAGAGATTGCCGGTGGCGTCCACCGCCACACTGTTGGGATAGCTGAGGTCTGTCAATGGCAGATCTGTTGTGCTGCTGGACCCCGCCGCGAGCTTCACCACCTCGTGGTTGTTGGCGTCGGTGACGTAGACGGTGCCGAAACTGTCCACCGCCAAATCGGCGCTCTCGTTGCCGAGGCGGGTGAAGGGCATCGGAGTTGGAGCACTCGCTTCTGGTGCCAACTTCAGCACGGGGTCGGGGTTCATTTGCACGACGTAGACGTTGTCGTTGGTGTCCACCCCGACGCCCGTGGGGTAGTGCAGCGTGCCGAACGGCAGCGCGGTCGGGCTACTCGCACCCGCCGCCAGTTTCAGCACCCGATTGGTGCGGTTGTCGACGACGTAGACGTTGTTACCGGCGTCCACCGCCACTCCGACTGGTCCGCGAATACCTTTGAACGGCAACGCTGTTGGAGCGCTGGCTCCTTGGGCGAGCTTCAGAACGCGGTTGCTGCTGTAGTCGGTGACAAATACGTTGCCCGCGGCGTCGACAGCCACGCCGTCGGGATCCTTCAGCCCGGTGAACGGCAGCGGCGTTGGATCGTCCGCGCCCGGCGCCAGCTTCCACACCTGGTCGTTGCCGTTGTCGGTGACGTAGACGTTTCCTGCGTCGTCTACCGCCATGCCGGTGGGGTGGGTAAGTCCCGCGGACGGCAGTGGGGTCGGGGCGCTGGCCCCCGCCGCGAGCTTCAACAGCTGGTGGGTGCTGTGGTCAGCAGTGAAGAGATTCCCCGCCCGGTCCACTGCCACACCCCAGGGCTCATCGAGGTGGGTGAATGGCAGCACGACCTGAGACGAGTACGACACGGTGTCCTTCTGCGATGGCCGATGCGAAACCACCGCAACGATGCTCACGGCAGCTGCGATGGCGACGACGACGAGCGTGCCGACTGCGAGTGCAGCCTTGGCGCGTCGGCTCGATCGCCCAACAGGCGGCGAGACTGCGGTCATTGCGATGTCCTTTTCCGAGATGGCTTGTCATCGCAAAGGATGCGGAGAAGACCTTGGCGGATTCTTGGCGAGCTGCGAGCAGTCGGGGTGCCAAGGATTTCAGCAGCAACATCGCGGGCGCGAACTCCCGCATCGATCGACAGACCGCATGGTCATCGTCGTCGATGCCGCGCAGTCCTACTGCCCGCAGTACGTGCACCAGATGACCAACGGCGCCACCGTAATTGGCCCCGACCGCTGACCAACGCCAAGGATCCGGTGCAGGCCTACCACCGCGCCGCGACGTTGGCAGCGATCTGGTTGGCAATCCTTACCGCCGAGTCGGCGGGGTCAGCGCTGCACGTGTTGATGTCGATGATGACATTGTTTTTGAGCGCCAGCGCG
>Ga0105242_10004389_pt1 | contig 10973 bp, 6 predicted proteins | sample KBSM24metaG_FD_81521 | JGI IMG/M metagenome (GOLD analysis project Ga0105242, IMG submission 81521) | Miscanthus rhizosphere microbial communities from Kellogg Biological Station, Michigan, USA - KBS M2-4 metaG | ecosystem: Host-associated > Plants > Roots > Rhizosphere > Soil | place: Michigan... | reverse complement strand
GTTGATGCCGTAGTGCACTCGCGAGCGGGCACCGACCCCGGTGTTCCAGATGCCGTTGCGGCCCTGGATGGTCTTGTAGTACTCGAAGGTCTTGCCCGCTACGAAGTGGGCGTCGACCGCCGCCGAGGCCCGGTCGGTGGCCACGCCGTTGCCCCAGATGTCGTCCATGTCGGTGAAGGTCGTGCCGTCGGCAAGGTCGGAGGTGGACCCGTGCAGATCGGTGGTGAAGTTGCCCACCACGTCTCGCATCGAGAAGCCAGCAGCCAAGGTGGCGCCGGCACTTGTCCCAAGGGTGACCGCACCCACGTGGATGCCGTGGCCCGTGCCCGTCTCGATCTCGTCCCAGGTCGCGAGCGTGGCGCCCGTGGTGGCGTCGACGACGGTGTGCAGCCTGCTCGGGGTCTGGTCGGCCTGCATGCCCTCGGTGAGGACGTCGTAGGCAAGCCTCGGGGTGGCGCCACCCGCGTACACCACCATTTCGCCCTTGCTGGCCGAGGTGGCCTTCTGCTCCGCCGAAGCCATGGTGGCGCCGCGAGCCTTCGCCGAGCCGAGCGCGACTTTCGGCGTCATCGAGGCGACGGCCACCTTCCGGGAGTTCCAGTCAACACTCTCGATCTTGCCGGTCTGGTCACGGTGGCTCACGAGGTCGCCACCGATGACGCGCAGGCCGTTGAAGGTCCGGTTGTAGCGCACATGGGTCGAGCCGTCACTGTCGGTGATGACGTCCCTGACCACCAGCTGCTCTCCAGGGCCGAGCCCGAGCGCCTCGCCCGCCCGGACGGAGGCGGACTGCTCCGCCTCGACGATTTGGGTCCAGGTCAGTGATCGGGATGTCGCGCCAGAGGCCGTGATGCCCTGTCCGCCGGCGACCGCGACGGCAAGAAGGGCGCCGAACGCGACACGTGATGTCAGTTTTGCCAAAGCACTCTCCAATCATGGAGACCATCGTCATCGACCAGCGTTGGGGTTCCAGCGGTTTGGGTGACCGGTGGCCTATAAGCAAGCCCATAATCATACTTCGACGAAGCGGACACTTCCACCAAAAATACCCTTTGTCCGGAAATTGAATGGTCAATGTTTTTTGTCCGGAAATTGAACGGTCAATGTCGTCTGTCCCGGAATTGAATTATCAATCCAACGCGGCAGGAGGCCCCCCGCCACCCCGGCTGCGCTTCGAGACGGCCGCGCCGCAGGGACGCAGTCGGCCAGGTGGGGACCATCGGCGGTGTCGACAAGGACGGCGGCGACCTCACCCTCTGGTCACGCTGACCGGATCGAAGCGTCGGCTCAGTGCAGGCGGATGATGGCGGCTGACCACGCCGGCAGGGTGATCCGCAGCCCTTCGGCAGGCAGACCGGGCTCGGTACGAAAGATCACGTCGCCTGGTGCGGCCGGCAGCAGCTGAGCGCGGTCGGCCAGGTTGGCCAGCACGTCGAAGGCCCCACGATGCACGACGATCCACTGCGCATCCTCGTCGAAGTCGACCTCGACCCGGTCAAGACGGGAGTCAGCCAGATCCGGCTGGTCGCGACGTAACCCCAGCAGCGTGCGGTAGAGCGCCAGGATGGCTGCGTGCCCGGGCTCGTCCCGCTCGTGCCAGCGCAGCTTCGCGCCGGTGAACGAGGCCGGTTCCTGCGGGTCGACGATGTCGTCGGCATCCCAGCCGTGCTCGGCGAACTCGGCGATCCGCCCGGTGGCGGTGGCTTGGGCCAGCTCCGGCTCCGGATGAGAGGTGAAGAAGGGCCACGGTGTGCTGGCGGCCCACTCCTCACCCATCCAGAGCATCGGGGTGAACGGCGAGGTCAGCAAGAGCGTGGCGCCGACCTTCAGCATGCCGGGTGAGGTGATCTGGGGCAGCCGGTCGCCCGCGGCCCGGTTGCCGACCTGGTCATGGTTCTGAAGACACGCGACGAACCGGTAGCCCGGCGTGGCTGCGGTGTCCACCGGCTTGCCGTGGTTGCGGCCCCGGAAGCTGGACCAGGTCCCATCGTGGAAGAACGCCCGGGTCAGCACCTTGGCCAGCGCCGACAGTGAGCCGAAGTCGCCGTAGTAGCCCTGCCGCTCTCCCGACAGCAGCGCGTGCAGCGCGTGATGCGCGTCGTCGTCCCACTGGCCGTCCAGCCCGTACCCACCCTGGGCGCGGTCGGTGAACATGACCGGGTCGTTCAGGTCGGACTCGGCGACCAGGACCAGGGGTCGGCCCAGCTCGGCGGAAAGGGCCCTGACCCGGGTGGACAGCTCAGCCAACAGATGGACGTCGGAGGTGTCCTGCAGCGCGTGCACCGCGTCCAGGCGCAGCCCGTCGACATGGAACTCTGACAGCCACATCAGCGCGTTGCCGAGGATGTGTTCGCGCACCGGACCGGCCGACGGGCCGTCCAGGTTGACCAGCTCGCCCCAGGTGCTTCGACCGGTCTTGAAGTACGGGCCGAAGCGTGGCAGATAGTTGCCGGAGGGGCCGAGGTGGTTGTAGACGACGTCGAGCACCACGGCCAGGCCCCGGCCGTGGCAGGCGTCGACGAAGCGTTTCAGTCCGTCGGGGCCGCCGTAGGCCTCATGCACGGCGGACCAGAGCACCCCGTCGTAGCCCCAGTTCCATACGCCGTTGAAGTCGTTGACCGGGAGGGTCTCCACGTGGGTGACACCCAGCTCGACCAGGTGGTCGAGTCGTCCGATCGCGGCGTCGAAGGTGCCGGCCGGGGTGAACGTGCCGACGTGCAGCTCGTAGATCACCGAGCCGGGAAGGTCGTGGCCGGGCCACCCGGCGTCGGTCCACGGGAAGTCGTCGGCGTAGAACCGGCTCGGCTGGTGCACGCCGTGCGGTTGGCGCCGGGACCGCGGGTCGGGCAGCACCTGCTCGTCGTCGTCCAGCAGGAAACCGTAGTCGCGGCCCGGCAGCGCCTCTGCTACGTCTGCCCGCCACCAGCCATCAGGCCCCGGTTCGAGATCTGTGGTGCACCCAGCCCACCCGGTCACCGTCGGGTCATGCATGGACGGGCCGGGTTCGTCTGGTTCGGATATCGCGACCCGCACCCGGGCGGCCCTGGGCGCCCATACGCGGACCTCTGGCATCAGGACTCCTCGGCGAGCAACAGCGCTACCGGGTACTGGCCCAGGGCGTCGGCCACCCACACCTTGCCGGTATGGCGCGAGCCGGTGAACACGTCGCGGTACCGACCAGGTGGCAGGGTCAGGCCGGCGTCGCCCCAGCCGCCGCTTGCGGACAGGCCGGCCGGAAGCCGGGTTGCGAGCGTGATCGCGCCGCCCCGGTCGAAGGCGACCAGATGCTCGCGCGCCGGCCCGCCGGCCAGCAGCGGTGCGTAGGTGGTGAACAGCTCAGGGTGCTCCCGGCGGGCTCGCAGGGAGCGGCTGACTACCCACAGCTTGGCCAGACCCGTGCCGTCCAGCGCTGGCGGCCCGGTCAGTGCGCTCAGGGCCGTATGCCGGAAAGCGAAGTCCACGGCTCGGCGGTTGTCCGGGTCGACCAGCGAGTCCCCCCACAGCTCGCTGCCCTGGTAGACGTCCGGCACCCCGGGCATGGTCAGCTGGATGACCTTCTGCGACAGCGAGTTCACCCGGCCGTGCGGCACGATCCGGGCGGACAGGGACGCGATCAGCTCGTGCACCTCGGGGTTGTCGTAGGCGGCGTCGACCGCAGCGTGCACCGCGGCCTCGAACCCCTCGTCCGGATCAATCCAGGCGGTGCCGTCAGCCGCCTCCCGCATGGCCTTCTCGGCATACGCGTGCCATCGAGCCCGTGTCGGGCCTTCCGGCCCGCTGGACGCACGGAGTGCCACTGCGGTCTGCCAGAGCAGGTACCCGAAGGCGGCGTTGGCCACCGGGGCCAGCGCCATCAGCCGCCGTGCGGTGTCACCCCACTGCTCGGGCAGCTCGGCGAGCACCGCCAGGCGGGCGCGGATGTCTTCGCCTCGCTTGGTGTCGTGGGTGGACAGGGTGGTCATGCCTGCCGGTGCGACCTCGGCCCGGAGCTCCTGGGCCGTGTGGAAGTCGGCGACCCGAGACCCGAAGGTGCCTGGGTACCCGCCGACCTCGTTCAGCCCGATGAACCTGCTGTAGCGGTAGTAGGCGGTGTCCTCGACGCCCTTGGCCATGACCGCGCCGGTCAGCTGCTGGAACCGGGCGCACAGCTCGTCAAGCGGGTCGGACAGCCGGGGGAGCAGCTTCTCGATGGCCGCGGTCAGCTGCGGCCGGCGGACGGTGGCCCGGCTGACGGCCTCGGCGAGGTGCTCCGCGCCGAGTGGCAGATAGGAGCGGTACACCGGGAAGGCGACCGTGAGCTCGGTGAGGGCGGCCACCGTCTCGGCAGTGTCACCGACCTCCGGGACGAGCCGGGCCAGCCGGCGCACCTCGGCGTGCAGGATGGTGGTGGCCACCATGCGTTTGCCGTCGGCAATGTGCTGCTCGAAGTCGCGGTCGTCGCCGGTCAGCTCGACGTACAGCGCGGTCATGGCGCCTTCGGCGGCCGGATCCAGCAGCAGCGCATTGACCTCGCCCAGCGCGTCGTAACCGGTCATTCCGGCCACCGGCCAACCGGGGGGGATCCGCTCGCCGGGCTCGGTGATCTTCTCCACGGTGACCCAGGTGGCCGGGGCCACAGCCGCCAACCGTTCCAGGTACCCGCCCGGGTCGAGGAGGCCGTCCGGATGGTCGACGCGCAGGCCGGTCACCCCGTAGTCGGACACCCAGCGCAGGATCTCTGCGTGGGTCGCGTCGAACACGGCTGGGTCCTCGACCCGCAGGCCGGCCAGGTTGGTCTCAGCGAAGAACCGGCGGTAGTTCTGCTCGGTGGCGGCCCGGCGGAAGCTGACCAGCTGGTAGTGCTGCCGGTCGTGCACCGCGGCAGGGCTGCCCTCGCCGGTGCCGGGCGCGATGGGATACCGGTGCTCGCAGTAGCGCAGCTCGCCGCCGGCGAGCGTGAGATCGGTGGCCGGGTCAACGTGGTCGCCGAGCACCGGGATCAGGACCCTGCCGTCGCCCACCTGCCAGTCGATGTCGAACCAGCTCGCGAACGGCGACTCCTGGCCGAGTCGCAGCACGTCCCACCAGGCGTGGTTCTCGACCGGTTCGGCCACACCCATGTGGTTGGGCACGATGTCGACGACCAGGCCCAGACCGGCGCGGCGGCAGGCCTCGGCGAGCCTCGCAAGCCCGGCATCGCCACCGCGCTCAGGGTCGACGAGACGGTGGTCCACCACGTCGTACCCATGGGCGGACCCGGCAGCCGCTCGCAGCAGCGGGGAGACGTAGACCGCCCCGACCCCGAGCTCCGCGAGGTAGCCGGTCACCGCGGCCGCGTCGAACAGGTTGAACTCCGCGGTGATCTGGAGTCGGTAGGTGGCACTCGGGGCGGCGAGACCGCTGGCACGGGGACTGCTCAGGGTCAACACGTACGGAGACTAGCCCGAACGACCAGCTCCAGGCTGTTAGCGGCGGGAGTGTCAAGGGCGGAGTGTCACCTCGGGACGCCGGAGCTCGCCAGAGCCGCGCAGGGAGGCTCCGGGGGTCCTCTGCCGATCCGGGCCTTCGAAAGGTCGCGCACGGCAGACGGCTGCGTGGCAGGGTTGGGTCGTGAAGCTCCGTGATCCCGCCCACCTGGTCAGTCCTCGCGCCATCGCCTTCTGGACGCTCCAGGCGGCGTTCGGATGGATCTTCATCCTGGTCGTCCAGCTGCTCTGGTTCGTGGTCTCTGCGGACCACGCTGATCTGCGGTTCACCGCTCTGGTCCTCACCGTCCTGTTCGCGGCCGCGCACCTCATCGTCATGCCGCGCTGGCGCTACCGCGTCCATCGCTGGGAGGTCACCGACACGGCCGTCTACACCCAGTCCGGCTGGATCAGCCAGGAGCGACGGATCGCCCCCATATCGCGGGTCCAGACCGTCGACACCGAACGCGGGCCGCTGGAGCAGCTTTTCGGGCTGGCGAACGTCACCGTGACCACGGCGTCGGCTGCCGGGCCACTGCGCATCCATGGGCTTGACCGCGCCACGGCCGAGGCTCTGGTCGCCGGGCTCACCGAGATCACCAGCCGGAGCGAGGGCGACGCGACGTGAGCGTGAGCACGACCACACAGGACGCGTCCTGGCGCCGGCTGAGCCCCCGGATGCTGCTCGTCCTCCCCGTCCGGGAGCTGGGCCGATACGTCCCGGCCCTCCTTGGCCTGGTCGTGGCGGGTCGGTCGCTCGACGACGGGCAGTGGTGGTGGGGTCCCCTGGGAGTCCTCGGGGTCATCGCGTTGAGCGTGCTGCGCTGGGCGACCACCCGATACCGCATCACCCCGGTGCAGGTGCAGCTTCGCACCGGGCTGCTGAATCGCAGGACCATTGCCACTCCGGCAGACCGGGTCCGCAGCGTTGACCTGACCGCGTCAGCACTGCACCGGATCCTGGGGCTCGCCAAGGTGGACATCGGCACCGGCAGCCAGGACAAGGAGAACGGGCTGTCGCTGGACTCCCTCCCGGCCGCTGAAGCCAGGGCACTGCGCACCGAGCTGCTCCATCGCAGCGCGGTGGGGTCCCCGGATGTGCCTGCTGCCGCCGCGTCCGAAGGCCTGAGCACGGCAGACGCCGTCGCCCACGGAGGTGATGACACCGAGCTGGCGCGGCTGGACCTTCGGTGGGTGCGGTTCGCGCCGTTCACCATGTCGGGGGTCCTGGGCGCTGCGGTGATCTTCGGCGTCGGGTCGAGGCTGGTCGACCAGTTCGGCATCGAAGCCGACAGCCTGGGACCGGTCAGGGGCGCCCTCGACTACCTGGAGCGAAGCCCCATCTGGGTGGACGTCCTGCAGGGGCTGCTCGGGTTCGTCGCGTTCGTCACGGTGCTGTCGGTCGGCGGGTACGTCCTGTCCTACTGGGGGTTTCGCCTCTCACGGCACGCCCGGGGCAGCCTCCACACCACCCGCGGGCTGCTGACGACCCGAGCCACCAGCATCGAGGAGCGACGGCTGAGGGGGATCGAGCTCTCGGAGCCGCTGTTGCTGCGGGCCGTCCATGCGGCACGGCTCAGCGGCATCACGACTGGCCTGAAGTCCGGAGAAGGCACTGCAGGCGGCAGCTCTCTGCTGCTGCCGCCCGCCCCGTACACCGTCGTCCTGGAGGTGGCCGCCCAGATCCTGAGGGATCCCGCTCCGGTGGAGGTCTCGCTCACCGCGCACGGTCCGGCTGCCCGGCGTCGCCGTTTCATCCGTGCCCTGGTTCCGGCCCTGGCCCTGGTCGCCGCAGCCGGTGTGGCCATCTGGGCGGGTGCCCCGCCCTGGCTGGCGCTTCCGGCCATCGCGACCCTCCCGGTGGCTGTCATGCTCGCAGCCGACCGCTACCGGTCCCTCGGACATGCCCTTGCCGGCAGCTTTCTGGTCACGCAACAGGGCAGCCTCGGACGGCGTCGCGACGTGCTCGAGCGCGACGGCATCATCGGCTGGAACCTGCGTCAGACGTTCTTCCAGCGCCGTGCCGGCCTGGCGTCGCTGACCGCGACCACGGCGGCAGGCAGACAGGAGTACACCGTCACGGACGTGCCGCTGCCTATGGCGCTCTTGTTCGGCACCCGCGCGTTGCCAGGGCTGTTGGGCGACTTCCTGGCTTCCGACCCGGTTCCTGCAACCAGCCAACCCGCCAACCAGCCAACCAGCCAACCAGCCCAGGCGGCCCACCCCGGTGACTGAACGAGGTGACTGAACGACCGGAAGAGCGCGGCGTCTCACGGCACCGCCCCATGTCGGACAGCATCTTGGACAGCATCTCGGACAGCCAGGGACCTACACCCAGCTGGGCAGCCACATCCGGCTCTGCCACTGGGGGAACGGGATGACCTGCGCGGTGTAGATCGGGTAGAAGTACGCGAACAGCGCGACGTGGGCGAGGACGAAGACTCCGGCGGCCAGGAGGCCCACCCGGCGGCGAACCGGCGAGGCATGGGGACCGCCGATGGCGAGCCCGAGCACATAGGTGACCGCGAGCACGACGTACGGCACGAACACGACCTCGTAGAAGCTGAAGATGGTGCGTTCCTGGTAGTTGAACCACGGCAGGTACCCGGCCGCGAGACCTGCCAGGATCGCGCCGGCGCGCCAGTCGCGGCGCAGGGCCCACATGAACAGCAGGATGAAGATCGCGATCGTGCCGCCCCACCACAGCGTCGGGGTGCCGATCGTGGTGATCGCCTTGCTGCACAGATCGACCAGGCAGCCCTCCTGGCCCTTCTTGGGCCCCTCGTAGTAGAAGGAGGTCGGCCTGCCCTGGACCATCCAGGACCAGGGGTTGGTCTGGTACGGGTGCGCCGACGTCACGTTGACGTGGAAGCTGTAGATCTCCTTGTGGTACTGCCAGAACGAGCGCAGGGGGTCCGGCACCCAGGCGAAGGTCGTTGCCGGGTTGGTCGCCGCCCACTGCCGGTCGTACCCACCCCTGGAGGCGAACCATCCGGCCCAGGATGCGACGTAGACGCCGACCGTCAGGCTGACCATCACCAGCCCGGCATACAGCCCGTCCAGCAGGAGGGCGCCCGACCACCAGCGGCGCACGCCGGCGGCCCGACGCGCACCCATGTCCCAGAAGACGCTCATCAGGCCGAAGGCGACCAGGAAGAACAGGCCCGACCACTTGGTGCCCGTCGCCAGCCCGAGGCAGATGCCGGCGACCCAGCGCCAGGGGCGCCAGCCGAGCCAGGGGCCGAAGGCGATGCCCGTATGCCGGGTGCCCGCCCCGCCCTCGGCGCTGCCAGCCGGCCCTTCCCGTGGCGCGCCCACCTTGCGCGCGAGCAGCTCTCGGGAGTGGTCGCGGTCGATGAGCAGGGCGCAGAATGCGGCGAACGCCCAGAACATCACGATGAGGTCCAGCAGGCCGGTGCGCGAGTGGACGAAGTGCTGGCCGTCGAAGGCCAGGAGGATGGCGGCGATCGTGCCGAGCAGCGTGGACCCGAACATCCGCCGGGCAGCGCGACCGACCATCAGGATGGACAGGGTGCCGAGCAGGGCGACCGAGAAGCGCCATCCGAACGAGCTGGCCCCGCCGAAGATCTGCTCGCCGGCCGCGATGACCCACTTGCCGACGGGGGGATGGACCACGAGCTCGCCCTGGGTGCCGAAGATGTCCGGGGTGCCTTTGGTGAACAGGGCGTCCGGGGTCTTCAGGCTCGGGCGGGGTCCTCGTTCGTAGCCGTACTTGAGGAAGGAGTAGCCCTGCTTGACGTAGTACGTCTCGTCGAAGACGAGCTGGTGGGGTCGCCCGAGCTGCCAGAAGCGCAGGAAGCCGCCGACCGCAGCCACGAACAGTGGCGCCAGCCAGCCCCACAACACGTCGGTGGGCCGGTATCCCAGCAGCTGTGAGCGCAGCTGCTCGGTCCGTGTCATGGCGGCCATCGTATGCAGCCCGGAAGCGGTCGGGTCGCACACCCCGCTCAGAACGCTCAGGCGTCGACGGCCGAGGTGAGGTCGGCATGCCCGAAGTCGTCACCCTTGAACAGCAGAGGCTCACCGGTGGACCGCAGCGCCTGAGAGGATCGCAGGCGTGAACAACACGAACCACCCCGCCGCCGGTGTCCTCGTCCTGGCCGCCACCCCGATCGGCGACCCGCGAGACGCGTCGCCGCGGCTCGCGCACGAGATCGCGACCTCCGACGTGGTCGCGGCCGAGGACACCCGGCGCTTCAAGCGCCTCTGCGGCGCGCTCGAGGTCAGGCCGTCGGGGTCGGTCGTCAGCTATCACGAGCACAACGAGGCGACGCGCACCCCTGACCTGTTGGCCCGGCTGGTGGGTGGGGCGCGCGTGCTGGTCGTCACCGATGCCGGTATGCCGTCCGTGTCCGACCCCGGGTACCGCCTCGTGACCGCTGCGGTCGAGGCCGGGGTGCCAGTGACCTGCGTGCCCGGTCCGAGCGCTGTCCTCATGGCGCTCGCGGTGTCCGGGCTTCCGGTGGATCGCTTCTGTTTTGAAGGGTTTCCGTCGCGCAAGACGGGGGAGAGGCTCCGTTCGTTCCAGGCCCTCGCCCACGAGGGACGGACGATGATCTTCTTCGAGGCGCCGCACCGGCTCGACGCCACCTTGGCGGCGATGGCGCAGGCGTTCGGTGCGGATCGCCCGGCCGCGGTGTGCCGGGAGCTGACCAAGACCTATGAAGAGGTCAGGCGGGGCGCTCTGGCCGACCTGGCCGCGTGGGCGGCCGGGGGCGTCAAGGGCGAGATCACCGTGGTGGTCGGCGGGGCGCCGGCGCTGGTGACCGACCCCGAGACGGCCGTGGCCGGCATACAGGCTCGAGTTGCTGCCGGTGAGCGGCTGAAGGACGTGTGCGCGGAGGTGGCCGCGGCGACCGGCCTGAGCCGGGGCGACCTGTACAACGCGGCGCTGGCCGCTCGACGCTGAGGAGAGTCGACGTGAGCATGGATGGCGCAGTCAGCTGCCGCCGACCCAGCGGTACTCGACCTCGGGACGTCCGGCGCGGCCGTACCGCGAGCGGCGCAGGACGAGCCCGGAGTCGGCCAGATGCTCGAGGTAGCGGCGTGCGGTGACCCGCGACGCACCGACCACCCCGGCGACCTCGGCGGCTGAGCGACCTTCAGCGGAGGGTCGCATCACCGCGACGACGGCGTCCAGGGACTGGGGGCTCATGCCCTTGGGCAGGCTGGCGGAGTCGTTGCCGCGCAGGGCGGCCAGCACTCGGTCGACCTCGTGCTGACCGCTGGCGACATCACCCGCGTGGTGCCTGTAAGCGGCGTACCGCTCGAGCTTGTCGCGCAGCGCGGCGAAGGTGAACGGCTTGAGCAGGTACTGCACGACGCCCTGTGAGACCGCGGCGCGCACCACCTCGAGGTCGCGGGCCGAGGTGACCGCGATGACGTCGGCGCGGTGCCCGGCGGTGCGCATCGCACGCACTACGTCGAGGCCGTGGAAGTCAGGCAGGTGCATGTCGAGCAGTACCAGGTCGATGCCAGAGGCCGGGTCGCCGAGTAGTCGGATCGCTC
>Ga0105242_10004387_pt1 | contig 10976 bp, 4 predicted proteins | sample KBSM24metaG_FD_81521 | JGI IMG/M metagenome (GOLD analysis project Ga0105242, IMG submission 81521) | Miscanthus rhizosphere microbial communities from Kellogg Biological Station, Michigan, USA - KBS M2-4 metaG | ecosystem: Host-associated > Plants > Roots > Rhizosphere > Soil | place: Michigan... | reverse complement strand
TTACCAGAACGGTGATTGTCTTCGTCACGTCGCCCGGCGCGAATGTCAGCGTGCCGTTATTCGTTTGATAGTCGGCCGGCGCAGTCGCGCTGCCGTCAGCCGTCGCAAAATCGACGGTAACTGTCTGCGCGCTGGTCGCCGTGAGCGTCACCGTGAAGGTGGCATTCACCGTCCCGCTGTTGCCTTCGGTGACCGTCACGTCATTGATCACGATTTCAGGTTTGCAATCGCCGGCGGGTGATGAAGTGTTGCGCGGGCTCGGTTGCGCGACGAAGAAGTCGCTCGCGTTGTCGTTCGTGTCGAGGCACCCGCCGGCCTTGCGGAAGTCGGCAGTCGTGTTGCTGCCGCTGCTGAATGATGCGGGGCCGCTACCTTCGTAACAGTGATTAGCTGTCGCTGCGGTTCCCAGGTAGCCGACGAAGTCTGCGATGCCCGCGCCAACGGGATTGAAAGGTTGGGCGCCATCGTCGCCGGGACAGTTCGTGGTCAGCAGCGTCGTGTTGCTTACGAGCGCGACTTTGCCCGCGGTGGTGCTCGTCAGATTAATACTTCCGTTGGCGTCGGCGGCCGGCAATGCGGCGCCCGACGCGCCTCCCGTGGTTTCCTTAATTAAGAAGTAATGACCGGGAGCAATCGTGCCCGTCGTCAGGTCAGTCTTGGACCAGGCCGATCCGCTCGTGCTCAGGAACTGAACCGAATAAGGCGTGACCGAGAAGTCAACTGTCGTCGTCGCGCGATTATAGAGTTCGATGAAATCATTCGCATAAGTCGCTCCGGTCAAGCCACCTCCCGGATAAAGCTGGCTGATTACCAAATTCGGCTGATCATCGTTTTGAATTGTGCCCATGGCTTGCGGGTCACCGAGGTTTGTGCCGGCGCTCGGGTTTGAGAGATTGACGAAGAAGGTTTCGTCGGGCTCAACCAGCGTGTCTCCGTTAATCGTCACGCTGACGGGCTTGCTGGTCTCGCCGGGCGCGAAGGTAAGCGTTCCATTCGTCGATTGATAATCGGAGCCGGCCGTCGCAGTTCCGTTCGCCGTCGCGAACTGAACAGTGGTTTGCTGTCCAGCTGCCGGATTCAGCGTGACCGTGAAGTTCGCCGTCTTCGTTCCCGAGTCGCCTTCACTGATGCTGACGTCGTCGATAAAGAAATTCGGCGTCGGCGGTAACGGATCATCGTTATTGATGGCGCCGATGCCCTGGCCATCAGCGATCGTCGCATTCAGCGGACTGCTGAGATTGACGAAGAAGCTTTCATTCTGTTCGAAGTCCGTATCGCCATTTACGTTGACGCTAATTGGCTTGGACGTTTCGCCCGGATTGAACGTGACTGTGCCGTTTGTCGCCTGATAATCGCTGCCCGCGGTGGCGGTGTTGTCGGACGTCGCGTAATTGACGGTGACCATGAATCCGCTCGCAGCCGAGAGCGAGACCGTAAATGTCGCTGACGTCGTGCCGCTATCGCCTTCACTAACCGCCACGTCGTTAATCGAGAGCGACGGCGCTGCATCGTTGTCGGTGATCGTGCCCTGGCCCTGGCTGTCGAGGATCACGGCGTTCGAGGCGTTCGACAGATTCACAAAGAAAGTTTCGTTCGGCTCATCCATCGTGTCGCCGTTGACGAGCACCGTAATCGTCTTTGTGAGATCGCCGGGATTGAAAGTCAGTGTTCCGTTATTCGATTGATAGTCCGCAGGGCTTGTCGCCGTGCCATCAGCGGTGGCGAAATCTACTTTAACGGTCTGTGCGCTGGCCGCTGAAAGTGTGACCGTGAAATTGGCGTTCACCGTTCCCGAATTGCCTTCGGTGACAGTCACATCGTTGATGGTGATTTCCGGTTTGCAATCACCGAGGGGCGATGCGCTGTTGCGCGCGTTTGGTTGTGCAGTGAAGAAATCATTCGCGTTGTCGTTCGTATCGACGCAACCACCGGCTTTGCGGAAGGCGGCAATCGTGTTGTTGCCCAGAGTGAACGTGGCCGGCCCGGTGCCTTCGTAACAATGGTTGGCCGTCGCTGCCGTTCCTCCGTAGCCCACAAAATCTGCAACGTTGGTTGGGTTGAAGGGTTGCGTGCCGTCGTCTCCGGGACAACTGCCCGTGAGTAGCGTGGCGCCGGCGACCAGCGCGACTTTGCCGTCGGTCGTACTTGTCAGGTTGATGGTGCCGGTGGCGTCCGGTGCAGGCAGCGAGCTTCCGGTCGCGCCGCCCGCTTCTCTAATTAAAAAGTAACGCCCGGGAGCAATAACGCCCGAAGTTAAATCAGTCTTGGTCCAGGTCGATCCGCTCGTGCTGAGGAACTGCGCCGAGTATGGCGTGACTGAGAAATCAATCGTCGTCGTTCCGCGGTTGTAGAGTTCGATGAAGTCGTTCGTGTAGGTCGCATTCGTCAAACCGCCGCCGGGATAAACCTGACTGATGACAAGACTCGCAGGGTCGTCGTTCTGAATCGTTCCTTGACCCTGACCGTCGTTAACCTGGGCTCCTGAAACATTCGTGATGTTCACGAAGAACGTCTCGTTAGATTCGGCGAGCGTGTCGCCGTTCACAGTGACATCGAAGTTGTAGCTCGATTGGCCCACCGGAATTGTTTGGCCGGTCAGCGCACGCGCGACGTAGTCACCGCTGGCGGAGGTCGCGATCCCGTCCGCAGTCGCTATGTCGAAAGTGATCGGCCCGGGACCGGCCGCGACTGGAGTCGTTACGGTAAACGTGAAAGTCTTTGTGCCGCTGTTACCTTCACTCGCCGAAACGTCGCTCACGCTCAGAGTGGGACTGTCATCGTTAAGAATTGTGCCCGTGCCCTGGCCCTTGGTGATGCTGGCGCCGCTGACGTTCGAGACGCTGACGAAGAAGTTTTCATTTGGCTCAATCGCGGTGTCGCCGTTTACCGTGACGTCAAATGAGTATGATTGCGCGCCCGCGGGAATGACTTGATTGGTCAAGGCGCGCGCCACGTAGTCATTGTTGGCAACGGTCGCGGCGCCGTCCTGCGTGGCGATATCGAACGTCACGCCGCCCGACGGAGCGGGAAGCGAAAGGCTCACGGTGAACGTGAACGTGGTTGGGCCGCCATTCCCCTCATTCTTACTGACATCGCTGACGCTCAAAGCGGGCCCGGCGACGGTCAATGTCGCGGGACTACTGTTGACGCTCGTCGTGCCGTCGGTCGCCGACGCCGTGATGTGGGCCACCCCGGGGTTATGAGTGCCGACGTTGGCGGTGACGACTCCGGTTGACTGATTTGTCGATGTCGAATCGATCGTCGCTGCCGCAGTGTTATCTGAAGTGAAGGCGATAGGCACGCCGGTCATCGCACCGCCGAATTGATCGAAGGCCTGCGCAGTGAATTGTGTGGACTGTCCCTGGTTCACGGTCGTCGCCGTGGGCGAGATGGTCACGGTGGCAGGATGGCTGGCGCAGTTACCGAACGGGGTGCCGTCTACTTTTAATCCTGGCGAGAACCGGCGCGCAGGGTTCGCCGTTGTGTGCAAGACAAACGCGCCGGTGATGTCGGGTGATCGCGTAAGCGATTGCGAATTGTTGCCATCCAATCCGGTCGATCCGCCGTAGGCGAATTGCGCGATCAGATTTCCTGCCGAATCGCGCAGCAAAATGGTCAGGCCGCTGTTGGTGAGCGATAACCCGGCCGACGAATTTACTTTGAAGACCTGGGCGCAGCCAAAGATCGGATCGGCTGTATTGAACGTGCCACCGCCGAACACTACCGCCGCCGTGCCGGGCGAGAGGGATGTGCCCGCAGGAAATGTGAAGCGCGTGGTCTCAGTTGTGCTCCCGGTCGCGCGGGTCTTGACGGTCCACCCGCTCATCCCGATCGTGTCGCTCGCGCTGCCGTTGACGAATTCAACAAATTCATCGTCGGTACCGTCGCGGACGCCGTCGTTGTTTGCATCGCCGGCAGTTCCGTTTGGCGGATCGGAAAGAACTTCGTTGAAGAAGATCGCGCGAGTTGGATCGCCGAGGAAGTTGATGGTGACGGGATTACTGTCGCGACCATCTGAGGTGACCGAGAGATTGACTGTGCCCGCGCCGCGCAGGTCTGCCGGAACGCGCACGTGCACTTCGTCGAGACCCGGCAGCGTGTTTGACGAAACTACCGCCTCGGCATTTACGGTGCGGCCGCCGATGGAGACGGTCGTGACCGCGGCGTTGCGCGCACCTGTGGCGAAAATCGTCAGACGAAGATCTCCGCCCGTCGGATCAAAAGGGCCTTCCTGAAGCGTGTCGGCATTGAGAATCAGGCCTTCGCCGATGCCGTCGCCGGTTTTAGTGAATATGCCCGGCGCTGCGCGCAGGATCGAAGCAGTGCCGCGGGCAGGGAAGTTTTCGGAATTAGTAACGATAACTTCGGCCGTGCCGATCTCGGTTTGCGGCGGCACCAGAAAATTGATCTGTGTCGGCGAGATGAAGAAGATTTGCGCTGCCCGCCCATTGACCATGACCCGCACACCGCCAACGCTGGTCGGAAAAGTTCCGTCAGCCAGTCGCTGAGTTTGCGTGGTCGTGTTTGCGAGATTCGTGCCCTGCGCGGCGGCGATGCTGTTCGGCGCGAGAGCTCTGGTCGGCGACGGCTCGTGACCAAATGATGCGTCATTGAGAATCGCCGTCAACGTTCCGTTTGCCGGGCGCGCGGGCGGCGCCAGCGCATAGATTTCGGAATTGTTTTCGGTGCCGCTGTTCGTGACTGCGCCGGATAAGATGCGCGGAAAATTGAAAGCGGCGATCGAGCCATCGTCGCTCAAAGACGAGACTACTTCCGCAGTCGCGCTGGAAGGCGCATTGGTGATTTTCGAAAACGTCGCGGTCGGAAAATCGTAGACGTAAAGTTCGACGCCGCCGTCTGAATTGCTGCCGGCGCCACTGACTGTGCGGCGCGCAGCGAAGGCGATGCGTGAGCCGTCGCCGCTGATTGTGGGATCGAGCGGAACTTCGGTGACCCGCGCGCCCAGCGTGGTGATTTGGCGAACCGTGCCTCCGGAACGCCCATCGAACATGAACACCTGCGTAGTGTTGGTCGCGGTTTCTGCGGCATAGACGACGCGCGCACCGTCATCGCTGAGCGCGCGGCCATAGGTCATCTGAAGCGACTGGATATTTGCCCCGATTAAGGTAATTGGTCCCAGTCCCACGCGCGGTTGTTTGAGCAGATCGCGTGCACTGCCCGGGGTGGCGGCGTTGTCGCGAATGTATGCCACGGTGAAACCGTCGCCGCTGATCTTCGCGTCGGTAAAGCCGACGATGCCTGATGAACTAGTCAGTTGCGAAAATGAACTTGCGGTTGAGTCGTAGACAAAAATCTCGAAGTTGCCATCACTGTTTTGGCCGGCCAGATCGCGGTTTGAAGAGAATGCAATGAAGCGGCCGTCATCGGAAATCGAGGGTTGGAAATTTCCGTTCGTGATTCTGTTCGCAAGACTTCCCGGTGAAGTGTTGGTGACTTGAATGAGTTTTGCGCCATCGAACAGGAATATTTCTGAATTGCCGTCGCTGTTGGTGCCCAGCAGATCGTCTCGCGATGCAAAAGCAATGCGTGAACCGTCTTGCGAGATCGCGGGCGCAACGAAACGCGAGCCGGCGATTTGAAAGAATGACGGCGGGTCGCTGGTGATGTTCGCGCGAATCGCGCGGAAATGATCTGCGCCGCCCGCGCCCGCAACGTCTTCGGTCGATTCAAAGCCGACAGTCCGCCCGTCGCCGCTGATCGAGGGATTCAGGTTAATCCCTTCTTCGCTGGTGTTCGTGATGCGTCGCAGCGTCGACGACTGCATCCGCGCGTCGCGCACTCTTACGAGGCACACGACGAGCGTAGCGAGCACAATCAGAACGAATAGTCTTTGGCGATTCACGCAGCAGACTCTGGGACAGCGGTAGCCGGGAATTCTACATAGTTTTGAGGCAATTACAATGCTGCGAAAGATGCATCAGGCCGCCGACTGGGTTACGATGTTCGCAGCGTTTCAGTTGTTTGATTCCCCGCAAAAGGAAGCCGGTAGATGAAGATTGCAATCGCGGGCGCCAGTGGCCTCGTTGGCTCAGCTCTGATTCCCTCGCTCACCAACGACGGCGCGGCCATTACTCGCCTGGTCCGAGGGGCGGCCAAGTCAGGCGAAATCGAATGGCACCCGAATCAGGATCAATTAAATGAACAGACGCTCGCAGGGTTTGATGTGATCATCAACCTTGCCGGCGAAAATATTGCCGGTGGGCGCTGGACCGACGAGCAGAAGCGAAAGATTCGCGACAGCCGCGTCGGAGGCACTCATCTTTTGAGCGAAGCCATCGCGAAGATGGACGTCAAGCCAGGCGCATTCATCTGCGCTTCGGCCACCGGCATTTATGGCGACCGCGACGATGAGACGCTCGATGAGCAGAGTGAATCGGGCGGCGGATTCCTGGCCGGCGTGTGTCGCGAATGGGAGAAAGCTTGCGAGCCGGCCATCAAGGCCGCAGTGCGTGTAGTCAATTTGCGCTTAGGGCCGATTCTCGCGCGTGAAGGCGGCATGCTTTCGAAGCTGCTGACACCCTTCAAAATGGGGATGGGCGGTAAAGTTGGATCGGGCAAGCAGTACATCAGCTGGGTAGCGCTCGACGACGTCGTGAATGCGATCAAGCTGGCAATCAGCAACCAGGCCATGCGCGGTCCGCTGAATATCGTTTCGCCAAATCCGGTGACCAACGAAGAATTCACGCGCACGCTGGGTCATGTTCTGAATCGTCCCACTGCCTTGGCTATGCCTGCCTTCGCGGCACGTTTGGCGTTCGGCGAAATGGCGGATGAGATGTTGCTGGCCAGTCAGAAGGTTCTGCCGAAGAAGCTCATGTCGATGGGATTTGAGTTCAAGTATCCCCAGTTGGAAGCGGCGTTTCGTCGATACGTGGCGCATTGATGCAGCGCAAACGTCCCTGCCTGCGGGTCGCGGGCATCTTGCCCGCAAATGCCAGAGAAAGGACCGGCCAGGACGCCGGTGACGCACGAAAGGATGCGTGCGTTCCTCACCACAAGACCAGCGCCAATAAAAAGCGGAACACTCCAGCTCCCATCAAAACCCAAAATGCGTTCGGACGATAGCGTAATAGGATCACCAGAATCACAACTGACATCGCGGCGCCGATGAATGTGTGAATGCCGGCGCGCGCGACGCTCCAGGCGGCGGCGGCGAGCAGACCTGTGACCGCCGGCGCGACTCCGCGCAGAAATGCCTGCGCCTGCCGATTAGCCCGAAAGCGTTTGAACGACGAACCTGCCGCGATGGTCATCAAAAACGACGGCAGGAAGACGCATAAGGTTGAGAGCAGAGCTCCGGGCGTGCCCGCCACGCGATAACCCACAAATGTCGCCATGATCAAAACCGGACCCGGAGTGATTTGGCCCAGCGCAGTTGCATCGGCGAACTGTTGATGATCGAGCCAGTGGTGCGAGTTGACGACTTCGTTTTCAATTTCCGGAATCATCACGTAGCCGCCGCCGAAGGTCACCGCGCCGATCCGCAGGAAGATGAACGATACCGAAAGCGCGAGCCCGAGCTTGGCGATAATCGGCCACGCGGGCAACAGCAGCAACGCCTTTCGCGACGTGGTAATCCTGCGGTTCGTTTCTTTGGGTTGTTCGTTCGTTACATCTTCCGGTGCCTGCGTGACCAGCTGCTCACTCATATCGCGCAAACGTTTTTCGGCCATGGCCTCGGTCAGGTAGCCACCAACAAACCTGTGCGGCTTTCGACGCCGGCGCGGGCCCAGTCGATCTCGTATGCGCTGCTGCCGGCGCACGGCGAATCCGCGGATGCGTCCGAGGCGTGGCAGGCGCGGCTCGACGAACGACTCGATTCCGATTCCGATCAATCCCGCCACCAGAATCACCTCGATGACCGTAGCGCGCAGCAGGACCACGGCGGCGAATGAAAGCACGATCAGGATGCGCTGCCAGGTTTTGCTGGAGGTGTGCCGGCCCATGCGCCAGGCAGTGACCGCGATCAGCGCCACCACCGCGGCATTAAATCCATGAAAGAGTTGTTCGGTATTCGGCAGGGCCCGCAGGCGATCGTACATGGCGCCCAGCGCGATCATCATCAACATCGAGGGCAGGATGAAGCCGCTCAATGAAACGGCCGCTCCGCGCCAACCGCGCAGACGAAATCCGAGATAAGTGACAGCGTTGCCGGCGCTGGTACCGGGCAGGCTCTGACCTAAAGCCAGGGCTTCAACGAAATCATGCTCACCGAGCCAGCGACGCTCCAGGACGACAAGGTGGCGGATTTGTGCGAGCACGGCAAAGCCGCCGCCGAATCCCGTGAGACCGATTTTGAGAAATGAGAGAAAGAGACCGCCGAGCGTTGCAGTGCGCGAGATGCGTTTCAGTCTGCGCTGTTCGTATCGGGCGCGAGTTCTGATCTTGCGAACTCGCTGACGACCGTGAGTTTTCTTAGCAACCGTCGTACTTGCCACTGCGCCCGAAGTCTAGCACAAGCTGAGTTCAGCATAGCCGCACACGATGCTCACCTTTCTTTCGCAATCAAAATGAAAAGGCCGGCCGAAGCCGGACCTTTTCATTCAGGCGCTTTCCTCATCCGCTGAGTCGGCGCGAAGAGAAAAGCAGTTAGGCCGGGCATTAATTACCGACCACGTACAGGTGTCCATCGTTCTGCGAATAGAGCTTTCCGTCGCCGCCAATCGAAGCCGGCGTGTAAGCCGCGCCGATGGCGAGCTGCTGAAAGATCTTTTGCTTCAAGGTGCCGCCCTGATTGAGCGCGAACAGGTTGCCATCTTCGCTGTTGGCATAGACTACCCCATTCGAATCGATCGCGGGCGCATTGACGCACCACTCGAATCCGTGCGGGTGATCGCTCACACAGGTGATTGAATTGTTCGGGTTACGGGTGCAACTCAGCGTGTTCGTGTTCTGGTAAGTCCACTCGACAATCATGTTCGGACTGAGTTGAGTGACAAAGTAGGCTTCCGGATAGCCTGGGTTGCTGGCGGTGCGGTCGGGCGGGCAGACATTAGGGTCGCCGCAGTACGAGCCCACACTGTAGTGATTGTCTTTAGTGACAATGGAGTAGGTCCCCCCGTGACTGTAGATCGCCGGAGTATCATCCCATCCGAAGGTGTAAGAATTCAGGAACTGCCCGGTAGAACTATAATGCAGCAAGTGTCCCTGGGCATAGTTATAAGCTGTGTAGGCGCCGTAGATGACGCTGCCATCGGGCGCCACAACGGGCGAAGAACTGGAATCGTCAAGTATGCGACCAGAAGGTGCGCTGTTGGTGTCCGGCGCGACACCTGTAGTTGCTCCGACACTGCAACCACCCGGCGTTCCATTGGGCGGAATCTGTACATTGCAGCCATCGCTCAAAACGCCGTGCGTCGAGGCTGTCCACTTCGGAGTCAGATCGGAATTAACCGCCACGACGTAACCATAGCGCGTCACAAAATGGTTGCGTGCAATTGTATAGATCGTTCCGTCGGGCGCGACCGCCGGAGCGACGTTGATGCCAGGACGCACGGATCCGCATTTGATCGTCGGGGCAACTGACGTCGGAGTCGGTGGCCACGGTGGCGGACTGCCAAAACCGACTTCGCAATTATCGTTGGGGCCCATTTCGCCGGTCATGATGTCTTTGAACTGCGCGGAACTGACCGTGCCACCCGAGGTGACCTTTACCAGCCAGGCGCCAATGACATCCTTGCCCCAGGGATTGCTCAAGTTGAGTTTGAGAACGTTGTAGTAGATGTTGCCTGCGCTGTCGGCCGTGATGGGGCCCGTTTCAAAGATGTTGTGATCAATGTCCGGGCCGATTGGGTTGTAATGGGCAACTACTGCGCCGGTCGCTTTGCTTAGCTTATAGACGGTGCCGCCACTGCCCGGGACATAGACAAAACTTCCAGCCAGAGTGGCGTGGAAGACTGGCTCCCAGCTTGCGCTGCCGAACGGGACTGGCTTCCAATCGCTCTGGAAATTCCACTGCTCAACCAGGCTTCCGCCGACCCAGCTTAGTTTCTTCTCGTTCCAGATTTGCGTCTCCCACGTAGTGATGGATGTGTAAGTTCCCGTCTTGAATTCCATGTAAACGTCGTTGCCGTCGACCAGGGGCGTTTGATAGTGGACGAGCAGATCGCCATCTCCGTTTTCCGGCGCTTTCTCCTGATCGACAAACGGATCATAGACGATGTTGGCGAGAATGCTATTGAGGTTTTGGCCGGCCACGTTGACCGCGCCCGTGTGTGATGCGTCATGGCCCCACTCAGGCCACGCGCTGCCGCTCTGGCTCAGAACGCTGCCGACATATGCTGTGGCAACGGCAATCGGAACCAAGAGCACCAAAGTTCGAACCCTCGAATACCTTCGTGTCATGAGTCTCTCCTTTCAGAGTGTCATTTTGTAAATTGGAAGAATCGTCCGTCCCGTCTCAATTCGCGCATCAGCGGCGAAATCGGCAGGACAGATACACGCGTTTCGAAATTAGAGGGCGTGACTCGGCTTCGCGGGGCTTTCGCTTCCTGGGCTTTGTGTCCTCAACGCAGCGCAATTGACTGCGAAGCGAAACCGCGCCCCGAAAAAAAGCGTTCACACCTTCCGCCTTGCGAGGGTTGTGTCAATGCGAGGGCAAAAACAGTATCAAGAGCGACTGGAGCTTAAGCTAGTGCAGCGGGGCTGTCAAGCAGACGTTGCGGGGATAATTGCGCTATGTCTGAGACAAAGAGTGCTGAGAAGTTAAGACCTTTGAGGCCCAGTCAAAAGCACGGCCTTATGCGGCTGACTTCTGAGCCGCAAATCCGTCGAGCACACTAAAGACCTCCAGCGCGTATTTCACGTTGCCGAAAGGCGCTGAGACCTGAACACCCTGGATCAGATCGCGCACCTCGGCCAACGATTCGCGCGCTATCCTCAGGCCTTCATCACGTCCTTCTTCCTTGCTGATCGCCGATGCCGCGCGCATGCGCTCCATGATTTCGGGAGTCACG
>Ga0105242_10004386_pt1 | contig 10980 bp, 14 predicted proteins | sample KBSM24metaG_FD_81521 | JGI IMG/M metagenome (GOLD analysis project Ga0105242, IMG submission 81521) | Miscanthus rhizosphere microbial communities from Kellogg Biological Station, Michigan, USA - KBS M2-4 metaG | ecosystem: Host-associated > Plants > Roots > Rhizosphere > Soil | place... | reverse complement strand
GTCTGGTTCGCAGTTTGGTGACTTGGCAGCGGTGGTGCAGCAGTTTTACACACAAAAGCTCGATTTAGAAGAAGCGGCCTTTAAGAAAGCCGAGCTCGAACATTTGAACGAGGAAAAGACGGCCTTCTTGGGCGTTGCGGCGCACGAGCTAAAAGCGCCAAGCTCCATCATCAAGCTGATATCGGAGGATATGCCGCACGTAGCTGCTGCTAAAAACATCCCACCGGAACTGGCCAGGCAGCTCGAGATTATTACGCATCAGGCAAACAAAATGAATGTGCTCGTGAATGACCTACGTCTGGCTAGTGAGGGCAATGTTGCGGCCACGGTCGACAATTCTATCTTTGACTTTGACATGCTGTTGCAGCAAGAGATTACCGAACTGGGCTATATTATTGACCAGAAAATTACCTACCAGGGTGGCGTTAAACGAACCGTAAAGACAGATAGCGACCACCTGGCACAAGTGGTTAGTAACCTAATACGCAATGCGGCCAAATATTCACCACACGACAGCGAAATAAACGTGGAAAGCCGCATACAAGACGGCACTATAGTGGTTGGCTTTGAAGATTTTGGAATAGGCATTTCACCCGAAGATCAGAAGCACATTTTCGAACGCTTTTACCGTGCACCAAGTGTCGCTGCTACGTATCAAGGGCTTGGTTTGGGGTTGTCAATCTGTAAGACAATTATCGAACGTATGGGTGGCAAAATTTGGGTGGAAAGCACACCCGGTCAGGGTTCTCGGTTTTATTTCTCGCTACCGCTCGATAAGCTTGTCGCTTAGCTTGGTGCGGGTGCAACTAGCGCATTGTTTTTTGTATGTAGCGAAATCTCAGCTTCTAAGAACTTATCTATAGGGCTTGTATTGAGGGCGGCTATACAGATAACACGTAGGATCTTATCCATACTATTCGTTTTAATTATCTTTCAACGCTCTTTTCAATATTCAACCTGTAAACTCGCAAGTCCGTAATAGTTTTAATAGTGGAGATGTATAATAAATTCATAAGGCGGGAGAATTGCGCAGGGCGCATAGGAGTGGCAAAGCGAAGCTTTATAACGCATCTAGCTTAAGAAAAGGGGGGTATATGAAAAAATGGAAACAGTTTCTAGTTATGCTGGCGGTGGTGCCAATGTTAAGCGCGGCGCTTGGCACCGGTGTTGCTGACGCTACGGGGTGCAAGGTGGTTACCAACCCGGCAACTAGCGGCGCTTATCTCTTTTGGTCACAAGGAGGTAATACATATACGCTTGAGGTATCGGTGCCATTTACGACGGGTGATGCGTCGTCCGGCTGTAATGATGTAAATGTACGCTATTTCAAGCAGTTTTACCTGAGTGATTATTCTTCTAGCGACTGCCTAGTGCAATACAAAAGCGGGGATTTTTGGTATTCTGATTCAAAAGGTTTAGTCTACGTACCACTCAACAGTAGCACTCCAACCGTGCTAGGTTCCGGATATGCCAACAATGCTTCCGTTCGGATTGCGTGCTTGTATGGCTATGGCCGTCAGTACCCGACGTATCAGGCGCTAGTGTAGGGAATAAGGCCTGACTTACTCTGGCATATTCTCCATGACCCACAAACTAAAACAGGTCCCACGGGACCTATTTTAGTTTATGCTCTTCGGCTGAACACCGGCATGAATTTCCTAGTGACCGCTGGCTTGGTTCTTGCCCCCGGTGACAACGAAGCTCATGCAGTCGCCCTGATTTTTGAATGTCGTGCCGTAGCCCTTCCAGCCGTTGTTCGTGCATTGATCTTTACTGGTCGGAAGGTTGACCGGCACAGGGCCTGAAAGTAGCGATAAGTTGTCGACCAGGAAACCTTTGCCGGCATCGGCCGGGTTAGCTGTGCCGCTTTCGCGGAATTCTACGGTTTTCACGATGCGTGGTGATTGCTCCGCAGCAGATTCGGAGTCGTAGCGGTAGTAGTTTTCCCAACTGGTCCCAGTGATTTTCAGACTACCATCAATCCAGACTTTTACGGCGTCGTTTGATGGGCCGTCTAGCGTGTCGAGTGTTAGTCTTACGGTGTGCGGCACGGCACGGTTGAGTCCAGTGGCAATTTGTGTCTCCACAAAATTTGCCGGGTTGGCAGTGCCCTGGACGTCGTCAAAGAACACGTCTAAACCATTTACCCCGTCTTCAAAGCGCAAGTAGCTCATGCGTGAGCCATCGCCCCTGTCTGGGGAAGCCGAGACATGCATGCCGGGCTGTTGGGCGTCGGGTACCGTTGAGGCTATATCGAACTGCATTTCGAAGTGGCGCTGTAATACGCCCGACGTGTAGCCACCGTTGGTAGAATCGGCTTCTCCCACTGCGTTCACGAGCGGTTTTGCAAACGCTTGGTCACCGAAACAACCGCTGGTTGCGGCGTCGGAAATACGGAAGCTTTGACCGCCAAAGGTTGGATAACCGTAAGTGTTAGTAACGACCCCTTCATCATACGTAGCGCAGCCGAAGCCGGCTGAACCGGTGGCCGACCACCCGTCTTGGCCATTGACGTTGCCCACGGTGTAGGTTGGGCTGTCAAAGCTCTGAACGTTGCTATCGGCATGTGCGGCAAATGGCAAAACTACTGCCATGCCAAGTCCGCCGACTACTAATGCTAGCGACGAGATGACTAATCTTGTTTTGGTTTTTACGGTTGCGACGCCTGTGTACACGCTGTGTGTAACCATATGGACCCCTCCACTTAAAATGTTGACATCATCAGTGTACGCCCTTTACAAAATCATATAAAGTCGCCGAAGTTGTGCCTAAAATGTCCATAGATACTCAGCCAGTTCTTTCTTAAATATATATTAAACTCCTAAGATCATCATGGCGGTGTAGCATTTGGGCTGCTATGCTTATGCTTGATATGGCAGGCGACGATGACACCAACGTAACCCAGGCAAATATCCGACAACTCAAAGTTGTACGCCTGTATATAAATATTGCCTGGCTGTACTATATTCTGTTTACTCCAATTCTTGCTTTTTGGGTAAAGAATATGCTGCTCACTAGTGTGATGCTGGTTGTTTTGGTAATTTTGATTGTGGTAGATTATTCTTTCCGCCGCAAACCTCAATTGGATCGCACTACCTTTGCGCTAGCAGTTATTGCCGGACTAACGGTAGGTGCTACGGTTCTTACTGGCGGTATTCAGCATACGGGGCTGTATATACTGTTCCCGTATATTCCGTTTATTATTTTCTTGCGTCCACAGTCTAGTGCTCGTCGCTGGCTGCTGGGAATGTTAGCATTTGTAGTTGTTCTGTTAGGTCTGTCGTTTACGAAGACAATCACGCTGCCCTATGGGCGTCCTTTTGCGGTGATGGCTGTCACGATGTACATCTTTAGTCTGCTTTTGACACTGGCGTATGTTCGTGAAAAGGCAATTGTAGACCGAAGCCTGGACAGTAACACCAAAGAGCTAGTACGCATTAATCAAAAATTGTCGCAGGCTGCTCGGTCCGAAAAACAAGCCGCAGCCAGGGCCGAGGCAATCTTACGGAGTATTGGCGAAGGGGTGATTGTGTTTGATGCAGTGGGCAAAGTGGAGGCGGTGAATCCGGTAGCCGAAAAGCTGCTGGGCTTTAGCGAAGAAGACCTATTGCGTAATAGCTATGCTGAACTAGTCAAAGCGGCAGATGATACTGGTGTGCCAATCCAGCTCGAAGAACGGCCAATCAGCAAGGTGATAGCTACCAAAAAGGCGGTCTCTGCCACCTTAAATTATAAGCGTAAAAACGGCACAGCTTTTCCGGCTCAGGTTAGTGTGGCGCCCATTGTTATGGATGGTACTTTTCAGGGGGCTATCGAAGTATTCCGCAATATTTACTTGGCAAAAGAGGTTGACCGATCCAAAACGGAGTTTGTGTCATTGGCGTCGCACCAACTTCGAACACCACTCTCTACCATTGGTTGGTATGCAGAAATGTTGCTGGCCGGTGATGCTGGCAAGATTAGCAGGGAGCAGGAACGCTATGTCGATGAGATCTATCAAAGCAACCGGCGCATGACCGAACTGGTGGGTTCTTTGCTGAATGTGTCACGTATCGAACTAGGTACATTTTCGGTGGAGCCAGAACTGACTGACTTGGTAAAATTGGCGCAAGCTATAGTAAAAGGTTTAGAGCCGCAGATCTTTGCCCGGCAAATAAACTTTAAAGAAATTTACGACCCTAAGATACCCGTTATAAACGTTGACCCGAAGCTCATGGGGATGGTAATTGAGAATTTGTCGTCGAATGCTATTAAGTACACGCCAGAAAAGGGAACGGTAACACTACGCTTAAAACACCAAGGACGTCACACGCAGATAATCATCGAAGATACCGGTCTGGGTATCCCGGAACGCCAGCAAGATAAAATCTTCAGCAAGTTGTTCAGGGCGGATAATGTTAAAGCTCACGACACCGAAGGTACCGGGCTTGGTCTGTATCTGGTGAAGTCGGTAGTTGATTATTCAGGTGGTAAGATTTGGTTTAAGTCGAAGGAAAATAAGGGAACGACCTTTTTTGTGAGCATACCGGACGACGGAATGAAGCACAAACAGGGCGCTAAGGAGTTGGAGTAAAATGGCCGCCATAAATCACACAGCTAACAAACTTACTATGGCCGCAGAACGGCCACGAAGGTCACCTTTTTGGCTAACGTATGTGGTTTTGGGCGTACTGTGGTTGGGGACGGTCAGTCTATCAATTCGGGTTGATGACAGTACGACAGCCAATCGGTTTAACCTATCGCTACTGCAATTGCACGCCATTCAATTGGCCCTTGCACTGCCTGGACTGCTAATATTTATGGCTATCTTGTTTGCCGCTCTGAGCCTGTGGCGCTACGCACGTGCCATTGGCCATTCCGACGAGAGCTTGGGTTTTCGGTTTGTGGCCTATAGTATTTTCACGTTGCTGACGGGGATGGTTGTGGGCGACTATCTTGGCAACATACGGCAACTAGCCGCTCAACACGCCGCTGATCCTCAGAGAGTTAAAACTATTTTTGTAATCATCACCAATCATGTCTCTGTTGCGTTTGCCCTCTTAACGTATGGTTTGTTACTGCGTGGGGCCTGGCTGCTACTTCGGTCTATCGGCAGACGGCTTGATATGGCAAAGAAGTTAGTGCCTACCGTTGCAGGTTTCGCGGCTTTGACAGCTACCTACCTATGGTTAATTCATGACAATGCCGCGAGCCAAATGTCGACCGATCCTGATATTACCCCAACATTCGGCTTACCATATTGGCTTGTAATACTAACGGTAGTGCTACCCTATGTGGCGGCTTGGTTCATGGGGGTGCTGGCTCTGATGGGTATGCACCAGTATCATCTGCAAACTACCGGGATTGTATATAGGCTCGTGTTCAGGAAGCTTGTTGTTGGTATGACACTATTTATTAGTCTGACTATTCTATTGCAGTTATTAACGCAGCTGAGCAGCTTATATGCCACTCATAACTTATCGGGAATTTTGGGGATCGTTGTTGTAATCTATATCGTTCTAACATATGCATTTATGTTAATTGCTCAAGGCGCTCGGAAGTTGCATACTATAGAGAAGAGTTACTAACTCAAGATGACCATGGCTATAGATAAGCATTATTACTACCAGCAAGTCGTGCATGTTACCGAACAGTTTCTAGGTCCGGCCGCAGAGCGTTTTGTGAGACGTCAGATTGAATTTCGCCTTGGCAAGCCACCCGAGACCATTGGCTGGGGTGATATTCCAAAGCTGAAGGAAACAATTTGTGTGGCACTCGGAATATTGGCCAAAGATCAGACTATTGTTGACCAGGCCATGCGTAAATTTGACTTAATAGTAAAGGAATAAACACTATGTCACAGATCGCCCTAGTTATAGAAGATGACTTGTCCTTAGCCAAAGCAATTAACAAAAAATTGGAGCTGAGTGGCTTCACTGCTGTAACTGCCCGGTCAGTAGATGACGCCTTGCGACATATGCATAGTGCCCCACCAACCGTCATATGGCTTGACCACTACCTGCTTGGTGATAAAGATGGCATCGACTTCGCAAGTGCCGTTAAAGCCCATAACGATTGGAAACACATACCAATGTACGTGGTCTCCAACACGGCCAGTAACGACAAGGTCGTATCGTATAACAAGCTGGGAGTTAACCGCTACTATGTCAAAGCCGATCATCGCTTAGACGAAATAATTGCCGATATCAAGGCCGACACAGAATCCGAATAAGTTATGAGCGACAGACCTAAAAGCATTCTAGTCATAGAGGATGAGAAATCGCTAGCTGGAGCTTTGGAGCTAAAGCTACTAAAAGAAGGCTATCAAGTAACTGTAGCTTACGACGGTAAGGCCGGCCTGGAATGCATGGCCCGTAGGAGCTACGATGTAGCGCTGCTCGATCTTATGATGCCCGTTATGGATGGATTTGAGGTGCTGACAGCGGCTCGTAAGATACCAGCCGCACCTGTGTTTATCGTCTTGTCTAACCTAACCCAGCCTCAAGATATTGATCGCTGCATGAAACTAGGTGCCCGTAAGTTCTTTGTGAAGTCAGAGATTTCCCTGGCGGCAATCGTGGAAGAGATCGAGGCCGTATAACTTAATCGACTAAGCTTTAGCCTGGTCGATGAGTTCAATAAAGCGGTTAACAGTGTCATCTAGTCGAACTTCTGCCTTAACAATCCACTGCTTAGCCCCCAGCTGAATGGCCTGCTGGATCAATTCCGGGTTACCAGTGTTACTTACGATAAGCACAGGACAGCTTTGCCAGTCGGCCATGGTTATGAACTGCTGCATGAACTCTAGGCCGTTCATTTCTTTGACGTCAAAATCTAGCCAAATGCCATCAAAGTGTGTGCCACGGGCGGTGATAGCGTCTAGTACCTGCTTGCCATTATCAAAGACACTTGGTTCCAGGCCGGCTTTTATTAGCTTGGTCTTAATGGCCTGGTTTAGGCTTGGCTCGTCTTCGACTACTAAGACTTGATACTTATGATTCTTCTTCATGTGCTGCTACTGTAACACCCTTTATTGGTATGGTAAACCAAAAGGTGGTACCCCTTCCTACTTCACTTTCAAACCAAATATCACCACCGCAGCGGTGGGCTATAATTCGACACAAGTGCAGACCCAAACCAGTACCATTAGGGTCGTGCTGCATAGCGGTTGGGTCACGGTAGAATTTTTCAAAAATCAACTTCTGATGGTCTTTGGGTATGCCTATGCCAGAGTCGGTTACCTGAAGTAGTAGCATGCCTTCAAGCTTAGACAAGAAGATAGTGACGTCGGAATTATCGCGTGAATACTTAATCGCATTGGTAATCAGGTTCTCAAAAACATAGCCAACTAGCGTACCATCCAAAAATATTTCTGGCAGATTCTGGTGAATGCTGGTAACGAGTGCAATATGCCGTTTTTCGGCCTGGACACTTTGCGCTCGTACCACTTCTTGCAGCAATTTGTGAATTTCTATTAAGCGTGGTTTTAGTGTTAGAGAACCGGTCTCGATGCGTGATAGCTGGAGTAGGGCTATTATCAGGTCATTCATGCGACCAATGCTTTGACTAATGTTGTCCAGAATGTGCATTTGCTCGGGATTCATTTGTTGTTGGTAGCGCTTCAAAAATAGACCGACGCCCCATTTAATGCCGGTTAGGGGCGTACGAAGCTCATGTGAGGCCATGGTAACGAAGTCGCTTCTAGAACGCAGTGATGATTCAATGTCGGTCTTGTCGTTAATTATGATTGCCCAGCTGCTTGAGCCATCACGAGGCTTAATAATCTGTAGCTCCAAATAGCGCTCGGTACTGTCCTCTTGGTCGATGTAGGTCAGTTTTTCGGTGCGCTGATCCTCAGCCTGTAAGGGCGTGTCTTTCTTTATGAGCCACAGATGACTCATATCAGTATCTGCGGGCGCATTGGCGAGTGCCAAAATACTCGGCCAGGAAATACCAGCTAGGTCGGGTTTGAGTTTAAAAAATTTGGCACCAGCTTGATTTATGTTAATGACGTCTGTCGAGTGAGCGTCTACCAGCAATATTGGCCGATCAATGTACTGAATAACATTGTCCAGCCCGTCGGGTAGTTTAAGCATTAGCTCCATGATTGCAATCATAGCACTTTTTCATTTTTAGTACATATTGCTGTGGTACAATCTGCATATGATTAAATGCGGGGATAGCCTCTGCAGAGCGGAGCTGAAGTTAGATGACTAAAAAAATTCTAATAGTTGAAGACGACAAGGTACTAGCAGAGACGCTTCATGCTATCCTAACCGACACGGGCCTGTACCAAGTGGTAGTTGCCAACGATGGCTCTGCGGGAGAAGAACAGGCTAATGTATTCAAGCCAGACCTAATTATTCTAGATTTGCTAATGGCAGGTACTAGTGGCATGGACCTTCTGGCAAAATGGAAGGAAAGTGGCCTGAGTAGTCACGTACCGGTGATTGTTGCCACGAATCTTGACCAATTGCCATTCATGAACCATGTATTAACCATGGGTGTGCACAATTATTTCCTAAAGAGTGAAATGTCACCCGAGGCTATTGTTGATCATTGTGCCAAGGTGTTCGCTGAAGCGGGCAGTTCAGTTAACAGCTAGCCGAACACTAGGTAGTGGGCATAAGGTCACAGATATTCTGTGACACACGAACTGGCACTCTTGACTATTGAGTGCCAATTTTCTATTATAGTTTGTGGAAGCTTAATGTGCTTCTCTTGAACATTAACTAGATTAATGAAAGGAGAATTATATGAGTAATCTAGTACGGTGGGATCCATTTGCAGAACTGTCTGCATTGCAAAAGCAGTTTTTTGGTGATGATCTTATGTCGCCATTCAAGGGGGTAAATATCCCCACTACCGACGTTTACACTAAAGATAATCAGCTGATTATCGAGGCGCATCTACCTAACTTTAACCAAGAAGATGTCAACGTTCAGGTAGAAAACAAGGCGATTGTAATTAGCGCCGAACGCCACGAAAAAGAGGAAGATAAAAATAAGAAGTATGTGGTGCGCGAAAGTAGTAGCAGTTTCTACCGCCGGGTTCAGCTGCCGGACCGGGCTGACCCAGACAAAATAGAAGCCCACCTCGACGAAGGCGTGCTAAAAGTACATATTCCACTAACTGCATTGCCGGAACCAAAGAAAATCGCCGTTACTGCCAAAGCCAAAGCGTAGAGGACCGCGTGCCGTAACAGTTAGGACTTAGCCTGCAAAATAGACAAACGATTACCCTCGGTGTCCATGACAGACATCCACAATCCCACGCCGGGGATCATTTGTGGCTCCATAGTGCGCTCGCCTTTTTCGTTCATGGTGCCCAAGATTTTGCCGCCGGCGGCTACTACGGCGTCCATGGCAGCTTGAATGTCGTCCACTGAAACGACTACGGAAGGAGCCTGGCTAAGCGGGTCGTCGGTTTTCTGGTAGAAGCCGCCGTTAATTGTTCCCGGAGTCTTGACCATACCATCTGTGTCGGTTTCGGCAGTGTGTGCGACAACATAGTTGCCCATGTCGGGCCCCATGGTCTGAGTTTCCCAACCGAAGACGGTTTCGTAAAATTTGACCATGCGAGCTTTGTCGTTATAGCCCATTTCAAAGTGCACGACCGGATTCAATTTACTCATGGTGACCCTCCTTGTTTTCAATATCTGCGTACCTATATAGTATACGCTGCCTTTTACAAAAAGTATGGTTGGGTGTTGCCGTGTAGCTTTAGTGTCTTGGCCTCACTGGCAGTAAAATATTTGGCTTCCAAGGCTTCCTCGCCGCTAGGGTCGGGGCGGAATGTACCGGAAACTTTGGCTTCGTAGGCCACAAAAGCGAACCATTTTAGTGTTGGCGAACCAACTTCTTTTCGTATCGTCCAAAAGGCTTTGGGCTGCCCGCTCATCCAGTCTACCGACAACCCGGTTTCTTCGGCAATTTCGCGGGCTAGAGCCGTTTTTGGGTCTTCACCCTGTTCCAGGCCGCCTCCCGGCAGCTCCCAACTGCCATCATTTTCTCGTAGCAACAGCACACGTCCGTCTTCGTCGGTAATTATAGCTTTTACAGATACGCGGTACGTGCAGGGAGTGTTTTCCATGCTACGCAGTATACCAGGCGGACGCTCAAGATGTTATTCGACTGCCTTTAAACTAAACGCCGATAGCGTGTCGACCATTTGCGAAAAGGTGGTGTTGTCGGAGCAGTATGCCTCCACCTTAATGTAGTGATTTTCTAATGGCACATAACCAAAAATCTCTGTTCTGTAGCCATGCTCGCCCGTTCCGGATAGGGCATAGGGGTGTAGTTTATAAGGTGCTCCGGCCGGGCTAGTACGTACGTTGAACATCGCGTCAATTGGATCGAAAGTAGTCACTGCGTAACCTGTTACACTTACCATCTCATCCATATTTTTGGTAATCTTGCTGACGGCCTGCGTTTCATCTATGGTGCCACTGTGTAGCTCTGCCGATTCAAAACAGTTCTCGTCTTTTTTAAAGATGACCATGGATGTTTTATTGGCAGGGCCTCCGTTCCAGTCCGGTGCCTTGCGAGTATTGAATGAAAAAAGTGCGTTGGCTGCTATGACAGGATGAAATCCCTTGGATGTAACGGTGGGTGTCGAGGGCTTGGATCGTAGCAAAAAGAAGCCCGTCGTTGCTGCTGCTAGCACCATGACTAGTCCCAATGCTATGAAAATTTTACGTTTCAGTGTCACGGTCATTTTTTCTCCTCTTTGTATGCAGTTACCAACCAGCCGCTTGATTTTCTCTGAGCGGTGAATGTGCCGTGCAGGCCAGTGCTGTAGTTGAATGTGCCGGATGCTTGGTTATTGCCGAAATTGGCAATGTGGGCGTTCAGTATGGTGCCGGCTGGAACGCGCACGTTTTTCATCATGATGGCATACTCAATCTGCGTTTGGTCATTCTTGGTCAGGGACGGCTTAGTAATGGGTAGCGGAAATATCTGGCGGGATGGCACCGTTAACTTCGCGGCTGTTTGTACGGCG
>Ga0105242_10004382_pt1 | contig 10982 bp, 15 predicted proteins | sample KBSM24metaG_FD_81521 | JGI IMG/M metagenome (GOLD analysis project Ga0105242, IMG submission 81521) | Miscanthus rhizosphere microbial communities from Kellogg Biological Station, Michigan, USA - KBS M2-4 metaG | ecosystem: Host-associated > Plants > Roots > Rhizosphere > Soil | place... | reverse complement strand
GGCTCGGTCCACGCCGGAGGATTTGCGAGGGTCGCTGCATACTCTCGCGATGTCAATCCGCGCGCCTTACACGCCGGAATCGATCTATTCCGGTGCCGTGCAGTTGGTGTTGGTCGATGATCCTAAGATGAATGATGACGCCAACCGTCTTGAACACGCGAAATTCGCTAAGGACTGGAAGAAATGGGCGCCAAACCTAGCGTGGAGCCGAGGTCCGGGAAACCACCTTACTGTTCTGAAACCGCCCCACGTAGAATATCTCGCGCGATTGGTGCAATCGCCGCTGCAAGTGGAGTAGCGGGACTCGCCCGTTGCAGCCATAATTCGAATCCGTGGTGGACCCGTTATCAATTGCTCTTCGACGAAACGCAACTGGGTCTGTGTATTCGAAGAATCTGGCCGATTCATGGCCAGATTCTTCTGTAGTGTCGTTCAGTTGTATTTCTGTTCGACCGTGTTAGACTCTCCCGCAAATAGTGTCACATCAAGTATGTTTTAGACTGTAACACCACGATGTACTGTTACAGTCTACTGAGCCGATCTGGTTCAATGTCAATTGTGTGGAACTCGGTGTGGCATGTATCGCTGAAATCAGAAGTCAAAAAGGAGGGGCGATGGGACCGATTGCATCGACAGGTCTAAAACCAGGTAGGGATGCTGATTGGAAAGCGCCGTCGGCGCCCTCGCCGATGGAAGCACTTTTGACTCTGATTTCTTCGGGGAATGTCTTATCGTTTGCCCTCGGACTTCCGGCGTCAGAGCTGTTTCCTCGCGAGCTCGTGAGCGAGGCGGCGACACGGGTGTTGGAGTCGAATCAAGCGCTCCAGTATGGTTCGCCTCAGGCGCGATTGAAGGAGCATATAGCGGGGATGATGTCCGATAGAGGCTATCCCTGCTCACCAGACAGGATATTGGTAACTACAGGGGCACAGCAAGCTCTTGCACTGATCGTCCGGCTGTTGCTCGGCGAGGGCGGTAGTGTCGTAACGGAAGAGCTGGTCTATCCTACGTTTATTCAGGTGCTGAAGCCGTATAAAGCCAGTTTCATGACGGTTCCGAGTGATCTGCGGACGGGAATCGACGTTGAGGCGTTGGAGGAGCGGCTTGCGCAAGGGGTACACGGAGCCTTTCTCTATGCGATAGCCGACGGCCACAACCCTCTTGGTGTAAGTATTTCTCCCAGTAAGCGTCGCCGGCTTGCTCAAATCGCGCGTCAGTATCGTTTGCCGGTGATCGAAGACGATGCCTATGGATTCTTGTGCTATGACGGGAAGCGAGAACCACCGCTCAGCGCTTACGACCCCGATGGTATGTTCTATGTGGGCTCTTTTTCAAAGATCCTCGGCCCTTCACTTCGTGTCGGATGGCTGGTCGTGCCGGAAAGGTTCTTGCGGATCTTATCCACGCTGAAGGAGGCGGCCGACATCAATACCGCCAGTCTATCCCAGAGAATTGTGTGCGAGTGTCTGGAGCGAATGGATTTGGGCGCTCATATTTCAGGCTTGGTGGAAGAGTATCGGAGGCGTCGGGACTGTATGCTCGATGCAATTCGGAGGCATTTTCCGCCTGGGACAACATGTATAACGCCGTCTTGCGGTTTCTTTGTGTGGGCGTCCTTGAACGTCGACATCGATACACAGGCGCTGTGCATGCGCGCGATCGAGGAAGAACGGATCGCTTTCGTTCCAGGCGCAAGTTTTGCGGTTGGTGAACATGCCGTCGCGAGGAGTTGCTTGAGATTGAACTTTTCGAATTGCAGTCCAGCGAAGATCGAGGACGGCATAAAGCGGCTGGGAAGCGTCACCATGCGGATGCTTCAGTCCAGTCGACGTTCGGAATAGGGATATCCGGATGTCTCATGCCTCGGACGACACACGAATTCGCGAGATCAAGAAGCTACTGCCACCGGAGGAATTGATCCGGGAGTTTTCCCTCACGGCGTCCGCTGTACAACTCACTTTGAATACCCGGGAGGCCATACATGGAATCCTGGCTGGAACGGAGCATCGGCTTCTGGTTGTCATCGGCCCATGCTCCATTCACGAGCCTGACGCAGCCTGGGAGACTATGCGCGAAGGCTCACCAATGACCCCTATCTCGACCAGAGTTACCAAATCGAGGACGGACTGCGCATGGCGCGCAGCCCACCGGTTTCTCTCGGTGAGCAAGTCCGGTCACTCCGCTATCGTGGTCACGAGTGGAAATTCGGATTGTCATACCATTCATGCCAACTCAAAGAAAGAACACACGTGGCAGGTCGGGTCACTCACAACGTGGCAAGGCAAATCGCTCAAGGTGAACGCCGAATTATGGGAGTAATGATCGAGAGCCACCTCATGAGCGGCAGGCAGGATTTGGTCCCTGGAAGGGCACTGGTTTACGGCCAAAGCATCACTGATGAGTGCATTGGTTGGCCAGAAAGTGTGTCCGTTATGGAAACTCTCGCGGCTTCGGTTCGTAAAACGCCGGAGCGTGCGCGGAGCGCTGCACTGTCTCAAGGAATCTAATAACGGGATTCGCACCGCCATACTCTGGTTGCTCTCCGTCACCCCGGCCGGAAATGTCGGCCCTTGCCGCTGTGGCCCGGCGCTCTACCTCGGAAGCCGCCCCCTTACGAGTGTGAGCTCAGTTGGTCAGCCCGAAAGGACGCGTCCACCTTTGATCGCTCTGCTGCGGTGCCAATAGACAATTCCTGACTGCTCCATTCTCGATCGAGAACTCCGTCAACGCGAATCTAATTGCCTCGAGGCTCTGATCGGGGTAGTAGATCATGCCCCCTCCGCTGGAGATGCCGATGCCTTTGGTTGTTCCGTCTAACAACCGAATCGTGCCACTAAGACTTTTCCATTCCTGTTTCGATTCGTGAACTCCAATCATGAATGGTACCAACTTAAACATGTCGACTAGCTGAGAGGACGAATGCTCTGCTTCGGCCAAACCGAAGAGACCCAATTGCACCGCTCCCGCAGAGATGCCGATCAGGAGACACCCTTCCTTGTATTTTTTGATAAGCAAATCCTTTAGCCCGTTCCCTGCGAGAACGTTCCAGCCTCTCACGGCATCTCCTCCCGCCAGGAGGATGATGTCGGCTTCCTTGACGAACGCCTCATCATCTAACGATAGACATGAAGGAATCATTCTATGATCCCGAACATCGATACCCGCCATTGCGGCCTCGAAGATCGAATAGAACTGAGGGTCGTCTCCATTCGACGCCCCGATGTACGCGGCCTTGGGCGCAGACCTGGGAATCTCTTCTCTCAAGCGTTCAAGAAAAAGCCGTCCATTGTCCGCCCAGAACAACAGCTGACTGTCTGCGAAAAGATATATTGGTTTCAAGGTTTTCGCCCGCTTAAGTTTTCGCTGCGGTTGCGGTTGAACATATCGAAATTTAGGGAGTTAGTCAAAGAAGCGCCGCGACAAGAAGCTTACCTTATATAGATCATAGCAGGTCAAGTGTTACGAATCTCCAGAATCCTCAGGTGTAGTGTCTTCAGAGCTTCCGACATTTCGGCCAATTCGGCGCGCTATTGACCGTTCTCACGCGTAGTGTAAACGCAAACATCCTTGATGGAAGATCCATCAAATACTATGATCATGCGATCACACGGCACGGCAGCCGAGTGATTTTTACACCTTATCGTGAAGCCTGGCTCAACGTTCGAAGTTTTGATTCACACACTATAGGCTCCGCCGAGGAAGAGAGTGACAAAGTGATTTCTCCCTTAAATTACCTGACCATGACTTCCAATTTCAGACGCACTCTGGCCTTGCGGGTAGCTATCGCTTCCGCGACAAAACCCGGGGACAGAGTTCTTGACGCAGGATGCGGTTCGCTTGGCATTCTCGGAATGATGGCGCTGAAATCAGGCGCTGGGACACTCGTTGGAGTCGACAAGACTCCAATGGAGATGGCGGAAATGACCGCGACGGACAACGGCGTGAGAGATAAGTGCACGTTTGTCCAATGCGACCTTCAAACCGTCGAGCTTAGTGGGAGGTTCGATGTCATACTCGCGATGGTTTACCAGAATCATCCTCGAATCGATGAGCGCCAATCGAATATTGTTCATAAGCTGAGGCAAAAATATCTGAAAGCAGAGGGGCAACTGGTGCCAAACGTAGTGCGGTACCATGCTTACGCTTGTGATTGGCCTTCACAGGATCTTGGGACGCGTCGCGCCGTTCTCGCTCACCACCTTGGATATATCGAAGGGGCTCTGGGCGTTTCTCTCAAGACGTTCAGTGGCTGGATTGACCCCGCCCACGAAATGCCCCAAGACCATATCCTGGGTCTGCCCCCTGCTCCAGCACACGATGAGTTTGGTCGTCTTGAGAAGGGCGATGCACGGATATTGAGCGCCGTCTCCAAGGCGATAGACCTCGACTACGATTCTGGCCGAATCGCTTATCCGTCCGCGCATTATCTCGAGATAATCTCTCCTGGCGTACTCAATTCGATCGTTTGGATTCAAGAGATGTGGTTTAAAGACATGCTGATTTACAGCAAGGAGTCGATGAGTTGGGTACGGCGTCCATCCAGAGTGGAGCCTGGAAACAGATACCGAATAGAACTGGATGACGTTTGGCGGAGAACAAACGCACTATCGATTCGCAAAGTAACCGAGAATGAGTCCCATGTGAGCACCGAATGATCCTGCGGTTGAGCTTTTGGATTAGTTGCAACGAAGTTTGCGAGCACACTAACGCGGCCAACATGCTGGACCCGACCGCGGTACTCGTCGATCAGGCCTAGTAGTTGATTCGATGAAACTGACGCCGCTAGCCGCCCGCTAACCGGACGTTAATGGCTCCCACCCTAACTTGAGCTTAGCTGCGGCGTTGCTGCTTGATATTGGACCAGCGAGCTTTCATAGCTGCCGAGATCTTCCGTTTCTGCGCCTCACTCATCCTGACTCCCTTGTTTGGGGAAACCCTTCTAGGTTTGGTTCCTGCAGTAAAGCGCGTAGTAGCCGTCGAAGTGTACACCTGGCAGGAGTCTAATCGCTCACCAAGCGTGTGCAATTCCTTTTCGATTTTCTGACGTTCTGCTTCCAAGCCTATCAAAGCCAATTCTAAGATGCGGCGTTCTTCTTCAGTCATCCTAATACCTCCGTTCGGTCGTCCTAATACCTCCGGTCGTATATAACCCGCAGATCAACACTCGGCTAGGTTCTTCCCGACTATATGCAAAGACGCAATTGAATAACACAATCGCCGGATCATTGTACGTAGTATTCGCCAAATACTCGAGATCTTGTGACACTCACGTTCCTGCTGGATTGCGGCGGTCTCGTCATTGATATTCGCCCTCCAAAGCAGATGGATTGAGAACAGGCGAGTATGCGCCCGTCTTCCATTTTGGTCTTGCCGCTATTAATGTGCTTGCCTAAGGCACAATAAATACTTCGGATGCGGAACGCAGTGTTGCTCGTTTCTTCGTCACTGCCTGCCCGCAGAGTCTCGATTATGGCGGCACGGAACGATTGGCCGGTGTCTAGGCGCTGCGCTAACTCGGCGATTGTGACTGTCGATCTTTAGATTCAGATTTGTGTCTGTGCGGTAGTAGACTGACACTATAATAGTGAAAAGCGCGAATACTCAGGTCGATTTCGTACGCCGAGAAATCTTGACAGATTTCGTAGTGCGAATGATAGTGTCAGAACTCAAACAGCCATTGCGCTGGCTAGCCAGCGGGTTTAGCCTGAAATCCATCATGTGTTTTTCGGAGGATGTATTTTATGCGAGATATCATTTGCCCGACTCTTCCTAAGATTGAACGGGCGCCCGTACGAGTGAACTATTGTCCTGCACGCTCACGCGGCATACGTGCAATGGTCGCGGATCGTCGTCGGATAATGTTCCTGCGAACTCGTCGTAGGGACATAGAATCAGCTATCGAGCGCCTACGGGAATATCTGGAAACCGAATGCATCCGGGAATCACCGAAAACAATGCACTGCAAAAATACTCGTAGCTAGCCTCTCACGCCAGATATCTCCACGGGCTTGAAGAGAGAAATTTCTCTCTGGAAAGCCTGTACTGCGTGCAGGCAATTCCTTCGCGGAACAAGAATGGCCAACGTCAATCCGAATCTGAAATATCTCGGGATCGAAGACTTTGGAGACTCATATGAACTGACCGTGCAGGACAGCGAGGGATCCGTTGTCAAAAAGCAGATGCGCAAGTATTTCAAAGGCCATGGGGGTGATCTTTCTGAGGAGTATCGGCAGGCTATCCTTCATCGAAATTTTGATTTCAAGGAGTCCAGGACGCTTGTAGTCAAGATGAGCGGGGGGATTGGTGATATCCTTGTCAGCCTCGAAACCGTCATAGCTCTTAAAGAAAGAATCCGTTCAGCGGGTGGTACGGAATTCGTTTGGGTAGGATCATTTCGGAGGCAGACAAATTACGGGTTTTTCTCAAGGTTTCTCAATGCGTTCCCAATATTCGATTGGATGTACGCGATAGAAACCGCGCAGCCGATTCGATTTCCGATCAAGATCCTGACCGGCGCCTCAACCGACATTCCTAGCGCCCACCTTTCCATAGGCTCGGCCTGGGATCTGATCTTCGCAAAGTGGGGGGTGCCGGGCAAGTATCAGCCGGCCACGGTCGGAGTACCAGGAACGCTGGCTGCAGCCCTCGACAAAGAAACCGAGCGATTGCAGGCTTCGACTGTTTTCCCTAGGCTGTCGAGATATATTCTCCTTGCCCCTGAATCCAATTACCTCGGAGACCTGAAAGCGTGGCCGGAGCCGTCCTGGAAGTCCATTCAGGGGAGAATCCTTGACGAGACTCCCTATGACATCCTCTTCTTGGGCCGGGGCGAAGGACTTAGTCTTGCCGTAAAAAGCGACCGCGTGTTTCCTCACGACTACGAAACTTTCCCTCAGCCGAATGACTTTCTGACCCTCCTGGCTCTTATCTGGAAGGCAGCGGCAGTCGTAGCCCTTGATTCCGGCCCCGCTCACGCTGCGGGATTTCTCAAGGTGCCCTGTATAGCCCTCTTTGGACCTACAAGCCCTATGTTCTACGGACATCACAGCAATACGAACATTAGACTCTCCATTTGTCCTCCATGCTCAATGTCCGAAAATGTGAAACTCTGTACTTCGAATATTTGTATGCAGGAAATTCAAGCTGCTGACGTATTTAGCGTGCTGAGTCGCCAGCTGAGGCGCAACGTCGGTGATTGATGCAGCGGATGATTCCGCGATTTCCTCTTATTGAATCGGTCGACTCCGTCCCATGGACTTACAGGAGAAGTTTGTGAACATTCTTGCAATCAACTTCAATCACGACGGTTCTGCCGTCATCTTGAGCGAGGGTGATGTCACGGGCTATATCAACACTGAAAGGTTCTCGCGGATCAAAAAGCATCGCGGTGTGAGAGAAGTGACATCGTAGAGCTCCTTGATCAGGCGGGGCTGAAAATGACGGATATTGACCTCGTCATGCTATTGAACCTCAATACGATGGATTCACCGGACGTCGCTAGACTTCATGGAAGTGACTTGAAAGAGACGTGGCCGGATTTTTGGATCGATCGAAGGTTTAAGAGAGTCAAACTGCTGGATCACATCGTGCCCTGCAGTCTCGACTCGAAACACCATACATCATGCCGCCCTGGCCTACTATTACTCGCCGTTTGAATCTGCTGTTTCCCTTGCGTTGGATCCTGCCGGCACTCGGGCCTATTTCTTTATCGGGAATGAGTGCGTACACGTGTCGCCAAGACGGATGATTTCTCCGACCGTTTACACTATGATCGCAGCGCAGGTGTTTGGTACAGGCCTGATCGGTGCCGGGAAACTTATGGGCTTAGCGCCATATGGATGCTCCGACTCAAAAGGGCCCTCGACACAATTGGAGGAGCCGCGGCGAGTAGACTACCGCGCACTAATGAGGATGAGTCCTGGTGCTGCTCGGAAGCACTTAACTGAATGCACGGCGAAGGACCCAGTCTTCATTCGTGAGCCGGGGGGGGGACCTGAACGCGTCTCTTGCATACCAGGCGCAGGCGTTTTTAGAGCACGAGCTTATGAGCGACCTTCAAACGCTGTGCAAATTGTGTAAGGAACTGGGTGTCGAGCAAAATCTTTGTTTGTCCGGGGGTACGGCGCTAAATTCCGTGGCTAACCAGCGTTGCTTCGAACAATCAGATTTCCGGCGGCTATTTTTGCATCCTGCGTGCTCCGACGATGGAACGGTAATTGGCGCCGCTCTTGAGCATTGGCATCTGACCCTAAAACAACCCAGAAAGATCCGATCCAACAGGAGCGCCATGTACTCTCTCCGCGAATACGATACGGCTATTCCTCTTGTCTTGGAGCGGCGATCGAAAGCCTTACGGGTTCGGCAGACCGCTGACTATGTTTCGGAAACTGCGAAGCTCCTCGCGGAAGGAAAGGTCCTCGGATGGTATCAAGGCGCCAGCGAAATCGGACCGCGCGCACTTGGCAATCGAAGCATCCTTGCCGATCCACGGCGCGAAGGAATGCCGAAGTATTTGAATGAGACGATCAAGAAAAGGGAAACCTTCAGACCATTTGCCCCATCGGTCTTACAGGAATTCTCTCAAGAGTGGTTCGGAATTGCTGACAGTCCTTTCATGCTCAGGGTTGCCAAGGTCCTGAAAAATTCTGTGCCGGCAATCACTCACGTGGATGGTACTGCCCGAATTCAAACCCTTCGCAAAGAGGACAATCCTACTTATCACAAGCTTATTGAATCCTTCATGGGCATCACGGGAATTCCTCTGGTCCTTAACACTTCCTTCAATGGTAAGGGTGAACCCATAGTTGAAAGTCCAGAAGATGCAATCAACTGTCTATTTTCATCGAACCTGGATGCGGTAGTGTTTCCAGAAAGGATCGTTACGAAAAGGTAGAGGTAAGAACCGTTCCTACGGGAATCTACGATTCCGAGTGACTCTGATTACCTTCTGTCGCTATAAAGGCCGCTTCCGTTCTGTCGTTAACTTTTCTAGACAATTCATAGCGCACCGAAAGCTGTGGGCCATTTCGAATGACGATTGGAATTATCGCCACGCTCTCTCGGTCGACCGAACGATTCGTCGCGGATAACATCAGCAACCTATCGCCGCATGATTTGAGCAATTCGTTAACGACACGTATCGAGGACTATTGTCTCTGTTCCGTCATTCTCGTGCGCATTTTCTCCAGCATCCGATGGGTTTGCGGGTGGCTGCGAACAAGTCTGATTGGGCGACACCAACAGGTAACTGTCACGCCAACCTCGTCATCCAGAGCGATGACAGCGTGCCACCAAGGATTCGGTATGTACAGTGCGTCGCCTGGGTTCACTACCGCCTTCCAAGGCTTATTTGCCGCGAACATCGGAAATCGCTTTGGGTCAACCGAAAAGAAGCGTACGGGGGACCAATTGTCGAGGTCAGGGCTTGCGTATAAAGCCATCGCGTGCAGGTGATCTGGGGGGTGCAGAATTACCTCCTTAGCACCTGCGAGCTGACACATGAAAGCATCTTGGCCACCATGTTCATGGGAGTCTGTATAACTTCGTCGGCCGACGAACATGGTTCGGCTGTCGACATCACCTTCGACCGGCGCCGGGTCGCCGAGGTCGCCAGAAATGCTTGCGGGAACTGGAATGTTGCGCGCATATAGGATGCGAGTTGGATCGAATTCATTGAACATTATGTCCATATAGCGCGCGAGGCTCATCGTTTCGAAGACCGGTCCGGCCGTTCTATTTGGCCTCGTGCCCAACTGACGATCCGCTGCCTGCTTGAGCAGCCAATCGAGCAAGAGGCCGCGCGTCACTGGTATCGGTTCCTCTCCTGCCCTATGTTTCAAGTAGGAAAGGTTGTTCCACTCTCTGAACGCTTTCCAATGACTCACTCCTCCGCTGAGCACGGCCGGACGCAGTTGCCGTCGAAAGGTCTCCCTAAATTCGGTCACTGAAATTGAGCCTGGAACACGGTCCACGGTCTGCGCAGAGCTGTAGTTGGTCATCTGACGGAGCGATTGGATCGAAACAGTTGGGCGGTCTATCTCGTATATATAGTCAGGCATTGGTCAAGTCCACTCATGGACCAGGTGAGAATTCACTGGTCTAGTCTCGGCCCATCAACGAGTTGGATCAAGGCGTCTAATACTTCAATGAAATGCTCCCCGTCCCAGCGTGTCTGAGCAAAAGATCCTTTAGATGAACGTTTGCGCAATACGAAACATCCACGTTGACCGAGCTTGTGCGGTTCGATAATCGCCGCAAGTTCCAAATCGCCTTCTTCTGCGCGTTGGCTTTGCATCCACTTTATGTCCCTCTCATAGGGCCAATTCCCATAATGAAATAACATCAGTCCACCTGCCGCGCTCAACCTCGGCCAAAGTTGAAGGAAAAACTCGCGGTAGTGATGAAAATCGTTCCATGCGAGATCAATCACTGTTGAATCAAGAAACCTCCCTCCCTTGTCCAGACCGGGGAAGGCGTACGTAAATTTTACTCGGGCAGAGACGTCGAGCTGTTCGAGCAGACCGCGCAACCGGAGGCAGTAGGTATGGTTTTCTGGCAACGATTCGAAACAGCTGAATAGTGGTTCATACGGCTCAAGATAGAACCGCGGATCAAGGCATGATGCTTCGCCTCCGGCAACTACCCAATCCCTTATCATTTTTTGCCTTATTTCCGGGCTGGAATGCGGCTGCCGGGAATGCCTAAGCTCTCTGAGGAAGTCTTTTGACTTCTCAATAAGAAGCGTCCGCTCACGGTAAAATGAACTTATGTTGTCCTTCAAAGCTTGCGCGAGGAATGGAGTGCTATAACCCGATCCATATTCTATGACCGTCCGTGGCCTGGTCGTTCGAACCAGATCGTAAAGAAATGGAGCAACGTGCACCGTGCCCGAATCACCTGACCACGGATTCATCACTTTCTGCACGCGCTCTGAGAACTCATGCATCATATTCCTCGTTCCTAGCAATGCCGAAATCAAGAAT
>Ga0105242_10004380_pt1 | contig 10983 bp, 11 predicted proteins | sample KBSM24metaG_FD_81521 | JGI IMG/M metagenome (GOLD analysis project Ga0105242, IMG submission 81521) | Miscanthus rhizosphere microbial communities from Kellogg Biological Station, Michigan, USA - KBS M2-4 metaG | ecosystem: Host-associated > Plants > Roots > Rhizosphere > Soil | place... | reverse complement strand
GAGACCGCCTTCCTCGCGCTCTCGACCACGGAGCCCGATCCGCCGCGCAAGCAGGCCATCGTGCGCGAGGCGCTGCGCGTCATCGCGTCCTAGCGCAGGCGATGGCCGGCCCGTCGATCACACGGGGCATCGTCGCCCAGGCGCGGGCGATCCTCGTCGGCCATGTCGCGGTAATGTCCTTCGCGGTGGTGGACACCGTGCTCACCGGCCACGCCTCCGCCGTCGATCTCGCTACGCTGGGGCTGGGGCTGAGCGTCTACTCCACCGTGTTCGTCGGTCTCATGGGCGCCGTCGGTGCGCTCAATCCCATCATCGCCCAGCACTTCGGCGCCGGCCGTCTCGCCGCCATCGGCGCCAGCTATGGCCAGGGCCTGTGGATGGCGCTCCTGCTCTCGGCCGCGGGCTTCCTCGTGCTCGCCTTTCCCGAGGTCTGGCTGCCCTGGCTCCATCCCCCGCCGGAGGTCGAGCCGCTGGTGGCGCGGTACCTGCGCGTGCTGAGCCTGGCCCTGCCCGCCTCGCTCCTGTTCCGGGCCATCTACTCGCTCAACACCGCGGTGTCGCGGCCGCACGTCGTGATGGCGCTGCAGCTCGGGGGCCTTGTTCTCAAGATCGTGCTGAGCTACGTGCTGATCTTCGGCAAGCTCGGACTGCCCCGGCTGGGCGCGCTCGGGGGCGCGCTGGCCTCGGTCATCGTCTTCTGGGCGCTCTTTCTGGCGGGGCTGACGTACATGCGCCTCGACCCCTTTTACCGGCGCTTCGCGATCCACTGGGCCTGGCCCCACTGGCCCATCCTGCGCGAGCTGTTCCACCTCGGGATCCCCATGAGCCTGGGCTACGCGCTCGAGGCGACGTCCTTCACCGTCATCACCCTGCTGGCGGCGCGGCTGGGGACCACCGTGATGGGCGGCCACCAGATCGTCGCCAATCTCGCCGCGCTCTGCTTCATGATCCCGCTCTCGCTCTCCGTTGCCACCGCCACCCTCACCGCCCAGGCCATCGGGGCGGGCGATCCTGCGCGGGCGCGGGGGACGGCGGCCACCGGCCTGCGCATGGGCGCCGTCGTCGCGGCGCTGACGGTGGCGACGATCTGGATGCTGCGCCACGGGATCGTGGGGCTCTACACCAGCGACCCCGCGGTGGCGGCGATGGCGCTGACCTTGATCCCGTATCTCGCCGCCTCCCACGTCTTCGACGCCATCCAGACGGTGGCCGACTTCGTGCTGCGCGCGCACAAGGTCGTGGTGCCGCCGATGGTGATCTACGCGGTGACGCTGTGGGGCGTGGGGGTATTCGGGGGCTACCAGTTCGCCTTCCGCGGAGTGGCGGGGCCGCCGTGGGGCATCGCGGGGATGTGGCTGATGCAGTCGATCTCGCTCGGCCTGGCCGCGGTGCTCCTGTTCGGCCTGTACTTCTGGGTCGTTCAGCGCGTGGCGAAGACGCCGGTGCTCCCCTTGCGGTCGAACGTCAGCACCTGATAGCGCTCGGGATTCATGCCCGGCGACTCCATGCCGGGGGAGCCGACCGGCATGCCCGGCACGGCGAGCCCGGCGATCTTCGGCCGCTCGCGCAGGAGCCGGTCGATCAGGTCGGCCGGCACGTGCCCCTCGATCACATAGCCCTCGACCAGCGCGGTATGGCAGGACTCCAGCGCGACGGGCACGCCGAGCCGGCGCTTGACGGGCGCGAGATCGTTCTCGTGGCGCTCCGTGACCGGGAAACCGTGGCTGCGCAGGTGCCCCACCCACGCGGTGCAGCAGCCTCAGGTAGGGGAGCGGTGAACGGTGACGGTGGGCCGGGGGCCGGCCAGCGCGCGCCCGCGGTCCATGGCCAGGCCGGCCAGGGCGAGGACGCCGGTGAGGAACCCTCGGCGCGACGTCATGGGCGGATCCTCCTGGCGCCTATCCCGCGAAGGTGAAGCGCGGGTCGGCGGCGGGGACGGGCACCTCGGGCAGCTTCAGCTCGCGCCGCACGATATTGGCGCCCAGATTGATGGCCACGCTCTTGTAGAAGGCGATGCGGCGCGAGAGACCCTCGCGGCCGAAGCCACAGTCGGTGGACAGGATGAGCCGCTCCACCGGCACGTACTCCAGCGCCTTGCGGATGAGGCCCGCCACCACCTCGGGCGGCTCCACCGCGGTGATGGTGTGGTTCACCACGCCGATCACGATCTTCTTGTCGGTCTTGTAGCGCCCCAGCAGGGGCAGGTCGCGGCCGTTGGTGCTCGCGCACTCGAGGCCGATGGCGTCGGCATCGGTCTGGAGCAGATAGGGCAGGGCGCGCTCGTAGGAGGGGCGCTCCCAGTGCAGCGGCTGCTGGTTCGGGTTGCCCCAGCAGGAATGGAGCCACACCTCGGTCTCCACGCCCTTGATCTCCCGGTTCACGGCGTCGGTGAAGAACTGGAGGTCTCCGTCCGAGGCCGCGCCCGCGGCGGCCGAGATGTGATGACGCGGCTCTTCCAACTGTATGACTTGGCACCCTGCGGTCGCCACCGCGCGCAGCTCGACGTTGAAGATGTCGGCCACGTCCATGATGAGCTCGCGCTCCGACGCGTAGTGCTTGTTCACGAGCATCTTCACCAGGGTCTGGGCGCTGATGGCCCCGAACTTCACCGGCCGGTCCGCGAGGCGCTGCGCGGCCTTGAACAGCGCGGCGTACTCGAGATCGCCACCGGCGAGCTTCTCCCCCACGATGGAGGGCTGGTACGCCTCCATCACCTCGTAGAGGATGCGGCCGGGACGCAGCACCTTCCAGTCGCCGGCGGTGGAGGAGTCGGCGTGGCCGGTGATGCCGCGCAGCCGCTCGATCGGATAGTAGAACCACGACTTGCCGCCCACGGTGAGGTCGAAGCGCGAGTCGCCGTCGGTGAGGATATCGAGTCCCGCGCGCTGCTGCTCCGCCATGAGACAGGACACCGCGTCGAGATACTGCTCCCGGAAGGGGGCATGGCCCAGCGCGTCCTTGAAGGAGCGCCCGCGCAGCTCCTCGGTGAACCAGGCGGGGCGGGGATAGGAGCCGGTCACGGTGGTGGGCAGGATCTTGTCGCGAGTGGCATTCAGCATGGGCGCTACCCTATCACGATCGCCCGTGACCGGGCGCCGCGTCGGGGCCGTCGCGCAGCGCGCGCGTGGCCGCCTCGTCCACCTCGAGGCTCAGCGGATCGATGACCACGCCGTGCTCGTGGCGGGCGTACTCCAGCGAGATCTTCTCGTTGGCGACGTCCGCCGCCACCCGGGCGGGCTCGCGCAGGAAGGGATCCCCGTGACCCCCGCCGCCCGGCTGCTCGTGGCGCAGCACGTCGCCGCGCCGCATGGTGGAGGTGAGCTTGGCGGGCAGCACGCGGGCCTCCCCCTGCGGATTCAGCACGTTGCGCGTGGGCGCCGCGGGCCGGCCGCCGTCGAGGCCATAGGGCAGGAAGGTCATCCGGTCCGAGCGGAGCTGCAGCGTGGCCTCCTCGGCGAGGAGCGTGTACTGGCGGGCGAGACCGAGGCCGCCGCGCCACTTCCCCGCGCCGCAGGAGTCCGGCACGAAGGCGTACTCGTCGATGCGGATGGGATGCTGCGCCTCCAGCACCTCCACCGGCGTGTTCGACATGTTCTGGGACGGATTGGTCACCGCCTCGATGCCGTCCTTGTCCGGCCGTCCGCCCCAGGCGCCGCAGATCATGTCCACGATGATGAAGGGCTCGCGATTGCCCTGATAGCCGCCGATGCAGACCACGGTATTGCCGCCCTCGCCCGCCGCCGGCACCTTGTGCGGCACGATCTGGGCCAGCGCCCCCATCATGACGTCGAGGATGCGGTAGCCGGTGAGGGCGCGCGCGGCGCAGGCCGCCGGCAGCACGGGATTCACCACGCTGGCCTCGGGCGCGCGCACCTCGATGCAGCGGAAGACTCCCGCGTTGTTGGGAATGCCGTGTTCCAGCACCGAGCGCACCGAGAGATAGGTGCAGGACTTGGTGAAGGAGAGCGTGGAGTTGAGCGCGGCCTTCACCTGGGGCGAGGTGCCGGCATAGTCCACCGTGAGGGAGTCCTCGTGCACGGTGATGGTGGCGGTGATGGGGATGGGCGTGTCGTCGAAGCCGTCGCTGTCGAGGTGGTCGGTGAAGGTGAACCGCCCCTTCGGCCACCCGCGGATCTCGCTCCGGGTCATCCGCTCCGCGTAGTCCAGCAGCTCCCGCATGTAGCCGCGCGCGGTGTCGGCGCCGTAGCGGGTGAGGAGCTTGACCAGCTCGCGCTCGCCCACGCGGCAGGCGGCGTACTCGGAGCCGAGGTCGCCGATCACGCGGCCGGGCACGCGCACGTTCTTCTCGATGATGCGGAAGACGGACTGGCTCGGCACCCCCCGCTCGTAGAGCTTGACCACGGGCAGGCGCAGCCCTTCCTGATAGATCTCGGTGGAGTCGCTGGCGTTGGAGCCCGCCACGCGGCCGCCCACGTCCGTGTGGTGCGCGATGACCACCGAGAACCCCTCCAGGCGCGCGTCGAGGAAGATGGGCATGAACATGAAGATGTCGGGGAGGTGCATGCCGCCCTGATAGGGGTCGTTGAGGATCATGACGTCGCCGGGATGGATGTCGTCCCGGCACTGCTCGAGAACCGAGGCCATCGCGTCGGGGATGGCGCCCAGATGCTGGGCGATGGTCTTGGCCTGGGCGACCATTCGCCCCTCCGCGTCGCAGAGGGCGGTGGAGAAGTCCATCACGTCCTTGACGATCTCGGAGCGCGCGGTGCGGATGACCGTATAGGCCATCTCGTCCACGATGGCGTCCAGCGCGCTCTTCACCACCGCGAAGGTGATCGGGTCCATGCCGTCTCCGTCAGTCCAGCGTGATCAGGAGGTTGCCGGCGGCGTCGGCGGTGGCGGCGGCGCCGGGAGGCAGCACGATGGTGGAGTCGTAGGACTCGACGATGGCGGGGCCGCGGAGGGTGCCCTCGAGCGCTTGGCGCGGCACCACCGGGGTGTCGAGGGGCTCGCCCCCCCGCACGAAGGACACCGGCCGGCGCGACGGTTTCGTTTCCGCGCCGCTCGCCGCCACCCGCACCGCGCGGAAGTCGAGCCGGTCCGGCCGGAGCCCGGTGGCGACGAGGCGCAGGTTCACCAGCTCGAGCGCCTCGTCGGTGGAGGCGCCGTAGGTGGCACGATACTCCGCGTTGAAGGCCTCGCGCAACGGCGGCAGCGCGGCGGCGTCGAATCGCCCGCCGGGCAGGGGAATGGTCAGCTCCGAGGCCTGGCCCGCATAGCGAAGATCGCAGCCAACCTCCAGGCGCACGCGATCGTCGGGATACCCTTCGGAGCGCAAGGTGGCGAGGGCCTCGCCCACCAGCTCGTCCAGGGCGCGATTCGCCGGCTCGATCTCGAGGCGCGCGAACATGGCCGCGTGGGCGCGGACGAAGTGATGCTCCACGTCGCTGGCCAGCATGCCCACCGCGGTGAACACGCCCGGCGCCGCCGGGACCAGCACCCGCGGGATCTCCAGCGCGCGGGCCACGTCCACCGCATGCACGGGCCCGCTGCCGCCGAAGGCCACCAGGGTGAAGTCGCGCGGATCGCGGCCGCGCTCGATGGTCACCGACCGGATGGCTCGCGCCATGTTGGCGTTCGCCACCTCGCGGATGCCGTGGGCCGCCTCGACGACGCTGAGCCCCAGCGGACCCGCCACCTGCTCGCGGATGGCGGCCTCGGCCCGGGCGGCATCCAGCTTCAGCTCGCCGCCGGCCAGATATTCCGGATTCAGGAAGCCCAGGGCCACATTGGCGTCGGTGACGGTGGGCCGCGTGCCGCCGATGGCATAGCAGGCGGGGCCCGGCGCCGCGCCCGCTGACTCCGGCCCCACGCGGAGGAGGCCGCCGGCGTCGATCCAGGCGATGGAGCCCGCGCCCGCCCCCACCTCCGCGATGTCAATGGCGGGCACCTTCAGCATGTAGCCGCCGGCCTTGATGAAGCGGCTCGGCGTGCTGATGCCCTCGCGGAACTCGTACTCGGAGGTGAGCGAGACGCGCCCGTCTTCCACCAGCGAGGCCTTGGCGGTGGTGCCGCCCATGTCAAAAGCAATCAAGTTCTGGGCGCCGGTGACGCGCCCGAGCCGCGCGGCGCCTGCCACGCCGGCTGACGGCCCCGACTGCACGCAGAACACCGGCTTGTCGGCGGCGGCGCGCGCGCCCACCACACCGCCGTTGGAGGCGATGACGAGGAGGGGCGCCTGGATGCCGATCCCCCGCAGCCCCTCGGCGAGATTATCAAGGTAGCGCCGCATGATGGGCAGGAGATACGCGTTGACCACCGTGGTGCTGGTGCGCTCGTACTCCTTGATCTCCGGCAGCACGCGATAGGAGGCGGAGACCTCCAGGCCCGGGTGGCGCTGGCGGATGAGCCGCTCGGTCTCACGCTCGTGGGCCGGGTTCACGTAGGAGTTGATGAAGCAGATGGCGATGACCTCCACGCCGTCCTTCACCAGCCGGTCCACCGCCGCGTGCACGCTGGCGGGATCCAGCGGGTGCACCACGCTCCCGTCGGCGGCCATGCGCTCGTCCACCTCGAGCCGCCGCCGCCGTTCCACCAGGGGCACGGGCTTGTCCCAGGTGAGGTCGAAGAGGTCCGGCGTGCGGATGCGCCCGATCTCCAGCACGTCGCGAAAGCCGCGCGTGGTGAGGAGCCCGGTGGCGGCGCCCTTCTTCTGCAGCACGGCGTTCGAGCCCACCGTGGTCCCGTGCACGATCTCGCTCACCGACGCGGGGGCGATGCCGGCGCCGCGGAGCAGGGCGGCGAGCCCCGACACCACCGCGCGGGCGGGATCGTCGGGCGTGGAGGACGTCTTGTTGACGAGGAGCGTGCCGTCGGGGCGGGTGAGGACGATATCGGTGAAGGTGCCGCCGATGTCCACGCCCACGCGCACGCCGGCCGGGGACGGCGTCACCTCAGGCCGCCCAGCCCGCCCAGCGGCCGCGCTCGACGGAGGCCAGGAACTCGGTGACGTGGAGGTTGAAGAGCCCGGGCTCCTCGATGTTGGGCGTGTGGCCGCAGGCGGGGAAGAGCACGAGGCCGGCATGCGGAATCAGCTCGCGCATCATGAGGGACGGCTCCACGCAGGGCGCGTCCAGATCGCCGACCATGATCAGCGTGGGGACGCGCAGCGCGCGGAGTCCTGCCGCCACCTCCGGTACCGTCTTGCGCTTCGACATCACCTCGCGGGCGAGGTGCGCGCAGGCCTGCGCGTCGTGCTCGCCGGCCTGGCGCGTGAACTCGGCGAAGCCGCGCGGGTCCTTGGCCTTGAACGACGCGCGGGTGGCGAGGGTCTCGAAGCCGCGCAGCCGGTGGGCCTGTCCCTCGCGTTCGAGCCCCTCGGCGATGGCGGCCTGGCCGGCCAGGAATTGCTCGCGATTCACCGCGCCGGCGCCGGCGCCCACCATGATGAGGCTCCGGAGCATTTCCGGGTGCGCCAGCGCGAAGTCGCGCGCGACGTTCGCGCCCATGGAGCAGCCGCCCAGATGGACGGGGCCGAGGCCCAGGTGCTTGAGCAGCCGGTGGAGATCGCCGACCAAGAGGTCCTGAGAATACGCGGCGGAGCCCCTGGGGACGGTGGAGGGCGGATAACCGCGGTGGTTATAGGTCATGACCTGGTAGCGCCGCGAGAAGTAGCGCACCTGCGGCTCCCACGAGCGGTGGTCGCCGCCGAACTCGTGGCTCCACACCAGCGGGGTGCCCTCGCCGGTGACCTCGTAGTAGAGCTCGACGTCGCCCAGCTTCGCGGTCGCCATCACCAGGTCTCCCAGTGCACCAGCTCGGTGAGCGGCCGCCGGGGACGGGCCACCGACGCGGGAGCGGCCGCCCGCGCGGGATCCACATAGCCGAAGCCGATCACACGGTTCACGAGAACGTCCGACGGAATCTTGAGGAGCCGCGCGAGCTCCCCTTCGGGCAGATGCGCGGGGCAGGACCCGATGCCGTCGGCCCAGGACGCCACCATCATGTTCTGGGCGCAGCGGCCTGCGTCGAACTCGTGCTTCTGCGTCTGGCAGATGATGATGGTGGCGGCCGAGCGCGCGAGGAACCTGGCGAAGGGGCTCAGCGCGGCCACCGCCTGCAGACGCTGGCGCTCGCGCACGACGATCAATCGGTTGGGCTCCACGTTCTTGCTGCTTCCGGTCATGCGCGCGGCCTGTAGGATCCGGCGCAGCGACTCCTCGGGGAGCGGGCGGTCGAGAAAGGCGCGCTGATCGCGCTTGTCCACCACCGCCCGGTAAGCGTCCATGGCTCAGGCGCCCGGGTGGCGCTTCCGGACGAGGTACTTCTGCTCGCCCTCCATGCACAGCTCCCGCCGCTGATTGTGGACGGTGGAACGCACCGTGATCACGCCGGTCGTGCGGCCGGGGGTGAGGGCGGCGACCGTGAGCAAGGGGTAGACAGTGTCGCCGGAGTAGACGGGCTTGAGGAAGCGCGAGGACTGCTCGATGAAACCGATGAGGGACTCGCCCACCACGTGCGGGAAGATACCGGCGCCGGCCGCGGTCTGCGCCAGCACCTGGAACCCGTGGGCGAGCAGGCCCGGATGTCCCTGGCGGCGGCAATACTCGATGTCGTAGTGGATGGGGTGGTTGTCGCCCGACACCATCTGGAAGGCGGCGAAGCTGGCGTCGGTGAGCGTGCGCGAAGGGAGATAGAACACCTCGCCCACCTTCATGTCCTCGAAGTAGCGCGCCTCGCCGAAGCGATGCGTGAGGGGATCGAAGCCGGGCGCGCCCGAGGTCATGGGAGGTCGAGAATAGCGCGTCGGCACGGGCGCGACAAGGCCGGCGGCGCGTGTGATAATCCCGCGATGATGCGCTTCGGCACCTTCTACTTCTTCCAGGCCGCGCCCGGCCTCACCCACGCGGAGGTCGTCCACCGCGAGCTCGAGCAGATGGAGTGGACGGAGGAGCTGGGCTACGACCAGATCTGGCTCACCGAGCACCACTTCATCGACTACGGCCTCGCGGTGGATCCGGCCAGCCTCGCCGCCACCGCCGCCGCGCGCACGCGGCGCGTGCGCATCGGGCTGGCCGCCGCCATCCTGCCCTTTCACCATCCGCTGCGGCTGGCCGAGCAGCTCGCGCTCATTGACATCATCTCCAGGGGCCGGCTCGACGTGGGCGTGGGGCGCGGCAATCGTCCCGCCGAGTTCGCCGGGTATCAGGTCCCGCAGCAGGAGAACCGCGAGCGCTTCGACGAGGCCTGCGACATTCTCCTCAAGGCCTGGACCGAGGATTCCTTCACTCACGCCGGCCGCTTCTTCAACCTGGGGCCGGCGCGCGTGATCCCCAAGCCCTGGCAGAAGCCGCATCCGCCCATCTATCAGGTGTGCGGGAGCGACGACGGCATCGAGAGCTCGGCCGCGCGGGGCTGGCCCATGCTGAACTCCATCCTCACCGGGCCGGTGGAGCAGCTGGTCAAGCGCCGCGACAGCTATCTGACCGCGCTCCGGAAGCACGGCCGCACCGAGGCCGAGATCGCCACCCTCATGAAGGACTGGGGGGTCTCGCGACAGATCTACGTGGCGGCCACCGACGCGCAGGCGCTGGCCGAGGCCAAGGAGCACGAGATGTGGTACCAGGACTCGCTGCGCCGCTTCCAGGTGCCCGAGCGCATCGAGGACACGCACCCGAGCCTCCAGCCGGGGTTTCGCGCCGCTGCGGAGCGCTTCAAGAAGGTGACGTGGGAGGGGCTGGTGGCGGAGACGGTGGCCTTCGGCTCGCCGGACACGGTGACGCGCCACCTCGAGACCATGCGGAAGATGGGTGTGGGGCACGTGCTCTGCTGGATGAACTTCGGCGGGCTACCTCAGGACAAGATCCGCCGCTCCATGGAGCTCTTCGCGGCGGAAGTGATGCCGCACTTCCGGAAGTGAGCGCCGGCTTCTAGCCGGCCGCGATCTTCGTGCCCTCGCGCCCCGTCTCCATCGGCAGCGCGGGATCGGCCGTCCACTCGCCCAGCGAGCCGTCGTAGACCGCCACCCGCGGGTAGCCGAGCAGGGTCAGCACGAAGGCGTCGTTGGTGGCCGCGATGCCGCCCCCGCAGTAGGTGATGATCTTCTTGTCCGGGGTGGCGCCCACCTCGGCGAAGAGCGCGCGCAGCTCGGCGGGCGAGCGATAGACGCTGGTCTTCGGCTCGTGGAGCCGGCTGTAGGCGACATTGACGCTGCCCTTGATGCGACCCGGCCGGCCGTAATTGGTGCCGCCCTCGCCGGTGTGCTGCGCGGCGGACAGCGCGTTGATGGTGCAGGCGCCCTGATCCGCGATCTTGGCCTGCACTTCCGCCTTGGTGGCAATCAGCTCGGGGCGGGGGCGGGCCACGAAGCGCGCGGGCGGATGGTTGGGCGGCGCGGTCGAGACGGGGCGGCCTTCTACCACCCACTTCTCCCAGCCGCCGTCGAGCACCGCGGCCGCGTCGAAGCCGAAGGCGCGCAGCATCCACCAGATCCGAGTGGCCCACATCTGGCTGCCGATGCTGTAGAGGATCGCCCGCGTGCCTTCGCCCACGCCGTGGCGGGACATCGCGGCAGAGAACTGCGCCGCCGAGGGCATGGTGAAGCGGAGCCCGCTGGAGGTGTCGGAGAGCTCGCCCTGCAGATCGAGATAGCCCGCGCCCGGGATATGGCCCTCGGCCCACTTCGGCCGCCCGCTCTCGGCCCGGAACGTCGTGACCGGGTCGGGGACCAGAACGGTTGTGCAGTCGAAGACGCGGAGGTCGGCGTCGTCCAGATGCTTGGCGAGCCACTCCGTGTCGACGAGATACTCCGGGTGAGCGAATTGTGCGCCGGCCGCCGCCATCACGCCGCCTAGCTCTTCTCGGAGCCGACCACGGACACGAAGGACACGCACTCGCCGGGCGCACCGCCGAGATTGTGGGTGAGCGCGAGCTTGCGGCCGCGCGCCACGCTGGCGATCTGGCGCTTGCCCGCCTCCCCGCGGAGCTGGAGCCAGGCCTCGAAGAGCATGCGCAGCCCCGAGG